>Ga0116231_10000423_pt1 | contig 71955 bp, 43 predicted proteins | sample S1TSphgellanicum_2_FD_89695 | JGI IMG/M metagenome (GOLD analysis project Ga0116231, IMG submission 89695) | Host-associated microbial communities from peat moss isolated from Minnesota, USA - S1T2_Fd - Sphagnum magellanicum MG | ecosystem: Host-associated > Plants > Peat moss > Unclassified...
CGCGCGCTTCGCCCGGTCCTGCCCCGTCCGTGCGGGCCCCCCCCGGCGGGCCCTCGTCACACATGCTAGCCCCCCCTGCTAGCTTCCCCCGCCCCGTGTTTCACCAGGCTCTCCCTTCCCCCGCCCCTCAAAACACTCCAGAAAGAACGGGAGCCAATGGGATTACACCAAAAAGGTAATGAAAGCGAAATGACGTCAAAAAAAAAGAAATAAGTCAAAAATAAGTAAAAAACACACAGATAGACACCATGTTTGCTTTAATATATAAGATTGCCCTTCCTTAACTTTGAAAGTTAAATTAGAGATAATGATGCCATTCTCAATTGAAACATCAATTATTTATAAATCATTTCCCCCCTAGTTGAACAAAATTAATTATCATTCGTTTTATCAACCATTCTGTCTTCATGTTTGAACATACCTTAAATATCATATCCATAATGATAATCTCATGGTTAAATTCCTTGAAAACACTTGTTTAAAATCTAACTTTTAGCTTACTTAACAACGATTCAATGAGTTAACATAAATTGTTTTACTACATTGTTTACTTAAATGACATCCATCAACTCCATCATATACATCATATGATATTTGAACAAATCTCATAACTATTATTAGCAATAATTTACATAGCTAGTTTACATCGCTTAGTTACCATCTACGAATATTTTCATCCCTATGATAAAAATAATCCATAATCATCACTTCCATTCACAATGGATAAAATTCATCCATCATAATGCATCCATACTACATTAAGAAAAAATCCACCATAATTACTTTTCCTCTAAATAAATGACTAAATTTTTCATTTAGGAAAGTTCCTAAGAGGATCCGCTTTATGAAAGGATCTATGGAAACTTCCACCACGAATGATATATAAATTCTTGTTGACCCATATGACCTTCAATTGTTCTTGCATTCATGACAACCATTATGCTTATGACAGTTGAAAGCAAAACAGATATTAGAGTTATCCGTAAAGTAACCCCTGTCTTTGGGCCTCCTTTCACCACCTATACCCTCTTTCAGGTGGTATCGGCAAAGTAACGACGTTTTATTAAATCTCAGTATGAAATGTTGAAACTCAGCATTTAATGCACAACAGAGCAGATATTGGATTGGATTGGATTGGATTCCAACTTCCAAGCATGTGTCTAATGGTTTTTATATCACCAAAGTTGTGTTTTCTTCAGTAATACCTCATTCATTGTTTATTACCAAAAGTTGTGTTTTTGTGTTTCCCTGTGAATGAATGTTTTCACAACTTAGTTGATGGGAATTGGCTAATGGGGGGGGAGGGGGTTGAAAGCCATACCTTTTTGGTACATACAGCCCAGCAGCAGCCCCTGGCAACACGTTCAGATGATTTTGGTAGCCTATTTTTGCATTGTTGCCAAATACTTAAAAAAATTAAAAAATGCAATTTTACGTGATTCACTGCACCCAAATGAAGAAGAAGAAGAAGAAGACTCTTCTCGCGTTTCGCTGCTGCGAGCGAAATCGTACTACAGTCTTTTCTCGATACTCGCGAGTTGTTCCTGCGGTGGAATCGGTGATCACTGGAAGCTTGCTTGCCTCTCAAGCTGGTGATGTGAAATGGAGAAAGCTGGGAAACTCAGGAAGAAATAAGGAGGTTTGAGGAAGTGGGTTGCAGCATGACTGGATCGGCATAAGAAATCGCGTGCATATATTCTCCGGTTGTGTGTGCTTGTAACAGGAGGGAGGGGGTTGAATGTATTTTATCTGTAGGGTAACAGATACAAAGGCTGGCTAGTAAGCGAGAGATCGGTGGATGCAACCCTATGCAAGTCAAATCGATAGGGAAGTTTGTCTGTACTTCCTCCTCCTCAGTTCTATATGCAAAGGAAGACAATATAGGTTCCGTTGAGGATTTGGTTTTCGCCATGGGGGAGCACGATGATGAAGAGCTGCAGCGGGCATTTCGTATGAGTCTGCAGGCCGCCCCTGATGCCAAGCGCAGTAAACCTCGAGATAATCCAGGGACTGCGGAAAGCCCTGAAGCAAGCGACCGTCGAATCCAACGCGAACTTCGTGCTGCAGCGGCTGAACAGAGGAGGGGAGCTTTATTAGGGCTCACGAATCTTTCGTCTTCGCAATCCCTGGACACCAAAGGCGCTTCGACACCCTCCCTTGCCAGTGAACCTCGTACAGTATGCAAAGGCACAGACAGATCAGAAGGTCCTGTTTCACTTAGAGATGCAGCAGAGGAGATGAACCCGGGGAAGAGGAGGGTAGAGGGTAATAGACAACAGCTGCCTATAACGGTGGCAGAGCGGTTGCATACTATGGTGTTTGGGGTTCAGCAGGTCTCAAGAGAGGTACTCGCCCAGTGGTGTCACCAAGGTTTCAGGTGATTCTCATTTGTCTCCCGTGGTATCTCTTTTGCTAACGTATTTCTGAAGCTATAGCTCTGTGGAAGCTGTGTCATTATTTATTTTGGGTCTCCAAGCTTTGCAATTACATTTGGCGACCACGCAGAAGGTTTCAGGTCTGGGTTCCAGAACTGACAAAATTACGTCCCTCTCGTTTTCTCAACTGGCACGTTCTGAGAATGTGCAAATGCCAAAGAATATCTTGATGTTTGAGCTTTGAATGACAAACTATGCAGAATTCAAGTACCACAATTCTGCCTGCTTGAGCAGCATGCTGGTCAAATTGCCAGCTTGACAGATTTCTGTGAGAAGATTTGACACTGTGAATTTGTATTCTACACATTTGTTTGTTGAGACATGTTCCTTTCAACTGTTCAGGTTCAGTCCTGACCAAGACACATCACTAGGGCTTGTGCAAAGGGAGGGCGGACCATGTGGAGTTTTAGCTCCCATTCAGGTCAGTTTTGCCTGAATGTTTGTGTGTATAGTTCATGACCTGGTTTCTCAGATTGTGTGCTGCTGTCAATAGTGATTATCAAAAGGCTATATTAGTGCCATGACCTGGATTGATATAGGTCTGAGTCAGATCAGAGCTAGACATTCTTTCAATGCCTAATTAATTGGCTCTTTCCTAGAGGTGCTACCTTTGGATGGTCTTTTCTGTGCAGTTGGCTCTTGAGAGTCTATTATAAGAGGACTCAGCAGTTTTTTTCTTAAGCAAGAAAAGATCCTAGGGTTGCATGGAGTCTTGAGTGAATGGAAACCAAAAGTCCCTGGCTTTGTCAAGTTGGAGGTCCAAGTGTCATCCCTTAGCAATGATAGTGTTCCCTCTTTGGTTCCTTTCTGTTGTGTTGATCCTGAACACCTTGAAAGATTGGAGCATTCTTTCATTTACTGTCTTTACAGATATATATACTAACAACTTTACATTTGTAATTAAGAAGCTAAATCATGGAATTTTTCAACTTCACAAATTGCTCAAGGTCCACAGGATAGCTTCACAGAAGGAGCTTGACTACTCAAGACCTTGAACTTATAGGAGGATCTTCAGGATAATCTTATGGAAGGACTTGAAAACTTCAACTTCTCTGTTGCCAAGTTGCTGGTTAAAGATATTAAAATTGCTCAAGACCTAATGCTAACACATCATCTTCTCTTTTGTTGCAATCTTTTGATTTATGTAAAGATCAATCTATCAGACTGAAAGCTAGAGTGCAGGTTCCAGTGACAAATTTTTTCAATAGGACGTTTCATTCCCACCTTTTCAGATTTTTGTTGGGTTCAGATGTCAGCACATAACTTCAAATATGTTTGATTGAAGGAGGAGCCAGGTCTATGGAGTTTCTCCCTTCAATGTAGCAAAAGCTTCAGATTTATCTTCTAAACTAGATTTCCTGATAGAGGACTTGTTCCTTGAGTGGGTTCAGATGGTATTTAGAAGTCAGCTCATATCCCAATGGGTACTAATTTTGCAGACCTTTTAGCTAACTTCTACCTCTTTATATATGAATTTGTTTTTGGATTAAGTCTCACTTTTGAAGTTATTCTTAGTAAGAAGGTTTGTAGATGATCTGAGTTCCTGGTATTCCTGATTTGTATGTTGGCAAAGACTATTTTTGATGGCATATCTGTTAAATCATTCTGTGAGTTTAATTGCACTTCTAATGGCTTCTAATGGTCCTCGTTTGTCTTTCCCTTTTGGTTGTCTTTTTCTGTTTCTTCTTCCCATTGTGTATATTTGTTGGTTCTCTGTTTTTTCCCTCTCTATTTTGTCTATGTTTTTCCCTTCTATAATTAGGGTGCTAGCCAGTATCATGGCTGAGTCTTCCTATTGCTTCCAGACTTGTGACAGAAACTCAATACACAGGTTAGTGGGTACACTGGCCTATACCCACTGTAGGGAGCTGATGAAGCCAGTTGTTAAGTTATGATAGATAAGTTGCCATCATACATGTTGCTGTTGATGGTCCCTGAACAAGTGAGAGACTCACTTTTTTTCATGCTGCTAGTTTTATTGTTCTTCATTTCAGTTCCACCTGTCTGTGTTTTTCTTCTTTCCCTGTTCTTCAGTTCTTATCTGGAAGTCTTTCTTCAACTTGAAGGGAAAGTTAATGCTGTTCTGGCTTTCTTAATTGTGAGTACAGAGATTTCTCAATTCTCACAAGAATTACATCTACTCTAATGGCTTCTCTCGCTACTTATTGGATTTAGTGATGTATGAAGATTCAAAAAGTCTTAATATTGACATTCTTGAATAGAGTTATTAGCCGGAATATGCAGGTACTAACATGATTCATATCTCTCATGTGGATTCCAATATTTAGCTGTTTTTTGAATACTCAATAGTCAGTTTATGGGTTCCTTTATGGCTTGATATCTCAAAAGAGTTCTCCGTAGTTCAAATGGCTAGTTTAATCAGTTGTCTGAAGAGAAAAAGGTTACTCTTCAAAGTTTCTTTGAAGTTGAAACAGTGACTTGCATAAAATGGAAGTCTTTCTGTTTGTTGTTTCTGCCTTTGGAATTGTGAATGTGATCATCCTAGGGCTCCTTAATTTTATTTGGGGATCTTGTCAAAAAGCCCATTCTGTCCTCAAAAGATCATGTTATCAGAATTCTCTGTCTTATTTCTCTCTTTGCTTCCTCTTTTCTTGTTTGCTTTATCTTTTTCATTCTCTTTGTGTTCCCCTTTCTTCTTAGCTTCCTTGATCTTCTTCTCTTTTAGGTTTTATTGAGGTAGCCGGCATCGCTGCTGAGTCTTCTTCCTATTGCATGTGGTCTGTTGACAGGTACATTGGTAATGTATGACATTGGCCACCACCACTGCTGGGAGCTGATGAAGTCAGTGGGGATGTTATGGTAGCTAGTCACTACTGTATATGTTACTGTTGAAGGTCTCTGAACATGTGAGTGATTGTTATGTTTGTTTAAACTGCTCCTCAGCTTGGTTTTCACTGTTCTTTAGGGTTTGGGATTCTTCCTTTTCCTGTTTGCTGATATGTTGTTGGATCTTATTCTATATAACCTTATCATTGGGTTGTCTCTGAATTCTACTTTAGTTGACTTGAACCGTAAGTATAGATAAATTCTCATGAAGATATATATTGAATTAGCTCTTAGAGGGAGCATTGAAGGATATCCTTCAGTCTGTCATAAGTACATATATCAGTTAAGTTACCTTGACGGTTTGATTGGAGACCTAGCTGCTTCTTTCTTCACCACACACCTTCCATCCTGGATAGTCTATGACCTTCTTTTTGTAGCAAGTCAGTTGTCACAGTACATTTTTGTGTTTGGGTTGTGGTTAGGGTGATACTCTAATGAAGTTTCCCTGTTTTGATCTGGGTTTATTCAGGCGTTGGTCCTCAAGTACCTTCTATTTGTATTTGAGGATGACACAGGCAGTGATCAGAAGGGCAAGGCTGCTGATGCCAGTCTTCCTACAAAGGTGGGGAAGGGGGTGCATAGTGAAGTCCTGGATTCCAAACTTGTCTTTTCTCACGCTCAAAGAACAAGGTACAAGTTCTTTCCTGTGTAATAAGCATTCTTCCTGCATGAAATGAGCTCTCAAGTAGGCTCCAGCAGTGTTTATTTTTCAGGAGGAGAGGAAGAAGTCTTTTGGTGTGCTTGCAAAGAGCAATTTTTTAATCTGATTGTCATTATATTTGGTTTCTCATTCTCAGACTGACTCTTCAGTGAACTGTGAGCCCTCCAAGCAGATTACTGCAGGTTAATGTCAATGTTTGGCAACTTACAATTCTTCACTCTGTTCTTGCAGGGCTCTTGTTTATGCCATTGGAGAGACATTGTGGCGTGCTGGAGGCAGAAAGAAAGCTACTGTGGCTATGCTTGATATTCCTGCCATATATATTGATCGGAATTTCAAAGAGGAAGAGCAGGATGAGGTTCGTAAGGCATGTCAGATGTGTACCTGTATCTGGCCTTTGTGTAAAGCATTTGAATTGATTCAGACTGATACAAGGTGTTCAAGTTGTTTTTTTATTAGCTGTCCTGCATCAGTTGTGATCCTTTGTGCAGTTTCTTAATCAGACAATAGCAGCTTGATGTCAAATTACATTGCTACTGAAAATGAACCCCATGACACATGGTCCTTCAGCTTTCTATAGAAGCCAAGTGTTTTTTGCTTAGACTCTGTTGTCAGAATTGTCTTGACAAGTGCTGTATGTAAGATTGTATCAGGGAATTTAGTTGAATGCCTTACTAGTGACGAGTACAGGTGAAAAACTATCAGGCTGTTATGATCACAGTGCCATCAGGTGTCGGTTGTCATGTCATCTGGACTCTCAGGTCATCACAATCACCATGCATACTTCAAAATCTTTGGGGGCTCTTTTGCTGTCAAGAGTGTTCCATAACATCTTCCTTGTTTGCTGGTTATTGCTTAGGCTGTTGCAAAAGCCTTGGAGGGAGTCTGTCTTGATTCTGGAAAGGAGTTGCATCGATTGGTGAGATTTTGTGATGTGACATCCATCTCTTCCCTTCATCAGCAGCTCCAGAACTTGCTGCCAGGATTCAGGAGCCCCATGGGTGCACTCCTACTGCTTTTCTCAGCACTTTTATCAAGAGGTCTTGTAAGTAATTCTCCTCTTTATTTCTATGAAGGAAAAAGTAGGTCAATGTCCCTCACATGAGAAAGTTTGTGTTTGCTGCAAACTAATTAGCCAGTGATACCATCAAATTTCCCTTCATTGCTAGGATAATGTGATATCTTTCAGGTATGTTACTGAAAATAACAGAAAGGATTCATGTTAGAGCTCTGGGTCTTTTCTTGGAATCTGGGTGTTGTCAACCAGGATGCTGTTCAGGCAGACAGAGACGATCCTGATCAGCCACTGGTTACAACTCCATTTGGCCATGCATCTCAGGTTTGACACCTCCACCTGTCTTCAATGTCTGCATGTTAGTAAACTAGAATGAGATTACACTGCTGGAACTCCCCATGAACAGCATGTTGGGGTTGACAAGTTTGGATATTTCTATAGTTATGTTCCGAGAACATCTGGAAATGATTGTCTATGTTGCCAATTATCTTTTATAACTTCTGGAAGGGAATATACAGTGATTGAAGGGTTAGACTCTTACTCTTGCAGTAGGACTACCCAGTCTTGTCATGGCATATTTGCACCTTGTCTCATTTGCCTTTAATCCTACTTTTCTCTAACTGTCCAATTGTAGCATCCTATCAATGCAAGTTAATAATCTGCATATGGTCCAGCAAACTGTGATTACAATAGCATGTAAGTTCATTGAGTTAAGGGTCATTTAGCTGAGGTAATGAAATACCATCTGACATCTTTGAGAAACCTCTGGAGTACATCTTGGAAGAGGGAGTGTCAGGCCAATGCCAGCTAGTGGTATTCATCTAGCTTCCATTCATTGCTGTAGTGATGATGAGTAAGCATATTTGCAAGAGAATGAGTGTGCAGTTATTAGCATGATTCATATGCTGCATGTGGATTCTGAAATTTCACATTCGTATAAAATTAGGCATGGTCAAATAGTGGGTTTTAAGATTCTTAAAGATTTTGAACTCAAAAGAGTTTTTCTATTATGTAGAGTGCTTAATTAGTCTTCTGAAGAGTAAATATTACTCAGAGTTTCTATTAAATTCAGCCAGGGGTCTCCTAGATTTCTTTTTGGTGTTTTAGACTTTGGAATCTTAAATTGATTCTCTTATCTTGTCAAAGTAGGTAGCATTTCAAACATCACTTTGTGTTGAAAAGAATGTGCTTAAGGCTCTCAATGTTGTTTTCTCTTTGTCTGTTGTCCTTCCCCACCCTCTTCTTGGATTCCTCAACCTCTTATCTTTTTTCTGTTTGGGCCAGAAAAAAGATCTAGCCAGCATCATGGCTGATTCTTTTTGTTAGGTCCAGTCTTGTCACAGAAACTCAGGACATTGGCTAATGTCTGAATTGGCCTCCACCCAATGCTCAGAGATGACAAAGTCAGTGGGACATTATGGGAGCTGGTCACCACCCATACATGTTGCTAGTGAAGGTCAGTGAACATGAGTAAAACTGGAGCTATTGTTCACACCACTCAGTTTTTTCTGTTTTTCAAAAAACATTGTGGTCTCTTTCTCCTGTTTGCTGATTTGTTGTAGGACCTGAAATCTCTGCGACCTTATCATAGTTTCATCTCAAATTCTTTGACTGTTGATTAAGTTTAAGTATAGAGAAATTTAATACTTTTGAAGATATGTTTGTTCTTTGGGTACAAGTAGAGGAAGGATTGGAGGGTTGATGGTCTAAAGTCTGCTTTTTTGCTGGTTCAGGCCTGATGTTCTCTGGGAGTGCTTTTGTGCTTTTGTGACTCAGTTGGAGAGAATGGCTAATGAGGGAACCCATTCCTGTGAACAAGCATACTGTATGCTGCCTTGTCACTTGCTTGGTCTCATTTATGTACTGTTTTAGTATGTCCGAGTCTTAACCTGTTTGCCATAAGGGCTGGATCATCCATTGTGAAGGATTCCTGAAAGGATCTAAGTGCATGGTTGGAGTGGATTGTTAGCTTTGCACATACCATTGCTGATTATCCATGTGTGGGTTGACTGAATGGAAATTGTTACATTGCAGACAGTAGAGTTTGAAGATCTAGCACACATTGAATACTAACCCTAGAGCTGCTTGCTACAGCTTTTACAGGTCTGTATCTGAGTCTGGTGATGCACTGTTCTAGAAACTCATTCTCTAGAGCGAAGACTAGTTGAAGCCATATACTAAAGCAGTTCATTGCTTTGTGATGATACAGGAAATTGTGAACCTCTTGCTGTGTGGACATGCTGTCCCTAATGTCTTTGATGGAAATATGGACATGGGTGGTGGCATGTGCCTGAAAGGTATTCCAACCAGTGTTGAAGTTGGATTCCTGACACTCCTGGAGTCACTCAACCTTTGCAAAGTTGGACAGCACTTGAAATGCCCCAAGTGGCCCATATGGGTGATAGGTAGTGAGTCACACTACAGTATTCTATTTGCGTTCACCCCTACTGTGCAGGAGGAAAGTGAGTTTGATAACAGAGAGATGCTTGTGCGGCAAGCCTTTGATGCACAAGACCAGAGTGGTGGGGGTGGGTTCATCACTGCAGAAGCTTTGCAGCAGATCCTTCCGGACCTGAACATAGAATTCAGTCAAGATGTGCTCAACACCCTGTGCAGCAGCGACATTGTGGTGTGGAATGATCTTTGGCAGGCACTTTTGCAGCTTGATAAGAGCAAAGGTGGGTTGAAGGATTCGTGCAATACCCTCAGAAGGAGACAGTTTGATGTCTATCACTTCAATGGAATTGCCAAGACTGTTCCAACAATTGGTAATGTGTCTCATCAGCGGCCCCGCTTGACGAAAATTGAAGTGTCTGTTCCTCCTAAGTGGACTCCAGATGTTGTCCTGGCAGAGGAGTTCAAGGCATCTGGGGGTGACATGTCACAAGAGGCCTCAGATAGTGGAGCTTCCCATCCAGAACCTGCACAGCATGCACCGCTCGTTGATTGCATTCGCACCCGATGGCAGCGTGCAACATGTCACTGGACAGGTGATGCCCCTAGTATTGTGTGATTCCATACTTGGATGCTTAGATTAATTGACATTCCTGCACCAGTGCATGTTGCTTTTCTCTCTCATTTAGAAAAAGCTTACATTACATCAGCGAATCATCCTTTTGGCTAGGTCTCCAAAACCAAAAGTTGGGGGGAAACCTTTTCTGTTCCTGCAAAAAAGGCTTCACCTTTAGTTGAGCTATTTAGGGATGTGTTCATGGCATTTTTGGTCTGCCTGATGCAGTAACTTCACACTGGGTTCATTACATGTTCTAAGATGGTACACCATTACCAGTCTTACATGTCAAGCAGTAACTACCCTGTACCCTGTTCATTCTTTGATGTCCATCCTTCCTAGTCATTTCTCACCTGGGGGGCCAACTAGTAGAATATTCAGCATTTTGATATGGCAGAATCACATAGGTTTCTTTTCGGAGGATTGTTACATATCCTATTAACTCTAAGCTTAGCTGTTCTATTGTGCAAGTCATGTCTATTGAGATCACTAGAGGCAGGCGATTGGATTGTGGGGGTGCTTGATGAAATATTAGTCATTTAGCAGTGGTGGATTTATATGCATGTCTTCAGTGAAAAACAAGCTGTTTCATCCCTTCTTCCTTCATAGTGCCTCCTTGCACCATGTGAACTTCTCTCACACTTTGTGGGTTTGGTATACACATTCCTCCATTGTTTTCAGGTGGGATATTAAAAGCATTTGCTTCACCAATATTATAAGATGTGATTCATAAGTGTTCACAAGAAGGTCCATAACCTTTTTTTCAGAAATTTGACATCCATTAGGCTATTATGCTAGGTACTTAGCCATCATTTTGCAGTCTATGACTGTAACCTTCCTGTAAAAACCTGTCAGAATTTTTTTGTGTATTTGGAGGTTGCATTATAGAGTATGAACTTGTCTCCACCAAGAGGGGGTCTTTTCAATATCCACCTCTCCTTTTTCCTTTTAACCCCTGGTGGGTTGCATGGGAAATGCTCCCGGAGCAGGGCATTGGTAATCAGCTTATGTAAGTCATTTCATATTTATCCTAATTCATACACATATCTACAAACCCATGTTTTCTCATTATTCATATCCATTGCTATGTTTTTATGAGATCTCGGATATGCACAGCTATGCTATACAAATCTTTGATATGGTGTTTAGGGTTTGGATATAAACATCTGGATATGCATACCCTTAGTAGGTTTAGGGTTTTCAAGCTTCCTTTGTCCCTTGTCCTTTGGTCTCCTTTTTGTTGCATTGATGCCTTGCAGAAGTGATGCCAAAAGTTTTCCCCCTACTATGAACTTTTTTTGTCTGTTTGAGCATCTAAGGTCCAAGCTCTGAGTGTTTGAGGTTGAAGGTATGAGCATCTAAGGTATGAGCTCTAAGTGTTTGAGGTTGAAGGTCTGAGCATCTAAGGTTTGAGGTGTTAAGTCTGAATCTGAGTATTTGAGGTTTGAGGTTTGAATGTCAAAAGTTGAGCATTTGAAAGTTTCAAGGTTTGAGCCTTTGAAATTTTAAAGATTTGAGCAATTGAAAGTTTGAAGGTTTGAGCATTTGAAAGTTTAAATGTTTGAGGTATGAGGTCTTAAGCGTTGAAGGTCTTAAGTGTTTGAAGACTAAGCATCTAAGGTGTGAGGTTGGAACTCTGAGCTTTGAGCATTTGAAGTCTGAGGTTTAAGCATTTAAGGTATCTAGTTTGAGCATTTGAAGTCTGTGTCTGAGTGTCTAAATGTTGGGTTGTCAATCTGATTGTTTTGGCTTTAAAGAATTGCGGAAAGAAGAAGATATATTTTAAATATGCATAACTTTTATACATATTCATAGTTAATTTGAATTTTAATAATTGGCAAATTCACATCCATTGGAAATAAAAAATTACACTTGTATCATATCCACTATTACAAATAAATTCTTGAAAATTTTCAATGCATATCCATTTGTTGGAAGTTTTTACAAGATGTGCCTGATTGGTATCCTAAAGTTCACCTTAAAATGTGGTAAATGGTGGCCAAAATTGGTTCAAAAACCCCTTTGTAGTATGAAAGGTGAACTCCGGTTTAAATGCTTTAGATTCCATTGGCAATTAATGAAGCTTTTTTATTTTTGAGTTATCTAGGCCAAAAGCACTTCAAAAGAACTCAACTGTTCTAGGTATTCCAATACAAGGCCAAGTGTGGTTGGACTGGGGTCCCAAAACTTCCTGAGATTGGTTCAAAACTTGTAATCCCAATACTTTGAAACCCAACTCCTTCTCTTACAATAGTTCTCAGCTTCCATGTTCAACAACTCTCAGCATTTAGTTCTTCTAGTTTCTTACATGAGAGTGACACCAGCATATTAACAAGACTAAGGATTGTTCTCAAAGAGTGGCTTGCAAGCAATGAGATTGTCGTCCTCCATATTGTCATTGGAGACTTGACTTGATAAGACTTTTGCATGCAAATTATGGACCACATGCTAAAAACATGCAAAGATGAAAAAAGAAAACTCTTATTCAACCATAATACTATATTCTAGTTCAATAAAAACAACTCCACAAAATAACGCAAAATGCCAATTCATAACTCCCTCCCCTTTGTTTTAGTGTTGGGGAAGGCCCTCTTGAAGCATTTCAACCATTTACCTTGCAAACACACAATACAATGCAAGTATTCAAAGCCTTTTGTCGAACCTCATCATCAAATATGCCATTTGAGCAAAATCGTCACTAGCAAACAATTGTGTGGCAATAGGCCATCTAATCACAAGAATTGTAATTGTTGGTTTTTTTCGCACATTTGAAGTCTACCTTAGCCAAAGTTCTCAAAAATCACCTACATCTTTTTCTTTTTTTCCCCCGAGCCATCATTGAAACTCAAAAAACCCTTAAAGCACCTTCCAATTCTAGTCATGGTTGATTCCCATGAAAAACCACCTACAACCTCTTCTTTTAACCATTGTCAAAACTCACAAAAGTTCACAAGCATCCTTTAATTTTGGGCATGCCCAAATCCCACAAAAAAAACACATGTAAACTCTTTTTCTTTTCTTTTGGCCATCGTTGAATCTCACCAAAAAAAAACTACAATCTTTTTTTCTTCTTCTAACCATCACTAAATCCCATAAAAAAACACAAGCACCTTGTTCTTTTGGCCATTGTTGAAGCTTAGAAAAAATCTCGAGCACCCCAAATTTTGATCATTGCAAAAGCTCAAAAAATTCACAAGTCATTGAACTTTTTTGCAAAGAGCACACATTTTGCATCAATCACTCTATAAAAAAATTGAATGCCTTCATAGGAAGACAAATTACTCATAACTCAAGCTCACAAAAAAAGTCTCAAGCACCCTACAATTTTATTGTTTTGCTTAGTGACAAATTTGGTGGAACTTGTGATGAAGTAGAAAGCTCGATGCACAAATGGGCATGATTGGCAAGGGAAAGTGGGGGAAGGTGAGGATGAAAGCGATGCTTCAACTTCGCCAATTTGTCGTAATGTCAAAGCTACAAGTACTCACATGCTTCCACATTTGGCATTTGCTAGTGCACTTTGCTTTTCCAGAATGGATGCCTTCTTCATTGTAACAACTACCACGTCGATAATGGCATTCGCTTACTACTTGATTGCACATTCTTCTTCTTTTTTGTGGTCTTTTGGTCTTCCTTTGTTGCATGACAACGTAGAAGATGTTTCAAGTTTGGACAACTACATCTTTAGCTATTTAAATTCTTTTAAAATAGACTCATTATCATTGTCTACATCTATTACAAGCAAAGATCTAGGCCTCTTCAAAGGCATAAGTTTTCGACTTTCCTTTCTTGTTTTTGCCCATCAACGTATACCTTTGAACAACAATGAATAATCACAAAGGACGCAATCTTGGGTTGCTTGGACTTGTACAATTCCGAAGCTTTCTCAAGAACATCCTCACTATAAACATCACTCTCATTCAATGCAAAAAAAACCCCTATAATTATCACAAAAATTGGAAAGCCTCGTTTTGTCTTTAAGCTCCTAGCCAGGCACTCTTCACAACCAACATGCCTATTGTTGTTGTAACATAAAGTTATGCGCTACAAGAAAGCTTGATTGTTTTGCCCATTTCCAATAATTGAATCTTGAGAGACATGAAGCACATTCGTTTAGAGTTGTTTCTCCTCCTCTGAATTTTTTTTCCCCTTCCTTCCCCACTCTTCCAATTTCTGGATCCTATGTTTGCCATGGTGACAATAAGGGTAGGGAGAACAATAAGGATCCCACTTGAAGATCGTGATTTTTCTCAAATGCACAATCATCTTCCCACAACAGAAATGCACAATCACCTTCCCACAACAGAAATGCACAATCACCTTCCCACAACAGAAATCTTGAGCTTGACATCATGCACTTCAATGCAAGGTCCAATGGGTTTTTTTAGCAATGTCGGTTGCGCTGTTAACCAAGAAAGGACAGTAATGGGGTAGGGTTTTGGTGGAGCCCACGATTGAGCCCGCAACGATGCCATTTCGTGGACCCTCTGCAAGCTGCGATGGAGATGCTCTTAGACACATGATTAGTTCTGCAAAGCATGGGAACATTTGATTTAGCCCAAAACTAAAATGCATTGAAAATAGAAGAAACGAAAAGCGTTTGAAGTCCTGGAGGCTAGAGGACTGAAAAGCTTCCATTTCCTAATCTGAATTTCGGACGTGAAATCCGGACCTGCAACGCAATCCGGACTTGTCCTTTCTGCCCCTCAAGAAGACTCGGGGGATGGCCATTTGTATGTTTCCATCAATGCTCTCGGGCAGTGATCAGCAGTCTCTCTCACAAATCCGTTTCTCCTTTGCCGAACTGCTACTTCGTTGTCTAGTTAGAGAAACAAGCAGGAACTTGGTGTCAATTTTCATCAGTCATGTGTGAAGAATTTGACCCCAAATTCACGGTTTCAGAGCTATCTGCCAGTAAGTGTGTGTGTTCTTCCTTTTTGTGTTTTCCTCCTTTTTGGTTTAGGTTACTGGGTCTTTGTCACATGTTTTCTTTGGTTTCTTCTCTATTGTGGAAAGTGGTTCTTACAGGTGTGAATTTGTCGCAGAACCCGGTTCTACAGTCATCTGCTAGAATTGGGTCAGTTTTCAAGTAAGCAGATTGAGTTGACGGGTTGATGCTGGGGTTTTGGAGGAAAAAAGACTATTTGCGATCCGTTTTGGATATCTGGAAACTGTTGATGTTGTCAGATTTTCGGCAACCCAGGTTGAATCGACAAAGTCAAATGAGTGAACTCAACAGATATGGACCAAAGGATTAGCCCGGCAGGTAGGAAGAAGAGACAAGCTTGCTATACTACGAGACTCAGGAAACTGAAAGCTACTACAATTGTGTGTTGTAGGTGCATTCTGGAGATAATTCCAAGGTTTCTGGAAGGAAAGGCTCTGGCCCGTCTCAACAATGCAGGTGCAAGGTGTTTTTATGCGAGCATGTGCAGCAGCAAGGGTCCCAATTACGTGTATCTCTGAAGAAGATCCCCAGCATCTGTTGAGGGCTGCAGAGCTTGCAGGAGCTTCTGCAGGCAAATCTGCACCCCATCCAAATGTAGGCTGTGTAATAGCCCAGGGAATTCAGGTGGTGGGGGAAGGATTCTTGTATGGCCAAGGAACACGCAGTGCTGAGATCCAGGCAGTGTCCAGAGCTGGAGAGTTTAGCAAAGGCGCTACAGCCTATCTCAATCTAGAGCCTGAGGTTTATCATAGCCAAGCCTATGGTAGTGCAGTCCATGCGCTTAAAGAGGTAACCTATTTTTGACCAATTATTGTGCATTATTGTATTCTGGACTCAGCATATGGCAATCCTCAATTGGTTCAATCCTTTCAGTTGAGATGTATGTGGTTTTGCAGCAATTTGCATTCCAGTATAGGAAGAGAGAGGTTCTGGAGTTAATGATGATGTCTGGGGCTTGGCCAGGCAGGACTAGCAAGAGTGGTTGTGGGTTTGCGGCACCCTTTGCAGCATTTGAGAGGTAGAGCAATTGATACTCTTCGAAGCAGTGGTATTTGTGTAGAGGTTGGTGGAGAGGAGCTCAACACTGAAGGCATATTTAAGGTAGGAAAACTGCAACAGCCTTAAACCCTAGACCCTACACACTGGTATCCTAAGGCAGTTGGTGGCCACTAGCCTCAATGCATGACACAGATTTCTCTCTTCCATTTTTAGGTGCCATCATACATTGCTAGGAATAACTGCACCATAAGTTTTGAGCAGAGTACTATGTGCTTAGGTACACTCACTGTTAGGAGCTGATGAAGTCATTGTTGTTTATGATAAAGGTGATGGTCTGCTACTTTGTGAGTGACATCACGAGGTTATTACCACAAACATTCTTTTGTTGTTTCTTTTGGTTTGTCCAGAACTGACACAACAGTTTTTGGTTGCCTTACAATTTTTTGTGGAGTTTTCTGTGCAATCAAATTGATATTCTATTGAGTCCTGGATGTTAGAGTTAATTTTGTTATCCTGAGTCTACCTATTTCCAATCTGTTTGCATTGCAATGGGTGTTTGCAGGAAGCTCTCCGAGCATGTCAAGTTGTGAATGCACCACTTCTTTACAGGGCTGCTTACAAGATTCCATTTTCCATCTTGAAGTTTGCCATGACACTGGATGGTAAGATTTTGCAGTACTTTGAGGACTGAAATTACTACACAAGCTGATGATTGATATGAACACAATATGCATAGACTTGACCTGATGGTTGAAAAGCACACTTCTCATTGCTGCATCCAATCATGGTGGTAGATCATCAAAATTTGGTGGGCTTCTTTGTTGTCAACTTCCCCCATTTCAATAAATGCAAAGCATGAGCTCTTTCTCTTTGTAGAAGGAACAATCTTGAAAACACAAGGCCTTGAATAAAGACTATATTTTACTCATCCGGGCTTAGAAAAGTCTGAAAAATTTCCTTGCTGCTTAGAGCTGAAAGTGAACAGAATTTCCACAAACCCTATGGTACAGATGAGGTGTTGGAGATGTGATTTTTACTTTGTGTCATGTGGAAGCAAAGTAGAATGTGAGAATAGTTAATGCCAGTTACATCTGGTAAAGCATCTGGTGAAGTTGTCTGGTGTCTTGGAGCAGGGAAGATAGCTTCAAGCACAGGGCATGCAGCATGGGTTTCAAGTGAACTTTCTCGGGAGCGTGTTTTCAGCACTCGAGCTGTGAGTGATGCTGTCATTGTGGGAGGCAACACTGTTCGCCGTGACAGTATGTATCTCTGAATTCCCTCCTTTGTCTCTATGCCTTTGTGCAAAGCCTGAAAAGTTTAGCTCTACCACATCTAACTCTAAACCCTAAACTGTTGGGATCTGGGGCTTCTAGGATTTAAGTTACAGTTAAAATTTGGAGCATGGTGCTAGGAATTGTTATACAGATTCTTGTTTCATAACTCTTTTGATTCCACTGTTGTCAGATCCACGGTTGACAACAAGACACCGGGGCCACTTGCCAGTGCGTATAGTAATGTCCAGATGCTTGAGATTGCCTGAGAATGCAAACTTGTGGGATGTCTCCATCGCACAGACAATTGTGATGACACAAAGAGGGGTTCGTAAAGACTTCCAGACACTGTTGGCCTCTCGAGGGGTAGAAGTAGTGGAGTTTGATTTTCTCACTCCCAGGGCAGTAATGGAGTATTGCTATCACCGTGGGTTTCTATCAGTTTTGTGGGAGTGCGGGGGCATGCTGTCAGCACCTGCCATTTCTTCTGGTGTCATCCACAAGGTGTTGCCTTCTTTCTTATTCCTGTGTTCTGACCTCTATCTTCATAGTGATGATGATGACAAAGTTCTTATCAATTTCAATAAATGAAGGAATTGTAACATGCTTCCTGAGTGAAAAGATCCAATGCACCTTTTTTGGCAGGTGATCTTTGAGTGTTCAATTCATATGACATTTGTTTCCCTAACCCAGTTGTATGGTCAATGTCTCACTATCTACAACAGGTGATGGCATTTGTGGCTCCAAAGATAATTGGAGGCTCAGCGGCACCATCACCTGTAGGTGAACTTGGAATGGTGGAAATGAACCAAGCTCTCAAGTTATCAGATGTCACATTTGAGCAGGTAACAAATGTAAACTGTGAACTGGAGGTAGCTGAGATGTGATGTATACCACAACCCTGGATGTAGTTTGCAGTACATGGTGCACTACTGCATTGTTTCCTGGAACACCCCATGCAGCATGCATTATTGGATCTGCCATGAAGCTATTTTGGAAGAAGATTGGCAAATAGCCCTAGAGACAGCATGATTGTTGAGCCAAAGATATCATGTGACTTTTAGCTATGCACTCTGTTCTTTTGCAGATTGGACCAGACATGCTCATCTCAGGTTATGTGCATCCGATTCCAAATGTGAACCAAAGTGTGTCTCCTGCAGTGGAAGCTGCAACATCTCTCTTGGACAACTTATCTTCCTCAAAACAACCACCGGTCATTTCATTTTACAAGACATGGGATCCATATGGCGAGTTCTCAAATTTCTTTCCACACGCCATCTCCTTGTCAGATAGAAATGGCAAAGTCCTGGTTTGGAAGAGCGTTGAGCAGTACTATCAGGTACATTGTTGAAAATTATGTGAGCATGGATACACATTGAACCTGGAACATCAACTCAAAGAGCTGAAAATGATTTGCATTCTTCATCCTAGATCCAAATGCTAGACCCTAGTTCAAGGCAGACATATGTGTGAATTGAAAAAGCATGTAACTGGAAAGCTATTCTTATTTAACAATCACATGTGCTCAATGCTCTGGCAGGTGCTCCTCCTACAATATTCCACAAAGATTTTGTGAATCTGAAGCAAAAATTGGTAGTGTAACAGGCACAGAAATTTGAAGGAGTTGAAGATCCACTTGCAGAAGCATGTGTGAGAAACATAAAGGAAGCTGAAGGCCCTGAGGAAGCTGCTCAGCTTGGACGTTCACTTGCAAGGCAACGGCCTGATCTTGTAACTGTCCTAACCCTTTAAATTGGAATGCCTGGTGTTAGTTATCTCAGTTGAAATTCCGCGTGTCTGTTTGCTCCGCCTGTCTGTTTGCTTCATCTGTGTCCAGATCTCATGTCACTCTTTTCTCAAGTCCAATTCTGTGTTGCTTGTTCTTGAATCTGTTTGTCAAATTGCAGATTCATCTGCAAATCCATGAAACTGTGCCAGCTCCTGTGCTGATGATTCTTAGGGCTTAGCATTGGTGGCTTGGTTTAAGGTGTGTCACATTAAGTGGTGAATACAGGTACGACCAGATTGGGAGTCTGCAAAGGTGATAGTAATGGAGAAAGCTTTATGTGCCAAGTTTTCATCAGATCCTGAACTTCAAATGCTGCTGAAATCAACAGATGGTGCAGTGCTCATTGAAGCCTCACCACATGATTTATTCTGGGGCGCAGGAAGAAATGGGGCAGGCCAGAATAATTTGGGGTGCTTGCTTATGAAGTTGCGTTCCAGGCTTTTGTCAGGGCCAAATGGTAGTGCCAGTAGATCAACTCCATTGACAGCCTCACTGCCATAGTGATTTTCTGCTGGATGTTGGCCATATTCATTGTTTGTGATGTGTAGATTAATATTGAGTGGAATCATTCATCCTTATTTTCCACATGAAGTGGCATGATGAGTTTTTAAATCTGAATGTCACTAGTCCCTTGTTGGAGTGTCAACTTACCTTCATCTTGCTAACATCTCTTGCACTCTTGTATTCAGTAATTGCTTTCACTAACATTGAGTTGGTTTCTGAGTGCATCATGTCTCTTCATACCTTGTGCATCCTTAGGCAAGCAGAGTTTCTAATCATTATGCTCTTCCTTCATTATGTGTCTCTCTAGGGAAGTTGGACATCTCACTTTGAGTTGCATGTGTGCTTTCTAAGATTCCTTTTAACCTGGGAGGGAGGACATTAAACACCACCCATGAACTTTGTGGGTGTCAGTGTGCAGGACTGCACAAATCATACAGGGTGCAGGATGATTTTTATTCTAAAATTCATGTCCTGCTACTTGTAGGCGGTTTCGAACCCGTGACCAGATAGCTAAAGGATCAATCCAGCGGCCTAGTTCCAGTCACTTTTGGTCAGGTTTTCATCTTAATTTTACTTTTTTTGCTGCCATCAGTCCAATCCTGCAGCAGAACCATGCAGGCAGCTAGCAGGACTGCACACCGGAAGGAGGGGATGTTTAGTATCCTGCACCTGTTTAGCTGTTTCTGTTGGATTCCTCTTCCATCAAGCTCTTTAATGTCATAAGCTACATACTGAACCTTGAATTGGTAGCAACCTCAGCAGTAGAAATCATGATCTTCCTAAACAAATAATGATCAGAATCTGCTAAAGAAGATTCCCGCACAAGATGATCCGATGTAACAGACAACATGCATGTTACAAGAATGTAACAGACTACAATTTCTTCTACTCTGGAAATAAAACAACATCAGAAAAGATCCTGCACTACTAGATGCCCTAGAGTTCTCAAGGCAATAAGTGGCTAACTTCTATTTGGGGATGCTAAGAGCAAAATTTATGTGTCGGTCCCATAATGGTCACAAAGAGACTTAAAGACAAGCTTTGCTGCAGCTGAAACATTTTAAGAATGACCTTGTTTGCATTGGAAATCCTTTCACCAACTTGAATTTGTCTTACAATTCAGGTATGTAGAGCCACTTAGAACATTTACTGAGGACGAAGGCAATACCGTGAATGTGCATTTAACAATCTTTTAGTATATAACAACCTTCGCACATGACTTGGGGGTAAACATTTTATTTTGCCTTTTCTAACCACCTTCTCTTTTTAGAATGGGCAAACATTTTTATTTTTTTCAATTATTATTTTTAATCAATTGAAAATATTTTCCCCTTTTAACTTCAGTCTCTTTTAGAATTAGTGGCAACTCAACCCTTCCCCCTCTCTCAAAAAAAAGTTTTATAAAGAGTTAAATAAAAACATGTTAATGCATGTTAACCTAAGGTAATCTCATTTAAATTTTCTCATTGTTCAACATTAAAGTGTGTGTTTAAGATCCCACATTCATGAAATCATAAGCATTTTCAACTCATTACATTTAAAATATGTTTATTGACTATGGTTAATGATTAACGTAAAAACTTATAATGGGTGGAAACTTACATTTATTAATTTAATTTTGAATACAGATTTTAACCCAAGTTCCAACACAAGTCAATGTATCATGTTTATTCAAGTGTGTACCTTTCAAATATACTCAGTCGAATGGTAATCCAACAATGTATATTTAGTATGTACCATCCATGTTGAAAAGGGTAGGTTTATATTCACAAAATTTTATATATTTACATACAAAATTAAATCAAAAATTAAATTCATATTTTTTTAAATAATAAAAAATCGAAGTTAATTTTCATTGGAAATGTTATTTTCAAACCAAACATGTCTAACATTTCAAAGTTTCTTGAGCCTTTAAACCACTATGAATGATTAAGAGTAGGGTTGAGAAGCCAAGGTTTTGAAAGGACAACCCAAGATGGAACATTGACCTACAACAAAATTCAAATCCAAATGTCCCTAATCAAAATTTGGATGAATGGGGCACTTTGGTTTAGGGATGACCTAAGCTTTGTCAATGACAAAAATGCATTTTAAAAATATCAATAAACATGTAGGGGATGTTGGGGGGTCAAACATATTTTATATTTTATATTTTATATTTTTCCAAATCTCAAGGGGCATTAGGGGCTATTGTGAAGCACGACAAGAAAAACATTAAGGGACATTGGAAAGGCCCATTTTTTTTGCTTTTGGGGCAACAAGGATCACCAAAAAGGACATTTGATAATCGTGGGGGTGCCATGTAGTTACCAAAGGACATTAGGGATGCTAGAAAGCTTAATTTTTCTAGTATAGGTAAAGATTAAATTCCATGTTCTAGAATGAATGAAAGTGGAAATGATTTCATGGACAATCTATATGATTATGGATTGCCAATGTTTAAATCACTAATTATTTTTATTTCAACATCATTTAAATTTTAAATATATTTTTTGACCTTATGTCAATTGATCGCCACTAGTAATGGGAAGCCCAAGTTGATTATACCATAATTGATTACATTGGCAAAATTCTTACACTATATGAGGTTTAATTCATTTTGTGTAATGGGTGTTTGTGTAGTGGATGTGATGTCTATAATGATGTAATTGGATGATTTTTTTAACTAACCATGTTGTCCATGTCATTTATAAATTCAAATTGACTAAAATGATTATTCATTAATTTATATTTTCAGCCATTTGAAGTAGATGTATTTGTGTGTTGCCTTAACAAGTGGTGTAATATATTTGCCTTTAATAACATGATTATCAAATGCATACATGTGTCAAATTGTTATGGTTATTATTATAAATATGTTGGGAGTGCTCAATCAAAGCATCCTTTGACACAAACATACTTCCATAAATGTGGAAAGTGCAATGGATCCATCCTAAACATTTGCAAGTAAATTCCCATTATTGGGGAATTCAATTTGAGATTTGGGAGCCTTCGTGTGCATTTCAACAATCAAACATTTGGGGGGACAAAGTCTTGTTGAAATTCGTCCCTATTTAAACCATTGAAAAGGTTTTGAAAAATGTTAAAACAAAATGAAGTCATTTTTTAAAAAGAAAAGATTTGTAAAAATAATTATGGTTGTTTGAACAATTGAAAATCAAATTGCCAAAATGACAACCAACCATTTAAATAATGTTTTAAAGGGTCAAATCACATTTGATTGAAGAGCTTGATCTTTTTTAAGAATTTTATTTTTCAATGGCTACAAATTGCCATTGAAATTTTTACATTTGGATGTGAAATGACAAAATTATGAACTCCCAAAGTTGTGAGACTCATAATTTATTTGACAAACCTAAAAGTGTGTCACAAGTCAACCTATCACACAATCCTTATTTTTGTATGTGAAATAAGGTTGTGGTTAATCTTAATTATGGAGTTGGGTTCTTCAATGATAAGAGTAGTTATTATAATAAACCATTTGAAGTTGATGGAAAGTGCAAGTTTCATCTTTTGATCAAAATATCGATTCACACAAATTTGAAAATGCATATCAAACTTAATATAATTTTAAAGTATAACAATGATGTGATCAAACATTATAATCCTAAGGTGGATATTGAGGTTCATATTTACAATTAATTTAGGCCATTATTAAACTTATGTGTGCATGACTAAATTGGGCTTTACATTGCTCCACACTGTTAGTGACAATGAAATGATGAAAAAATTGTATTGATTTTGTGGAAAATAAATTGCATTTGAATGTAAATATTGAATGACAGTGCACGCAATTTAAATCGCATTCAAATTTAAATTGAATTAAATTGAACACTGTTTTTTTCCTTTGGATTCAATATGGTCCATGTTTTCATTGAATTTTCAATTCAATTCAATTCAATTTGGGTTTCAATTCAAACTAAAATTTATTTAACTAATGTTTTTCATAATTTGGTTGAATTAATTCAATTAAATTATGAAAGTTCAACTATGAAACAACACATTTTAATTTACCTTTTCATATCCATGTAGGTGGGTTGGTGAAGGACTAAGGTAATTAAGCTTGGAATTCCATATATATTTGTCCAATTGACAACCATACTTTTAGCCCCTATACATGTTTCACCTAAACCAACTTGGGATGTGCATTGCTTCACTCTACCAATGATGGTCAATTGCCATAAGGTCAAAATATTAATATATTTTTATTTTAATTAAGTAATTTTTTAATAAAAAAATTAGTTACCAAACATTGGTAATTCATGATCATATAGATGATCTATGTAATCATTTCCATTTCCAGTTTTAAACATGAAATTTTAATTTTTACCTTAACAACATTAACATATTTAGCACCCATGATGTTTTTTTGCCATCCCTTGTTGGATCAAAAACATTTTTTGGAGGGTCTTTTTTAACATCCCTAAATGTCTTTCTTATCATGTTTCCCAAAGACTCTTAGTTTGAAAGAATATAAAATGTAAAATATTTTCAAACCTAGTGCCCACAATGTCCCTTATGTATTTCTTAGTGCCCTTGATCTCCTCTGACATTGTATCTAACAACTTCAACATTCAACATCTCGGTGCCCCCTATTGCCTTTTTTTTTTTAAAAATCACGTTCAACATAGTGCCCCCTAGTGTTTCCAATGTGCCTTTTCCAAAACACCTTGTTATCATTTATTGCCATTTTGTCATTCCTTATTAACATTCTCTTATTTTTGTTGTTCCCCATCTTTTGCCATCATTGGTGTTATCCACGTGTGTTCTTGTTGTTGATCAAGCGAAGGTCATCCTTAAACCAAAATGCCCCATCAATTTGAATTTTTACTAAGGATGTTTAGATTTGGAAACGTTTGTTTGGTCAACATTCCATCTTGAGATTTTTTTTGGGACCTTGACCTAATAACAATCACAATGGTTTAATGTTCAAGAATTTTTTTAAAATGTTACATAGGTTGAGTCTCCACTAATTATAAAATAAATCAAAGTTGCAAGGGGAAATATGTTGCATTGATTTGAAAAGATAAAATAATTCTATAAATAAATAAATAAATAGCCATTTCAAGGAAAGGGTGTTTAAAAGGGCAAACTAAAATCTCCACTCCAAATGATGTGTGGAGGTGATATTAAAAGATTATTAGATGTCACTTCCCACTACATATTAATGAATTTGATGTTTATAATGAGTTTATTAAATTGAAATATGTTCATAAATATAACATTGATAAAAATAATGTAGACTTATCAAATTTGATAAATGATATTTCATTTTCAATGTTGATTTGAATACATGTTTTTAATTTTGATTAATTTAATGTGTCCACAAAAATATTATAAGAAAATTAAATTGAAATGTTTACATATTAATTTTTAAATTATTAATAAGATATGATTAACTTAACATTAAATTTTTTATGAATTATGATTAAAACCATTATGAATTCTAAATTTATTATTTATTTGAAATGTAATCATTTAGTTTAAATTTTGCAATTATGTTCAAATTTCTATTGCTTTATTTGTAATTTTGATTTTCAATACAAACCAAAAGTTACCATCATGTTAGCATTTGTTGGATTTATGAACATTATGAAAATTAATTAATATCAAATCCATTAAGCAATGTATAGATATAAAACGTGGGTTAATGATTTAAAACACATTAAGAATTGTTGTTCATTTCATACGAAACAACAAATGATTGCTTAAATACATTTGACTAATGTAATGCAAAGACATCTTCAACACATGTTTGTAGAATAATTAATGGATATTGAAATTTTTATATCAAGAATAAAATGTTCTTGAGTATTCCAAAACATTATGAATTTTCATTCACAAAAATTTGTTCTTTGAAAAAATTAAATTTGAAAATAAAATAAAATAATTGTCAAATATGCTAAGGTGTTATGATAATAAATAAAATTTAAATATACAAATGATATCCATGTACACTAATTATGGAATAAACAAGATTGTTTTTTTTTAAATAAGTTATATTTGCACATGGGACAAGGATCACTAAATGAGTTTAAAAAGACATACAAACCATTTGATTTCATCAAATCATGCTTGTTATATGGTACCATTTTCATTTTCAATCCTTTTTTGCAATGTCAATAACATTTTAAAAGTTTCCATAAGTTGCACAAATATTTTAAATTCACATAATAGGAAATTATTAATTCTTATATTGTAAGTTCATTAGAATTTATCATCAAGCAATGACATTTGTAATGAGGACAATGTTGATCATCATGTACCCATATAATTAATCATGTTTCAAGTTAAAATTTTAATGAATGAATCTCCAAAAAAAATAATGATAAGATCACAAACTAATTCATCCGTTATCAATACATAGAAAGATTCATGCAAAGATCCTTTTATATATTAATGATGAGAATTTTTTTTTGGTCAAACATGTTAATATCCCAATAGGTTGTTATAATAATTGATTTTGTCACAAAACATGTACAAACTTATTTTAGTTTATTTATTCATATTATGTGTGCAATCTTGTAATAATGATCAAATGACAGTTTGCATGTATAATGCATTGTAAACAATTATAAATCCTTTTTCAATTTTGTTAAAAATTGATTCTACAAAATAACAAAATGTCAAATGTGGATTTCAAAGATAATATTATCTATGAGTTTTTTTTTTAAAACCATTATTTGGTCTTTTTCTTTTGTATTATTGCATCTTCAATTTTTTCTAATCTTTTGATTCATATTGTTTAAATAATTTGACAAATATGTAGGTTTGAAGTGTTTTTTCTTTTTTTTAGTTTTTTGAAAGATAAATAAGATAAATATCCATGTCAATTAAAACATGTTTGTAAAAATATAAATGCATAATTGATATCATATGACTTATGTTATATACTAATGATGTGATGCATAATACTCAATCAAATTATCAAAATACATATCAAAATATTTTTTTAGCCAAAAAAATGCATAAGGAGAACATTGAGGAGGATAATACATCTTTTCTTTTTGGTGCATTAATTTTTTCATTTTTTTTTCACATAATGCACACATAACAAGGTGAACATCATTTTCTTGTGTAACACCTTAAGTGAATGTAAACCACAATGAAAAATAAGAAAATATGTAGATGCCCAAATATAGGAAACTCATGACAAAAAATGTTCCATTAAAAATCACAATCTAGGTGATAAAAACACAATTGTAGGCAATTTTAATATTTTAATATTCAGCCCTCATTTTTGTTTTGTGTTCAAAAGGCATTTGCATTGGATCATCACCAAACTCATAACATGCATTCACATTTGCACCCTCTTGACTTTTGTGCATATAATTCAAACATAATATTTATATAGTTGTAAAAAATCACATAAGTTTATATAATTTATGATCTATGAAACAAAAAAATAAGTTAAAAAAAATTCAAGTAACATGCATAGTATTGAAACAACTCAATAATGGTTATTTTCACATGCTAAATGCAAACGCATTTTCCATTCCCACCTTTTACATTGGCATTGGCTCCATGGTTAACAATCTTTTGAACAAATCTCAACATATCCACATGAAGCTTAATTAAATAACACATGTTCATATTCAATGACATGACATCTTGGAATAATCTTGATATACATTAATTTTGGCCAAAATGTAATAATGATACGATACAATATATAACTTGCAATAAATATTGGTTATTTGCACCAAGATAAAAAAAACTCCAAAAAAACAATGAAAAGAAAAATATCCTAGTGGAACAAGAAAAAAATTCAAATGGTTTTGAAATGAAACATAGTAATTCATTCCTATATGAAATCAAAACATGGACAACTTTGCAATGCAACTTGAATTGAATTCAAACTCTTAAAGTGAATTCAAATACATTGAATGGAATTTGAATCCAATTCAATAATTGGATTAAGATTCAATTGAAAATAAATGGGATGCAAATTGGTGGAAAAGGTATTGAAAATATTTTTGTGAATATGGTGTTGAAAAAGAAAAATTAAAACACAAATATGAAATGCCATCTTTCATGCCTTTTCACTTGAAAATGGGCTAAACAATTTGGAATTGTCCAATTTACAATGATGAGTTATGGAAGCTAAAGTTTCCCTACCTAAACCAATTCCAATGATTCATTAATTGTCACTAGAATTCTAATTATTATGGTCACTGGAATATATACATTTTTTTTTAATTAACAAATTGATGAATATGGTAATCTGTACCTCTTAGGATTATTTGTATTACCAATAGTGATGTCGTGCAATTGGTGATGAAGACATTGGCCTCGATTCATCTACAAGTGTATAACACTGTTGAAAGGTAGGCCCATTTATCCATTGAACCTTACAATTGCTCCATAGTCTATTAGCCAAAAACTTATGTTTATTTTGCAAGCCATATTTATGTTACATCATTTTTCAATCTTTTGTCAAGCACCAAATAATTGTTGTCTTCTTAGATATTTATTCGTTATAGATTGTAGAATTAGCACAAAATTGTTAGACAAGTTGTGTCATGGGTAACTTTTGATTTTGTGTTTTAAGTTTAGTCTAATTATGGGCTTTTCCAAGTTGGAGTAGGAGTTGAAAGAGTTGGCTTTAGCATGACACCATCCAAACATGATGGTGACCATTTATAAAAGGAGGCATTAATGGTAGTCAAGAACTAAACATGCAAGTGTTGAAAAGTGAATGAAAATTTTAAACAAATTACTCATAGTTTACATTGAAGGCATGAGCTTAAATGTGTTCCATGATTCTTGAACACATTTGGTATACTTTGCTATAAAAAACATGTGGCACATAATCATCCATTGGTCCATGGAATTTGGCCAAGAAGCACATGTTCAATAGTGCACTTGTAACTTGGTTTGTTACCATGTGTCTTTTATTTTTTCAGTAACAATGTTGGACACATATGTTCAAAATTGTAAATGGATTATTATATTCTTCCCCTACTTCCATTCTCTTGTAATCTCTTGAGCTCATCAAGACAATGTGCATGTATTTTAATAAAGGTTTCAATCTTCCACATATTCGGGCACATATCATAGTAGGGTTAAGGTTTGCAACTTCTTGTTGAATTCATCTTCGATTGTTGTGGAGCCAAAAATAAAAATACAAATGGAATTGGTTTTTATTCATGTGAGAACCACTTATGTTTATTATGAATGAAAACAAGTTCCAATTTTTAAATTTTTCTTTAAAGAATTGGACAGGTTCTTTCATAGAACCTACATTCGGGTCATAGAATCATGTGCCAAATTAAAATTTCCTAAAAAACATCCAATGATCAAGGAGATGAAGGTATTGTTTAGGGTTAGGGTTAAAGGACTAATTATAAAAAGAGCCTAAGCTTTTTTTTTCCAAGTGCATTGTTTGTTTTCGAGGAAATGTCTTTTGTTTTGTTTTTATTTTCTCATTTTGTTATTGTTGTTCTTCTCGCATTGGTGTTAATGCTCTTTTCATGTGGTATTGATGTTCTTTTCACATGGTGCTACTGTTCTTCTTTCATGGTGCTAATATTTTTCTCGCATTGGTGTTGTTTATAAAAATATTGTTTTTGGTAGATCATATAATTGTTTAGTTTTTTCACTATTCATTGGGCAATAATTTTTTATTTCAATTTGAACATGGAATAGTCTTCTAAAAATGAAAATACATGTGGTGTCTTCATGAATGAAGTAAGGATGGAAAATGAAACTTTGCAAAAACTTGAAGAAAATGCAAGTGTCTTAACATAAAAAGTAGAAATCCAAAAAATAATGAAGAGAAAATGAAAGAAAAGTCAAGAAAGTTACATGCACAAAGATTATTTTGAAAACCAAATAGCATAACTGCATTATGGTGGGCATTTTACTTTGTTAATAATAACAATAAAATTGATGTAATAGCTCCTCAAGTGATGCTTTTTTTATTTTATTACAATAGTCCAATTTTGAATTTCAATCCAAAAATTCAAACAAGAAAAGGATTAATCATATAACACAACTAATGGTACAACTACATTGAAAAAACATGTAAATGTGAACCATTCTATTATTTTTTAAAAATTGAAGAAATAAACAATCCTTTGAAAGAAGAAGAAAGACAACTTACAAAGCAAAAAATATATGTTTAGCAATTCCATATCCAATTTTTCTACTGCATAGAACCTTTTTTAAAAAATTGATTTACAATAAAAAAAATTATTGGAGGCTTTGGGGTTTCTAATTGTAAAAAACCATCTTCCTTTGCAAATTAGTGGAAAATAATTGGTTAAAATGATTGAGTATACATTTGTGTCCAAGATTTACTTTTCCTTCCAAAAAACAAAATTTCCTTGAATTAGTGTTTGGTTTAACAAAAAACTAAATAATTGTATGTTTTGCTAACTTTAGCAAAATGCCATTATGCAATTACAAGTTTTGATTGTGGATGCCAAAGGGTGGACATGATATCTTTACATTGGTGATTTATTTTTTAGAGGTTGATTGGTAGCCAAAACACATTACCCATGGTTATTTTTTGAAGCAATAGATATTAGTGGACAAAATTTGGCCAAAAATTTGATAGAATTATTGGACCCTATGAATTAAGGAAGAAAACTGTTGCTTATGTTAAGGATGAGGGATTTAACTTTAACATTACAATGGTAGCCTTAAAATCAATTGGAAGTTGTGATGTATTGGGTTCATAAGAAAGTTTTTAGGGAATTTGATTCGGTCGTGCATTTTTTAAAACATGTTAATATGTAACAACATATGAAAAAGTTTGCAAAGGCTTAAGATGTGCGTCCAAGGAGATTTGCAAAAGTGCATAACTTGACCAAAAAAATTAGTGAAGGGTGGAAAAGAATGGAACAAGGCATGTGTCAATTTGGGTCTTCCCCCAAGGAAATTGAATATTTTGGTGAAGACAAAGTGATTTTATTTTTTTGCTGAATTTTTTTATGTTTACATTTTGTTGTTGAATTCTGCCATACATAGTTTGACAAAAAAAAGATTCCTTTGTAATTTTTTTAATAAAGTTATTATTTTTCCAGGAAGCATTATAGTTTTAAAAAACTATTATACTATGTTATAACATGCATAACATTGTGAGGATGAATGAGAATACCACCTCCATTGGCATGATACATATTTCATATTATTGTTGATTCACTTGGCCTTGTTGTATTTGCTTGTATATTGAACTAGTTTAAGGGTCATTGATTGTTAAGTGATGCATTAAATTCTGCCATATCCATGAGTTTAATATTCAAGATATGAAATTGATTTTACAAATTTTGACAACTTAATGGAAGAGAAAGCAAATGTTGTTTTTGAGTTATCATGTTTGGCTTCTAACATTAAAAAAGAAGTTGTTGGGGTTTTGGATTTTTTTCTTCCCTTCTTAAGGAAATATGAAGAAAAAAATCCAACGATATGTTTTTTTTTTATGTTGCACCCTAGGTTTAAGACCCTTTGCTTGATGTTTTCACTTATTATTTGTGAGCAAGGTAAGGCCATTGTTGAAGAATGTGATAATTTTTTTTGTTTTTTCTACTTCTTAAATGTCATTATCATTTGCATCTTTTGGTTGAATCTGAAAGGGGTATTGTTGATCAAAGGTTTGAAGAGGACAACAATTTGGATATTTTTGAAATGACAACTAGCAAGAGTGAACCAACAACAAAATTGATCAATAAAGAGCTTTTGATTTTCAAACATTATGAAATGGATGTCAAAGACATCAAGTACCCATTTTAGTGGTGGGAAAAACATGAAAATATGTTTCCCACAATTGGTTTCTATGCTAAAAGAAATCTTAGGAATAATTGGATCCCAAATTGAAACAAAAAGGATCTTTCTTTGGTTAGAATCCTTACTTAGGAGGTGTCATTTACAATAAGAAAATTTGGACAAATTGGTTTTTGTCAACAAAAATTGGTTCAATGATTATAGGATAGGTTGTAAATCCCTTTTACTTTGCTGGAGTTAATTGAGACTAATGTAAATGTAAAAGAGGAATTAAAGGAGTTTCAAATAGCTTTTGAAAGGGATGAAATTATGAAATTATAAATTTTCATTAAAAAAATTATTACAACATACAAGGTTGCATCTATTTTTAGTGATCTTTAAGGTGTAAAAAAAATTGATTGTAATTAATGGAGCAATTAAAGTATTATTAATAATTAATTAATTATTCAATTTGATTTTAATTAATGGACAATTTAATAATTGGGTTGTGAAAATTGGATGTGAAAATTGATTGTTATTGTATATGCAAAAATCACCATATTTAAGAATCTTAATACCCTGATTGGTTTTCACTAGCCCAAAAAATAAATAAAGAACCAATTAGGTTTTCATTAAAAAAATGACAATTGCCCCCAACACTTGTATATACAAATTTATATTTATATTGTATTATTCACCAAAAAAATCCAAATTGAGGATGGAGGTGGCATTAATTGTGTTGTAATTGTAAACATAACCAAAAATTGTTAAATAGTTAGGTGCAATTGCATGTAAATGTTACTTGTGACCTAGTTACAAACATAGTGGTTACATATGGCATGATTTCTAATAATGAAAATGCTATCTTATTCCATGAACATAAACTTTTTAAAACTCACATTTATTTTAATTGTTAATTTTTTTTCATGAAGTTTTTTTCCTTCATGATCCACATACCACAAAAAATGTCATTTTAAATTTGTTTAGTATATTTTTCAAGAAAAATTTCAACAGATTAATCGATTTGTGCATGATATCTAAATATTCATGTTTAAGGTCCAAGACATGAATTAATACATTTTTTAAGATATAAAAAATATTGAAGCTCAATATTCACATTTAAAATTAGTTTGTTTACATTATATGAAGAGTATTACAACCAACAAAATTGGTAGTCAATTTTTTTTTAATCCTATTAAGATTAAAAATAGTATGACAGTTCTAGCATATTATAATTTGAATTTTGTTCAATCATGTCATTTTTAAAAGATAAAGATTTCCTTTTAAAAATTGTATTCATGAACAATGTTTTATTTTCAAATGAAATCTTGAAAATTGGTGGAAATATTTAATGTTGACAATATTCATCTTTGGAAACTCCAAGTGTGCATGATGTTTTAACTTTTTAAAACATGGGCTTTGAAATATGTTGATAGAAATGCAACATTTCTAGGCGGCAATGTTGGGAAGCCAATTACAATGAAAAAATAATGAACACATTTGCAATGCTTTGCAATCATTTCATACATGTTGATTCAACTTGCAAACAAATAATATTTGCAATTATGTTAAGAGTAAGTATGTGAAAGCAATTTGACCATTGGAAACAAATTGCTTTTCAAGAAAAGTTTTTCACCATTGATATATAATGAAAGTTTTTGTAAATCAATTTTGCATCATTGGTTTAAATATCAAAATTTAAGGTGTAAACATGGTTCTCATGATTTTTTTTCATTTTTTGATAACTTATGGACAAGTTTGCAACTTACGGACAAGTGCACAAACGATGTTGGTCTTCAATTCATCATAATTGCTTGACTCCTTCATAAAGTTTTCAAAAGAAAAGAAGACAAAAACCTATAAAATGCAACTTTGCTTAACCTATGATTGAACCTAAAATTTAACAAAAAAACATAAAATATAATTTTGGTGAAAAAAAATTCATTTCATATGGTTTGAAATATAATTTGATAAACATGGTTATAATGTGAACAACGTGCATAAAGCCAATGAAGATGTGAAGAGAAAAAAATGTATATCTTCCCATTCTTAAAAGTGCACATGGAGAAGGCAATATGAAATAGTGAACTAATGTTACATGGTTAGACAAATTAAATTGTCATGTATGACATTAATTTTTCTTCCAAAATTGATAAATTCGTCCATCATTGTCTACTTTTAGTCCTAAATGGGTAAAATTCATTGACTATGCGATTTTTTTTCATATATAATTAAAGTTTTAGGAAGGTGCTTAAGAAATGTTTTTAGATAACGGGCCTTTTGGAAGCTCCTCTAGGCTTGCTTTCTAATCATATATAATAATAAGTAATCATTTGATTATCTTCAATTCTTTCAGCATAAGTTGTACATAAGTATGACCTTGCACCTTAAGTCTATATCTATTCTTGAAGCAAAGCATAAGGTTAAGTTGCTTTTTGACTTTGAGGGCAAAAGTTAAGTGCAAAGAAGCCGATAGACCTAAAACAATGAAGTAAATGTGAGTGCATGTTTGAAAAGTTTAGATTTCACACCCACATTTGTCGAGTGAGATTCTTGGGGTGCTGGCTACAAATTGATTCCAAATAGATGAGAATGCTTATGAACATGTGTGCGTTGCAACATATGCCTTTTGAACCCTAATGATACATTAGGGGTTTTCAACAAGGAGAAGCTTTTTGGTAGAGAAGCAACATTGCATCATGACACTCCATTGTTGATTCATTCATGGTGGGAAAAGTTTGGGAGAAATATATTGAAGTTAGGGTTTTGGTGAAGTTTTGCACAAATAAAACATTGGCCATAACACAATTTCACACGTACTTTTGATTGGCGAGGTATATTGATTGGTCCATGTGATTTGTTATTAGCAAGTTTTGACCTTGGGGGTAGTTTAGCACTAGGAGTGAAATATTCTTTCAAGTTTTTAGATTTGATTTTAAATTAGGCAAAAATAAATATTTTAATTTTAATTTTAATCCCTTAAGATTTTGAGGGATCAAATTATCCCTTTGAGGTGAATGGTTCAATGTAAGGTTAAACTAATTAATTCATCATTTGATTTTATCAATCCCCCCTTATATGTGAATGGCCCAAATATTTAACTTACTTACACAAAATTTAATCAATTTAGCCCCCTTAAACCAAGAAAGGGTTAAATGGAAGAAATATAAACCTCATAGTCCTTGGTGTGAATAGAGCTCAAGGGCATTAAAAATTTGAATAAAATTTCTATAACAGACAAAAAGAGGAAAGAAAAAAAAAAAAGGAAAAAAAAAAGAAAAGGAGGCACCTTACAAAACCTTAAGATGTGGAACCTTATTATATATAGGTAAGGTGCTTGACCATGAGGGCCTGCCTTATTATCTTGTCACAATAGGTGCCATCCATCATGTGACTTAGGGCTTTTGCTGCCTTTGGCCCCCTTGCATTTGCTGATTCACATGAATGAATGAATGAATCTATGGTGTATATAAAAAGGAAGGAAGATATTCTCAGCATTTGTTGATTCAAGAAATGTGAAAAAACTCACTATACAAAGAAGCATTTGTGGATTCAAGAAATGTGAAAAAACTCACTATACAAAGAAGCATTTGTGGATTCAAGAAATGTGAAAAAACTCACTATACAAAGAAGCATTTGTTGATTCAAGAAATGTGAAAAAACTCACTATACAAAGAGTAGTTAGAACTGGCAGATCACCATGAATGTATCCCACCTTGGAAAATAGGTATTTAAATAAATACTGAAAATAATAAAATCTTTCGAAAAAAAGAAAAAAAAAGAAAAAGAAACTGCTTAAATGAACATCTAGAAGTAAGTGGGTGGGTTGGTGGGTGCGTAGGTAGGTAGGTGGGTTGGTGCACCATCAACGTGATTTGCCTAGCTGGAAAGAAAAAACAACGAAACAAAAGAAATTAGGAGAAAAGGTTGCTTGTTTGTGTGTTTTCCTTTGTTCTTTTTTTTGTTTTTTTATCAAATTTTCGCTTTTGTTTTTTTATAAAAAATTATTATTATTATTATTATTATTTTATTTTTACTGAAAACGATTCTGAGCTGCTGGGCTTTTTGGTTCCCTAAGCTCCCTCCTAGAGTTCCCTTCCTTCCCATATTGGTTCCTTAAGTCTGGAAAATTTTGTTCCCAAAGCTCTCCACCGTTGTTCGCTTACATTCCCAAGAGCTCGTAAATGCTACTAAACTGTGACTTTTTACCCTTTTTTCGTTTTCGAAATTGTTGCTGTTGCTGCCGCTGCTGCAAGCAACAAAGCGAAGAAGCGTCTGTTTTGTGCGCTGTTTGTTGTTGTTGTTGTTGTTTGTTTGCGCATTCTTTGTTTGCTTCAGCTCTTCAACTTTTTTTTTCTTTGGAATTGCTTATGGGAAAAAAAATTGTAGGGAAGAAGGTGGAGGGAGGAAGCGAGTCCGTGAGAATATGTAAGCAGAACGCTTTTGGTCGCAGAAACTGTGTCAGAGAATTGGTGTTTTTGTTGGCGCAGAGAGAGAGAGAGAGAGAGAGAGAGAGAGAGAGAGAGAGACGTGTGGGTGAGAAGGGAAGGGGAAGAAGGGGGATGGGGTCGAGGAGGTGAGTCGGGGTGAGGATGTGTGTATTGTTTTAGCTTGGGTGTTGCAGCCATGAGAAGATGGTTGCAGCATTACCTCCAGGATCTGTGCTGGACAAGGGGCAGGAATCCGGGGCGAGAGAAGAAGAGAATGCAGTATTAGCAGGGTTGCAAGGAGGAGGAGGAGGCGGAGGGAACAAAAGCAGTGGCTTCCTCTTTCCGGCGCAATCCTCTGCGCGCTCTGCGGTTCGTCTGCCAGCTGCTTTTCGCTCCCTTGAAGGTGCTGCAGCAGCTACACCAGCTGCCCAGGGTTTGGAGCTTCATGCGAGTACTTCTTCGTTAGGTTCTGGTGAGAGCGAAGGGCAGCCAATAATAAGGTTGGCGGGAGAATACGACACTGCTTCCAGAAGCCACCGAGCTTTAGAATCGCAAGCAGACGAGGAAGAGGAGGAGGAAGAGCATATAATGCTCAAGGCATTGCAGGTCTATCCAGCACCTGAGAAGGATGACAGCCTGCAGGCGGCGGGTACCTCGAGTCCAGTGCGATCGAGTCGAGCTTTTGCTAGGTCTGATGACGAAGGTACCGGTTCTCGAGCTGGCTTTTAGGTCACCATTGTTCCAGCTCTCGCTACTTCTGAATCCTGCGAGCAGAGCAGAGTTCTAGGTCTACTGTTTGAATTGTCATGGTCATGTAGCGCATTAGGCTTAAGCTTTCAGCAGCTTGGACTTTTCTTGAGGCAGATACGTTCTTGGATTGGCTCTACACACTTCTGTCTCCTGTGAGAGGTTTACTAGCTCCACGTAGTCATGCCCTAGTAATGCCACATTGAGAGCAGCATGCATCTAAATGTACTGGATCTAGAATGCATTCTCATTTTCTTCTTGGAACGAATGATTGTCTAGGTGCTGGGTTTGGTTTCTCACAGTCTAGCATATCACCACCTTCTTCTCCAGTGCCAACATCGGAGGTGTCTTTTCAGCATCCCTCACAATTAATGCCAGAAACACCAGTGCAGAGGCTCACTCAGGAACCGTCATGCTTCTCAGAGCAGTCACACAGGAGCTCAGAGCTGTTTGGTGATGATGAGACTGATGGGGTTACTGAACCTGAACCCTCAGCTGTAGCAGCCAAATTGAAGAAGGCAGCTCTTGCAGGTTCACAACAAGAACAGACACTGGAGGAACTGCTGAGCTTGATGGGTGTTTCATTAACATGTGATCAAGATAGCCTCGATTACTCGTATGCTTTGGAATACCACAGACCACATATTGCACAGGATGAAACTGGTTTCAGCCCTAAGAATATGGGGAACTCTACCCTAATTGATTCTCTTCCTGTTGCAAAACCATTGGAGAAGGCTACATGTAGGGGTTTCAAATTGCAGAAGCCCTTAGACACTGAAGTGCAAAGAAACCCAGCTTCTACATCTAGAGTGGCACGGTTGCTGCGGGGAGAATGGAGGACTAGCATGTCAGGCTCTGAGACTGCACTGGTGCTGCCTACAGATATCATGGTTTCTGAACCTGTGAGACCTCAAGAAGGTTTATCCTCACAAATCACCTCATTCCCAGTTGCACAAAGTGCTCAAGAAGGTATTGCTCAGCCAGCCGCCATTTTGCCTGCTGCTCAGAGTTCAGAAGACCTTCTAGTGCAGCAACTCAAAGCATCCCAACAAGACTTGTCATCAATTGGCCTATTAGAACATGGTCAAAGCACTCTGCCCTCTGACCTTCCTGAAGATGCTTTGGAGCCACAGGTGGCAGTAGATGAGAGTCACATGAGCTCAGAAGTGAGTTCACTGAACAAGCCCAAAGATGATGTCATGGATTCTGCACCTTCTTGTCCACTAGAGAGCACAGATATTGGTCAAAAGAGGGCAATATCTTATTTTGCACACCCCCCAGACTCACCTGCATCGACTAGCTCAGCTGCATCTGTTGCACTCATAGATGCCAGTGAACATTCTCGGAAATCATCATCCTCTGACATTGGAGAGATCCTCGCCTCTGCTTCTGCTTCCTTTTCAGCATCTCCATCCATAGCGTCATCACTTTCAGAACCCCTTGCACTGTCCTATTATGTCAAAGGCAAAGGAACAGCTATGGTAGAGAACATAAGTGACTCATCAAGTGTTCCACCTGAATTGCTTGCTTCTCCTGTTCACTTGAGCAAACCATCATCATTGATGGATCAACCAGCATGTGATTCTCCCCAGCATTCCAAGGCCACCTTCCACAGGGCCTCAGAACCTGCTGGGGCCTCAGGCAACATACTAGCACTTTTTCCACCTCAGGACAGGAAGAAGGGGGGTTGCTATGGTTGTGGGAAAAACCGGCGCTTACAAGACAAAGAAGTGTGCATGGTTTGCAGGTCCAAGTTTTGTAGGAGTTGTATTTTACCACATATGGGGTCAATGCCAGAAGGTCGGAAGTGTGTTGGTTGCATTGGGCAGCCAATCCATGAGACAAGGAGGCCTTTCATTGGGAAACCTTCAAGGCTCCTGAAGCACATGCTAAGTCCTCTGGAAGTGCAGCAAATCATGAAGGCTGAGATGGAGTGCCCTGCCAATCAGCTTCGTCCTGAGCAGGTGTGGGTGAATGGCAGTAAGCTTTCATCTGAAGAGATGGCAATGTTGTTGAATTCTGCGAAACCCCCACAAAAATTGAAACCTGGGAGGTTTTGGTATGATGGCCAGACAGGCCTTTGGGGTAAGGAGGGCCATAGGCCAGATAAAATCATCAGTACCTCACTGAAGGTGGGTGGTAGCCTCCAGAGTAATGCCAGCAAAGGGACTACACAAGTGTTTATGAATGGTCGTGAACTTGGCAAGCTGGAGCTGAAGATGCTGAAGGTACACGTCACACTTCACTTTGGGACAGTTTGGAGCTACACATCTCAGAGTTGTGATCTTGTGATCTTATTCTTCATGCATCTAATTCTGTGATCTCATAAATGCATCAGGTGACTAAATGCAGGGGTTTCTCCCTATTAGGTCCTTTGAATCACCACTGCTGGCACAAATAAATGATATGTTGTGGGATCACTGCTTGTGCAGTTAGCAGGGGTCCACTGTCCCCCGAACACTCATTTATGGGTGGAAAATGATGGAAAATACTCAGAAGAGGGATTCAATAACGTCAGGGGAAACATCTGGGGAAAAGAGGGCAACATCTGGAACAAGGTAAATTGAAAAGACATGACTTTTTTTCCTGCAAATGTTCTCTTGATTATTCTTTCTCTTGATTCACCAGAGTGTCTTATCTGCATACTTTCCCTTTCCTGTGGAAGATATTTCTGGACATTCATATACCCCTGAAAGATGGGCATTTACATGTGAATTCCTGATTCTTACTTGATCTTTTGGTTTTTCTTGACTCCTAGTTAAAGCTCTGGTAGAATATAGAAAATCTGCACAGAGTGAGTGCTGCAGCTTTCTAGCATGGTTCTTGAGGCCAGCAGCATCATGACATGAGTAGAGTAGAAATGCTTATTTCAGAGAAACACTGCACTGAGAGGAACATGTAATGTAAGGTTTGCACAGAGGTTTTTGTTTGCTCATGGACTAGAGGCACATGGTTCCAGGCATCAATCAAGCTCCTTTATCCATTCTTTTCATTGCCAACACCGGGATCAAGCTCAAGAGGAAATAATGAGAGGGCCAATGGGGTATCCAATCGATTTCCCAACTATTTAGAACAGAGCAAGGCCCACAAGCTCCTCTTGCTTGGACATGAGGGCTCTGGCAGGAGCACTATTTTCAAGCAGGTCAGTAAGCAGACACTGTTATTTTACTGTAACTCAGCTCATTGACTGCCTTGTTCCTTTCTCTAGGGCAGAGGTGCACATGGAGATGATTTTAAAGCAGTGGGCTGCAATCGTACAAATATTCATAATGTGGACGTTCTTGACTGCTATTTGCTTGGCAGGCCAAAATTTTGTACAATGATGGGTTCACAAAGGAAGAGAAGGCCAACTTCAAGTCTCTCATACAAACAAATATATACAAGTACATGAGCATCTTACTGGAAGGCCGTGAGCGCTTTGAGGAGGAGGAGGATGACTTGGCAGAGATTCGAGCACTGTCACAGCTGAGTGCATCTGCACCTTCTTGTGCAGCTGATAACTCAGATTTGCCTTCCCAGTCAGCAGGTCAGAACAGTTTTCACCTTGAATGTTTTATAGCATTAGTACCACTCATGATGTCTAGAAGGAAGCTTAAATATCACTGTGGTCCAGCACACAACTTCTGAAGGTCTACTTTCTCAATGGTGCACTGTGGGTGCTATCTACTGTTCATGTCAGGCACTCTGATTACTGAATTCCTCTATAACACATACCTGAGCTTTTCACAAATTTTCTGGCAGGCATGTTCACTTGGAATGAAAAGAAGGAGCGGAAGTCCATGTCCCGCAAGGGAAAAAGTGTTTTTGCCATGGAGGCACGCTTGAAGCAAGTGAGTGATAGGTTTTTGGAGAAAATGGCGGCTGAAAGTTTGGAGTCTGGATTTCCATCTTCCTCTTACACGCAAGAATTTGCACCAATTGTGGAAGAGTTGTGGAATAACCCTGCAATCAAGGCTGTGTATGACCGCAGAGCAGACCTACACTCCCTTCCTAATGTTGCAAGCTACTATTTGGATAGGGTACATTTTGACCTCTAGTTCCACCTTTCAACTTTCCAATGTACTTCTTGTTGGTACCCTGCATTAATCAGTTCTGACCTTGAAATGTGATTGAGCTGGTTTTTTATTAACTTAATTTTTTGTGTTGTTCCAGTGGAAGGCCATCCTTGTTTATGTGCACTATGTGATGTTGATCTGAACTGGACTGTGTAGGTTGTGGAGGTATCAAAGACTGAGTATGAGCCCACAGAAAATGACATATTGCAAGCAGAAGGGTTGAGCCAAGGTTCTGGACTAGTGCAGATTGAGTTTGATTTGGAGGACAAGGTCCCTACCTCTGGGGCCTGGCAGGACAATGAATCTCCTTTGGTGATTGGCAGGTGACACTCACAGCTACATATATGCTGCTTGATGATTGATCCAACCTTGTGGAAGATCATTACAGATGCCTTGCACATGAAGCTTTACATGTATCATGTGCTCATATTTGATCCTGCTGAAGTTTATGTTTGGTCCCATGATGCTGCAAGCAACTGAGGAAAGCTACTGTTTGCTCATGAAGAGAGAAATGTAGGCTGGGAGTTGCTGAGTATTTCTGGGAATGCTAACTCAACATGGTTCTGATCACTGCAGGTACCAACTCATACGAGTTGGTGGAAGGGGCAGTGATAGGCAAAGGTGGCTGGACATGTTTGAGGATGTTCGTGCCATTATCTTTTGTGTTGCACTGAGTGACTACGATGCACTGTGGCCGGACAGTTCTGGCACTCTTTGCAACAAGATGGTTCAGACTCGGGACTTCTTTAACAGTGTTCTCAAGCATCCCTGCTTCCAGGACACGCGCTTTGTGTTGCTCCTTAACAAGTATGACCTCTTTGAGGATAAGATCACAAGGGGAATTCCTCTTACATCTTGTGAGTGGTTCTCTGATTTCAGCCCTGTTCACACCCAAAATCAGGCGCAACAAGCCTACCAGTACATAGCTCATAAGTACAAGGAGCTGTTCAACAGTGTGAATAGTAGAGGCCGCAAGCTCTTCACGTTCCAGCTGAATGCCCTTGAAAAGACCACTGTCTCTCATGCCTTCCAGTATGTGCGAGAGACCCTCAAGTATGAGGAACATCAGACCACTGGCTTCGGCTTGTTGCAGGAGGACTCGTCCTACAGCACAGATGCCAGCTCCTTCTCACAGCATTCTTTGGCACATCAAGCTGACGTTTATGGAAGGTAATCTCAAGCCCATGGCTACTTCTGTTTAGTTTGGAGCTTTTCTTCCTGACCTCCTTTCCAATGTTGATCGAAGGTCCTCATTGTTGGCCAATATGCCTTCTTTTATCTTTCTAGGAACATCAAGCTTTGTAATTATATTGCTTCATTGTACATTGCCTTGGTGCCCACATTCATGATTTTCTTGGCAAACTTCAACTGCAGTCTCCATTATTGAAAATGTTTTGCATCTTTCTGTAGTTTCCCTACACAATGTTCCTTTTGTGTGGAATAGAGAGATTTGGAGCCTAGGGATCATGTTTGGATGATTGTCATTACTGTAAGGGCTTGTGATCTGAATTTTTCTTAGAAACTGAGCAAGAACTGTGGCTCTTGAAAGTGATTTGCTGTGTGATTTAGAACTGTACTTTGAAAAGCTACAATAATTGACAGAAATACAACTTTTTTAATGTTTTTGGATGGGCTGTGTACAGGGATGGGAAAAGATATTGACATCCCCTGTCAAGGATGGATCCAATTCTGAAGGACTTTGTAGAGGTGAGATTGTATGTAGAAGGCTTAGTGAGCAAGATTTATCTGACCACTAAATGAAGGTGAACTATATGCTCAACAGCCTGGAGAATGGGAGGTTGCCTCTTACTTCTAAACGTGTAGATTATCATAGGCTCTTCAGGGTTTTCCCCCCTATGTTAAATTGGGGACTCTGGCCAATGTTAGCTTTCTCAGATCTGAGAACATCATTTATGCTCACCCCCATTGCCACAGTATATATTTCTTAGATCTGAGAACATGATTTATCATTACTCCATATACATTGTTAATCTTGAAATTGACATTGATAATTGAAAGAGAGGCCAAACTCATGAAATGTTGTTGGGGTTCTTCAGAGACAAACCAGGGGCAGAGTCAATTTTGTGTCCGCCTCCATACTTCTTGGTTGTCTCTCCATCTTTAACCTGCTTTTCTTGGGAATGTTGGTGCTGAGCTAAAATACTGCTCCTGTGGACTTGTGATTTGACTGTGAAAGAGCATTCAAAGAGGACTTGATGCTGCAATCTTACCAGCTAGGTATTGATGAATGCTAAACTTCAACTCCTTCCCACCAACCCTTTCCTGTTAGGTGTGAGATAGGATTTCACTCTGTTTTCTTGCTTGTTTGTTCTTCCTTTCTGTGATGGGAGCAAGACAACACAGGTGAACCATCTACTTTGGTGTAATCTTTTGGTGTCTGCCCATGAACCTGAAAGATCTAACTCGTGTCCAAGTGTGACAACCAAATGCCTGCACATGACCAAATGTGCACCTGCATCAAGTTTTGAGTTGATGCTTTCCAGAGTGTGAAACACTATCTATCTTTGGCTCCTTTCCTGAGAGAGTGAAGACTAATATGGTTGCTCAAATTGAGGTGGTGGTGAATGCCCGTTTGGGGGAAGTTTTGGGGCATCTTCCCTTGTAACTCTTGTTATTGAATTAGCTCAACGTTTCTATTTTGGTTGTCTGAAACTGAGTAAAGAGAAGTTCCTGATACTTACGAAGATATCTGCCTTCGCACACTTTGTGGAGATTGCACCCAAAGGACTTGCAGGTCAGTAGCTCAATCTGTACATTAAACTACTGTCAGTGTCATGTTACATGCATGAATTGAAGGAGCAATGTGTGTTAGAGCAGCTCCTCCCCTACTCAGCATTTGGCCTTGCACCAATATTTCTTGCATCCAAGATTAGTTACCCATAAACATGAAATGGATACTGTATAAGATCAGAACATACTAATAGCAAATCACATGGATCAATCAATATATTTGACCAATGAAGAACAAGTGTTAGATTGTGCAATGGCTTTCTCCACTCCCAGCATATTGAGCAAAAATGCTGATCCAAAGCCATTTTATTAAACCTGTCATGTTTGTTTTCAGAAACATGCTGTGCAGTGTTTGCCAGAGGAGGTACTCTTAAAACAGCCATTCAGTGTATCTCACTAGAAAACATGGCATTCAACACCAGATTATCCTTGAATCTTAGAAGACAAGTATTCAAACAAAAAAACCTTCATTTTATGTTAAGTATCTTGCAAAAGTCTACTACCAAATCTCTGTAGAATCACCCTTAAGAACAAAAAAGAAATCTACCTAATTAGGTTAACTAATTTGGTTTAGGGTTTTAGTATTGATGAAAAAGTGTCAACTGTGTTCCTGCTATATTTCCCCTTGTACTTCACAACACCTGGAAACATCTTTCTATTTTATAACACAATGAGCCAAAGGCAGCACAAGAATGTACTCAATCTCACCCAATGGATACTTTAGATCAACCTGCTGCCAGATGAGTGTGCTTGCTAGACCCACTATCTTCTCATGTCTACATTGCACATTACTTGAATACCTCAATTGGCTAGTTTTTCTTAAGGTAACTTGCTTGTCTATGCCTTGTAGATTTATGTAGCTTCCTTTGTTGATCACTAGTTTTTGTTGGTTATTAGGGAAATCCGTAAAGTCAGGAAAACACAGCAGCAAAACCCTGAGTTTGGTCCAAAACTGGGTGAGATTTTTTAAAAAAACCTGCTAAAAAGTACATTAGCATTCAAGAGGTGGGAGAGGGAGGCGAAGGTGAAACTCAGAAAAGCACCATTTGTTGTGGTAAACTGAGTTTCATCCTGTTTTGATCCCCTCTTTCCTTTTTCCTGAGCGCCTCCACTGTTGCTATATATACTTTCACTACTCCTACTTGTACAAGTACTACAATTCCTTGGTTTTGTTCTGTGAGAAAAACCGCGCATTATGGATTGGGCATGGAATTTCTCTCCTTATATAAGCTTGAGTTTTTCAAGTTCATTAGTGATTCTAAGCTAAAATAAAACTCTTTAACACATCAACTATGTCAATTTTGGAATTTTTGCATCTTTGTCTTTGATGTCATGACCAATTGCAAATTTGATTCATTCTTTTTGTGTTAATCCATTTTTTTCACTTTGAATATATATTTTCATTGTTATCAAGCAATGAATTTTACTGAGTATTATGTAGCTAATGGAATCTTTCATCAAAGCAAACATCCCTAAAAATGTAGACTTCTCTAGTAATTTGACATAAAGTTTGTAGGTTTTATGTCATAAGCAACTAGTATTGTATCATGTTTTTTGAATTTAGCTCTCTCCTTCATTGAAAATGTCAATAATAAGCTCCACTTTCAATTATTCTCAAATGGTTGATTTTTTTTTTTTTTTTTTCTTTTGATAATATTTTAAAGGGGTTTTCCTAGTTGATTTTACACACTTTGAAATCTATTAATAAGATATTAGTTTAGCATGTATTGTTGGCCCACTTGTGGACTCCAAGACTATCGTTCTGATTTTGTATGTTGAAGGGTAATACATTTTCTAGATTCATTTTTTACTATGGTTGTTGGACTTTTGAAAAAAATTGGGTTTTTAACGTTAACTTTTTATGCTTTTCCTACTTAAACAAGTGACTTTTAACTATTAAAGTTGTATATTAATAAAACCTTGACATATAAAGACATGTTCTTTTTTTTGCATGGAACCCATGAGTGATCACTTCAGCGTTCAGGGCAGGCCAGATCCAAGGGCATGGCTTTGTTGTTTTTGGTGTCAAAACAAAACTTGAACCTCTTTTATTGGCACATCTAGCACACTAAAAATCATCAAAAACGGATTAGAATTGAGAAAGTTACAACCCCCCATAGTAAAGGGGGGTTAAGAATTCAAAAAAACAAACCACCAAACATTACAAAGCCTAAACATGATCACCCAAAAAATTCCTTGTATGTTGCTTTGTTGCTATCAAAGTTCAAAGATGATTTGTAGAACTGAAGGTGACATTCCTATAGTATTTTAAATCGTTCAAAATGAACAAGAAATGAGAAAGTTAGAAGCTTTGAAAGTAGGAGGGGTCCAAAGAGAAGAAAAAAATGGAAACAGTCGTGTTTTGTGAGTTGGAAAGTTAAATTTTTTTCTTGTTATTTTTTCATTTCTCCTTTTCATTTTCATTTCAAAGATGATTTCTAGCGCTTGAGGTAGAGCTCCCATAACATTTTAAATCACTCAAAATGAAGCACATATGATGATGTAAAAAAATGATTGGTGATGGGCAATTCTAGTCTACCTATGGTGAATTGAATTAAAGTGTTGATTCCTTTCCTTTTAGGGTATTCACTTCGGGCAGGTAACATAGTTGGACTTAGGTATGAGTTGGGTTTAAAATACAAGAAGAGCCATACTGTTCTCATTTGTCCTAGACTAATGCATGTGTTTTGGGGTTCACATATGTTATTAAATTCACCAAAGCAAGGACATGTTCTAGGGACATGGGCTTGCATACCTCAAGACTTGACAAGGACATTGATATTTCTAAAGTGGGGAAGAATGACATGCCCTTCTAAAAGGACCCTTGAGTGAGAGGATTCATCTAGTCAAGGCCCAAGTTTGAACCACCATAGGGTAATTTTTGTGGTAGACTAGGTTACAAGTCTAAGTGTTGGGTGGTTCAACTCTCGGTTTGGCAACATTCATGAATCACAGAGGTGTTGACAAATGAAGGTTTGAGGAAAATGTCAAGGAGATGTCCTCAACACACTAAATCCTCAAACTACATACAAGTTTACAATTAGGTTATGAAACAAAAGATGATAATCTTGGGCAACAAGTCCTTATACCACTTGGGAAATTTATAACGGATTGAGTTCCACTCGTTTAGAGATTGGGGGCTATCCCTAGGTTATGAGATGAGTCTAAATGCTAGAACTCACCAAGTGTGTGGCTTGCCATGTGCAAGTAGTTTAAGTGTTTAACAAAGAAAGTGGACAAAGGTGAAGGTGCCAAAATGAATCCAAGTGCAAGAATTGGTATCCTAAGACAATACTTTTTAAAAGATTAAGACCTTAAAGTTTGATGGCCCATGACAAAAAGGTTTCAAGGCTTAGGATTTGATGCTTGTATAATCCAAAGGCATTGAGAAAGATTGAAGGCCTAGAACTTGTGAGCTTAAAGACATTTGCACATAGCCTTATAAAATTTTCCTTGTACTAAAGACCTAGGATGTGAGGGCCTGAAGACATGAAAAGATGTTCTAAAACACGAGGGCTTAAGGATGTGAAAACATGTCTTAAGACATGAAAGCCCAAGACATGAAAGCCTAGGACATGAGGACATGTCCTATTTGTAATTTTTGCCCTAACATTCCAAAGCTCCTTTTTCCAAAACTCATGTTTTAACTATGAAAAAAACATCTCAGAAGCTCTTGAAGCTAGAGATGTCATTGGGGCAACGTGAGTAATCGGACATAGAGCAACGTCAAGCAAGACAACAAAATGTGGAGGTTGTAAGTTTGCTAATGTCCTCCATAGCTAAAACATTATTATCAAGTTGCAAATGGCTACACCTTGATCAAAACAAAAACTTGCATTTCTATACCATTACTTATATAACAAACAATATAAGTTAAAAAAATATGCAAAATCCTTGAGCTCCTAAACTTTAATTCTATGATTTATAATTGATGATATCACTTATCTATCCTTGTTTTGTAGACAAGGTCATTGTACAATGGTGACAACAATGTCATACATACCTTGTAAGCCAATAATCCTAGGCCATTGGTGAAAACTATATCCGAATAGCTTGAGCCAATTATCCTAGGCCATTGAAAAGGTCCCAGATATACTTTACATCTAACCTAGGCCATTGAAAAGGCCCCACAAATACCTTAAGTCCAATCACTACTACTGTTATTATAAAAGATCTAATATTTTTCTTAAGGTTTTGTAGGTATTTTTGGATACAATAGGATCGTAAATCAAATGTCCTAAGTTTTAAAATGAAAATTTTTAGGTCATGAGTTAAACATCTTAGGCTCTAAGCCAAATGTTCGAGGCCCAAAGCCAAAATTCTTAAACCTTAACCCAAATGTTCAAGTGACATTAGTGAAAAGTCCACACATTTCCCTAAACCAATTGTCCTAGGTCATTGGTGAAAGATATATCCAAACAACTTGAGCCAACTACCCTAGGCCATTGAAAGGGTCCTCCAAATACCTTAAGCCAAATGTTTTGTAAAAACATCAAGCCAAAAGTCCAATGAGCACCTTAAGTCAAACGTATTGTAATTACATTTAGCCAAAAGTCTCGTGAACACCCTAAGCCAAAAGTGTTATGAGCACCTTAAGCCAAACATCCTAGATAATAAGCCCAAAGTCCTATAAAGATTTTAGGATAAATGTCTTACAAACATTATAAGGCAAATGTCCTTGGGCCTAATGTGAAGTCACCCTAGGCCATAAAAATAAAAACATGAGGTAAAAATCAATGTGTTTTGGCATAGTGTTAAACCTTAAGCCATGAAGTTTAAACCCAAGCCAAATCATGTTTTGGCTCAAGCATTTTGGCCTAGGGTTTAAAGTTGGCATCATTTTTAGTTCTTGCCAAGTAGGGTTGGCCATTTTGAGGTAGTCCTAGAATCAAGTCTTGTATGGCTCTTTTTGTATTTCATAGTTGTATCTTGATAGATGTATCCATGCTATAGGTGAAATATTACTATATTGTGCAATTTGTGATCAAAAGATAGTTGTTGCAATAAGGCCTCTAACAATGTGAATATTTTGTAGGTAGCATGTCAACTAAGTTGAAATTCTCATACATTAATGGATTGCAAGATGTGCATTATACCAATTGTTGTATGGATCAAACCCATATTAGTTGTGATTAATTTGTGTAATGTGACTCATATTAATTAGTTGCGAGGACTCTCAAAGTTGATTTTTTTTTCCTTTTGTGATGGACATCATCAATTTGTCTATCAAAAATTAATCTAGCTTCGAACAATCCCAAAATATATATTTATTGTATTCTCCTTCATTTGGCCTTGTTATATATAGGTTTCAAAAGTAGAACTAAAGCCAAAGGATATGGGCTAAATGTGAGGCATTATAAAGAACTTGGGGAACATGTTGGAAAACACATTGAGAACTCAAAAAATCCACCATCACTCCTTGTGGTGTCTTTTTCCTTATCTCTCACACCACCATGTTATGGAGCTCTTTACACCACCTAACTCTTAACTATCTATGCATCCCACAACACAAAAGGTTAACATAAAAGTTCTAAAAACTCATTCAAACTTGATTTGTTAACTATATATAAATTCCCTAAAATGAGGTTAAAGCTTAGTCTAAGATGTGGACTTTCCAAAGTTCAAGGCCTTGACACCCATGGCCCTTCATTGTGGCTCATAGCCCAATCACAAATAAACAACTCCAAGTTGTGATGAATCTTCACAAGGGACAACATTAAGTTGCCCCCAAAACGTTTTGCGAGGTGCCGCCCCAAGACAATCCTAGATTGCCCCCAAGGAACAAGCCAAATTTGCCTCGAGACTTGAGACAAGTCCCAATTCCTAAAACCCCATAACCCAATTTGTAAGACAAACTAAAGAATTGATCTACAATTCAACAAGGTTTAAGCTCCCACACTACCATAGTGCCTCACCATGGTGGTCCCAACATGAGTCTTGCCTTGTGCAAGTCGAATTCACACAAAGGGACATGTCCCCCCTCGTCCCCCCTACCCACCCAAAAGAAAAGAAGTTAAGCCCTTTTGAGTGCATGTTGGCTCACCTCATTGGTTAGCAAGAATTTCCATTCCTACCTTTTAACCATTTCGGGCCTAGGCTCATGCCATTAGCCAAGAATTTCAAGACATAAACTAATGGAAGACATGTGCATTGGCAACTTTCAAACCAATGAAATGAAAATTTTGAAAAGTTTAATATTTATAATCATGCATTCATTTTGAATTTTAAAAAAAAATTGTGTTTAAAAGATCAAGAATGACAACAATAATATATACATGTAGGTTGATAGTGGCATTGTATTTCTACAAAAATAATTTATTTACATCTAACTATGGGTGAGCTTTTAATTAAGGTTTTTTAAAATGGGAGTGACCTCTTGATTAAAATTTCATGTGAAATAAAAGCCAATTTCACCATGTGGACAAACAATCTAGTGTGATCTTAATGTGTCTTAATATAGTTAACAACCTCCCTCACACTGACTTCCTAAACTTCAATTAGTTTAAGAAAGTGTGGATTAAGCACACTTACAAGATTTCTTGATGTTATATATCTATGCCTTCTTAAAGACTTTGTGAAGATATTTGCCTCTTATTCTATGGTGGGTACATACATTATTTTTATGTCTCCCTCATGAGCTTTCTCTTGAATGAAATGATGTTGCAACTTTATGTGCTTAGTTCTAACATGTAATAACAATTTTTTTAACCAATTTCAACGCGCTTTGATTATTAGATAAAAACGACGTGAAATTCTTACTCCTAGCTTTCAACTTTATTAAGAGTGCTTAAATCCAAATGATCTTTTTAGTTGTATCAATGAATGCCCAATATTCTATTTCATTGATGGAAATTTTTTATTTGATATTTTTTCATTTGGAGATACAAACATTCATTATTAATTGTGTAATGGGGATTAGTTGTTGCCACTTGTTTTGATTTTATTGGGCACAACAATAACAAATCTTTGGGTTTTGTAACTTTTCTTAGGAGGTCGTATGTTAAACTATTATTTGAAAATTAGGGATTTAAAGTTGCAATGTTCACTTAATAATTGCATGCATTGTGTTTGGTTGCACCCATGAATGGTGATGATATTGACTATAGTCACAACATCTTGTCATCACATGGCATACCATGTCAACATCATGAGAAATTAAAATGTTGTTAATTGCAAAGGTCAATGATGTTTTAAATTAATTAATAAATAAGATTCCATAAAAATTAATATCATGAATCAATGGTATTTATCAACTAATTAAGTTCACATCACAAATATTTATTAGCACAAATTGAAAAATAATGGGATATTTTACCCCAAAAATCAACAAGTTGTCATGTTGATTATATTCACAAAATTCCATGATGCCATGTGGTAGGTTGATGTCCATTGCTAGTACTTAGTTATTTATATGACTAAGTAGTTATAGGTGTAGTCCCTAGATGTACTACATCAACACAAAAGTTTGGATCCAAGAATTACTCAAAAAATAATGGGTGTTGGCTTGCTTGAAAGGACCAAAAATACCATTATCCAAGGGGTATCTTTTCCATGTTTTAAAATGTTATGAATATGTGAAATCCTAACAATCACAAAAAAAAAAAAAGTCTCCTTGCAAAATGAAAATCTTTTAGTTCAAAGTAAGAAAATCAAGGGTGTAATAATAATTTTTCATGGAATTTAACTAGAGTAGTTTTGTGAATATATTTGTGGGGGAAAAAAAAACTTGTTTAAAGGTATTATACATTATGTTTGGAAGTGAAAACTTTGAAAGGATTTCATCCAATTAGGGTTAATTGGTATTATTTAATAAGATTATAACAAATGCATCTTTTTAGTGTCTTATTAGTTGGTTTCCATACAAAGGCCCCCTAGGATGTTGCAAATTCTATGTTGTTTCATCTTTTTTGTCCATTTAGCAAAATACCCTAATTTAATATTCATTGAAGTTCATCGCGTTTCATTGTGTTTGGTGCATTATATACTAGTCATTTATTTGTTTTTTTATATTGGGTTATGCATACAATAGTTGTACTAATATAGTTTATCATTGGTCACATAGAAAATAGTCGCAATTTTGGTAAAATTCAAAACTCTTTGTTCTCATCGAAAGAATATTTTAAATTTGAACCCTTCAATGCTTTTTTCAATCGCATCTAATTTTAAAAAGTTTTTGTACTTCAAATAATTCAATAAAAAATGGGAATATTTTTTTTGAGACTAGAAACATACCGTATCTTAATACACATCATCATTGGTGGGGGCATGCACGCAGATTGCCAAAATATTGGTTTAAAAATTTCAAAGAAAAATTTGGTTGAAAAATGGAAAATTTGCCTCCTTTGAATGTGCAATTGGTGTAGTTATGGGCAATCTCATAAAATTTCTCAAAAATTTTCAAAAAAAAAAAAAAGGTGAATGCATGAATGAGTGGACCCATCTTGTTGCATTGCAATTTTTTTTCAAATTGATTTTGTTCAAAACCTTTTGGCGGCTTGTATTACCATTTTGAAAGCTTTAAAAAAAAAAAAAAGGCCCTATGCACCTCAAAGATCATCATAAATCAAAAGAGCTTCATTTATTTATTTATTTATTTATTTATTTATAATAATTTTAGGCCTAGGAAGCAAGCATTTTGGGGTTAATATATTTAAAAATTTTGCACGCGGCCACTTTTGGTGCGAATTTTTGGTCCAAGTTGGTACGTAGGTACTTTTTAGGTCTCCTTGATTTTAGGGTTTGGTGACCACAGACTATGCTTGTGGTGCTGGTGGTGGAGCATGCTTGCTTGTTGTGTAGGAAGTGTTTCTAGAGTCTAGACTCCCTGTGTCGTCGGTCTTCTGTTTCCACTTTTTAAGGCTTTTTTTTGTTTTTGTTTTTTGTCGTTTCTTGTAGCGACGACGCTTCCATCTCTGGAAGTTGATGTTGCAGAGTTTCTCGTTTCTATTGGCGGATGCGGGAATGTTTGTTTTCGTTGACGAGCTTTTGAGACGGTTCTATTGGAGGGCGGGCGGGCAGGTGCGGGAGCTTTTGTGTTTGTTGGCAAGCTTTTGAGGTGCAGGAGCGATCAATTTCTGACAGCTTCTGGAAGAATAATCAATTTCTCTCTAGTTTTTTCCGGACACCAACATAATCCCGGGAGAAGCTGGCGGAGAATGTCATCCAAAAGAGCATGCGTGTGTCTCAACTTCAATTCTTTATTGCAATGGAGTTTTCTTTAGTCGCTCCTTCCTGATTCTGATGCCACGGGTTTTGGATCTTTGTGCATCAATCTGTTGTACTGCTGTTGTCTGTTGTAGTATCTGGAAGCATCCATCTACTTGGATTTGCGCTGTCGCTTGATCGGATCGTCTATGGGACGATTCTGCGTCCAAGAGAACTCAGAGTTTTCTGCAACTAGTAGTCTTTTCCCGTTTAGGATTTGTTTACTGAGTTCGTTGTTTTGATGATTTTGGTTGACATCCGAGTGTTTCTTTGTCTATTGGAGCTAGAAGCAACCATCGTGCTATTCTTGCGCTTTCACTCTGTAGGATCGCGTATCGGGATAACATTGCGTTCAAGAAGAGAAGCAAGGACTTTCTGCAGTCGGTGCTTCCTGGTTTTGTACACATTAGGACTTGTTTTGTGAGTTGTGTCATGATGTGAGGTGTTTTTTTTCCCGTCTATTTACAAACTTGAGCAGCATAGTCGTATGCGGTTTTTCGTTTGTTTACATACTTGAGCAGCAGTATCTCTCAGCTTATGCAACAATGCAGCGTGAGGCTTTTGGTTGCGTAGTAGCTGGTGATTCTACGCTACTGCAGCAGGGGTCAAGCTATAGCAGTAAATTAGTTTTGAAGAGGTATTACTTTCAATTGCCTCTCCCTCGATCCGCACTCAGGTCATCCGCATCGTCGTGCTCATGGAGGTGTCGTCCTGCTCAGCTTGTTGTTTGCGAAAGGAACGATATGGCTGCGACAAAGCTGTCCAACGACAGATCGAGTTTCGGTAGGCTGGAAAGCATGGAGGTAGAGAAACAGTCTGCTGCTTTCAGTGCAAAAAAAGAATACTTCAGCGAGCCTTCTGTCTGTTCCCGTGCAGGGAAGAGGACAAACGGGAGGCCCCTCTCTGTTTCAGAAATGGAAAAAGCTCAACTTGCCTCAACTCCCGAGGAGCAGCCAATCCAGTTAGGTTTGCGCGATCTGAATGCTGTGAAAGCCTTCATGAATATCCCTGCCTGGGCCGATGCGTTAGCCGAGAGGGGGATGCACAAGAGGAGAACATTTTACACTCACGATGACTGGTTGCGGCATCGAAGCTCGACAAGACATGCCCGGCATTTCCTTTCAAGTTTATCTTCCCGTGTCATTCTCTCTCTAGGTCCCCCTGTTGGAATAATCACATTGATCGCCTCTGTAATAGCGGCATATAATAGTGCTATCTCCACTGGATTGCTACCTCCATACTTCTCACTGCTGCATGCATCGGCTCTGCCTTATGAGTTGAGTGCTCCTGCCCTGGCGTTACTTCTAGTGTTTCGGACGGAAGCTTCATATTCTCGATATGATGAAGCTCGCAAAACCTGGACCAAAGTGATCAGCAGTACCAAGGACTTGGCTCGCCAGTCAGTAACATGGATCCAAGAACCTGAAGACTCCAATCAAAAGGAGTTCCTGCTGCGGTACATTGAAGCCTTCCCTGTTGCTCTCAAGGTGAAACAATTACCCTGATTCTCTCTGTCTACATTCCGACATCGTTTTGTTTTGTTGTGTTCATTTCTTCCTGTTTTGGGTCAAATGGCAGCCTTCTTTGCATTCTGAATCACCATCTTCTCTTTTCTCAAGTCTGATTCTTCATCCCTTGAGCCAGTATTTCTGCCTTCTATTCCTGTGCTTTCATATTTAACTGTCATGGCCGATGCAGAACTGTAGGAGTTGTGATGTTGTGTCACAGTGCATCCAACTGTTAGTGTTGTATCCCCCCTTGAAAATGTCCTTGCAACTTTCTTGTCTATCCAGCTTAGATAACTGGCAGTACAAAGTTGGTGATGTCCATAAAGAGTTGTGCCTCCTTTTTCCCTGTAGCTATTGAGGTATCCTCATAAGGAAGCTGGAATGTATGAACATTCATAGTGTTTCTCAATCACATGCATACACCTAATCTTCATGAAGGTGGCACATATTTTTGATAGCTTTCTTGCTCCTAGATGAAGCTGTAAATAGTGTGCCTTGGTCATAAAGTTCCTCACACTGATACACAATTGTCTTACCTGCAAGAAAGGTTGGACCATGAATCCCATAAACCAATCTATTGCATAGGGGTTCAGGGCCATGTCCAGCAAGGCCCTGAGTGTAAATCTGCAGATCTTGCAGAATTCCCCATGTAAGAAGCCAAATCATCCTCTAGCTTCTTTATACCACAAATAGAACAGGCAGTCATGAGTAACCATAAGGCTTTCTGGGTAGGAGGTACATATTCCCATTCTTCTTCTCCATGGCAGGTATACTTATTCTTCTAATGGTATGAGTGTGTGTAATTGCTAATGTATTGAGTGATTGCAGACTAGCAGAGAAAGGCCTATGAAACACAGTCACAACCTGGCAAAGGGAGTATACAATTAACGTAACTTTTTGTATTCTTGCAGTGTCATCTACTGTATGGGTCAGACACTTGGCAAGAGCTGAAGGACATTTTGGATGAAGATGACCTTGCTCTTGTGATGTGCTCAGAGCATCGCCCCAACTGTCTGATTCAGCTAATGACTCAGTCTCTCAGACAAGTCCTGTTGCAAGATAGTGAGAGGAGCCTTCTGGTCAGTAATACTGTACCAAGCACCGTTTTGTCAATGCACCCATGTGTACATTTTAGGGTTTAGGGTCATTAAACAATCATTTTGTTGTCATTATCACATCAGTATGTTGAACAGGAAACTTATCTCCTCCAAAATTCTTGTTGTGAAAGAGAAGTCCCCAGATGTCTGAACTTGTCTGATTAAATTTTTCCTGATGTGCTTTTATCAACATGTGGATGCAGGATGCGAACATGTCACAGTTCAATGATAGCATTAGTGTATGTGAGCGCCTGATCAGGACTCCAATTCCACTTTCCTATACGCGCCTTACATCCCGGATTCTGGTGCTGTGGCATTTGACCCTGCCTGTCGTCCTGTGGGATGATTGCAAATTGATGGTCATCCCAGCCACCTTCATCAGTGCAGCTTGTCTGTTTTGTATTGAGGAGGTAACTTATGTTTTTGGCTTTTTGTTTCCATTGCTTGTGCTCTTCTCTTCACTTCATGAGAAACAGCAATACAACTGCTGTTTCAGATAACGTCACAAATCTGTGTTCATAGTTTCTGGTGTGCTCTTTGCAAGAATTGATAATGCTCTATGAACTCCCACTGGAAAGCTCTATTGTCTTTTTCTTTGCTTCTGTTCTTGCAATTGTGTTTGGAATGAATGGGTGTGATTCATTTGCAATCAGCTTCAACTGCCTGCAGTGGGTTCCGACAGCTCATCTTTGAGTGACTTGTTGACTTCTTACAGAGACAATGAATCATGTGGTGTATGTTTTAACAGGTTGGGGTGCTGATAGAGGAGCCTTTTCCAATCCTACCATTAGACCGCATGTGTGCAAAAGCCCGTGAAAATATCAAAGAACTTATCAAGTTGCAAGTTCAGGCTAGAGAACACCTGATCACTAAGGCACGGAAGAAGCAAGCAGCCCGAGTTACCATTGGTGCTAGAGATTATAACTAGGAGCATCTCAGCAAGTTTCCTTGGAATTAGTCTAGCACTTCAAATTCCACACAAAAGTGGCCTGAGGTTATCATTTTTCAGGGCATATCATGGTCACATTGTCAACCAGATTTTGTGCAAGCACAAGAAATACTTTTGTAGGACACTGAGTCGTTTAACTTCCTCTAGCAGTAGTCGTGCAGCTGTATCATGGAGCCAATGCCTGAGATGGACCACTTTAGAGGTTCTCAGCCTGACCCAGACAATTCTGGCAGTCATGTATGGGTACAGGACTTCAGACATTTTGGTCATTAGGAGGCAAGTACTATTCTCACATGTTGGTCTTATGGCATTTTACCGCTTTTTTTTTGGGGGTCAGGATGTAGCAACAAAGTGTGCCTGAATGATGATCCCTACAGTAAGTTCTCAAAGTGGGATTGCATTCCATGCGATACAGTTGAAACATAGTTCTGTGGCTATGAATTGTGGGGTATAATACTGTGTTCAACAGCTCCCAGTTCTGTATGTAATCTGCTTATTCTCCAGGTGGGGGCGGCCTTTTGGGTAAGAACTATCCAAAGGAGTCCTTGATGGGAACCTTTCAGGATGTGGTGTGCCAAAGGAGTGGGGGTGGGGGTGGCCTTCTGGGTAAAAACTCTCCAAAGGAGTCCTTGACGAGAGCCTTTCAGGATGTGGTGTGCCAAAGGAGCGGTTTTCCAGAATGGTAATGTTGCAATCCTCTCCAGTAGTTAGATCCTTTCCAGTTCTTGAATACCTGAAACTCCTTAGCAGTATTCAAGCAGGGTTATGCCCTCTCCTATGGGAAGAGGTTCTTCATCATGCAGCTGGAAACTAATTACATATATAACTAGAAAAATTATGTAACACATTCAATATGGGATGTACTCATTGGGAATGACTTCTTGTACATGAAAAGAGTACTAACACTTCAATTTTAGGACCTTTTTAAATTCAAATTTTCAGTCTTTATTTATAAAGTTCGATACTTTACGTTGATTTTCATTATGGGCTTTTAGCTTTATGGGCTTTAGCTTTAATGATGCCAATCTATTTGAGCCACTCAAAACCATAAAGTGACCAATTTTTGCAGTCATTAACCCTTTAACTAATAGTCCTGAAAAAGTTCTGCCTTTTTAAGGTCCTTTGTTGCACATATTGATTCACATACTCTTCAAGTGGATTACTCCTATAAGTGGCCCTCTTATATACTCTAATGTGTCCAAGAGATCAAGAATTCAGTTGTTTCTTAAAAGTCTTTTTCATATTCTTTAACTTAGTTTTTGGTCTTGCTACATTTTTAAGTCAAATGTTTGATTGTCTTGTACCATTCATTTCATATTCTTCAAGAAACATTTAAAAATTTGATACGAGTAGGCAAAAACTTTGAGTCTTAAATGGTACTTGGAAATTACATATGTCCAGGAGTTTTTCATGTGTGAGGAGTCCTTTTGTGTAACTGGATCTTGAATATTTCAACTGAATGTGTTTCAGATGTTCAAGCACTTGGAACAGAGGCAGATGACTACTTGGACTACTGCCTTTCTACACAGCTTTGCAGATGCAAAATGTAGAAATTGTTGATGGTAGAAATTTGCCACTGTTTTTGAACACTGACCTCCAAAATTCCAAATCCCCAAGAGTCTAAGATTAGGCATTTGGAAAGCAAAGTCAGGAGTTGGCAGACTCTATACCCCTCACCACTCCTCATTTCTTTCAGCTTTAAGTGAGAATACATTGCACGAAAGGCTTAGCAAAACAGGAACAAAAGCACTGCTTGAGCACAAGCGTGAAGAATGGAACGAATATGATTCGAATTCATGATAATAGTTAAGGTCTGACCATACTGGCAGAAAGGAGTCACAAAATGATTCACATTTTGACAATTATTCAAGTCACAGAAATCACTGGGGAGTTTTCATAAACATGATCTGGAGTCATAATCTTGGCCTTGCTTTTGATCTGCAGCTATCTATCTCAACAGAGAAAAGCTTTAGCCAACTCTCCCATGGTTGGCATCAATGATATCCTGACCACTCCCAAGTGATCCACTTGTCAGCAAGGGTGCCAACACAAGCTCCAACATAAGCTCCAACATGGACTCTGGAGTGGGACTGAGAATCATAGTACTCCTGGCTCACATACAAGTAAGTAGAAACAGCTGATTTTCTAACAATTTGCCCCCCCAAGACTCACAATTTCACACCAGATTGAATCAAATTCTGTTTAGGGTTTAGAGTTCACCTACCAAGCTGTGTAGAGTTCTTGGGTCATATTAAAAAAAAAAAAAAAACCCCAAAATAAGATCCTTGAAATTATTACCACCTTTGCATGTGGTAGACATCACCATACTGTATAGTACCTCCTCAACTTCCACACATGTTTGTTGTGTAATTAATTAACTTTGAAATTTTCATTTTCAACAAATGGAATATTCTTGATGAATTGATATTTTTTCTTCAGAGAATTTGGTTCCTTTGGAGATAATTTATAGGTTTGTTATTTGAGGAATGCCTTGGCCTGAGGGCATTTGCAGGGTGTAAAAATTAATGAAAATTTCCAAATTTTCCAAATTTTTTTTGTTGAGGGTTTTCAGAAAGCAAAATGCCTGCAAGAGTGGGTGTTTTATTTTCAAAAATGCCCCACATGTTCTTTCACTCTATAAGGGTGCATGCAGATACACTATATGACGTTTATTGGAGGATTTTATGCTGAAGTATTTTGAACATGTAAAGAGTGTACAGGGAAATTTTTTTCACCTGTTGAAGACTACATGGTCATGTGTTTTTTAAGTTTCCTGTCCATCCCCTGCACAAAATTGCAACATAGAACAAAGAATTAGTTCAAAACAATTATTAGATAATTGTACCTTAAGTGCAGATGTTTTGAATTGGGCCTACGAGATCTATCTGGCTAAAGCCACCACCCCTCTATTTAGAAACTTTTGCTCATTTTAGGTGCATTTAGGTATTACCAGAGACAAAGTTCAAGATATTCTGAGTTGGGTAGGGTAAACCATGCCCCTCACCAAACACTAGCCTATCACCAAACACTTTGGCAGATCTTTCTTTCTCAATTCTTCTGCATTTTGAGTGTTTTAAAATGTTCTCAAGCTCTACAAATCATCTTTGAAATCAGACACCCCGCCAGTTTACCCTAATGCCTTTGGAGCAGGGCATTCTTGAAATAAGTGCCCCCTTAGCAACCAAGGGGCCTTATTTGGGGAATGCCCTGCTCTGAGGGTATTACACAAAGTAAAGCACTGGTAGAAAATCATTTTTACTATTAAATTTTGTTGTGATACTTGGTGGGTATCATGGGAGAAAACAAACAAAATGAAGTGAGGCATTTCAAAAAAATAAAACACCTGACCCTTTTGCAGAGGAAAAAATTCTGCTTATAACATGCCCTCTAATACACTACAGTTTTTTGGCCAATGCTTTACATGCTCAAGGGACAAGGCATTCCCGAAATAAGGGCCTGTTGCTGCCAAGGTGAGAGAGCCAAGGGAAGGCCCAAATGTTGGGAGTGCCAAGTGTTCTGAGGGCCTTATTAGTGTAAAGCTCAACGGCAGGATTCTCCTGCATGGGCAGTGATGATTCATTGATAGGAGGGTGGGTTCCTATCTATGTATGGAGGGAAATTACAAAACATACTTTCCCTTTGTACATGTGTAAGAACTAAGAACCCGCTGGAGGGGGCCTTAAGTACATGAGGGTGGGTTCTTATGTACATACAGAGGGAAATTGCAAAACATACTTTCCTCTGTACATTTGTAAGAACTAAGAACCCTTTGCAGGGGGGGGGGGCTTAAGTGCATGAGGGACATTGCATAAATTATGTACCTACCCTTTACATTTACACTGACAAATTTCCAGGCGGGAGGGCTTTACCATTCCTGAATAGGAAATAAGTAGGTACCTACAATGTGCCTAGAGGTAGTAGCATCTAGCTTGACAGCCATACTAGTGTATGGTCCTCCTTGTTTTAACACCCAAACAAAAGTGATATCGGGTACAAACATAGATAGATCCCTTGTCCAAAAATGTTGAGAATCAAGGAAGTTGGTAATATTTTGTTTCATGTCCACATTGATTGATTGGAAAGAACCCAAAAAACTTGTTGTTTCCATGTTTTGTCCACCTTCAGCAAGTGGGAAGATGGAAAAGAAATCACTTCACTACACACACAAGGCTCAGAACATAGCCATTAAGTATAGAAAAAATGAAAGTCAACTAATCCGAAGAGAACTTTTGTTCTATGGCACAGCCAGTTGCATTCTATGCAAAGCTCGTGTCAGGTAGGTGATTGAGGAGGACATTTAGGACAGAAACAGGTTGTTTTTGTGCATCATGGATGATGGGCCCCATTTTTGTTGTCTTGAGTGAGCCAAGACCTACGCCTACCCAGGGTTGCTATTTGGGGTGCAGAGTCAAAATTGGGTTCTGTGGGGGTACATTTTGTGTTGGGTCAAGCCCCAGGGGATGTTCTTTATCGGAACAAGGGGCCAGTGAGGTGAAGCCAAGTGCGGGCCCAAATATGGTATAGCTCGGCCCCAGGGCTTTACATGGCAAAAACAATTGTGTGAATTTAATTTTTTTTAATAAATAATTCCCATTATTCTCAACAAGTACTATTCGGCACCCACTGGGGGTCACAGTGAACCAGCACCCACCAGCACACCAATGAAGGATGAATTGTAAGTGATCAGGAAACAATTTTCTGTTCAGTTCCAGTTCCCGAGCTAACCATGGTGGTTGGCTCAGATGCTTTTTTTTACTACCTACCTACTAACTACCCACAAGCAGGTTGTTAATCGATAGGTAGTAAAAACAGCCCTTACCTATGTATAAACCATCTACTTACCTAGTAGTTACCTATTTTCTTACCTATCTACTTATATATGAGACCTATTTCCTACAGAATCAGTTACCCAAGGTGAAACCAAATATTAACCAGTTGAGGTTCATCCATAGCTGAGTAATAACGGGCTTCCAGTGGATGGTGCACTGGTGGGTGCTGGTTCACCGTGGTCCCCCTTGGGTATCATAGAAAAGAGGACAACAAGCTTTACAAAAAGCATAAGGCCCATAAATGCATTCAAATACATTTTCCTAAAGATTGTTGACATGTTACACCATGTAAGGCACACTCTAAGTACACCAGAAAAAACTAGCCCAAATGCTGGGCAACTATGTCCATTTTAACATACCAAATGGGTATTGGTATGAGAGTAAGAACATGAGTATTCAAATGTTTTTCAAATAGACATATCAGGCAAGTTTATATAACAACCTACATGTTTTTTCGAGGTATCTCAAGTATGAACATAAATAGACAACAACCTTCATACACCACTTCAAACCAGTTGGTATGAAATGTACATACATGGGTATCTAATATTCACATGAAGATCCTACAATCTCATACCTGCTAATATGAGTTACATATGTGCATATATCAAATATTCAGATCAAAATTCCATCTAAAAAGAGGAAAAAAAGATTGATAATAAAACCATCTTAACGTGCAAGAAAATGAGCATGACTGAAAAAGATGGGAAGACTAAGAAACGGTGCTTGCCCCTAGATTACAAGTTGGAAAAGTTGTTCCATTGGAGAGTACACGGTGACACACAACTCTTACCACTCATGAACAACGCAAAACACAAAGCCCTAAGTTTTTTAGAGATTTATAAGTATTTACATTTGCCGCCTATTACCTATGGTACTTACCAGTGTTGGGTGGTTCTTTGATTTTGGTTTAAACTTTGGTTTTGAGTTTTGGAAATATTTCAAAATAAAATAACCTTGGTTTTTCAGGTTCTTTAAAAAATCAAAATTTAAAAAGTGGCATGCTTCACCAGCCAATCTTTTGATTTAAAATGAGGAACATGGACATGTGACAACTAGAAGGTTGAATTCATGTTTTTCCTCCAATAAAATAATGAAATAATCACAATAGATATATTCGTAAAGTGACCCCTTTTTAGCCCTTCTTTCATTCCCTAACCCCTCGTTCAATCTTGAAACACTGTTATTCACAAAGTAATGATATTGGTCAATTGAATATGTATATATTTAATTATGATTAGATTTTTTCTCTTTCTTTCTCAATTGCATGAGGTATGTGAACTAACCATCCTCCACAATAATACTTAACAAAATTTGGCTACATGTTAGACAGAAAGAATTATAACATTTTTGAAATCCCACTTTGTAGACAACTTACAAGAGCTTGTAATTTGAATATGGAAATTTCAACCTTTTTTTCTTCAAAATGTCAGGAATTTAGGGGATTTTTTTACCAAAAAGACCTTTGTGAAAGTCACAACCTTCTTTTTGTTGCCAAACAACAAAAAAATTCCCCCAAAAAATGTTGGTTAAGGTGTGTACAAATGATTATATTATTGAGGTTTGAATCAAAAAAAATGTTTTGTTTTCTACTTATTAGAACCTACTTCACACATACTTTACAAAAACTTCATTACCAAAAATGAACCTCAAAATGATTTGTATTTCAAAAAAGTAGTTTAAAATTTATAAAAATAGGTTGAAAATTAGAATTTAATTCACAATAATGAAGAAAAATATTGTTTTTGGTTAGTCATTGAAAAAATTCAATGTACAACAATTTTAGGATGGGTTTTGTTGTTATTTTCAAATTATTTTCATCCAACCTTGACAAAATATTTTATGTGTACAATTTATTACATTTGCACCTTGATTCATTCATTATTTGATCTTATTTTTCCATCACAACTTTCCCATGAACGAAATATTTTTCTTACTCTTCTTAATAAGGAATTTCCCCTAGTTCTACCAAAACATGCTCAATTTCTAATTGGACAATTAGCATATCTTTCATGTCATTGTAGTATTGTACCACACATAGCTTCCTTATTTTCAAATGGGCTAGAAATCTCCTCCTCTATTCCACATTTGAAATCTTTTCACATGAATAAATAAATATTCAAATCAATCATAATAGGTCTATATTCACTGTTAATTTGGATATTACTTAATGGCATCCAACTTCATCATGATCTCTTGAAGAATAATGTTTTCCTTGGAACTGGGCCATTGTTTTCCATCCATGGCCTCCATCTTGCATCCTCAACCAAATCTACATTCTTGTATCGAAGCCACAATGTGAAATATTAAGAACCAAGTCTTTAATTCTTACTTGTGTTGGATCCAAACCGATCTTTCTTGCACCAAAATCAAAATTCATATGTTGATAGCCCTTGGACTTGGTGTAAGAATTTCATTTGGATATTCAAATTGCTATATGAATCATTGTTTAGTTGGGAATCTATTCTTTTCACTTGAACTTGACATTTTTTATATGGAACATACAACAAACATCATCAATATTCTTTTTAGTTAGCATAATGTCTCCACCATCTTACTAATCAAACTTGCTTTGATATCAAATATAGGGATTATACAAACCCTAAAAGTTGTTATAACATGGATGTATTGTAATCCACATTGAACATGGTCCTTCAACACAAATTGGTTGCAAATTCAATAACTATCATTACTAGAAAATATGTGGTTAGACCACCATGCAAACCATTCATTTTGCAGTGGTACCATTATAGTGGGTTTTTTGTAGGCTTAATGGTTTAGGATAGTGGTTGGTCCTTAATGGGATAATGAAACCACTAAATAGGCAATTAGATGGTTTGGTTCAAAAACAAATTTGTGTGGTTTTTTTAGGGTGCCCAAGTAGCATGTGTGTAGTTAGTGGTTATATGGGCGGTTTTGTGTGGTGGCCATTAGGGTAATTGGTCAAACCTTAATTGATTGGTCAAATGCCATATGGCATTTAAACATTGGCCACACAAGTTATGCCAAGTGACATTTAAACATTGGGCACCCATGTTATGCAATGTGGCATTTAAACATTGGCCACCTAAGTTATGTCACATAACATTTAGACATTGGCTATCCAAGTGAGGCCACATGGCATTTAAACATTGGCCACTCAAGTTTGGCCACATGACATTTAAACATTGGCCACCTCGGCTACACAACATGGCATTTAAATAGTAGCCATTGAGGTTATGCCACATGGCTAGAACCTAAATCACCTAAATTAAATCTAAATTAGGCCTAAAATTAAGTACATGGGTCTAAGAATCTAAAGTTTAAACCTAAGCATTTAAACCTAGGCTTAGGACCAAAAACCTAAAGCCTAGGCAACTAGGCCTAGATTTAAACACCTAAAGTAGGTTTAGGCAACCTAGGCCTACCCTAGGAGCCTACATTGTGTACTTTCCTAGGTTGCACCTAGAGCTAGGCCTTTAGGTTAAGCTTAATATAGGCCACTTAGGTAGGTAAGTAGATATTATTTATATTTTAGTGACAAGCCTTTTTTATTAGTTCATCACAAGTAATACTTAGTGCATGTATTGTGTGTAAACTAGTAATTTTTCATCTAGTTATATAGTTTACAAAGTTCAACTTGTTGACAAAGGATATGGGATAAATTTATAACATTATCTCACATCATCTTTTGTTCCATACAAAAGTACCCAACTTTGACCATTATTATCTTTTTCATACTTTGTCCAAATGAGAATAAAGAAATTTCATTCTTAAATATTTTTCCAAGATCTACACATCTATAAAAAACATTTAAACCAAAATATCAAGTAATTTGACTGAAAATTCATTTAAATCTTCACTATTTCACATATTTGAACAACAACGATATCTTGAAGATTTTTTAAAATTTTAAATAAAACTATTTGTAAATAAACATATTTAAAATCAAAATGGTTTTTTCGTATTATATGTAATATTTCTCCACCTTTTAAAAATACATTGAATCAATAAAAATTGTATAAATTGTTGTGAATTGTATCTATTTGTAATTATAAAAAATATTTTAAAATAAAATATGTTATCTATGAAACACATGATATTACTTACAAAATTTTAAAATTTTACGAAAATTATGAAAATTATTTAAATCTCACAATTATTAATTTACACACATACATGTTTTTAATTTAATATTTTTTATCAAAATTTATTGTTAGTAGTAAATTTTAATCTTATTTAATATATTTTTCAGGTCATTAAATGTGATTTAATAAAAATTCAAGTTGTATGACCAAATACTTTGATAAATGAATAAATATCAAATTTTATCTTCTTTACTACCCATCACATGGAAACATGAAAAATAATGCCATTTTGTGGCTTGTGGATTTCTCTTAAAATTATTTGGATATTATTAATAAAAACAAATTTCATTTTTGAATGTCAAAAACTTGAAAGAAGATATTCATTTAAATAAACCTTTGAACAAGAGTCCCAACTCAATTTTTGAAATTATATTTTAGGCATTAATTTTTTAATTTAATTTTATGGTTCCAAAAACTTTGGCAATTTGTTTTCCATTTTTTGGCAATTTTTTCCAAGATGAAATTCTTTTTCCCAATTGTTTTAAACCACTATCTAGAAATTAACGTTAAACAATTAGTGACTCTAAGGCAAAAGTTCTAAAAATTATAAGGTATTAGTTATTTATGTGTGCAGTAATTATGTGTTTGATCATCTATGAGTTTATAATATGTTTACTAAGTATATACATGTCTACCTTCTAGTTCTTTTCCCTTTTAATTCATAATTTTTTTAATGTTTGAAATTGTATATTATTAAATAATTATATGGTGTTCATGAAGAAGATTTTTAGTCACATAGTCTTATCCATGAAGACTTTTAATCATGTAATCATATCCATGGTTACAAGAATATGACTAAGCACAAAAGCATGGCATATATGATTGTATGACTAGAAAATTATCATTACTCATATTTGTCTTAGTCATAATTCTCAAATTTTGGCATAATGGTATATATAGGGTATAGGCAAGGCAAGTAAGGCATTTAAGTAATGTAACATATATGTAGGGCTAGGTATGTAACTTATATATAGGGCTATGTAAATATAAATTAAGTACATATAGTTTAAGTATGTATAGATTAAATATGTATAAGCTAGACTATACATAAGTTAGTTACATGTAATTAAGTAGGCCTAGCCTACTTTAACGTAAGTATAGATCATCATATACCTAGGTAGGTACATAAGAAATCATACATTGATACATAACCTAGCTATAGGCTACGATAAACATACTTTAAGCACATCATATTCTATCTAACCTAAGTATAGATTGATTACTTTAGCCTATGTATAGCTTAACCATATTTGATTAGCTCATACCTATGTTAGTTTAATGAAACATGATATAAGTATACTTAATTTATCCTAGATATACTTCTACCTATACTTACCTAATATTCATTTCTATATATATTAGTGTAGATGCAAGTTACGATGGTTTACTTTTGTGACAAAACAATGTTTTTTCCTTGGGTACCTTTTATTCAAATGCTTGTGGTGATTAATATATCCTTAGATCTACTAATTGGGACTCGAATCTTTTGCCACCCTAGAAAGACCTTGTAGATTTGTGATGTGTGTCCAAAGCTAGGAGGAATTAACATTATGATTTATAATGTACTGACAAATACAAAAGTAAAATTAGGTCGGTTGTTCATGTGTAGGTTAAAACCTTGGGAAAACACAACTTCATTATGAAAAGAATTGTGTTGTTATTTGTTGATAAAAAATTCCTTTGTTAATAATAATGGACTTTTGAAGTCAAAAAATATGGATTAGTCGTTTGACTAGAACGTCACAAAATGGAAAAAAATTATATTGATTCACATTCCAAATTTGTTATTAGGACTCAATATATAATGTAATACAAGATGATGAACTCAAATGAAGAATCTTTTCTTTGAAAACCTTAATCGTTTAATAGTTAGAGACTTTTAAATGGTTAAAATTTGACCATATTTTCATAAGTCCATATGAGTTGCAATTTTTGTTTGTTTTTCAAAAAAAAATCCCCAAAAGCATATTTTTTGAAAGTTTTAGATGGGCATTATTCCTTTGGATTTTTTGGATTTTTCTTTTAGGACTTCCAAATCAAAAAATGACATCAGTTACATTAGATACTAATTTTCACATAGATTTGGAAAGGTTTGTAGGTGATTGAACATGTATTATTTAAATATTAGAATACTAATTTTTTAAAAGTAACAATCATGTCCATTTGAGTCATTTAAAAAAATCTTGTATGGACGAAAGTGTATTTTCTACAACTTTTGAGTCATTATGCCATGCATTCATCCACTGGCTATGTCAAATTTAAGTACAAACAACATTTAAACATTGGCCACCCAAGCTAAGTCATGTGGCATTTAACTTACATGGTGGTTACCTACTTACCTACTTTACAAGGTGGTTAACCTTGTGCACAATGTGTAGAATGACCATTAGGAAAAACCACCCAAAGTGGTTTGAAAAGTGGAATGGAAAAATTTCAACCACACTCCAAGGCATTTTGGGCAAAAAGTTGTTAAATCACCATTGCCTCCCAATGTATGACCACTTTGGTTAGTTTTTAGTAATATGACCATTCAAAAAAATCATGAATGATTTATGTCATATGAAAACCACCCAAAGTTGAATTCGATGGTTGGTTGTAGTGGTTTGTTCACACATGTTCTATTAGTGTATTAAACTAAAATGGTTTAACTAAAAAACCTCAAAAGATTATGAATTCTATGAATTTAATGGTGTACAATACTACATTAACTAACATTCCAAAAAAACATCCTTGCAATAAATGAAAACCACACTTTGGATCAAACATTTTATTTCCATGTATTTTGTGTCCATCAAACAATGGACTTGTTACTAATTCAAAATAGATCACTCATATCAAATCTTTTTTTGAGCCTCCTTTAATTTCTTACGTTCTTTCAATGTCTAATTCACCATCAACAATTATAAACAATAAAGATTTCAATTTTCTAATTCCCATGGTTGTGAACCCAACATTCCATGACAAAATTAGTAACAACAAACATTGAATGCTTCCCCAAATTCACTATTAAGATATTTCATTCCGATTCTTATGACATATCACATTTCATTATTGGATTCTCCAACATTTTCCAAACCCTTGTTCATGTTTCCTAACCCACCACATTGGGTTTCGTTGTCAACAATCACCATTTCACAATACTTTCAAGTACTAAATAATAAGGTGAATTGGTGTTGCTAGAATGTGGTTTTACCAAATTGCCACTAAAGTGAAAACTCATTTGGGCCCAAACTTCTTATTTTTTACCATCATCTCCTTGGTATTAAACTTAAACATTATGGTGGTTCTAAAATTCACAATGGCCACTAAGGATCATTATACACAATATAAAAGAATTTACAACAATTGTATTAAGCCATCACAAACTTTCAACCAAAACAAGAAAACAACATAGACAACATCCTTCTAGAAAGTAAAAGCTTTATTATTCTTATGCATAACACACAAATCACTTAACTCCTTTTCACCCAAAAGGAACTAGCCTCTTCATCTCCAAGTTCTTGTTTTTATTTTCCATCATCTTCAATCACTCACCAAGCTTTGTGATGCATTCCATAAATAAGCAAATATCCACAACCTTTACACATATTTATATTGCCAAAAATTGAAAAGAAACATGCCCACAAAGCTCCACACACTCATAATGTTCACCTTCATTGCATTGAAGTCCTATTGCAACTCCATCATGCTTTGGTTGCAATTGGACCTTCACACTTGTTCATGATCAACAAATGAACAAAAAAACATAGAGATCAAAAGACAAAGCATCGTTATTTCTCAAACCCTAATTTCATCACTTTAACTTCCATCAACCACATTTGTTGAAATTTCTTTATTTCACACTACATACATGCTTATTCCCAATTTTTAGTTACATACCTAAATAAGCCTAGTTTCTACCATCTATCATACCAAGACTAGCTAGGTACAAGGTTTTGTTTGGGGGGTGAAATTTCGCAAATTTTTGACATGAGAATATGATTTTGACCTATACAACAAAATTTTAATGAAAAATGTGGCCCAAATTCAACAAATTTCAAAGGAAAATAATTTTGTGATAAATTATAGTAGGTAGCCAAAAATATAAAAGGATTTTGGGCTTTTTTAATTTTCATATCTAGTGTGTAACCAAATTAGGCAAAAGCCTCTTATGAATGATCATCATTTTACCATTACAATTTTAGATTCCATTATAATCATCCATAAATGTGTCTTTACATGGTAAAGAAACACTAGGTAAAAAAGATAGAAAAGGGTGACACTGTGATAAAATTTTGGTACACCTTAAAAAATTTGTACCCAACTAAATGTGACATAATTATCTTAAGTTTGTTTTAGCTTAATAATGCCTAGGTTAACCTCTGTTAATTTAGTAAGTAGTATAGGTTGACAAACCAATTCATCTTAAATCAACTTAGGGAGGTCTAGGTTTAAGATAGGTTGGTAGGTAGTAGGTAGGTTGACTTAGGCAACCTAGGGTGGCTAAGGGTAATTCAAGGCTAAAACTTTTGAACTTCATAACTTTGTGTTAAATAAAATTAATATAAAAAAATGTTGTGGTGTAATGGATGAGGACTTGAATTCCAAAGTGAAGGTGAGAGGTTCAAGTCCTCACTTTTGCAACCTATGATACTTAGGCCACTTGGCTTAGGTTAGGTAGCCTAATCTAGGTTTCTTGGGCTAGGAGTTCAATGTTTGTTTTTAATTTAAGCCACCTAGCTTAAGTCAGGTAACCTAGGTTGCTTGACATAGGTAGCTAACCTAGCTAAGTTAAGGTAGGTTGATTTTTGGTGAAGTGAACTAGGTTAGGTTGCTTAGTTTAGCTAGGTTAAGTTAGGTTGATTTTTGGCTACACTAATTACATGGGCTAAACTAAACTGATTTTTGGTCATGTGTAGTGAGTCATAATGTGTTTATAGATTTTTGACACATGTCATCTATCCATCAAGGCATTTTTTGTAACATTTAGTTGAATAAAACAACTAAGTTGAGATGGCATGCATTTTACACATCATACCAAAGTTAATGATGACATGGAATTCATTATTATAAGAAGATAAAAAAACCTTAGTCATTAAAATGATTGGGCATAATGACTTGAATTAATGAATGTTAATTTTTATAACCCATTTGAGCGCATTTGGTTCAAAAGTGTTTTTGACCCTGAAAATTATGGACTTTGAAAATGTGGCTTTAACAAAAGTTGTTCATGTATATGGGATATAAGGCATGCATGTATAATATACAAGATATAAAATCAATTTGTAATAAAAATCTAATTATATTTAAAATGCATTGTTTATTTGAAATACAAAATTTTAAGTTATAAACCAATGAAAAAATGACACATGTAATGTGCACTCCTTGGAAAAGGACTTTTACCTTGGCACCCCTTACTCCTTTGACCGTAATTTCATCCCACATGACTTTAAAGTCATGTCATGTCCACATGTCTTTTGTTAAATTTTGAAAGAAAATAATGCACATGGGTGTAGTCACAATTCAATGAACCAAAAAGGGTGTTAGACCACAAAGAAAAAAATCAAAATAGGATAAATATTTATGTTTTGCCATTTGAAGCCATGGCAATCATGGCAAGTTGTTGCTTTTCCATTCATATGAATGTTAAGGAATTCAAACCAAAAATCCATTTGATGAAATTTTAAGTTTAAATTTTTATTTACGACCTTTGAAAGTGAAGACCTATGGCGTCAAACATGAGTTAATTTTATAAATGACTATTAAAAGGACTCATAATAAATAAATAAATTGATGGGAAAAAAATTAAGAGGATAAAAACCTATTTATCACATTAAAAAAAACCCATACCCTAAAATATGTGGAATTCTAAAACTTTAAAAATTCAAAGTACTTTCCAAAACTGATCCAAAATTTTAGAACTTCAAAAGTCCTTTACCACACATAAATGGGGTAAAATGTACATGACGTGTTAAAGTTTTTTATAATTTATTATACAAGAAAACATATAAACGTAAAAATAAATTAAATGGTTGTGATTTGAAATTATTATCATTTTAAAAAACAAAACACTGAATTTACAAAGAATTAAGACATTTTCAAAAATTCATGTTTATTCAAATATGACAAAAAAAAAACATGTTTTGTACTTGGAAAATTATAAAAATTTATTATAACAAGTTGCAAAAAAAAAAAAATTCCAAAATTCATTTGTATGAAAAAGTTCTTTTGGGGAAAAAATACATGCAATCCTTTTTTAAAGGAATCATGTTGACTCACTATATCTCATTTGCACCCACATGTGAAATTGATGAATATGCATTTTATTAATAATTTACACCCACAAAAAAGTTCAAATATAATTGTATTTTTTGGAAAATATGTTGTTGTATAGTCTAATATACCAACTATTTTGATAGTAACTAAGCCTTAAAAAGCATTTCCAAGCCAAAGTGGACCAAAAAATGTTAGGTTTCTTTAAAAGTAAATATTTGTAGTGTATTTTGATATGACACTACTGTTTGAGGATAAAAACATCATATTTTTCAAGAAGTAACTAATGGTGAACATTTCAAGATACAATGTTTATGGAAAGAAATAAAAATTTCATAAAATTTGTGTCACTATGGATCTTATTGGGTTTTTCAGTTTTGGCATTGTTAATTCAAAGACCCCCAAACTTTCATGCCATTTTGAAATGCTTTGAAACCCTTATTTTGAATTTTTTATGACATGTATGGAAGTGGCCCATTAATACATGAATTGGTCATTACAAACTATGATCATGGTGAGTACATTTATTAATTTTTAATGTATGATTATGACGAAGATCATGCATATTCAACAATCCCCCATTTGGTGTAAGAAAATAATTTTCAAATTATTTTAAAAAATCATTTAAGTAAATTACATACGAATCATATGTTTGAGTCCCTTTCCATAAAGCACAAAACAATTTCGACTCAAGACACATTATAATCCACAAGGGAGTGGGAAAAAATGCCATGGTGTTTGATTTTATGAACATTCTAACTTGCAAACACCATAAATCTCATTCAATGCAATCATTTGTATTGTATTTGAGTTTGTAAACC
>Ga0116231_10000425_pt1 | contig 71914 bp, 52 predicted proteins | sample S1TSphgellanicum_2_FD_89695 | JGI IMG/M metagenome (GOLD analysis project Ga0116231, IMG submission 89695) | Host-associated microbial communities from peat moss isolated from Minnesota, USA - S1T2_Fd - Sphagnum magellanicum MG | ecosystem: Host-associated > Plants > Peat moss > Unclassified...
AAACATGTTTTTATGTTTCCATTGTGTTCACATGTAATGATATTTTCATGTTCCCATATTCTGACAAAGTTTTCATGATGTTCCTTTGAAATAATAAATTGCCTTTTGCATTCTCATGTTGTTCCTACAATGTTCATAATAAATTGCCTCTTGCATTTTATGTTTTTCCCACAATTTTTATAATAAATTGCCCCTTGCAATTTTCTCTTTTTTTTTTTTTTTTTTTTGGTGATTTCCCAATGGTTATCATATTCCCATGTTGTTCCTTTTGTCATTTTAGGGCATGTCATAAGATTGTTCATAAATATTTGTGAGTTTAATGGAATGGATTTTTGTGTATTACAATGGTCAATTGTTTACCTATTTTATAATACATAAGTCAAAAAATATATTATTACAAAATAACACATACCCTTAAAAAAAATTATAAAATGATTAAAAAGGTAGTTTGAATGTGACAATCTAACATAGGTCATTTATTAGAAAGGGTTCAATTTAAAGTTTTGGATGAAGAAATTTTGAACACATTGTGGGAAGAAAAATGCCATGGCATAAAAACTACTATTGAATGAATTCTTTTATATGAACGTAGACATGATTATGAAATTATTGTCAGGATGATAATTATGATGAATTTCACAACCATAGGCTTGAACATGACCCTACTCACTCATGCACAAATTAAAAATTACGAACAATACCAAAATGACCCACAATGTTGCAAAGTGTGTTGCCAAAGGATAATTTTTCATGTCAAAACCATGAAAATGCAAAATGACATGAAATATATGAAGATGATTTTTTAGGTTGTATTTAAGATTGGTTTTGATGAAAGTTGGGGGAATTTCACTAAATATATTTACATTTACTTAATGATTGAAACTAGGTAAAATTCCATACAAGCTTCCATCTTACTATCATTGGTTTTTTTTTCGTTTTTAATTAAAATTTTGATGAAATTTATTATAAAAAGTTTAGCTGAATTGATGTTATAAAAATTAAAAATTTGACAAATTTCTCAAAAATTTTGTCCAAAAAATGGTGAAATTTTGCCAAAAGAAAACTAACTACCATAATTCTTAGGCTCATTTGATAATCCATTGTCAAATAATTAATTAATTTTCAAAAAACTCAGTTTAACATGTATTTTAAAATAATTTTTATATTTAGCAAAGGTTAAGGTATTAAATTATATTTTTTGACAAAGAATGAATGTGAATTTGCTAAAAAAAATGGTGTTAATTGCAAGTTCATGAAAGGGGTTGAATAGTTTATTGATGAACAATGAAATACGTTATTATTATATTTCATTAAGTTAGTACCCTTCTCCTGTGTAAATATTGAGTAATCACTTGATTTTTTTGTAAAAGTATTTGGTAAACAAGACCCATTGAACATGGAAAAAAAAACACAAGGGAAGAAATTATTTTTTCAAAAAAATTCAACAAAACTATTGAATATTTATATTTTTAAAAAATTCACAAAAAATGCATTTAATGTGGAACTAACCCAAGTACTACATGATATCAACCTAACAAAAGTTTAGGGAAATTTGGGTGTTTTTTTTAGTACCATTGGAAAGCCCTTGATGAGTAGGGGTGTGTATCAAGGTAGTTTCATAAATTTTCAAACTTTTGGTGTTGGAGATATTAAATTTTGAACAATGTTTGTCATTGAAATAATAGCCATAGTGGGTGTAATGTGTTGTTTTTTGTCCAAATATATTAAACTTTTTATAAGGTCACCCATCCCGATATTATTCCAATGACACATTGCTATGTGAAAAAATCATGTAGAAATTGATAATTAATTTTCAAAACACAAAGATATTTAAAAATTCAATAACTTTTTTTTTGCACCATTGGTTTGAAAATTATGAAAGGACATAATCATGCACACCATCTCATGAATAACTTTTGATAGTACCAAAAGCAAAATAGGGGCCCATGATTTGGGAAGGTTACAACATAGTCACATCCTCACAAAGAGAACAAACAAACAAACAAAACAAACGAGTGTCATAATATATATAGACAAGTGGGCTTATGTTGTTGGTCCAAAAATATTAAACTATTTTTTATAAAGTCCCTCGTCCCAATATATTTTAGTTGACGGGGTTTTTATTTTATAATTCTATGAAACCTTATTAAATTTTATTATGAAAAATAAAACTAATTTCCAAAGAAAAAAATTCATTGTAAATTTAATAAATTTGGCTCTTTTAATTTAGAAATCATGAAATGACAAACATGCACATTAGAGATTTCCAACAATTTCAAAAATGATGGGGGGGAGGGGGGATGGTTTGAAAGGGTTGTGACATGATCATAATCCAATAAAAAAAAAAACCAAACACACCAACCAACAAACAAACAAACACCTATTTTAATATATAAATATGTTCAACAATATAGGCCACATCAATAAGATATATTAAAATGTTTTTAAAATATTTTTGAAATGAAAATAAATTAGAAAATATTAGTTAAATTATTTGATGACTTGTGTCACAAGTTTTGTTACACTTTCGTTAGACATGTGAAGAATAGTTATTGTGGATGATAAATGTCATTTACATGATGAGAAGTAAGGTAAAAAATCCTATGCATGTGATAAATGAAAATGAAGATTATTCAGTGGAATAATGATCCAAATAGCTTGTGGGAGAAGAAAAAATGTTGTAGTTTGGAACTCAAAAAAATAACTTATAAGGAAAGTTTGGAAATAAATACATTTCATTTTGAAAGGTGAATTAAATTAGGTTAAAACTTGTTTTGAAAATGTGGACTTGTTTGAAGAATCTATGAATTTGAAACTTAATTTTATAAACAATATGAAAAAGATTGGTAGGTGGGTTGATGATCATTGTAAAATCAAGAAATATTGACAATAAAATTGTTGAAGTTTAAGACATAATCATGTTGAAGTAAAAGCCTAAGTGTAACTATTGAAGTTAAGATTGCATTGTTGAAATAAGGCGTAATTGTTAAAGTTAAGATTGTATTGTTAGAATAAGGTGTAATTGTTGAGGTTAAGATTGCAATGTTGAAATAAGAAAGCATAATAGTTGAAAAAGAGAGCGTAATCTTAAAATAAGACTTAAGAACACTTGTTGAAGTTGAAAGCAGAATGTTTGTTTTCAATGTGCTAATGGATTGTTTATCGTCTCCTTCAAAATAACAATTCCTATTCCACATATGAAAAATATGCTTCATAAAGAAACAACCGAAAGATGGTTGTCAAGATGGGTCTCTATTGAGCTTTTAGCTTGTTTATACATAGGTCATGAAAAAAGAGAGACAGAGGAATTTTATTATGCCTTTAGCCTCTTTATACATATGTCATGGAAAGAATGGAATTGAATGATGAAATACGATTAGGTATGGTTATATAGGAGGGGAACTACTTTTGAAGCTCAAGCTTAACTCAAGCTTAAGGTGTATTGAAATAAGAATGCATAATGTTGGAGTTAAGAATGTAAGTGTCAAAGGCAAAATAGGGAACTACTTTGAAAAGCTCAAGCTTAAGGTGTATTGAAATAATAACGCATAATGTTGGAGTTAAGAATGTAAGTGTCAAAGGCAAAATAGGGAACTACTTTTGAAGCTCAAACTTAAGATGTATTGAAATAAGAAATGCATAATGTTGGAGTTAAGAATGTAAGTGTCGAAGGCAAAATAGGGAACTACTTTTGAAGCTCAAACTGAAGGTGTATTGAAATAAGAATGCATAATGTTGGAGTTAAGAATGTAAGTGTGGAAGGTAAAATAGGGAACTACTTTTGAAGCTCAAGCTTAACTCAAGCTGAAGGTGTATTGAAATAAGAATGCATAATGTTGTAGTTAAGAATGTAAGTGTGGAAGGCAAAATAGGGAACTCTACTTTTGAAGCTCAAGCTTAACTCAAGTTGAAGGTGTATTGAAATAAGAATGCATAATGTTGTATTAAGAATGTAAATGTGGAAGGCAAAATAGGGAACTCTACTTTTGAAGCTCAAGCTTAATTCAAGCTGAAGGTGTATTGAAATAAGAATGCATAATGTTGTAGTTAAGAATGTAAGTGTGGAAGGCAAAATAGGGAATTCTACTTTTGAAGCTCAAGCTCAACTCAGGCTTAAGGTGTATTGAAATAAGAATGCATAATGTTCAAGTTAAGAATGTGAGTGTTGAAGGCAAAATAGGGAACTCTACTTTTGGAGCTCAAGCTTAACTCAAGCTTAAGGTGTATTGAAATAAGAGTGCATAATGTTAGAGTTAAGAATCTAAGTGTTGAAGGCAATATAGGGAGGGTATAAGTTACTAGTGTTAAAGTGGAGAAAAGAACCCTACAAAAAGAAAAAGAAAGAGGGAGAAAATGAATTATTATTAATAAAATAATTAAAAAATGATAATTAAAAAAATAAAAGAAAAAGAAAAAAAGAAAAAAAAATTTTCCCTTCTTATTTTGACTCCAAATAATAGTGTATGATTCTTGTACAGTTAACTGCTCAGCTAACCATAGTTAAGATAACTGCTCATGTTCCGTCTAACCAAAGGTTAGGTTGCAGATTCCTTGTAATCTTGTGATAATTGTACACTTTAACTTGGAATTTCCCACTCACCATAGTTTAGCTTAAATGGTGTATTCCAGCTAACCAGGGTTAGGTTGCAGAATCACATTGCAGATTCGTTGATAACCACAGCAGCTAGTTGGAAGTTCGAACTCACGGACTAGTTAGTATAACTGTTAGGTTTGAGCTAACCAGGGTTGTAGGTTGTAGAGTTACGCTGCAGATTGGCTGATTAATTACAGCTACTTGGAACTCACCGTGAGTTAGGATAATTGGTTAAAGTCCAGCTAACCAGAGTTAGGTTTGCAGACTCGTTGTAATGTAGAGTTACGTGGAAGTTCTAACTCTTACCATAGTTAAAAGGATTACGGTTACGCTCCAGCTAACCAGGGTTCGGTTGCAGATTCGGCGTGTGATAATGGACAGTTATTTGGGAGGTTCCAACTCACCGTAGTTAGGTTACCTGGTACGTTCCAGCTAACCAGGGTTGGGTTGCTGGCTGGAATGTTGGGTTCCTGGCGCGCGCCCGCTCGTTTGTTCGGTTCGCTGTTTCTTCTTCTTCGTCGATGTCTTCGTCGCGGTCTGGCAGCAGCGCCCCATCTCCGGATCCCATTTACGGTTAGTCCCCGAGCCTTTCGGTGTCTGGTTTTGAGCTTTTCATCTCCGTTGTCTCCTGCTCTACCTGATTGCTTTTGGAAGATTTGCATTTGGAGGTCTGTCGCGGTTTCTATGCCCTTTCTTGTGAGAACAAAGCGAGACAGCAAGAAAGAAAGAACGAGAGAGAGAGAGAGGGAGAGAGAGAAAAGGAGAGCGAGAGAGAGAGAGAGAGAGAGAGAGAGAGAGAGAGAGAGAGAGCTGTCAGGGTACGGAGTGAACGACGGTTGTTGTACGTCTCTGCTTCTTGTTGTCTCCTTGGTCTTTCTTTTGTTTTTGTTGTGTGCGCTTTTGTGTTTTGGTGAAAGAGAGGATTAGTTGTCTGTCTGTCTGTTGCAGTCGTCGGGGTTTTCAGTTTTGCGTTTTGTGTTTTCTTTTGCAGTTACGTTTGTTGCTAACTGCAAATAAAACAAGCAGAAACTGTAATCGGGGGTAAGGAAGGGAGCGGATAACAAAATTGTTCTTCACCAAGAAGAACCGGACGCAATTGCGGTGAACGGGAAAACACTTTGTCTTTGTGAATGTTGCTAGAAAAGCTGTTGGCGGTTGCTGTTGCGGAGTGAATCCATTGTTCTTGAAGAAGAAGAAGAAGAAGAAGAAGTTCTTCCTGAGACGACGACAGCGGCAACAGTTGCGAGCGAGCGCTTGTGTGAGCAGCTTACGTACACGAGTTTGTGAGGTGTTGTGGAGCCGGTAGCTGTCAATGGAACCACCGCCGGCTCTTGACGCCAGGTACGTACAAGCTTCCTCTTCGCAAAATTCTTGTTACGCTGGCGATTTCTGTGTTTTCTTTTTTTGCTTTTCTTTTGCTTTCCTCCTTTTCCCGTAACCAGGATTCCTTGGACGAAGCTTCGGAGCACCAGAACTAGGGTTGTACGACGCTGGCATTTCCCGTCAATGTCTTCTTCTTCCTGTCTTTTGCATTCTTGTACGCCTTCTTTGAGACTAGTTCTTTCTTGTGAGGTGTACTTTCCCGGGAGTGAGCTTCGTCTGAGGTTTACTCACAAGAATTACAGCCATCCTCTGCTTAAATTTGTATTCTATAAGACAAGGGGTTCGAGTTTCCTACACTTTGTCAAAATGCAGGAGTAGCAGGCACGGTTGGATCCTGTACAATGTAGTACATTCTACCTTTGGGGTGGTGTTGTATGTCCTCTTCCAAAAGCAAAGCTATCCCCTTGTTGATCTGGTGGTCTGTGGGGTTCTTTTCATAGATGGATGTAAGGGCGGAGCGACAAACAGATAGACATTGCATAATCGAGGGATGGCAAGCGGAGGAGGATGAAGATGTGGACATAGAGTTTTCACAAGAAGATGTGGATGGTGCAGATGAGGCTGGCAATCAGGCGGCTGCGGCTGCTGTAGCACCATCTCTGACAGGTTTTTGCATTCTCTATATGGGGGGGGGGCCTCAGTGTGAAGATGGGTTTGTAACAATCCCAGTATTGTGAAGCACGACAAGGATAGATGAATTCTGTTAATTCTAACCTGTCAACTGTTTTTTTGGAATCTTCAGGTGTAGCAGCTCGAGATGTGAATTTTTCGGGGGTGGATTCCTTTACTGCATTTGGCCCTGAGCAGCATACTTTAGGGCCTTCACAAACTAGGGAATGGTGTAGAGTAGATGATGTTAATCTTGATGCTTTGGTGGAAAGACGGTCTTCCAGTTGGAAAAAGCGTGAGTTGGAGTCACATTGCTCACTTAGGCAGTTTGATCAGTGTTTAGGGTCACTCAAACAGTCATCTGACAGGAATGCCAATGAAGCACACAGAGGATTTGCGTCAGAGGCACTAGAGGAATCTCAGGGTCATAATCATATAATTACCATGCAGGGGAACTCATCTTTTAGGCGAGTGAGTGCAAGGGAATTTCCAAGCAAAAGGGCAGGCAAGTCCAGTCACTCAAGAAGCTTAGCAAGTCAGTCTGAAAGTGCTAGTGTTTCTTGGGTTGACAACAAGGAGGCAGTCATTGAAAAGAGTGATGAAAAAGAAGATGCCAAGCGAAGGAAAAGTGTGCAGGTCAGTGAACATTTCTCTAGTTTTAGAGGTACTGTGACCTTTGATAGTGTGTCAACTCTATGTAGTCCTTGTATGTTGTAATGCCATATATGTTAAACCCTTTCTAGTAGTTGTCTCACTGTAATGTGATGTTTAAATTTGTTGTATGGGTTTTGGCAGATTGTTGAAAAGTGGAAGGGAATAGAGATGGAGCATCCATCCTCTGCAAGGATCAAAAGAGGGACGCGAAATAATGATATGATCCCTTGGAGTGTCATGAATCTTCTACCTGGCAAAAGACCAGTGGACATTAAATCGAAGGATGCTAGTGTTGATAATGAGAAAAGGGGTTCCCTGGCAAAAAGAAAAGAAAGGTTAAAGGAGAAACAGATGGAAATCCAAGAAAAGACAAAGAAACTTGTGGGAAAGGAGAAGGAGGTTTCATTGATGAGGTTTAATGGAAAAGTTGTCAGGTCTGTTGAAGACCGAAGCTTACAAGACAGAAGAAAGAATGGAAAGTTGTTTGGGAAAAGAAAGTGCGATAGTCAATCCTCTTTTGCAGCTGAGGAAGAGGTCAGGAAAAAGAAGGGACGCGTACATGATCAAAAGGAGCAGGAACTGCATGAGAATCCTTTAAATGGGAAGCGAAGGGGAGTAGTAAGCCCCTGGAATAGTAAAGAAAGAAGTCCAAAAAAATGTCGTCGACAGGTCAACAGAGCTGACATTCATGAAGATGGTGCTGAGGATAGTAGAGAGCAGGAGGAGCTACAATGGAGAGCTGGTCAGAAATTAGATGGGAAGGGGAAGAAGGCCTCAGGTGCCAAGGCACTGCCACCAGATTCAGGAAAGGAGAAATTTGCTGCATATAGCATTACAGGTTCAGCAAAATGCAGGAGATTACCTGGTCAAGATTTTCAGAATGATAATCTGCAGGAGTATCTACATTATCCTGGTAATGAATTTGGATGGGGAAATCTTCCCATGATGTTTGGCAGGATGAACATGTGGTGCAAAAAGTCTGAGGGTCATAGCTTGTAGGTCATGAGCTGTCTATTCTGCTCATGAGTCATGGAAGCGTTATCCTTTTGAGGCACCACAAGGAAGTCTGTTTTGCTGAGAGTTGCTGAAACTACTGTGGGACATGGTCATGCAGAGGAGGGTGCAAGTGCAGCACCGAGCAGTAAAAGCAGTGACAAAGCAAAGAAACACTTGGTGGTTGATATTTTCAGTGGGATGGGAGATACAATTGGTGACAATTTGCCACAAGGAGATGGTGAAAGATCAATACCTGGCCATGTTTCAGACTGCAATGTAATGAGAAAGTGAGTTCAATTTCTTTACAGTTGCAGGTTCACCAATTGTTTTCATAGTTTTGACCAGTTATTGATGGTGAGCAGACTTGAGTTAGTGCATCGGCTGCTACATGTTTACATACATAGCTTGCCACTAGTACCTGAGATGATTCAGAACGTGTCCATGGGTTCTCAGGGACATCATAGTTGTGATTGCAGGGTCTCTGTGAAAACAGACACCAACAAGAAGGTGGCAGGCTGTGTTCACGATGTTCCAGATGTGGAAAATTGCAAGGGAGCAAAGGTTTTGATCTTTCTCTGTCAGTGTGCACAGTTAATTGTTGTTCGATTTTGAGTTCCATATTTTCTTGGTTTCACCAGTTGACTGTCGCAGGTCATAGTAGATGCATCACTGTTTGTGGTCTCTTGAATCTGTTTGATGCTTTGCTATTTTTGTAGGCAATTCAAGAAGACCTGTATTGCAGTTGAAGATCTGCATTTCTGTCCATCAGGACTCTTGATTGACTATGTATTGGGTTGCCAAATTTACAGTAGTTTAGTTCTACTGCTCCAAGTAGGACAAACTTTGAAACTTGTATATTGTGATTCAGGATAGTGAAAGGCAGATGGAACCTTTGCCCAATGTGGAAGAGGATGGTAGCAATGAAACTCTGGTGCATCGAAGACTGGTATGGATTAAGGTTTGTTCAACATCTTTGTGGTCCAACAATGTTGTTTGTGTTGTGACATGTTGCTGGATGCAAAGTGGTCTTCCCTGGTTTAGGATCTTCTGTTATGTTCCAATACTGTGTGGAATATAAGGCTGGACAACATGACAGTATTCAGAGCTTGGGTGGAATGTACCAAGTTTTTTTTTGAATCTCAGTGTAGTTTGTCTTCCATAGGGAAAATTCAACAGCCACTCATTTTGTAGCAGATTGTATTGTTGGTTGAAACAACAGTTCTCTCATGTGTTATGAAGGTCAGGCCTTGTAAAGGTGTCACAAAGCATTCTACAGAAAAAATGCTGTTAGCAACTGACATTTTTTGGCATAAGTGAATGATCATGGACTATTTTTGCCCAGGTGGATGAGGACGGACTTTGGTGGCCTGCAAAACTTGTTGCAGAGAAGGAAGTTCCATTGAAAATTCTGAAGCAAATTTCCATGGGCAAGGGAAAATTTGTGTCCCTTTTCCAACCTGAGAAGGGATTGCAGCAATTCCAGACTGTGAGACGAAGGTTAGTTTTGTTAACATTTTCCCATATCCATAGCTAAGAATTGGAATGTTTGGTTTCTTTCTTGTTTTGATTTCTTGCTTCCCAATTAGGAGAATTTTTTTGAATCATGGTTGACCTACAACATCTGCAATTTTCATTGCAGTTGTATGCGTCCTTTTGAGCCGTTCTATGACAGCTGTAAGAGTCTGAAGGCTAGCCCTGATTTCAAAGCGGCAGTCAATGAGGCCCACAATCTGCTGTGTACACACTCTGCACTGGGTGTTAGCTTGGGTTCAGCCAGATGTGAAGGAGACAAACCCATTCCAGTAGAGAAAAACAACGCAGCTGAGGGAGAGGTGCCAGTTTTTGAGGGATCACAGTCAAGCAAGTTCAGGGATGGGGGTATACATACCAAAAAGCAAATTGTACTTGCTTGTTTTGCCAAGTCAAGTAGCACTTCAAAGTGTGAGGGTGACAACAACTCACTGCAACGTTCTGCAACTGGAATTATGGAAGAAGCAATGGATGAGTGTGAGAGATGTGAGGAGAAATCTGGTGGAGAGGGGTATATTCGAGAAACTGAAAGCACTGGCGAAATCCATGAAGTAGGCTATGACATTGAGTCTAGAGTGAAAGTGAGGACTGGAATTTTGATTCCTAATAAGGATGTGTCTGAGAAGAGGAAGTCTGCAGAAGACAGGGAGGTGACTGATGCTGAGAAGGGCCACCCCATTTCTGAGAATGTTCATCTAGACAATAGAAAGGTGCAGCTGGACATAGAAATTTTGCCAGGAAAGAGGATTTTAGCATATGACATTCCAAATGAAGAGCTGTGTCTTCAGAATGGTACTGTGCTCAAAATTGATTCCCAGTCTCTGGGAGAAGCTTTAAGTAAAAATAATACAGGCAATATTCCACATGATTGCATACGGAAAGTGGGAGTTAGCAATGTCAGATCTAGGTTTCCTAAATCTGGAAAAAGTTCAAAAGGCTTGGAGTTTGCAACACTGAACCAATCCAGCGAGTTTGCAAAACGGTTGAAGGATACTTGGGTTCGGGAGTATGATGGAGATGAGTTTCCTGAGTTTCTGAGGATGAAATTTGTTGCAGCATGTATGGCAGAGGAACAGGGATATGTAGTGAACTGGGCTATGGAACATTCTCGTACTCTTAGCAAGGGGTTGAAATATGTAGCTTGTGGAGAGAAACCAGGATTAAGCGTTGCTTATCACAGGTTTCTGGTTGAGCTCTTACAGAAGGTAGAGGATGGACGAGGGGATAGCTGCAAGCATGTTCAATGCAACCATCAGGTGCAATCATCTCATCTTGTAGATGCGAAGTGCCAAGAGGAGAAGTTGGATTTGCCTGAGTCTAATCCCTTGTGTCAACAATGCAAGATTGGTGGCGAGCTACTGTAGGTTATCTCTCATTGTTTTCCTGCAGTTATATTGCAATCTGCATGTAGCTTTAGGAAGGCAACATAGATATTGTGGATGCATGTGCATTGAGTAATTTTGTAATGATTTTGTGGACATGAGTGAGTAGTCTAGATCTATTTTGCAGAAATATAAGGATTGTTTGCAGTTGGTGTGGTAGCAGGAGTTGCAGGAAGACATACCACCTCAAGTGCCTTGACCCTCCACTTGATGACACGAGCCATGCCAATTTTTTCTGTCCAAGCTGTTCAAAGAATGGTTTGGTGGAGAAACCTCCTGTCAGCCAGGGTGAGAATGGCTGTGATCAACATAAAGAACAAGAGAATGGCATGGCTAGGTACTTTAGCTTCCATACCTAAGTCCCCTCATATGTCCCTCATACTTCACAATTTTCTGCCATCTTGCATCCTAGGTTTTGTGGTGGATCCAACTTTTTCCTGAGTGCTGGTGTGTGGATGCTCGCTTGCCTCTGCTGCCACAGAATAGGCAGTTTTGGTGAAGGGGAGAATGGTGATGTCACACACAAAGCAGGATCAGCTAAACTGGTGGTTGCAAGGAAAGACTTCGTGGTGGAGTTTGATGTTGGAAACAATGATGATATTGGCACAGTGCAAAAACTTTGCAAACCTCCTGATTCAACATCTGGTTTACAACCCTCAAAGATAAGGCGATCAAGCCCCATCCAATTGGTAAACAAGGATGAGCGAAGTGGCAGCCGCTGTGAAACAAGCCTCTTGCAAGCAGGCTGTAGGGATGTTTCATTTGTCTCCTCTGAAGCTCTATCTGCAGATGCAGAGCTAGAGGAAGGGGAAATTGCTCCAATTAGGAGGTTTCGTTCTTGTGAGGCTCCAGAAAAGGCACCAGAGGGTCTCTTGAAGATGCACTCCACTGGAACATCACCAGTTATAAATCAACGCATGTTAGGCTCTTCTGAAATAGCAGTTGATAGACATACAACAAAGGAGAATGAGGGGGATCAAAGTCAGCCAGAAGAATCTCCCACTAGTGATGACCACAACAGTGTTTGTGAGGAGTGTGAAACTGGAGGAGAACTAATGTAAGTCCTAATCCTTTGGCTACTGATTTGCTAAGATGGTTTGTGCTACAGATATTTTCTTTCTTGCTCATTTTATGACCTCCATTTTGATTGTTGTTGTTGGTCTCTTGTTGTTGGGTGTCGGTATCTTTGCATCAGTTTGTGTGATGGACAAGGGTGCAGAAATGTGTACCACAAGGAGTGTCTAGTGCCTCCACTAGCAGCAGTTCCTTCTGGGGAGTGGTTTTGTTCATCATGTGAGATGAAGCGGAAAGGTAGTGTAGTAGAAAAGATTTGGGGGATGCGGGAGGTGGCGACTGGAGCTCTGCCTACAGAGTCAATTGGTTGGAAGAGTGGCACTTGCCATGGTGTGAGTCATGCAGAAACCATGGATGAAGATGTGGAGGAAGATGAGGATGAAAATCTTCCTTTGAGTGCCATTTTCTGTAGAGACTCCAGAGGATTTAGGAGTGAGAGGGATGGGATGGATATTGATCCTGATTTGTCAAAAGTGGGGAACAAAACCAGGCTTCAACTTGAGGATTTGCACTCCCAGCTTGAGGCTGAGGCTGTGGGAGGGAAGGAGTACTTTGTGCAGTGGAAATTATATTCCCATGCTCACAACAAATGGGTCCCAGAAAGGGAGCTGGAACAGCTGGCACCAAAAGAGCTTGCTTGGTTTAAGAAATCGGCAACACAAGGACGTGTAATCTTTCATCATTGACCTTATGCATTGTTTCCATAACAGCAGATGCACACTTGAAATCCAGACAGGTAGGAGTTCTTAATATATTTCTAAGGGCTACTAGGCTGAATTGCAATGTGTCATATTTTTGTGTGATCATCAGGTGGATGAATGGGAGTCTGATTGGGCTCAGCCACAGCGTGTCATCCAGAAAAGGTTCATGGTTCAATCTGAACAGTTGCAGGAAAGATGTCTGTGCCCACAGGATGAAGATTGTAGAGTGGAGTGGTATGTGAAGTGGAAGGGTCTGGGGTATGAGCATTGCACCTGGGAACCTATGGATAGGGGTGTTCTTGCAACACCCATAGCAGCAAGGCTCTTCTCTGATTTCAAAAATTGGGAAGATGCTGCAAGACAACGTACCACACCTGAAAGCGCAAAAGAGGTACAAAACTCCACATGGGTTAAGATGCTTACAAGAAAAGAATTCTTGAAGTATTCTGCATACTAACCTTAATTCAGAACCATTGCTGTGTGTCCCAATGAAATTACTACTGTTTTTTGGAAGGTTTGCAATTCAGACTACAGAAGTTAAACCGAGGTTGCTTTCTTTGAGTTGGGAAAGGAACAATTCCAGGTTGGAAGAATAATGAAGGCCTTGAGGTCAATTATACTTAGCTGTTGTTGTTCTGCATGGGGTTTAGGCAGAGAGGCTCAGGAAGAATCCATTTGTGAGTGTGGAGTCTCAACCAGGTTGGAACTCTTTTGAGCCGTTGCCCCCTAACCAGCTGGATGCATTGAATCACGTATGTGGATGGTGGCGGAGTCACAAGAATGGCATCTTGGTGTATGAGGCCAGTCAGGTTCAGAATCTGAAACCCGATTGTTCATCCTGTATCTTATTCTGATCATGGTTCTGCTTTTGTTTATACAAACTATAGCATAGGTAATGGTGAGTTTTGTCAGAATGTAGCATAATTATCTGGGGGGGAATTTGTAGTCATGTTTTCAGTGGGCTGAGATTTCAATTGAAGGAAAAGCTTAAAGGGTCAATTTACTGCTGGTTAGCACACATGCATGATATGAAACATGGTGGTTTTGACAATTTATACACTTTGCATGTGATAGATACTGGCTATGAACCTTGCTACCTGGTTACAAGGAGTTTCCAGTGTCTGCCTGTTTAGGGTTCCTGTCTGGTTCTGATTGATTTTGTTGGAATGCAGGAGAAAATTGTCACAACAGCTCTGTTTGTTAGGACTTTGGTCAAAGGTTTTCAAGTGGTCCATCCCATCCTGATTGTGGTCAATGTGGCACTTGTACAAAGCTGGGAACGAGAGTTACATCTGTGGGCTTCTGACGTCAATGTTGTCAACTATGCGTCAAAGAATGAAGAGGCAAGAGAAATCATCCGGCGAGTGGAGTTTAACCTTAACTCTGGACTATTCAAACCAGAGGTGGTTCTTACCACTTTTGAAGTCTTCAATAATGTAAGTGTTCTGACATAATACTGTGTTGTTCAGCTGACTAGTCTGCATTTTTGAAGATGGATATAGGATGTGTTTGCCATATTGCTATGGCTTGTGCATGTAAGGAATTACGCTAGAGAAATAATATGTTATCAATCCAGGATATGGAGATCCTGAAGAATCTGGAATGGGAGGCTTTGATAGTTGATGAGGGTTGGCGGCTGCATCCACAAAAGATATATCACCCCTTCAGCCAGCTGAATTCTGCATTTCGGCTCCTGCTTTTGAGCGAACCACCCAAGGTATATGCCATCTTTTATGCAATTCCAATCAAATGACTCTGTCTGCCATACAGCATTTCAGTATCTTTTGATGTTTTTGATAGACTCTTTTGCTTGGTCCATGCTGAGCACAGGGTCTATGACTGTATGGCTACCACACAATCTTAAATGTTTTAAATTATTTACCGCTCTTGGAGTTGGCCATGTTTTGCTGAACTGGCTTGCTGTGGTGACTGCATGTTCCTTGCTACATACGTTAGGACTCATTTTGGCTTATTTCTCTTTGGCTGCCATAGTTTTTGGTTTTAAAGTATTTCTGCTGTTGTACTGTTTGGGCTATTAAGTTTGACCTGCCTTTATGCCATTCAATTTGGTTTATTTTTGTTTCTTGCTGGACTTAAGTGTAATGTCTTCCTCTATTTCCAAATATGGTGGGTTTGCACTCAAGCTGTGCTGTTATGATCAGTGCATCCTGAGCCAATATTAATGTTGATTGCTTAAGGCTACCCTTTTGTTTGCAAGCTGGGCAAGCTTTGCATGCAACAGAGGGAGTTAATATATATCTTGAAAGGTTGGATTTGCAGGGCAGTCAACTAAGTGATGTGGGTGAGATAAGTCTTATCCTTTTGGTGGGTGCTGGTCAGTCTACTTGAACCATTTGGTCAAGTGAACTGACAGAGCTTGGGTCTCATTGTTCTCTCTTGATGCTGATTATAGGGAGTTATCATTTGTTAGTCCTTGGAAAATATTTTTACATATGGCTGGGAGCGAATGTTGTGCCTGGTTTTTCTGATCAATGGATTTCCTGCAGGCCAATGTAGAGGAGATGTCTCAGGTTGTTGGATTTCTTGAGCCAGACAAAAGCTTGTTAATTCATGGACACAATGAAGCTGCTGATATGACAGAACTTCAAACAACCTTGAATGGACGTTTGCTTGAATATGTGCAAAACAACTGTCTCAGAGAATATTGGGTACCAGTGGAAATGACCCCATTGCATCTTCGCCAGTACTGTGATATTCTTGTTCAGAACTACCCCAACCTTGTTCGAAACCGCCGTGACCAGTTCTCTTCTCAGATTCCAGATGTTGTTGTGAAGCTTCGTCAGGTAATTTCCTTCACAAACGATTTTGCATGCTTGGGTAATTTGCCAGAAAGAGTGCTCACAGGACAAATCTCTGGCTAGTCTGTAACTTGTTAAGATGGATGAGGACTGTGTTGTAAAAGATAGCATTCTAATGGAATGTGGATTTGTGTGTGACAGTCATGCAATCATCCCTTTTTGGCAGATCCTACACTGGAAGGACGCATGGGACACAACCTTTCTCCAAAGGAGATTCTTAATGCTCACATTCAAATAAGTGGCAAGATGCAATTGCTTCATCTCATGCTCCCAATTCTTAAGACCAAAGGCCGTCGCATTCTTATTGTCTCTCAGGTGAAATTTTGCATGCTTCCCATCCCATGAAATCCCTAGGAAACTGCAGCAGCACCATTGATACATATGTTGTCATGTCTCTCAATTGCCTCCATTTTACATATTCATTTCATCTACATGGGCAATGCCCTGCATCTATTCCTGTGTGCAGGAAACAAGACAATTGGATATTCTTGATAAGTACATGCTGCAGTTGTTTGGGGCAGACTCATATGAGCGGGTTGATTCAGATGTTGCTGTAAACCGCAAGCAGCTTGCCATCCAACGGTTCAATTCTGAAGCTTCTAAACATTTTGTGTTCCTCCTCAAAATGGGTGTTCACATTGTGTTGAGGGATGTGCAACTGGCAATTATTTACGACAGTGATGGGAACCCATCAAATGATACGCGGGCATTGAAGAAGGTTCATAATGAAGGGGAGGGAGGAAGCAGGCCCCTCACAGTGTTCCGCTTATACACGCGTTTGAGTGTGGAGGAGAGTGTGTTGATTCTTGCACATGACAAGAAGATGCCCATGGTGTTTTCAAGTGCACCCATCAATAGTAAGGCATGCCATAAAGTCCTGATGAGATGTGCAATTGAGCTGTTTCAGAGATATGATGAAGAGGTGTCAAGTGTCAGTGGGCAGATTGAAAATCAGTGTAAAGGGGATATCTCACAGGATGCATTGCCCAAGGGAAGCATTGGTAGAGTCATATATGATGCAGAGAGGGTGGAAACACTTTTGGATGCGGCATTCACTTTGGAGAGTTTCTTGAAGGATATCCAGGATGAGCTTTTGCAGGCCATTTTGATGCCCAGGGACAAGAAGGCCCCTTTCTTCAGGGATTATGAGGGTGAACCCTTTAAGATGGATGATGGAGAATCTGTAGAGAGATTTTGGGCACCAATTCTGAAATGGAGATATGAGGATTGGCAGGCTAAGGAGGTACACATGATTTTAGGTGAAATTGATGCTTTCATGTGTTTTGAATACACAGAAGGGTAGGCTAGGAGAGGCTGAAGTTATTTATTTTATGAATGATTGTCTTTCTTTCGTTTGTTGGCAGGTGAAAGCACTAGGAAAAGGGCATAGGGAGAGAAAGCGGGTGACATATAGTGAAGGCGTTTTGGCATCTGCAGCCTATTCTAAACCTCAAGTGGCAGAGGATCAAGAAGGATGCCAAAGGAGGCGTAGAAGACCAACCAGTGATGATGGTGCCCATGAAATTGACTCTGGGGATGTTGTGTCTGCTGATATGCTGCCTCTACATGCAGAGACTAATCAGGTGGCAACGCAGCACGACACACTTAAAGAAGAGGTTCCTAAGCCTGCGGTGACAACTGAAGCTAGAGATGGTGGCCATGAGACTCCCTCAAATCCAACCATCACTGTCCTGAGAGACAAAACTGTTGCAGGAGTTGACCAACAAGAAAGGAAAATTGCTGGACTGAGAAAATCAAACATCCATGCAACAAAGTCTTTGCTTACAACCCTTTGCCAGACTCTGCAGTTTGCTGTATGATACAAAAACTCCTCTATTTGGGCACAATCTACGTCCTCATCTGTCTTTCTTCATTCTGGAAGATATAAGTTAGACCATTGTGTTGCCTTGGAATTTATGCATGCTATCCAATTTGAATATCAACAAATTTTGCTTTTTCTTTTGGTCCAGTGGCTCTCTGACCTCTTATTCTTGCTATCTTTTGCTTCTGGTCCTGGTTCTTCAGGCCACTGAAAGACTGCCATGTGATCCACTGTTCCCTACTTAAATGCGAGTATTTCCAGAGTTATTTTTGTTGTGCTGATCAGTGCTTTTTGGTCTGTGAGACTGTGGTGAGGAACGTTGATGATCTTTTTCTGTTCTTCATTTTGTTCCATTGACCATCGAGCTCTGAGCAAGATGGATCCTCATCTCACTCCTGGTATCCTCCTAATAAAGATGCAATTCTGCTTTCATGTGCTCCTATTTTTCTAGTAATCATAGCATTTGGTTTTGTGTCTTGCAGGAAAATGTCACAACGCATGCACATCTGCTGCTGGGGCACATTATTCAAGTTAAACCTGAGTGTTTCGCTGCCGAGACACCTCGTGAAGGCAAAATCGCTTTTGCACTTGCTGTGGTATAGACTTCATCTTTTGAACTGTGTTCATCTTTGCATTGTTTCTAGTGCAAACTTTTATGTGTGATCAGATAAAGTTTCAATTTGTTACGAGCTCTTATCTTTCTTTTGACTTGTTGTTTCGGATGGTTGTGATATTTTATTTTAATGCTTCATTCATGGCAATTGCCTAGTTCTTGGGTTCGTAACCAGTTTGCAAGTGGTTGTGGGAGAAGTCTCATTAGGGTCATGTGTGGTTTGGTGTTTTACTACTTATAACTTCAGTGGGTGTAACTGGCCAAACCACTCTCTGAATGTGAAACCTAGGGGGCTTTGCATCCTTGGGGAATAAATTGGCAACCAAGCTGGTCCAGTTGTGGTTGTTAGGGGTCCATGACACTGTACTGCTTATTGGCAGATACTACTTTTTTTTGACAAGGGAGGTCTTGAGTGGTTTCTTAGTAGAGGATCCTCATGGAGCCAAACTAAATCATGGTTTTGTGGCTGCAGTGTTGGTTGGCAGCAGATGACTTGCTTGTGGTTGTTGACAAGTCACAAAGCATTGTGAAGACAGAAGCTGCAATGAATGTTATGTATGATCATTCCCATCTTGAGCAGTTTTATTCCATGGTGAAAGGTGTGTGTGAGAGCTTTAGGAGACCATTTGCAGTGCAGTTAGCAATTGCTGGAGCAGCTGATCTGATCTCGATGCCCTTGCCTCAAACTCAAGCTTCAATAATGAGATCCAGAGCTTCCGTGCAAAAGCTTGGGCCAGCTCCCACAGCTGAGAAAGACCCTCCAAAGTCTATAACAAAACCAGAGTCTTCATCTCAGGCACAGTTATCCCGAGCAGAAGTAGTGGAACCAGCAGGTGCCTCAAAGGAGCTTGATGTACAACGGGTTGTTTTGCCTCAGCACTTGCTGGATGCTGAAATTGAAGTTCGATTAGTGGTGTCAGAGTCTCCTACAGAATCTGTGAAGGCGTCTGGGATGCCTGCATCGTGCTCTGTTTTGCAGCAAGAGCCTGAAACATTGCCTCAGGACCAGCTACATAATCTGCAAGTATCAACTCCTGCAGATACTGTGCGTGTACTGGCAGAGGCACAAGGGGTTGGAGTGCAGTTGGCTTTGGAAGGAACACAAAATCAACAGCCTTCTCCAAAATCCTCTTCTGGGCAGCAAGGCTTACAATCCCAGCAGACATCCTTTCCATCTAAAGTACCAAAACCTATTTCTTTAGTGTGTGTGGTGGAGTCTCCAGCTGCAGTCCAGGGACTTTCAGCACCTGTGCATGCCCCAGAAGTACCAATGCCTACAACAGAGTTGGATGCAGGCCTACATCCATCATCACCTACTTCACAGGCATCAGTTCCTGAAACTGTTGAGACCCCACCAACGGATCTGCATTCAGTTCATGGGGGCCAAGCAGAACCAAGACTGCCACATGCTCTGACTACTTCATGTCACACATCTCACCAGTTACCAGAACCCCAAATGGTTCCTCTGTCATCACAAGTGTCACCACGTGATCTGCAGACTGAAAATCCACAGCAAGTGCCGATGCCAGACACTCCTGCTCTTTTGCTAGAGAAACTGCAAGCAGATAAGGTAGTTTTCATAACAGGGCAAGCAAAGGAGATTGAGCAGTTTGGGCAACGATCAGATAGTGAGCTTGCAGAGCTGAAGAGGCGGCTAGATAGTGCATGTGCCAGTATACGTGCCACACATCCAAATCCTGATTCCATGATAAGGGCACAGCTTAGCCTCTATGACATTGATTCAAGGACACTAGTGCGGCAATCGGCAGAGCAGAGAAAAGCCCTTGAGATCCGGCAACGTGCTGATTGTGATAAACTCACCGAACTTCATAGAATGCAAAAAAAATTGGCAAATGGTGTGCCTTCTGAAAATGTTACAACCCTCTCAGCAGCAGTGAACACTCTCAGGGAGTATTACAAGGGACTTCTGACCCCCAGGCCTCAGGCAGCTGCTTCTTGTAATAGAGTTCAATCGCCTCAGGGCAATCAGGCTTCTCAAGCTTCCTTACAGCAGTATCCACAAGTTCTGCCACAGGGTAGACACCAGGCAAATGAATTTGTGTCTCAACAATCAGCCCCATCGCAGCAAAGGCAACATGAGAGCCAAACATGTGTGGGTGGTTCAGCTTCACCAGCTACATTAGAGCCTGGTTCAGGTGCTTCTTGTCAGACTCTTTGTTCACCACAGGGCAATGTGGCTTCGCAAGGTTACTCACGGTTGCAACCACAAATTTTGCCACAGAACAGAGGCCAGGCAAATGGGCATGGGACTCAAACTTCAGCCACTACACAGCAAAGGCAGCATCCAACCACCCACATACATGTGAGTAATTCTGCTTCAGTGGCTAGATATCAACCTGGTCCTGCTTCTGCGCATGATAGGCTTCGATCACCACTGGGCAATGTGGGTTCTCAGGCCTCCTCACGACTGCATACACAGCAAAGACACCATTCAGATATCCAAACATGCATGGGTAATTCAGCTTCACCTGCAGCTTCACTGTCTGCTGAGGCTATGCATATGTTGAATGAGAATCATATAGCAAGGCGTGATTCTGTGCCCAATAATCAATGGACTCCACAAGTTCAAACTCTGCCTGCAGTGACCAATATCACGTCCACAGCTTCCCAAAATCTCCCTGGGCCTGTAACAGAATTTAATCAATCCATGCGAAACCGACCAATGACAGTTGGTGTCACTCCTGCAGCTGTTTATTGTCCATTGCCGGTCCTGACACAAGCAGGTTGTGATCAAATCGTTCAGACTGCACCAATGTCCATCACTGTCACATCCACAGGTGGTCAAAATCCCCTATCTGTTGTGCCCCAAACAGCTGGCCAGAATGGTTCCCAATCCCACTCTGGTCAACATCAGAGAGGCCATCAAGTTTCGCAAGTGGGTCTTTACCAAAGTGGTCAGCAACAGGGGCAAACTATGAGCAGAGGCCCTTTTGCCTCTACTGTCTCTGTTGGAGCTGCACCAAGGGGTCCTAGCCATGCACTGGTATGTGGCCAACAGCCTAGCCTTCTCAGTGATCTGTGCAAATCTTTGGCAGACTTTTATGCAATGATGAATCCTTGGTGCTCAGTTTTCCATATAGCTTCTTTTTCTAGCGGCCTCAGGCTTTGAATAAGATTCACCTGATGCCGCTACTGCTAAATTTAGGTGGATGATTTGTCCTGAGCACATTCAAGGCTACTGACGAAGGAGGCTTTCAGGGTGAAAAGTTCAGTCCTCCTGCACACTTATAGTTCCAACTGTAGATAGGAGGGCAGTATGGATTGTGCCACTAGGCAAAGCCTTGGATGTGAAAAGACACCTTAAGGAGTCACATTGATATTTCAGAAAATCCAGTTTGAATTGTTTCTTCAAACAGGTTGTATGTATAGCAGTTATTTAATATTTGTGGCTTTGGGTGAGGTGTTTACAGACTGCAGGTGTCCCTCGTTCATTGCCTGACCCTCTCTTGAGAGAACAAGAGAAGCTGAAAAGAGAAGTGGAAAAACTCAAGCATGGATATGAGGAAGAGGTGAAGTTCTGAAACTGTCACAAAAGTCTCTGTAACGTGGTCTCAGATTGGGTACAATGATTACTTGGTAGATCAGTTGAAAATGGAAGTCTAAAATGTTTTTATACAGATCTCACTACAATGAACACAGAGACATGTCTTTTGGTGATTTAAAAAAATTTCCATGTCTGGCATCATGTGGAATGTTTCTGCATTATTTTGCTAATAAATTAGATTGTCAGAATCCAAGACAAATCTAACTGGCTTTGGACTCTAGCTCTTACAAGTTTTTAGTTTTGTGAGAGGCAGTTTGTTGAGGAAACTGCCTGCCAGTTTGTCTAGATCAGGCACTTGTTGGTGGTGTTATCTGTCAGCTTATCCTGAAGGATGTTTGCTAACGCCAGCTATTTAGAATGTGATTTATGTGAGGATGAAGAATATGAGATAAGGTGCAATTCAACTCTGGTGTAGTAGGGGAAGACATGAAAGCTAGACTAGTAACTGACTCTATTTCTTTGCTTGTTTTGATTTGTTACCTCTGTCCAAAACTGAAGTGCTGTACATTGTTTTGATAGGAGCTGATTATATTGTTGGGTTTCAGGCTAAGAAGATCAAAGCAGAATACACCAGGGAGGCAGAGTTAATACGCAAAAAGTATGAGTCTTTGCTGCTGAAGGAACATCATTCATTTAGCCTAAGACATCAAGAACTGCAACGGAATATTGCCAAGGTGGACTGCAATCGCCAATTGGTGGAAGCACTGAAGGTTCGGGAAGACTGTGTGTTGCAACCAGGTAGAACTAGTCCATTGCCCTAATAAATTACTGCTTGAATTGTATTTGACCCTCTTGCAAGTCACATATATCTTAGACAAGGTGAATAAACATGGACATGTCCTTGCAGATGTTGCAGTTCGAGTAGGAGCAGTGCCAAATTCAATGATGGGTCTACAACAAGGCCCATCTTTCTTCAGTCCGCAGCAACCTTGTCAGCAGTCCTCTTCTGTTGGTCAGATGCAAGGTGGCCACACATCAGTAAGCCGGCCATCAAATTATGCTACTCAGTGTGTGAGCATGTTCAGCAATCCTTTGTTGTCACAAGGTATGAACTCGCAGGTGACTTTGAACTTCACTTGTATTTTACAAGGTCAGTTGCATGAGATGGTACTTTTTTGTGGAAGGATACATAGGTTGAAGACGCTAGCCAAAGCTAGTGTGCCTTAGAACCTCTTCCCTACACGACATGGCCACAGCCCCATTGTGTATTGAAGGATAAATAACTATAGGGCATCCTGATCCTTTCTTTGATTGTTCATTTAGAGTTGTCCAGCTTGCAAGTAGTTGTCAGTTAGACCCAACAGGTGAAATGCTAAATTTAATCAAGGTTTGTCAACCTAGTGTTGATTGTCACAGATTGAACCATCCAACCAGAGTGTAGGAATCAATGAATGAGTCTCAGGAAGGATTTTTCGACCCTACATGGCCATTCTTTCACCAGAAACAGTAGCATCCGTCCTTGTGGGAGGCTAAACTGTGGGATCACACATGATCTCTTGATGGCTACCTGAACAGAGTAGATTTGATATGTTACCCACCCTTTATTGTTTTGCTAATTTTCATGAGGCATCTTCAGGGTTCTCTTGCTGATGATTTGTGTTTGGTTTTCATGGGACAATAGGGTCCACAGGCATGGTAATTGGCCGTCCAGTTGTAAATGTTAGCAACCGTATGGCTACTGGTTCCTATACAGCTGTTGGCAGCCCAACCGTGCCTGCCACAGCACCTCCTCCTCAACTGAACCATCCTTCTGTTTTTGAGGCTATGCATTGGAACACTGGCCATCCAGGTGAGCATAACTAAGAATCTATAAGAGTTCTTAGTCAATAGTGTAGTATGTTGCAGCCTTATGATATATTGTGAAGGTGATTGAACATGGGGTGGTCCATAGAAGGTACTGAAAGCACATTTGGGGATTGTTGGTTTAGGCTGCTCAAACAGATCTATCTTTTTTTGTTTTACGTTACATACAGTCTTGAGACTGAACAGGGTACAGAATTAGAGATGTGATTGAACTCACAGAAAAGGTGCAAATACCATGCAATCTGTTACTTGATCCCTGTAGTAAGAGTAACACTGTTGTGTGCTGGTGTTAAACAGCTGGCAGCAATGGTATGTCTCTGTCTTCGGTGCCACTGAGTCGTGCTGCTCATCAGAATCCAATGCAACATGGGACAATCACGAGTAATGGGACATTCCAAATGGAGGTACCCAGACATACAGATTTTTTACCGAGTTCTGAGATACGAAGACAAGCCTCAGGAATGAATAGAACCACATCAGTGCCCATTATGGCTGGAGGCGCATCTCCCAGTACAGTTCCTAATGTCTCTCAGACTCCTGTAGCAGTGCCCACTGTGGCAAGCCCAAGGGAAGCCACAACATTCTTTCATGGGGTCACAAGGGAGAGTCAAACTCCACCATTGGATTCTCCACCACCTGTGCATCTTCCCCTTGTGAACAGTGCAAGTGCTCCTGTGCAAGAAAGGCCCATGAGTGTCATCTATTTGACAGATTCAGATGAAGAAGAATAATCATGGCCTTGTTTTGCTGCAGTTGTGTAGATGAATCAAAGCACCTTTTTTTTCATTTTGTGAAGCTCCTCACTCCTGACAAAGGTCCATGGGACTCACTTCTGTGAGAGAGAAAGAGGAGAGAGAAGTCTACCCCAAAATGTATTCTTTCTGACAAGACAAGCATCTTGTCACTCATGGGTCTTTTCCCCAGTAGGTCAGGAACTTGGTGCCTCCAACTTTACATTGTTGTACATCCGAGTTCGAGATATAATTCTTGTATCATATGGCCGAGATGATCAAAGCAGGATAGTTGCAGCCTTCTCATGTCAAACCCACCAACCCCACCTGTTCACACAGATAAAATGCTGATGGCTAGAGCTGAGGAACTGTGGCTTCTCTACTGACTCGTTTGTCATACATCCAATTGTCATAGTGGGGAGCAATGGCAACAAGTCATTGCAATACATGATGAAGGTGATCGTCTGTTACTTTGTGAGCATCACTCACAAGATGCACCACTCTATCATCCTTTTCTTGTTTGGTCTTTTGTGTGGCTGCAAGTGACATAACAGCAACCTTCAAAGTTTTGTTGTGCAATGTTCTCTGTGATCTCATAGAAGATGTTCATGCTGCAGTCAAAAGTTGTCTGTTGCAAGATAACTGTCAGGTTGCTTATCAGCTTGGTTTATGGAGAATATCAGGTGATCACCATTTTTGGGGCAGCAGGTTACTAGAACACGACTTGATGGTGAAGGTGAGTCATTTGAACTGAAATTCCAAACTTTCTGTCTTCCTTAATGCTTGACCTAGCAAGTACTCTTTCAGTTTTGCTTCCCTCTGTAGTCACATGTCAATCTTCATGCTTCCAGTTGCTGGTGATTTAACTTCATGAAGCTGGCCATGGTGCAGATTCTGTGGGTGTTTTTGTTGGGCTCTTTGTTTGTGTTGAATAAGAACCGTGCACACCTGCTCTAGGTAACTTTCTGACACAATTAAGAGTGGTGGCCAAAACCATTCTTCTAGATTTACTATATGGATTATGCTTTGAGGATCTCCTTTTAGAAGCTGAAGTTCAAGCAGTGGTGGGGCTTCAAAATGTAGGAATTTTTCGATTTTTGGGATTTGATTCATGTATTGAAGTAACATGGCAATTTTTCTTTTTGCCAAATGATAGATTCATAATAGAGTGCCAAAAAGCAGTTGATTTGAAGCCCTAGAAGTGGTCTACTTTAGCAGTTCTTCCTCATGGCTGGCCACCTGCATCATCTTCCTTCAAATTGCAACATGCATATTGAAGAGTGTTCTCTGGTTTTTCTAGTTTTGTTCAGTATCAGCAAGAAATTTGGCTGTTGGGTTAGAGCTACAGTCAAGAGTTCTTAGCCTTCTGGTTTTGTTCCAAATTAGTAAGGCTGTTGGGAGCTATAGTGAGGGTTATAGTGAGAGCTCTAAGTCTGAAGAAAACTGAAGTACACATCTAGAGACTTCTACACTTGGTGCTATAGAAAGTGTTGGCTAGCACGTGCCACTAGTGCTGCTGCCAAGATTGACAGGAATTTGCAGCTGTAAGGCATCATCAACAAGAATCTGGAGTGCCACTAACAGTATTCAAGGAGCAGCTGATCACTTGTTTTGAAAATTTGCACTAAAGCAGCTTGATAATCACTTACAGCGTTTGCACTCCTGACTTGCTCAAGCTCTTGTGAGGCTCAAGATTTTGCGTGCATGTTGAACGCTTTGGTGCCAGCTGCTTTTGGTGCTTGGGGACAGATTTTGTTCAGCCCTCCTTTGTGTCTCAAGTGGAGCCACCAAAAAACTTTGTTGGCATTCATTCTCCATCCCCTGTCGGTAATGGTGCTAAACTTCACCATCTTTTATCCTCTTTTAGCGAACATGGTTCTTGGTTAGCATAAGGCTTATGTGATTGCTGATGAAAGTTAGTGATTCCTGGCAAGTACTTGCTTAATGATTTTTTTTTAAAGTCACCATCCAATGTTCCATATTTGAAGCATAAGTTGATTTACAATGTGTATTATCTATTACATTGGAGAGGTTTAGCTTGGTAACAACCATTGTGTAGATAAGTTTGATTATCTTTCTCTTTCATTCTATGTCTTGCATCCCAAAAAAAAAAATGCAAATTTAGATATTTCATCTTGAACTCGTGTGAGAAAGATTTCACTCTTTCAATGGTTTTCATTTCTTTATTGAAAAGAAGTAGATTGATTGTCCATATACGACACATGTTGGTACAAGTGTTGGTGAGTTATAACACTCCCAAGTGAATTTTCAGTTTGAAAAATTAGAGTCTCATAGTGTTTCAAATTTTCAAAACAAGGTTTGGGGATCAAACCTTATCTAAATTGGGCCTTTTTCTAAATTGTTGAAAAGATTTTGAAACATAGATATCCAAAGTGGGGTTGCATACCTCATTTAAATATCTGAAACACAAGTTATGGGCAAATGAATGGTTAGATTCAAACTAGTAGTTGGTAGTCAAATTGTCAATTTCATTTCCAACCATTAAAACATTTGACATAAAGGTCAAATCGTTTTGATTAGAATGTGTAATATGGCGTTGAGAAGGTCTTTTGAAAGGCTATACTTTGCCCATGAAAATTCTCAAATCAAAGTTCATATATGGGAATTATAAATCCACAAAGTAACAAGACTCGTGACTCAACAAGTTTGAAAAACTTCAAGACTCTTGAATAAGTTTTGATAATTTATGCCATTCCAATGTAGTCCCCGTTGCCATGTATACAATATATTATAAGGTGAAACATGGTAACTCCTCCCAAATCTAAATTATGGTGAGCCATGTGAATGTGTTTTTCATGATTTTATTTCGACATCATTATTTTTCAATAATCACCTTGCTTTTTGGTTTTTACAACTTGATTTCGCTCTGAATTAAACCATGTGAGTTCATCTTGATCCCATCCTAAAGTTCTTAGACTTTTTTTCTTTATTGGAATTAAAAACCAAACCTTAGGTCTACATTTCATTGTAAGACCAAAAATCACTAGTGTTTTTTTACCTTGATACCATTTGACAAACCTTGGAGTGTGTCTTTATCTTCATTTATTGCACATGATTGTTCAAAAAAATGCTATAACTATTGTAATACTGAAATTACATGAATTTGAATGAAATTACTTTTACAATTAACAATTGGGTGTTACAACTAACAAACTAATTTTACACCTTGTTTAAGGTTGGTATACATTTTTTTCTAATAAATGTTTTATATTTTGTTTTGCATTCTTCCCAAATTGTGTACATGTAGGATGAAATTTGCGTAGAATGTAGTGTGTAAAAGATTGGTATGAGCACTTAAAAAATTGTTAAGGTGAATTCAATTGTTTATCAATTGTTCCCAAAAATTGGGTCATTGTCACAAGCATCTTCATCATTGTTAGATTGACTTTATTTTTTATTAATTTAATTTTCCTAAAGTGAAATAAGCCTATTGGATTGGGGTTCATTTTTTTATCAAATATTAGATGCTAGAATTATGTTGGAAAGATTTAGAGTCATTTTGTTGATCATTTTATAACATTTTGATTTTTAATCATTACTTAATACAAATAAATTTCATGCTTTTCGAATCAATTTGTTCATGATGTTTAACTAGGTTTGTGGGCATAAGCATCACAACTAATCACCCTCAAATGTTTCACTATTAATTTTCTCCCACTTCGTGGTTCATGGAACATTCTTTTGAGTGGTTTACAAATGGATGTTTAAAAAAAATAATTAGCAATGGTCATAACTTTTAATGTTTCATATTAAATGGGGCTAGGTTGTGATGAGAAAACATGAATTTGGTTACCTTGACAATTGTGTAATTGAATTGCTCTACTATTTTGTGGTATTGGGATGTAAATTTACAATATGGAAGTTTGATGTTGAATTCTATGACTTGCTTCAAAAACTTTTGAGGTTTTTAAAACGTAAATTTACCTTCATTGGCATTCTATAAGATTAATCTTGATGTTTTTTGACTTTTTTTTCTGGTAAGAGCTTTACGTTATTTGGGCCTTGAAAAACATTATCCTTACTTATTCATAAACATGCAAATGGATGATTTGCAAAAAAATTTTTTATGACAACTCTGCTACAGGTTCATAACCTATATTGTCATTTAATTTCAACCTAAATTAGTCCTAATAGTTTAGTGTACCAAGGACATCCATATTTTTGGAAATGCTTCCTTATGTTGCTCGTCTTGCACACAATTTTTATTAAAAATGAGTTTTGTTTCCTTTTAATGTCATTACCTCTTAGACATGAGGTTGTTTGAATGATAAAAGTTTCACTTTTTTGGCACCTAAATGACCCAATCATTTAGGCCAAATGTCAAAATGTTTTCCAAAAAGAGTTGAACATTTTCCAACTCCCTCAATTAGGTGTCACATTGTAATTTGTAAAGCCAATTTTGTCTCAAAATAAATTTAACCACTTTCTTTTGGTTATTCTTAATACCATGTCTTTCTTATCTGTTAACTTAACAACATGGTATAGTAATGTTACCATGAAGTTGCTCTTGTTATTAAAAATGAATTTTGCCAATCCAAGGACATTTATTACACAAAATCAACATTTTTTCCTTCCTAATAATGTTAATATTCTTATATTCCCTCTTCCAATGGCTTCTTGATTATAATGATATTTCATGAACATCTTGACAAGTGGGGTTTTTTCATAATCTATTCACCACTTTTGTTCATGTCACCATCCCCAAAACTAATTTATCATATTGTATACCCAAAAGAATAGAAAAGGCAAACAAAAGTTTCACCAATCCTTCATCATGGGCTTTGATGTTGTTATTCTAAGTTCACCTTTTTTTCTTCTAAATAGCCTTTTTTTGCACACTCTTTTGCCTAGTGACAAAACTTTTCATGATAGATACATGAGCTTTTGTTTATCTTTATCCTCTTTGTACTCGACTTTTTTCAATTGCTCATGAATTCAATGTAGTGGAAAATTGAAGAAACCCAACCCTTTTCTTTTGTTGCAAGTTATTTGTTTAACAATATGGTTGTTTATATGACTTTTGAAATGAATATCTTAATATCCATGGACTTTAACAAATGTAAAGAAATGAGGAAAAAAACTCATGACTTTCAAGCAAAGTAATCAACAAAACCTTGACCTTTAGCTCCACAAGAACGGGTGTTCCAATAAAATCTAGCTTGTTTGCCACAATTTCCAACTTGTTCAAGTGTTGTTTCATTGAATCACTTATATTTATTTTGAGAAGTGAGAAATTTCCTTGTCAAAAAAATTCATTGTTTAAACCTTTGTACTTCACATATCAATTTTGAGGGTCCTTTCATAACCTTTCAATAATAGCCTCCCTTCTCATGTTACAAATAATTAACTATTAAAAATAAAATTTGTGCAATGAACTTGATTTTCCTTATTTTGGTAAGTGGACATTGTAGTTGTCTCATTTCTTTTTCAACTTTTTGTTGTTCCCATCCACCAAGTCCTCCACCAAGCTCTACATTTCTCTAGCTTTTAACATCATCTCCATTTCAAACTTCTTAAGGTTGAAACCCTTCTTTCTAAACTTGTCCATGTAATTGAAGCATGAACACGTAAATACATAACCTACGAAATTTTACAATCCTCCACCATGACAAGACTAAAGTTCATATAATGAATAACAATGCAAAAAAAATTGAAGGCAAAATTATTGGGATAGTAACGAAAGATTACCAAATTAAAAAAATGATTAAACAATGAATTCATATGAACCACAAAGTATTATATATATTATATACAAATTGAACATTTAAATCAATTTCAGTTTTAGTTAATAAAAATGTTGTGATATTAAAAATTTAAAGTTGAAAGAAATTGAAAAACATGTAAACACTTGTTATAAGTGTTAATGAATGTGTAGGGACTTGAAACTAACACATGTTACTACATAGAAATATAATTGTAGTATATTCTTTTTTTAAAAAGAAAGTTTTTAATTTTTTCTTATTAATCTTGCATTCAAATGGCTTAACTATATTATTTGGTTTCATTTTTTTCATTTTTTCTCATGATTTTATTTGAACCTACTTTAAATGATTGAACCATTATGTAATCAATTGCTTGTTGAAGTAATGCAAAAATACTTGTTGAAGTTTTCCCTTTTTGTAATGCAAAATTATTTCAATGGCAAGTTGTAACAAGTGAACATGCACCCAAGGATGCATTTCCAAATATGTGGATTCCCTTTTTATGTAAATATTTAAGAGTGTGAAGTTTCAAATTGAAACACATTTAAAAAAAATGAATTTTCAAGATTGTGAAAGTCCTTATGATATTGCAATTTCTTGACTTTAGTGTAGATGGATTAAGATGAAATGAATTATCCAATAGTGACGCGCTCGTAAGTCCCTTGCTAGACCCACTTGAGGGTCCAAGTACGTTGAGTTGCGGAAAGTTGGGACTTGAGGGCCGCTCCCGACTTCCAGCACTAAAAGGGGGTAGAGGGACGTGCTAGAAGTCCCGGGATTAGACTAGGAAGAGGGACAAGTATTATCTCACTCGAATCTGCATCCAAAACCAACCACAAGAGGGTTAGTTCACATTCGGGAACACCCTTGAGTGTTGGGACAAGCCACGGGCACTTGGACTCACTTGACTCATCACGGCCCGAACTTGGGGGAAGCCATCACCTTCCCCCATATAGTATTCTCTGTAGCTCTCCGCTGAGGCTACATTCAAATGGCTTTTTTTCCCGGGACTCCCAAGGAGGAGTCCCGAAATTGTCCCGGGTTGGAGTCCCGGGACTTTGGGAGCTCCTATCTCCCGGCTCCAACCTTCGATTGGAGTGAGGTCTAAACCAAAGTTGTAGCTCTCCTCGAGAGCTTTCCAACGTCGTGTCGCACTCCTTCAGCAAATGTCGGAAAGAGGTCGATTCCCGACTTTTTAATGGTCGGGAGTCAAATTGTCAATTTGACTCCCGGTCCTTCTTTTGCTCATAACTTGAGCTACAGATGTCCAAATGGCACATGCGAGGCCATTTCGAGCATCTACATTTCAAGACCTTTCCATTGATATAAAGAACACCTCAATGCAAGGTGTTTCGACCCTTGAACTTGAGCTCTGAGTTTTCGGGAGTCCCGGAGGACTCCAACTTTCCACTTTTGGGGTTGTGAGTTTCATCCTCACATTTATCCCAAAGTGGGGTTGCGACAAATAGTGTGAGAGTCTTCATGAGGTTGCAACATTTTAAGTTTGGTAATCATATGTGTTGAAGTGGAATGGATGTTCCAACATTGTTATCGTAAGGTTATGAACTTGCAACATTTTAAGCTTGGCATTGATGGATTGAGATGGAACGAATTTCATAACATTTTGTGACAATCATTGTCACATGCATGAGAATTATGAAGATCAATGATGAAAAAATAGACTTAAAACTAAATTTAAACACATAATATATAAACTTAAACAAAATCACAAAAGGCTAACAACAAGAACATCAAGTGTGCAAATAAAAATGCAAACAAACCTTTAATGTGATAAAACATGAAATATAAACACAAAAGGAATCTAATAAAACTATGGAACAAGATTGTATTTCATACTAATGTTGAACATATTGAAGATAATGGGAGGTCCTACTTTTATTTGTACCCTTTGTGGACCTAGTTTGAAAAAGCTTTCATGAAGGTTTGCATGTGGCTATCGGGTACAGAACCTTTTTAAAAGACTTCCTAGTTACACGTGAATTATGAGTTAATAAGACTTAATTAAAAAAAACTAAGATTTAATTGTTCTTCAACTAAGAATTAATTAAAAATGGATTTAAAAAACTTGGGAATAAATTAAGATTTAACTAAAAGTTAATTATAAAGGAATGAGGAGCTAATTAGAAGTGAATTGGAAGTTAAATGGGAATGAATATGAGTTAATTATAAGTGAATTACATGTTAATTATGAGTGATCTCTAGTGAATTACAAAATCATGAATGAAAATCCATGTGAATGAATTCCATTCATTAATTATCTGATCATGTTCAATGTTGATGTCTATGACATTCAAATTACATTTTTATCTTAACATTGATGAATAAAATTGAAATGAATTTTGCAACATGACAAACTTGTTGTCAAAAGGTTGTAACATCTTAAAATTGGAAATGAACAAAATAGACATGTTGATTTAAATTTGTTTTTGAATATTTGACTAGTTAATTAATATAACAAACTTCAAAAAAACAAAGTCACCCACATCATTCATGAAAATATTCTTGGTGTGTGAAGAAAAATTAAAACTATTGATTAAAATTTGAAGGTTCACACTTTACATCTCACTAAAAAGAGATTGTATGCATAAATTCAAGGTCTCACCATAATGCTTGTTTTGGTTGCCAAAATTGAAATTTTTTTTTACATTAATTATTAAACTTCAAGTGTCATGTATAGTTCATGTTGGCTAATTTCCATATATTTTGTGGGATTATAGATTTAGTTCCTTGAAAATAATGTAATATAATAGTTTGATGTTAAATTTCTTCTAGATTACAAACATAATTCTTCTCATGTTTTCTTCAAATTATTCATAATATGATTTTTTTTTTTGAAAAGTCAAAGGTGAAATTACTAATTCAATTTTCAATTGAATCCAATTTGCATTTGAATTCTTTAGCATTTAAATGTGAGATAACTAACTCAATTTGCACTTAATCCTTTCTCCCATGATGCAAGATTGCTAATTCAATTGATATTTGAATAACTTCTTGCATGAAAAGCCTTATGTTAGATTGCTATAAAGTTAATAATTCATAATAGTTATAATATTTAGTTTCCATAAATTTTTGAATGATCACAAACTAAGAATTCCTCTCATGCTTTCTTCAAATTACATGTGATAATGTGAGTGTACATTCTTTCATGAAAAGTTGAATGTGAGATTACTAACTCAATTTGCATTTGAATCTTTTCTTTCATGATGCAACATCATCAAGTTAATTGCATTTGAATCTTTTAAATTGTGATTCAAAATTGCTAACTCAACTTGCATTCAAATCCTTTTTCACATGCACAATTTGCTTACTCAATTGCATGTGAATCCTCTCTTTCATCATGCATGAAATTGCTAATTCAATTTGCATGTTGAATCTTTTTCTCTTATGAAAAGTGTAATCCATCAAAGTGAAATTTTGCTATTCAATTGCGAACTCAATTTACAATTGAATCCTTTTTCATGTGCAAACTTCAATGTAAGAAATACTAACCCAATTGCACACGTTGCCATTTGAAATATATAAATTTTAAACATTTGATCTACAATGGGATACATTTTGTTTGATCTTGAATTTGTGCATTTGTGTTGAACTTGAGATCATGAATTTTGTTTGAAAGAATCTTGTGAAGGTTTGCAAATCTTGCAATTTCACAAGCTCCGTCACATTTTGTTTTTTTCATGTGTTTATGTTTGAGCTCATCATCATGAATGGCTGACGACGAAGAAGAAGAAGAAGGATAAGAAAAGAAGAAATCATTGGTGAAGGTTTGAATCTTGTAGCTTCTCTCTCTCTCTCTCTCTCTCTCCATCCAACTTGTTTTTTTCATGTTTTTTATGTTTTCGATCATCATGAATGGCTGAAGAAGTAGAAGAAGAAGAAGAAGAATTTCATTGTGAAGGATTGAAATTGAATCTTGCATCATCTCTCACCATGCATTCTTTTGTTCATGTGTTATTTGAGATCATGCATGGTTGAAAGAAAATCTTATAAAGGTTGGAATCTTGCAGCTCCATCTCTCCATCCCATTCTGGTTCGTGTTTGAGGTCACGGAAGTGGTTTGAAAGAAAATCTGCACCCTATTTTGTACTCTAGGTCATTCGGGAAAACAGAGACTCCGTGAAGAACCATGAGCGCCAAACCCTAGTTCTCGCAGAGACCTGGCAACCACCACCAGATCTTCCCGAGGGAAAAAAAAAACCATGGAGCTGGAAGAAGCGGATGATGGAGGACAAGAATCAGCGGCGCCAGCGCCAGCGCCGATCAGGCGACTGGAAGAAGCTGTAGTGAATCGAATAGCAGCTGGGGAGGTGATTCAACGGCCTGCGTCGGCACTGAAGGAACTTCTGGAGAATAGCTTGGATGCCGGAGCCACTAGTATCAGCGTCGTGGTGAAGGATGGCGGCCTCAAGCTCATACAAATCTCTGACAATGGCCACGGCATTCGGGTATAAATTCTGTTGCTTTCTCTCTGTTTCTCTAGTGTAGTTGTCCATTCTTTGTTTTGCGCATCGCAAGAGGCATTTTTTTTCGCCCAGCAGCTACCAAAATCTGATCTATAGCTTCGAGAACTTTTTGTTGCCAGAGTGAAGATTTGCCGATCCTCTGTGAGAGGCACACGACGTCGAAGCTGCGGCAATTTGAAGATCTGCAGAACATCAGCACTCTAGGGTTCAGAGGGGAGGCCTTGGCCAGCATTACGTTTGTGGCGCATTTAAGTGTCACAACCATGACTGAAGGCCAAACCCATGGTCACAAGTAAGTACTTGCCATCCGTTTTCTTCTCGAATTCTTCTTGTTTGGAAAGAGAAGATTCAAACCCTTGTTCGATGCAAAACCCGTGTTTGGTCAGATTGAGAGCTTCTTCAAGCAAGCAAGCATGGTCCTGTACAACTGATGCATGCATGCATGTGGATGTTTCTTCTCTCTTTTGGCTCTTCTTGTGTGCAGGGTGACATACAAAGACGGGCAGATGGAGGGAGAGCCTCGTCCATGTGCAGCAGTCAAAGGAACCCAGATAACGGTGAGCAACAGTCACTCACACACACACCCACAGACACACAGACACATACATACAGAGCCATTTTGAACCTTTGATACTTTGAATGTGAAGCTCTGAGCAGGAATTTCAATTGTGGCGGAGGTTTACAAAATGTGGAAAACATTAGCTGGAAAGTATACACTTTCTGCTTTGATGCTAAACGGATTAGGTTTGATGCATGTCTGCAGGTGGAGAATCTCTTCTACAATGTGGCTGCTCGAAGAAAAGCCTTCAAAAATCCAAGTGAAGAGTACGGGCGCATTCTGGATGTTGTAAGCCGCTATGCTGTCCACAAGATTTGTGCCAGCTTTTCTTGCAAAAAGGTAAAAATGGACCCTCCCTCCCCTGCAAAGAATGTTTCCAACAGCTTGTCTGCCCATTCTGTCTTTGGGTCTCCAAACAGGTCTTTTTGGAATGTTGGCTGAATGTCTATGTCAAAACTGCTGGGTCTGAACTTGCCCACTTTTTCTGTTTTGTTCCCAGCATGGTGACAATCGGGCTGATATTCACACAGTTGCCTCACCTTCACACACAGATGCAATCAGAGCTGTCTATGGCCCAGGAGTTGCACGTGAGCTGATTTCTCTTTCAGTGTCTGATGATGACCCATCGCGTGCCACATTCAAGATGCAGGGTTACATCTCCAGTGCCAACTATACCTCAAAACGAACAGTCATGGTTCTTTTCATCAATGGTAATGCTATTGGCTCTGGGTAACTTGGTGCCAATTAGCCCTTCCACATTATTCATTTGTGTCACTGTAAGAATTTGTAGCTGACACGACAAACATAGAAATCAGACTAAAGGTGTTGGTAACAACAACTGTGAGCAGCTCAATGTGGACATACCATCCTTTGCTTCCTTTGTTGGATGATTTCCTTACATGTCAGTTCGTTCATGTATGATGCTACATAACTTTGATAAAGAACTCAGTAGATTTGTTCATTGAGTTCACTGGGATTCTCCTTCCCATATTATGCTCTAGTCCCTTAGGATGTTGCAGTTGGATATCTCTGGGACACATCTCACTTTGCCCCAGAAGCATTTGACTGGATTGTGTATGTCTTTTGATCAAGACTAAGAATGATTCTGATTGCAGTGTCTTTTGTGTCTCATTGGCTGAAGAAATATTGCATTCTTCTCTGCAGACCGTCTTGTTGAGTGTGGGACACTGAAGAAAGCAATTGAGGTTGTGTATGCAACGATTTTGCCAAAGGCTTCGAAGCCATTCATCTATATGTCAATTTCACTACCTCCTGAACATGTTGATGTGAATGTGCATCCCACCAAGCGAGAGGTACTTCTAACTCCTTCTGAGCCTCATTCATACTATGTGCACAATCAAGCCAATGTTGCAAAGCCATTGACTCCTTGGCCTCCTGTTGTTACCTTGTAGGTGAGCTTTTTGAACCAGGAAAGCCTTGTGGATAGTATACAACAAGCAGTTGAAGCAAAACTACTGGAGTCCAACAATACAAGGACCTTTACTACCCAGGTTTGTGAAATCTGAGAAAGCTCAAGTCTAGAGTCCGACAATGGATTGTGATAGTTACTTTGGTTATTTCACCAAAATCTAGTGAGTAGAAGGAAGTTTTTCACATAGTTTGCACATGATTACAGTATCCATTAGTGAAAGCCAGCATTGATACAGCTACTTGGGTAGAACCTGAGCCTAATTCAGATCTGATCCACAAAATTGGCTGACAAAATGAGTTGTGCAGACATTGCTTCCAGGAGCTTCACCAGCTGCAGACCAATTTGAAGAGGATAGGCCTTCCCCATCACCACCAGGTTTTTGTAACCATCCGACTTTAAGTGCTCCTTTCATAAAATGTGGAGCACAAGTGTGGGCACAGTAGTTACGATTGTAGAAAATCTGATAACCACATTTTGTAAGAGATTGCTGGAAAGAAAGAACACTGATTACTGTGTTTGTGGGGTTGAAGACAACTTATTGGACACTTCTTTTGCATAGAGATTTCTAAAATCAGGTTTGATCGTATGGCAGTAACAATGCGTCAAAAAACACCAGTCAACATGTTGGTGCGAACAGATTCAACGAATCCTGCAGGCAGGCTGCATGCCTTTCTTCATAAGAAAAGGGATTCCATGGGTCTTGCAGAGACTGAAAATGAGCTTGCAGCAACAAGGTACTGTCTGGGAGTTCAGCAGCCACAGCATATCTGCAAATCTTAGATGAAAGCTAGTTATCCCAGAGTTCGACTCTTACCTTCTTCCCACCTCATTAGTACTTTTGTTGTTGTTGAGACGGTGAAAATTATATCAGCATGCTTTGCAACATCCCCTGCTTGAACGACTGGTCTATGTGTGTGTCCATGTAGACGAGCAGTGAGACAACGGCGGAACCCAAAGGAGAGTGCAGATCTGACTAGTGTTCAAGAACTTCTTGCTGCCATTGATCGCCAGTGTCACTCGGGTGAGAACATTGTCATTGTACTTTCTTCATAAATGTGGTAACTGTTGGACCTTTGCAAGCTGCTATTACGATTGAGGTCACATGAATTATTTTGCAATAGAATAAGTTGATGTCAAATTAGAGAAGCTGGATTATGGTCTGTAATGTACAGAAAACTCACATAAAGACTCGTCAATGGCAGGTCTTTCAGAAATTATGAAGCACTGCATGTACATAGGCATGGCAGATGAGGTGCTTGCATTGGCACAATGCAAAACACGCCTCTATGTTCTGAATGTTGTCAATCTGAGGTACTTACTTTTGAAATGTCATTTTTATGTGGGCATGCATCAAGTTTGGTGGAAAACAATTGTGATTTCTGGATGCCAGATATCTATTATATGTCTATGCTGAAGTGAACCCTTGATCTTATCAGTGCCACACTATAACATTACCAGTGGGCTACTGACCCATACTTGTGACAAGCCAATGTGTTTATTTCTACTTTTTTTCCCTCTAAAGATGTGAAGTTCTCCATCTTGTTTTCCTCCCTTCTCTTTTTTGGGTTTTTCCTTTCTTGTCCTCTCCTTTGACCTTTTTTTCTTTCTTTTTGTGATCCTCTTTCTTCTTGGGGTTTTTGATCATCTCCTTCTCTTTAAGGTTTTGTCAAGCTAGCCAGCATCATGGCTGAGTTTTCCTCTCACTGCTGGTCTTGTGAGAGAAACTTAGTATGTTGGTTAAATTTGACTTTAGGCTCCACCTATCACCAGGAGAGTGGGGATGTTATGGTAGGTGCTCAATAGTGTACATGTTGAAGGTCCCTGAACATGGTTGTGACTACTATCAGTGTTGTTCAAACCGCTCAATTTTTTTTTGGGTCTTTTCTCTTTCTCTTAGGGTTGGGTTTCTTCTCTTTCATGTTTGTTATTGATTGCTGTTATGTTTTCAGATCTCAAAATATCTTTAAACTTAATATGAGCCATTTCCTCGATTCTTTTTAGGTTGGGTTAGATTGTAAGTATGGAGAAATTCTGGTTATGTATATATATCTACTGACTCATAGTCTTCTGACAATTTAGAATATTGAAAATTGAGCTGCTGAAGTTCTTTACAAAGATGTTCTAGCATCTATGCACTGGACTTCATAGCCTGTAAAAGGACACTAGTTTTGATGGAGTCAAAAGTCTCTGCTCAGTGGGTAATAGAAGTGTCCAACATAATGGCAGCAAGGAGCTGGTGTATCAGCAAGTTCTTCGTCGGTTTGCCCACTTCAATTCTGTGACACTCAGCAACCCAGCCCCTCTCTTTGACCTCCTCTTACTGGCATTAGATGAAGAAGAGCGCACAGGCCGATGGCATGAAAGTGATGGACCAAAAGACCAGATTGCTCAGGTTACTTTTACTCTTCTCTTTTGAGATGTTTTCCCTCTATAGCCAGTTCATGTGCTATCTAGCCATTGGGTATGGAATAACTCTCTGTATGGTTGTAACAGGGTTGTTGCATCTCAAAACTCTTTCCAACCAATGTTTGGTTTCAGATGGAGAAACGATCCATGTAATCTATAGCTGTCGGAGGTGCTCTTAAAGTTGAAAAAGTTGCAAATAAATGAGAAAATTTACTGTTGGTATGAAGGTGAATAATATGATGTTTCTCTTTTGTTTTTACTGTGGAGGACTACAGTTGTGTTAAATTGGTGTCATGACTTTCCTGGTTGTCTACGTGCAGTTGAATGTGGAGTTGCTGCTGTGCAAAGCAGAGATGCTGCGAGAGTACTTTTCTATTGATATTGATGAGCAGGGCAATCTTTGCTCCCTACCGTTGGTTATTGACCAGTATACCCCTGATATGGATCGCCTTCCTCGATTTGTTCTGAATCTTGGTAATAATGTAAGTGTTTGCAATCAGAAATTGGTGACTTGTTTAATGTGCAACTGCTCCTTTTATAAAATGTGATGAGAAATATGCTTCTGTTGCCTTGATATGTTCTTTGCTCATGTCAAGAGGTTGATTCTGAGGTAATATGTCCAGTATTATGCTAGGGCAATAAAGTGCTTAGTTCCTTTACTGCACTTTAACTGACACTAAATAGTACAGAGATGGTTCTGCAGGTCAGTTTGATACTAACATGAAAATCTTATGCTCATAGAATGGCAGATAATATAGCACTGAACTGCCCATCTGTGTGTCCAAAACCCATGGAGTGGGATGTGTCCTGTGATTTCTCAGGTTGATTGGGAAAATGAGAGGGAGTGTTTTGAGACATTTGCAGCGGCAGTTGGTGACTTTTATGCAATGCATCCACCATGTTTGCCAAATCCAGATAGAGAGGAGGGTTCTGAAATTTACCGCATGGGAAAATCAAAGAAAGGTTTGAACACAGGTATGCCTTACAGCTTTTCTCACAACTTTTCTCACAGTAAGTAGAGAGTAAGTGAACAATCTATTGCCCTAGGAACCAGGATTGCAAGTTGAGATTGCAAAATCAGTTCAAAAAACAATGTGTGCCAACCCAGGCATTAAGGAAGGATTTGCAGGATATTTCTGCAGCAGTGTATACACCACCCCACCAATAAAGAACATTCACTTTGATGTGTTTGCTGCATGATCATTTTGGTTGATTGTTTGATCCAAATTTTTCTTTTGAATCTGTATATTTTCACTTCACTACAAATGCTTGTTTTTATTGTTTGTGGGTCATGTTTGACATCATCAGTTGGATCTTAGAACCTGCCTTTGGAGGCATTTTATGCCAGAAAGGGCAACAGATAGATCATTTGAATGTTGCCTTCCTGCTATATTTGCATTTGTAACCTGACTTACAATGGAGGATGTTATGTGCTTAGATGAGCAAGAGCTGTCAATGAATGGCTCTGATCTTGAGGAGGCTGAAAAAGTGATTGAGCTTCGAGCGGAGGCACAGACAGTGTGGGCTCAACGAGAGTGGACCATTCAACACATCCTGTTTCCAGCAATGAAATTGTTTCTGAAGCCTCCAAATCATTTAGCCAATGATGGTTCAGTGATTCAGGTACATTAGCATTGTCATTTATCATGTGAGCATCTTCGCCTGAATTTTTCCTTGTATGTGAATGGGAATCTACAATGAAGATGATCTTTGTAGGGGACTCTGGAACCTGGCCATTATTATTATCCATGCAAATGCCAGAGCAGGCCTCAATAGTATCATGTGGGTGGTGATGATTGTAATGAACAGATAGCCTGCTTGGAGAATCTTTACAAAATATTTGAGCGGTGCTGAGATCTAATTCATTGTGCTGAATGGACTGCAAATGTTTGGAGGTGCCCATCTATTAGGTATTGATTCCAATAGCCCACTGCCATTAACTGGAGTTTTGACTTTAGATGGTGTGGACCTTGTCCTGCACAAAAGTGCAAAGCTTATGGCTTTTATGTGTCACTTTCCTATATCAGCCATCTACCAGGACATGAGTTCTTTTTAAGCAACTGTGGCAAGCAAGTATGATGAAGTTATGTTTTGTACAATGTTGTTCAAGTACAAGGTTGTTTTTGTTTGGGAACTGACACAACTGTTACCTTCAAAGTGTCATCATGAAGTCTCTTCAATTTCATAGATATGTTTTCCAGTGACTAAGATGGATTACTGCATCCAAGTAATCACCAATGGTGTGTTTAGTGAATATGTTCAGGGTGAGGGAGGTCCCAACCACTGCCATTTTTTCATGTAGGCCTCTCTATGCCTTATCCTTGGTTGCTTGCTTGTACAGGAGCAAGCTAGAATCAAGCCTACTGTCACAAGAGTATAGCAGCTTGAGTATACTATTGACTTTTTTGATTTGCCTGTCTTTTGAGTGCTCACCAACACTAGGCTGGAGTCTTCCTGTTGTTTCTGGAAATGTGATAGAAGATCAAGAAATGTTTCTGGAAATGTGCAAATTTTGGTATGATTGTTTGCCCACTATTTTCAAGCAGATCAAGCTGGTGCAGAGTAATGGCAGCTAGTCACTGCAATTTGTGATGAAGGTTTATGGTCTTGTCTGTACTTCTGTTGGTGACATTTGTGAAGGTTATGACCAACTTATTTGTGTTGTGTTCAGTTTGGTTTTGTTGGAAGTGACACAATGGTTACCTTTCAAAGTGTTATTGTGGATGTTTGTCTCAATAGATATTATGGTGAAGTGCTTGATAAAATCATCAGTGACCTAAAGTATTCTCAGCTTTTGGCTCATGAGGTTCTGTGCTTGAACATAATACTGTCTTACGAAGTTGCTTGTTAAGCAGAGGTCATTTTGTGATGGAATTAACTACGAAGTGTCTGTTTGGTGCTTTTGTGACAGCTGCAGTGCAATCCATTTTTTCCAATTGAGTTGCTGAAGCACTGCCTCGCCTCAAGAGTTTTGGAACATTTTTTTCCAAGAGGCAAATGGAATTTCGAATTGCCAAGCATCGACGGATTTCTTCTGATTTGTCCACCATCTTGGTCAGTTCAGCATTCAAGGTTCCAAGCACTTACCCATCTTTGACACATGAACTGGAATTCTTGATTCATGGAAGAGATGACAGGAAACACTACGGATTAAGGTCTTTTCGAGGCAAAGAAGCATATCCCCAATCTGAGATGCCTTTGACCTCAAAACTTATGCACCTTGTCTGGCTTCATTGTATCTTGTGGGAATCAATTAACATGCACAAAGGTGGACTAGCTTGTATCATGCAACTGCCCCAAATGTGTGCACTTGTTGGGTCTGTGAAGGTGTGGGTTAGCTGTCCAGCAGAGACCGGTAAAGTGAGATTATCTCATAGTTGTACAGCATTAAGTTGTGTTTTTTTTTTTTGGGCCCCATGAGTGCGATGTCTGCAGGCATTGGACTAAATTTTTGTGCAAATGTATGAATGCTGATTGAGTGTTTTTTGATTTGACCAATGCCAGGAATTTTTGAAGTTCCTGAGGCTTTATGGAGTTTTGATCAAAAGCCATTCTCTTTTATGTGTATGTCATCAATCCCCTGTAGCCAAAGTTCAACCGGAATAAGGATAATGCAATCTCATCTATTCGATTCTAGAGTAAACCTGTAATTAAATATTAATAAGATATTATACACAATTTTATTATTATGGAGTGCCAATAGCCAGCTATGTTTAGTAGTCTTCTATTACAAACTGGGGCTTTTGTGCTAAAACTTATAGTCTTTTTTAAAAATAAAAATACAAATAAATATAATCATTATTTTCAGGAATCCCAGTTCTAATTCCAGTTGCACAGATAACTAGAACTGGGAAGCTGGTTCTGGGTCCAGTTAAAATAATCCAATTTTCTGCTTTCCAGTTCCAAAACCAGTTCCCAAAATTGTGATCTGGTTCCAGTTAAGGTTCCACTACTAACTGGAACCAGAACATTCAATTCTAATCTGGCAAACTGGATACCTGCTCAACGCGGGTTTGAACTCTGTTGGATTGATGCTCTGGTTTTGCATCTTGTTTTATTTAGCATTAGAGTGAATTGATGCCAAAGACCATAGTGTACCTTTTTACCATTTCAGCAACAAATTGTCGAATAAATTAATTAAATTTCAAATCTTAACTTTCACACATGGGTTTTTAATTCTGATTTTTTTATATAAAGGTAATGATTATACAAAATAATAAATAGGGGACTTGTCAAATGCTATATAGAACAGTCCATTGTGTGTCTAGATGTGGAAGATCTGGAGTTCAAAACCTGATAGTTGAACTTTTGAATCTATTAAAAATTTCAACACAAATAATGAATAATTTTTTTGAAAAGTTCGGTTGAAATGGTAAAGGTATTATGACTGTACTTAAAGTGTGTTTTTAATTGAACAGCATTGAAAATTTTCCCCTTCAATCATCATCAGTGGTACTCAAAAATGATGTTTTCCTTCCCAAGCAAAACAAGTTTATAGCTGTATATATATTCAGGGCCAGCATTACAAATGTGTCAAGAAATATGCTGTGCAACCTTAACCCTAAATAAACCCTAAAATTAGCCCACCTGTAATTAGGTACCTGTCTGGCCAGAATGTGATGTGTCTAAACCCTAAACCCTAAACCCTAGACACACCCATGTGTCAACTATCTATCTTAGGGTTATCTAGCCTACTTCATACTACTTCATACTCCCAACTTTTTATTCTCAAAAACTTCCTTTTCCAAAATTTTGTCATATTTTTTTCCTTAAAAAAAGTGTAGTATTTTCCATATTAAAAAAATAAAATTCAACATTCTCTTTAAAAAAAAAAGGGTCAGATTTTCCATCTTTCTCACACTTAAAAAATAAAATAAAATAAAATTCATATAACCATGCTTTTCGGCTTGGTAACTAAAATTTGTTTAAAACTAAAATTTGTATATAATTTCATAGGGTGATGATATCTGGTGGTTTTTAAACCTGTGACTTTCCTTAATGGTACCACCCAAGGACACATTTTGCAAGGATACATTTTGGGAATCACTCAATCAATCAATCAATCAATCAAGGATACTTGAAATGCATGTAATTAGTTATTAAAAAGCAAAAAAGCTCTTGAATTGAATCCTGGCAAGCTCTTGAATTGTGGCTGCAGGGTGCAAACGTGAGGGGATTGATGAATACTCACACACTTGAGGGGATTAATATTCGAGTTTAATGATTTTAGATCCCCGTGCAACTCATGGCTCAATACAAGCTGCGAGCTGCATACTTTGTGCTGCGCGGAGGAATGATTGAACTGCTGCTGCTGCTGCTGCACCCAGGTCGGAACAAGAAGAGAGGGAGCACAGCCCTGATGATGATGATGATGATGATGATGATGTTGTCGTTGTTGTTTGTTGTTTGAGTGCTCATTTCACAGTCTAGTAGAGCACAGACTAGTCTAGTTGAGGGCTGTGCTCTCTCTCTTCTGATTCCGGCGGGGGTGAAAGTTTACCCTCGTGGATGTACCTTGCCCTGCATGCACCCAGCTACAGGTGGTCGTCGAGATGATCAGAAAGCTTCGCAAACAACTGTGCACGGTCGCACAATTGACTACCTCCTTGAATATATACAGATGATCATATGCCGAAACAAGCTGGTATCCGCGTAGCTGCATAGTACAGACAAAAACAGCCGCTCGAGCTAAACCTTCCAGTATCAGCAATCAACCTAGTTAGCTATACTTAGTCGGCAAAGACTTTGACTCCGAATTGGACTTGATTCTGATTCTCAATTGTCAGCATATAATTAGTCCTTGATTCCCTCCACGACCTGCACAAATAAAGTCTTAGATCTAGTCTCTAGGTAGGGAAGATCAGTGCAGAGAATTATTATAAAACGTGCTGCGTTTTCTAGGTGGCTGCTGAAGGAGTGGGCGTGTTCCCAGTATTGCTTCTGTTCATGAAAGAGGAAAGAAAAGAAAAAAGAACGAGAAACGACAATCAGTTTTAAGCTAAGTTTCAGGAACTGCTATGCACCTCTGAAACCCAAGCCAAATTCCCGGGAAAAACAAATCAAACCTCAGCTCGAATAGGTGGATGACTGGTGTGGACGCTTCGTAGACTAAATGAGAAACTTCTGTGCAGATCAGAGCGTTGCTGAGGTCAAGCTGTGTTGAAAATGATACCTTTCCAGATCTGGCTGGAAGTAGTACTTTCCAGTACACCTCTCAGATTATTTCCGATCCTTAGGCCCGTACTAGTCTTGCAACTGACAGATGCTTCCAATCACGTCGTCGGAGAACGGATCTGGCACCAGCTAGGTCGACGACAAAAAAGAAAACAAGGTCTGAAGCTTCGGGGCGTGGAGCTGGACTGAACCCGCTGTAAGTATCGAAGCGGAGCTGGGAGCATGATCTTGCTGCAACTTACAGTCTAAGCAGCTCCTTCATTATTCCCTGAGTTGCCCGATCCGGGCGGGAAACTCGATCACACTCTCTCCACAGCGGACTGAAAAGCAACAGCTACTGTTGTTCTTAATTGCTGTAAAGTCCTGCGCTGTAGCCTGTGGAGGAATCGACAGTAGTAGTAGTAGCTGCCACATCCAGAAAATAGTATATATAAAATTAGGACTGCAGAAAGCTCAATTCTCACGTGGGCTTCGGGTACGGGCCGCCGTTCCTTTTTCCTCCAGCAGCTTGTCCGTCTCGACATCTCGCTTTTTATGCAGCAAAATCGGATGATCTCAAGCTGACCATCTCGATTCTCAAGAATATACAAATAATGTGTAGTTATATAAGATGAGTGAGATGACAATGGATACATAAGCTAGATGGAATTGTCTACAAGAATTACTAGGTTTACAATCAGCTGGTTCTATATATTATCACTAGTTTCACCTCCAGAGATTGCGGTTAGAATCAAGTGGGTGGGTAGCGTGTGGTTGTCAATTCTAGGGTTCTTAGAGCAGCTCCACCCATGCTCAGTATGTGACCCTGCAAGAGTATTTCTCACATCCAAGAGTAGTTATTTACTTTTGCCCAACGACACCCCTAAAATTGAAACTGGGACTGGAAATGGGAGTGCAAAAGGTTGGTTTAGAGTACTAAATAGCAACCCAGCTGGACCAATCAAACCATCTAGGTAAATCAACTGCAGGTTTTAGGCTTTGCTGTGCCTTTTGCCATTCTCAGGGTGGCATCCCGTGCAAAAATGCTGCGCCAAAACTATTTTCCTGAACCAAACCGGTGCGTTTTGACTCTACTTCATCCAATATTTCCTGTACAGTGCACCGGTGGAGTTGCCCTTATAGCGTTAATAGTATAATGCAGTAGTTGGTGAAGGACTGATCAAGCTGGAGGTGCAGGCAGGAGTAGCGTGACAGATCCAAATTTGGGGCTGAATCTGCAGCAGGATCGCAGCAGTAGGCCGGCAGCTGATTCGGCAGATGCATGTATGAAGCTCGTGCATTTCCATTCTAGCTAGGTAGGTAATTCTGCAGCTTAGCTAGCCCGGTTCGTTCCGCACCCTGCAGCGGCACACAGACGTTTCGGTGCCGGTGGGTCCCGAACCAAAAATACCTGGATTCCAAAAGCAAAAAAAAAAAAGACACGCTGAAACAGGAGGCCGCAATCGATATGACGGCGCGACAAGGAAGCCGGAATTCTTCTCGGGAATTGGGGAAGCTTAAGCGAGAGAGCACGGCGAGAAAAGCTAGCGCCGTCGTGAAAGGGTTGTTGGCGTGGGGTCCTTTATATCAAGCTGGGGCTGGGATCAATGTTTGTGTTTTTTTTTTTGGGAATTTTTGTTTCTAGTCAAAGTGGCGATCATTGATAGGAAGATGCCCAAAAATCTTTGGTTTCCCTAAGAAGATTTAGCCAATTCTGACTAGTAACCAACCATATATGAACAATAAATCTTGAATCATTTTGTTCTAATCTTTGGGGTACACACTGAAGACCAAATATAGAAATCTGGCGATTGAAAACCTACAAAATCACGTCATTTTCGAGTTTTAAACTCTTGAATCATTTTGTTATAATCTTTGCTTACACACACTGAGGACTAAATATTGAAATATGCCGATTGAAAAGCTACAAAATCACCTCATTTTCTGAATTTTAAAATTTTGACTTTTTTGACCAAAAATTTCTCCACTAGATAAAAAGGGTGGGCTGGGATGGATGGAGTGGGGTCACTGCCAACTGGGCGCATTTGGCAAGTAGCTCACTGGCGTACATATGTTGCTATGAAGCGTCTATCTCGCACTTTGTACTTGGGAATTGTGCAAAATACTCCTTAGCGTAGTTATGGCGCTACCACGCTGGTTTTAAGTATTAAGTTTAAAAATAAAAATTTACAACACTAATATATATTATTCTCCGCTGCGCCGCGTCTGTATTCCACTCTTTCTCCGCCCCATCAAAATAAACAGACCATGACAGGACAGATGAATGACCAGACAGATGGACGGATGAATGACGAGACAAATGGATGAAATGACGCTTCACGACGTCCTTTACTATATGTAATGTCTATAAGTCATGGCTCTTTTGCTTGATAGAAGATTTTTACAAGCTACTAGACTAGGCAGGATTATAGGTGAATCTTAGTTAATGTTGGGGACATGTTAGGTGGGGTTACTTCATCTCTTGCCCAGGCCTTGGTTGATAACCAGATCAAAGGTGAAACCAACAATATGTAAACTAAGAAATGTTCTATGAAGTTCTCCAAAACAAAACTATAAAATAGAATAAAAAAATTATTATTCCGAGTACTAATACCACCACCTACTACCACCTGGTGAACATTCCTCAAAATGTGGACCAAATGATCTCTGCATGATCCTTCTTCTTATGTAATCTCTCCGTTGACGCTCGTGGCAAGTTCAAAGTTCAAACCAACAACCAAATTAAAATATGAAATATTCCCTGAAGTTTGTTCAAAGGATGAGCAACTTCACCCACACCTCAAACTGTATCACATACAAAGTATCATGTTAATTGTTTCACAACCTCACACATAAACACAAAAAAAAGAATAGTATAATGTGAGTGATGATTGGAAATCCAATTGTTTAGACCAATCATTCAAGCCGATTGATCAAAAGCAATCATTTTTGCATTAGGTTCTTTTCACAAGCATTGGATTTTGTGCTTATTGGTGTTACTAGGTGCTTTAACACCTAGTGACAAGTCCTAAAAAATGTGGACCTAATTAATGAATTGTAGGTCCTCATTGTAGTCTCTCCCCACCATAAAAGATAGAACTAGCATTGGCTAGTTATTGCATTTCTTCAAAACCAGCCAGCCAGATAGGGTTTCTTTAAAAACATACATTTTGAACCATGGAGAGTGTCAATAGATTTTCTTTTGTGGAAACTTCAGACTTGTTGATTATCAATTTCATTGTCAACCAATTACCTTGGTTATCAATTTACTTGGTTATTTGTTGGGTAATCATTGTTGGTTTGCATAAGAATCAATTGTTAAATACCCACCTTGAGAACCATTGATTATATTGCCTAGGTGGAATATAAGGTTTTATTATTATTATTTCTGTTCTTATTTCTATCATAAACTTGTTTAGGGTTTTAAGAATGACAACCTATTTGGATGAAATTCCTATTGCGCACAAGCATACTTGAGTGGACCCACTAAGATAGTCAGACTTTAATTTCATTGGACTTATTTTTGAAAAAAAAAATAGGAAACACTTAATAACCATTTTTATTAGATTTTTTTGCTGAGTACATTAACTAGGTTCTATAACACTTGAAATTTTATATTTTTTACAAATTATATTTTTTATGTTCTTAATTATTTCATTTAGAAAAAGTTTTTGAAATGTCCCTAAGTTTTTTTATTTTGGAACTTTTTGTTCAAGAACACAAGTTTGGAATGTGTTTTGAGTTTTTGGATATAATTTTTAAAAGTACTTTAGATGGCATTTTTTTTTTGGAATTTTTATTAAAAATTAATTGAGTAGGTATAATTTTTAATTTTTTTTTGAACTTTCAAAAAGGTGATTCTAAAAAGGGCCATTGTAATTAAAAAACATAAATGTAATAATTTTCATTGGTTTAAATTCCAATGAACACTTAAGGCTATATACTTTGAGATGCAATAGGTAAACATGAGGAAAAATAAATTTATAATTATGAAGAAATTTAAAAGATTATTTAATTAATTTTTTATAGTTTATCATTTTTTGAGATGGTTCCTAGTGGGTTCACCCAAGGATGCTATCATCTAGGTAGGTTATTAAAATTTCAAAATACAATATTTGGCCCATTTGGGTCTTATTGATTCTTGGAAGAATATGTATCAAATGGGTAGGCTATCTATTAATTTAAAAAATTCAATAACCGATTGGTAGGTTATCAATATTTGGGTTGATAACCAAATGTTTTTTAAAGAACTAACCAACATTGGTTAAAAGTTCAAACTAGCAACCTAGTTAAAATAAAAAATGTTCCATTAAATTCATTCACAATAACAACTTATGACAAACATTCATCAAAATGCGGACTTAATGAACTTTCCATTATTAAATGTAATTTATCCTTTGACCTTAACAACATGTTCAAACTAGCAACATTTAAAATAAGAAATGTTCCATAAAGTTCATTCACATTAAAACAATATTTAGTGAACAATGTTAAAATGTGAGAACTAAATGAGAATTGCCTTGGTTCCTTATTTTCTTCTTGGCAAGTAGAACCCAACAAAATTGAATGGATGTTGAATCTTGATTTGGATCACTAATCATTAAAGTATAAGGTGGCAACTTATGTCATTTTCTTATCACATTACATGACATAATCTTCTAGTGATGATCATACATTTGTGATTGTGACCTAAATGTGTTTGTTGAACAGTTGTTTTTGAAAAATTACAGAATTTTCCTTCTTAGACCTTAAATCACAAACTTAAAATCTCACAAGTTAGTAAAGGAAACCATGCAAAATTTATTCATTCATAATTCATATGTTTCGTGCATTGATATCATGCATTGAAAAAACATTTGACACATGAATTTATAAGAAGATGTGAAATTTGTGTGACATTTGTCCATTCATAAGTTCATATTTCATTTGTCAATACATTTATACATGTGTCAAACATGTTTTCAATGCATGATATTCATGTGTAAAATGTACAAACTTATGAATGGATGAACTTTGCACAATTTCATTATTAATTTGTCACATGTTAAATTTGCAATGTAATGTCATGGAATGATCTTACATTTCCCCATTACATTATGCAATGTCATTACCCTTGCATTACTAAGCTTGTTTTAATAGGTTCAACTATCACATTACCTAACATAATGAGTAGGGGATTGACAATTCCATAGTACATTATTGGTCAACAACCAAATCCCAATAAAGAGTAGATTCTATATTTTACCACTTGGGTCATAGCCTTTGAAAATCTAAATTGTTGATTGGAACAAAATGCATATATAGGACCTTCATGTTAGGTTTACAATAAAGCAATTTTGGGTTGTACAATGTTGAGAAGATTCATGATAGGAATTGGAATTAGATGTAAAGGACTAAAATACAAAGAACAATTGAATATGCAAATCAATGAGAATTGACATTGTAGTTTTTTGTTGCTAAAATTTGAAAAATGATTTCATAATAGGAACAAGTTTAACTATATACCCAAAGGGTAATAAATTTAATCCTTGAAGGTACTTGACAAAATTGGAAATGCACAATGATTATTTAATGCTACTCATATAACACCAAGTTTTATGTTAATATTACTTATCCACCTCAACTAAATAAGACAAGCCAATTCAACTGCATTATCTTATAACACTCTCATTTGATGTTTCTTGAGTTGGGAAAAATGACATAAACCCAATCTTTCCTTGCAAGCTTCAGATTGAACCCTTGTTGATCACTTCCTTTGTTAAAATATTAATAGCCAATTCTTTGGTAGTATAATAATGGAAACCTTCATAAAAACTGTGATGCTTCACAAAATGTCATTAAATATCAATTTTCTTTGTCCTCGAGCAATGAAACAAGTTCTAGGGTGCCTTAATTATCACATAAGATTACAATGTGCTTTGTATGCTCATAATTAAAATATACCAAAAACCTTTAATTGCAACCACAATGCTTCCTTTGTTGCTTGAGTGCAAGCCATGTGCTCAACTTTTGTGCATGAAAAAGCTACTATAGTCAAAGATGTTGCTATCACCTTTGTATTCCAAAATTAAATCTTGAGTTCTTTTGAAGTATCTTAGAATGCACACTTTGTAATTGATTAGTGAGCTTGTTTAGGACAAAATTGAAGAATTGTGAAATAATTCCCACTTAATCAATTATGCTTGGCCTTATTATTATTATGTTGTATATGAAATTCTGAATTGATTACTTATATGGAACGACTTCCACCTTGTTCTTTTCATCTTCCAATTGTGCATGTTGGCTCTTTAATAACTTGAGAACTATTTCAAGATGTAAAGATATGGTTACATGTCAATGGAAAATTTTGTAATAATGTAAAAAGTGTATGTGGCTTGGCCCAAAGGGTGAAAACCCATTACGCCCTTTAAAAATTTACTCACAAAAATAGGATTCTACATTTGGTTTTTTTTTGTACATGTGGACATCACATCTTGGATTATTTTTGTTCATTTCAAGTACATTGCATTAATTTTGGACTTAAAACTAGCTTATTTTCAAAAGAAACTCCAACAAACATTTACAAACTTGAACATATTAAATATATTTGTGTCGAAAAAATATATATCACAAAGTATGAAAAATTGCAAATATACTTCAAAACTAAGGTTATGGGTGGAGTTTTGTAATAAATTTTTCATGATGAGTGATATTGATGTACATCAACTAAATTTAAGACCATTTAAAATTTTATACTTTTTGGTTGAAAATCCATTCAAAAAATGTGTTTTTTTGCAGTTCTTGAAGAATACATGCATATAAATTATTATTTTTGGGAAAAAACCATTATTTTAAGAAAAAAAAAGATTTTATAGGTGGGCATTGTATTTTTTTTCATTTTTTTTTGGTTTGGTAATGTGTCATGAACCACAAACATGAGGTCCTATGGCCGTTGAAAAGATGTATGTCATATACTTTATGCACATTGATTTTATCCACTTCTCTTCATCTAACCATTGGATCAAGCTTAACTTTGAGTCAAAATGAGCTTTGAGTTCCAAAATGTTATCATGCACATTCTAAATTTTTTTTCTTATGTATAAGGTTTTCAAAAAATGCCATCAAGATTTTAGTTTATTGCACACTTATTATACTTATTATACATCACTTTTTTGGGTGAAAAGTGGTGAAATGTGGGTCACCCATAATGTGCTTTCACCCCAAAGTGAAATTTAAAAGCCTAAAATGAAAGGACCTTTTCAAGGTTTGTCATCTTAAAGATGCTTGTGCTATTTGCAAGAATTAAGAAATCATCTACATTCATTATAGTGATCACACTTTCACTTTCTTTGATATAGATGCTACAATTAAATATGAAGTCTAACTAAAAACCATTCTTTATGAAGAATGTGTATAATTTTTGGTACTGTGTTTATGAAAGTCCATACAAGGAAGTCTTTTTTAACTTACATACAAGCTCTTCTTTCATTCCTTTTAAAGATTTTATCTTTTAGCTCCAACATGGAAATATCCTTTCTAAATCATTGTTAAAAATTGCACTCTTGAAGTTTAATTGATGAACTTTCAAATCTTTTACTACAACTATGGCTAGAAAACTCTAGTGGAGCTGTCGTGCGAATACATATCATCATACAACATACATCGCTGACATACCATTCTCACATACACACACAAACACATAACATGGACGAGCGCATACACAAATACATGTGTACCACAATTGAAAATGACACGAAAAATATTTACTATCATAAAACTTGTGATATAAACACATATAGTCAAGCCAAGCCCACTCCACTCAAAGAATTTAGGCTGATGCTAACGAGACACCATAGCCCGAAGCTTCACTAACTCCAACTACTCCCAACGCTTTAGGCTCAACTCAAAGAACTATGTTCTTTGAGCCCTCTCTCACACTTTATACCCTTATTCACAACATGAGGGTGGGTCCTACCAGAAGAGCCACTTTCCTCTAACCCTAAACCTAGAAACCCTAAGTAGGCACTACTCGTTACCATAGCACACTATAGGTTATAGCTAACACACATATGGTCATGACAGAGCTCATCTTCACAACATGAGCAAAAGTTTTGTTGTAATCCATGCCCTTAGTTTATAAGTAACCTTTTGCAACAAGCTTTCTTTTGTGATGGATAACTTCCTTTTAAGCATTGGTTTTTGTGCCAAAAATGCATTTTGAATTAATCATTTACCTTTAACCTTTTTGGTAACTTAGGCAAGCTCCAAGTCTTGTTGTCACTCAAAGATTTCATTTCCTTTTGAATGGCTTCCTCCCATTGCTTTGCATTAGCCCTATTACGAGATCCTCCACAAGACTAACAATGTTTGCACAATTTGTAATAACATCAAAATCTTCTAATCTTTATGGTGGTATTTTTAGTTTTGTTAATTGTTGAGGTGCTGGAACAAACTCATTACACTCCACTTATATCTAATTGTAGTGTGAAGTCTTTTAAACATTTTCTCTGTGGATATATGAAATATCACAACTCACCATGTTATGTTACTCATGTGAAGATGCCCTCCACATTGTGTTTTGGGGAGGTCACTTCCATCTTTTTCCAAACGGTGTGCAAAAAAAAGATAACATAGATTTTTTAAAAGTAAAGGTTAAAATACATTTCAAAATAAAATTGCATAACCCTAATTGTTGGATGCCAGACTTACATAAATATAGGGTTATGAATATAGTTTTTATTTATTTATTTTTAGGATTAATAATAGGTGTTAAAAATTTGAGAAACATATGTCATTTAGTCTATGGACAATTTGACTTGGAGCCTTTGTAATTTAGGGGTGGGCTAGACTTGGATGAAACTAGGAAGGGAATTTTGGAGTCAAATGAAGTATTTATTGTGGTTTTGGGTTTAAGGTTGGCAAGATATATGATTTTCACTTCACCATCTTTGTCTTCACAACATAACAAAAGAAACTTTTGATTTTTGACATATTTCTAAAAATTTACACTTTAAAAAATAAAATAAAATGTTGATATAAGGTGTCAAATATTTTATGATTGTGTCAAATACATAAAAATTAGCTTGCCAAATAATTATGCATATTACAAATTAAATAACTATAAGGTAGATGAAATAAAAAACCCCCACCAAAAACATTTTTTACTTTAAATATTTCCTAAAATGGCATTTTTAGGCATTGAGTAACATTGGCTACTTGACAAGGCTTTCATCCATCATGATGTCTCTACTAATGAAAAACATCTTTTGAAAAGCATGCAATACTTTGTTGGAAGAACCTTCATACCCTAAAAGCATTCCTTAGATTTTTTGCTATCCAAGTTGCTTCACATTCCTTTTGGCTTATGCACAAAAGCCCTACTACATAAAACCTTCAATGTCCTATGCTAGGTTTTGTTCCATGGCAAGCCTAATATGGTGTCATGATTTTCAAACAACTACTTGTAATCCAAATTTTAGGTAAGTAGTTGTACATATTACCTCTACCAACCACCCATGAAAAAGACTTTTGCTATGAAGCATATTTCTTTTAGTTTCAATAAAGGTTTTGTTTCTTGTCTTTTTGCAATGCCATTCCACTATGGAATGTATGGTGTTATAAATTAATTCATAATACTTGCCATTTTGCAATATTGTGCAAATGACTTCAAAACATATTCTCCTCCATAATTGTTGGTATGAAAGATTTGGATCTTTAGATTTTTTGAGTTGTTTTCCATTAGTGTTTGAAACTCCTTGAATTTAACCAAAGCTTCAAACTTTTCCTTCAAAAATTAAGTTCACACAAATCTTGTTTTGTTATTTGTAAAAGTTTGGAAATCATAGGTTCTTCCCATTGAAATAATTTTCATGTGCCCACACCAATGTGTGAATAAGCCCCAACATAGTTTGCTCTTTTTACAATGTCACTTTCTGAAATTGGTTATTCTATTGTCTCCTTTCAACACATTTGACACAAAACTAAAGATGTTTGTCAAGGTTTAGATCCATTCTCACAAATGAAATCAATTTTCACCAAATCTTATACATGTGTCTAGAATATCTATTTTGTCATTTATGCAAATAAGAATAACAAAATTTATCCATTGTGGGCCATGTTCTATCAATGGCCCCCAATTTTCAAAATTTTCAATTTTTGAAAGCTTGTACATTGCAATAGGGCACGTTGGTTTTTGTCACACTTGAATGTTTTATACACATTAACAACTAAGGTATTTGTGGTAAAAAAATTGGGCCAAAATAATTTGTGTGCACATTTGCGATGTGTTTTTTAAACATTTTTCATTCAATGAAACAAAGTTCTGAAATTTTTTTCTCAAGACTTGTGAGGAATCTTTAAACTTGTTCAAATTAAAAATGGTCTACAAAAAAAATACTTTAGTATTGTATCCATTTACGAAACAAAATTTTTTTTCGATATGAGTGTGCCTCTAAGTTTTAGAGACATGCCCAATTGAAAGGGTTCAGTGGATATTTTATCAGACAATCTTTTTTGACACCCCAACAATGCTTAGAAGTTGGACCTTACACCCAATGGGGAGTTCATCACATGCACTTAAAGACTTCGCCTCATGGGGATCATTTATCAAATACACATAAGTTTGATCTTGTGAATTTTTCCATATTCAAAATGATACAAGTTTATTGCAACATAAGATCATTACACTAAGGTTTATCACAAAACTTAATTACAAACTAGCAACATGACATCATGAAAGGGAAAATGAACTTGAAGTCCCACCAACAACCCCTTAAATACTTCAAGGGAAAAATCAAAGAATTACCAACATTGTTTAATTATATTCATTAAACATCATCATTTATTTTCTTCAAGCTAATAACACTATGCCACATATCAACCTTCTAGAATTATCATTGATCTATGGATGAATATAAACTGAATTATTTTGGAATTTATTTTTTTAGGATTTAATCAAATCCAAGTAATTAAATTCTATTCATGCCTAACCCAAATAATTAACTAAAACAATCATAAATTCAAATAATTATCTATCTCTCATATCATCCATTTTCTACCCATAGGTTGTAATTAATGTTATTTACAAGTTCCACTTTCACTAGGGTGAAAGCACACTATGGGGGAGCCATTTATGCAAGAAAATGAACTTTTTTTTTTGTACATTTTGTATTATTTGGGGTCAATTTTTAAAATTTTCATCTAATGTTTTGATAAACATGTGAAATGGATTTTGATACAAATGCCTCCAACATAATTATTTTTCTCTTCCAAATGAAAGTAAATTTTCAACAATTTTTTTGTGTGAATATAGTTATGCGTGTTTGAATGAAAAACCTCATCCACATATAGTTTTTTGTGAAATCACATAAGTGGAACTTTTCATATGGAATTGAAATGGTACAATTAATTCATATTCAATACAAGTTTGTCAAAACCAATGTCATGTGCCCATTTTGCATTGGATGTCATGTTGACTTTATCATGACACATTGGACCTTCATTATGCATGGCAATCAAAAATGGATTCGATCGCCACATGATTGGAGATTGAATTTTGAATTTTCTTGTGATTGAACTAGGCAATTGAAAATTTTTGGTTGCCAACTTTAAGTTGCCACAATCAATAACCAAATTTTTTTGGTTTGCCCAAAAAACTGGGAGTTGCTTGAAAGTTTATTCATAGAATCCATAGTGGCCACTGATCCAATGATTAATTTCTTTTCGATGCCCAAAAATTTTTAGTCATTCTTCAAATTTGTTTTAGGCAATGACCATAAAATTTGGTTGGCAATTTTTAGTCACCAACTTGGGTGACCAAAATTTTCCATTGGCTTTAGATCACTAGACTAGGTGACTAAAAGGTTTTGGTGTTGACCGTGGCAACCAAAATTTGGCGACCTCAATTGGTTTGGGTAGCTTGAATTTTTTTGAAAACTTCTAAAAAGTGTTAGTCATTTGATCGATAATGTCCATTGATCTCACAGTTGAAAAAACAATTATTGTTGCCAAAAAAATTTTAGGCAATTCCCAAAAAAATTGGTTACCAATTTTCAATCATTAATTTTGGGGGTCAAAAGTTTTTGGTCGTCAATAATGGCGACCAAAAGTTGGCAATTTTTTGTTTCGATTACCATAGGTTTTATGCTTCCGAATGACATTATTTTCATTTGCATCTAACTATTTTTTGGGCAACTTGACATTGTTTTGACTTAGGTTGACTTTATGCTAACATGACACAAGGGTGTGTTTATGTCTATCACATTGTGCATCTTGTTGACAACCCTAATTCAATATATGACTAAGTAATATAAAGTGTAATTATTTGAATCATTTTTGCAATACATTTGCACTTTGCAACATATTACTACATGTATTAACTTTTCACAATATATTATTTAATCATTTAATTTCAATAAAAAATGTAGTTTATTTTGACAATTGCATTATTTAGTAGTTGAACTACTTTATTATGAATATAATTTATGAAAAAATCTTTTAATATTAGCTTGGTGGAATTTAAAGGTAGCTCAATTTTTAAAAATAATATTGCGACAACATTTTTTGACCATCATAATGTGCTTTCACCCATTAACCAATTTTGGTGTTACAATAATATTTTGGACAACATTGTTGGTCCATGAAAAGGAAACAATGAGTTTCATACATTTACTATTGGGTGTATTCACACAAATAGGAATTATAACAAATGTAATGTCTATTTATGTTTTTAGTTTTTAAGTTGTAAATTAGTTTGATATTGAAAATGTAGGATTTTTTTTGTATATTTGTATTTTTAATATATCATTAGAACATGTGAATCTATAAGGAATGGTAGGAAAATGCATTATATAGATATGTTTGCAATTACATAATATAAAGAAAAGTCAAAAACAATAATGTGAAAAAAAATGATTTCTATTTTTTCCTTTGTGAAACAAAAAATACACAATTTTTTTATGTTATTTGTGACAAAAAGGAGTTCATTTTTGCAATTGGGTTTGACTTCAATTTAGTAATATAATATACCTTGCTATTTCAATGTAAATTTTGCGAAACATGAACAAGGTGGAATCATTAGGTTGGAAACATCATTCACCATTGCCATTGACAATCAAGGATTTTCAAAGTTGCACTTTGATGGAAGCAAATGTAATTTGATGTTCAAATTACCATTTATGTATCATTAATTAATAGGAAATTTGGGTGAAATTTTTTTAAGGTGTACCACACAAGACGAAAAGGGCCTAATCTTTACTGTATTCCTTTTCTACCTTATATTTTGATCCCCATAAAAAGTAACAAGTTAGAAGTTGTCAAAATTTTCAAAAGGATTATATTTAAACCATTACATGTCTAGATTCCATCATAATCATCCATAAATGTGTCTTTACATGGTATAAATTGACTAGGTAAAAAAGATAGAAAAGGGTGACGTTATGACAAGATTTTGTTACACCTTAAAGAATTTGGACCCATCTAAGGAATTGAATTCAACTTCAGCTTTGAAATCATTATTGTGCAAATTGAATGAACTATGCATGAACATTTTCAACAAAGGCCTTGATCACCTTTAAGCTTGCTTATGTTGCTATAGTCTATACAAGATGTAAGTGTCAATTTACACAAAACTAATTATTTGATTTATGGGTTATCTTTTATACCTAAGATTACCCCTTCAATTGGGGTAACATAGATGTAATTTGTATTCATAAATTCAACACTACAGTCAATCAACCTACAACCTTTCACTAATTAATTAGTCCATATAATTATTTTTTTAGTGCAACAATTTGTATGCTTAAATGATGCATTTGAATTCATTTATCATATCTAATTGAGGTGGATAAGTAACATTACATGATCATAGTGAACATCTAAGTTTGTCAACTAGGTCAAAGCATGATTGGGGTATCCCATTTGAAGCACAAAAAGGGCTTCCCAAACTTACCTTTCTCTTCATGAAACTTAAGACCTATCCTAGTTTGCCCCTTGCTCTTCCATGTCAAATGATATAAATTCCTTCCAAATTTTATGTAGGCACCTAGTGTATAAATGTTTTTCAATTATAAAATTAAGATTAATAAAAATTCTCCAACATGGGCCATGTTTTATCTATGCCCAATACTTCCCAGAAATTACAGTTTTTGGAACCTTGTACATTGTAATAATGCATTTTGCTCTTATCACATTTTAGTGTTTTATACATTAATGCTTAAGCTATTCATAATATAAATTTGGGGCAAAATAATATGTTTATACATTTTTGATGAATCCTTGAAACATTTTTCACCAAGGGAGACAAAGTTCAAAAATTTTCCCCTTGACTTGTCAAAACACCTTAAGTTTGTTCAGATTATAAATGGTTCGCATACAATAGTACCTTAATAGTGTATGTATCTATGAAAAAAATAAAATCCAATATGAATGTGTAATTAAATTTTAAAAACACATTCAATTAAGGGGGTTTGTTAGATTTCTCATGAAACATTTTTTTTTTGACACCCCAACCATGTTTGGACCCAATTACCTAAATTAGGATGGGATTTTTTACCCTATATATACATATATGAGCTTATTCCTACTATGCAATCATTTTGCAATTTCTAGTAATAGGATATTGTAGTGTCAACTCTCATTGGGTTTGCATATTCAATTATTCTAGCCTTATTTTAGTTCTATATCATAGTCCTTTGCATTTTGCATCCAACTCTAATTCTTGTCATGGAGTCTTGTTAATAGGTTATGGGTACACAAAAGGTTGCATAATTAGTTACCTTTAGATTTGGTGGGGACAACCTTTATCTATGGAAGTCAAGTTGCAAATGTTTTCCAAAAAAAAAAACTTTAGTGTGTTTTGTCTACATTGGAAGTCAACCCAACTTGAGAGAATCTAGAATGGGGGAAAAAAGATAAAAAATCAAGATCTTTGATTATCACATGAAGTTTTTTATCACCACTTGTTTAACGATATCTTTAAGGTGGCCTAGCAATGTTTTGGACCAAAAACATGGGGGATGATTTATAGGACTTTTATTATGATATATAATTATTATGATTGTAAGAATTTTAGCTAATGTAAGATGTAGACTTTTCAATATGTCAAAAGCGAACTACCGAACCATGCTTTTACTTAGATCAATTCTTTACCATGCAGGTGAGTCCAAGTGATAGAATGTTGAAACATATCAACAAAGTCAAGTCCATGAATCAACAACTTGAAACTATCTAAGCGAAGTTGAAAAAAATTGACAGTTGTATTATGTAGTTTTCTTGAATCCATTACAATTTGATTTTTCCTTTCAAGTTAATGGTAGATGAGTTTAAATTGGAGTTTCTTACAACATGGCCTATTCATGAAGAGTTAAAGAAGTTGGAGGTGTTGGGGAAATGGGGCAGCCTTTGTTGTTCCACAAAAGAAGATCAACATTCCATATCATGAAGAACAAACTACCAAGGATGAAAAAAAGTACAAGAAAAGGTTCTTGTGCAACTACTACTAGAAGCCTAGACATCAGACTAGAGATTGTAAGAAGAAAGTTGTCAACCTCAAGAAAAAGGTTGTTGTGTAAGAAACAACTCAATGTTGCAAAACAAGAGGAACAAGCCTTCATAATAACTTCAAGTGTTTTAGACAATGAAACATTGTACATTGATTCTAAAATCTTTCAACATCTCTCTTTCCAAATGGAGCTTTTCATCAAAAACATACCCAAGAAAACCATTTACATTGATGACAATTCCACCCAAGAGGCAACTAGCAAGCATGAAAGTGTCTTATTGCAAATGAGTGTGTTAGGAAATATGATCAAAGATGACTTGAAAGAAGTCTTATTTGTACTATGTTGAGCAAAAAAAAAATTTGGTAAAGAAAGCTACTACTTAAGGTTTGAGAATAGAGTTTTAAAAGGATGAATGCAAAGTCAAAAATGACTAAGTCATTGCAAAAATAGTGAAAGAGAATAGCTTATACAAGCTCATGTGTTCACTTCGTGAGAATGTGCAAGTTGTAGCAAAACAAGTCAGTTTGACAACTTGCCATGAATGTTATGGTCATCTAGGAGAGCAAAATTTAAAGTTTCTCAAACAAAAAAATTTGGTCAACATAAATGTGTCCTTATGTTTCAAATGGGATACCTTGATCATGCTTTGAGCTTCCAGCGAACATTAAAACCAAGCTTTAGGACTGTGGGTGATTGGAACTTTGAAACATATATTATGAATGTCTAGTATGGTGTATGATTGTTATGTGAGAATTTCCTTCATATGTGCTAATGAGTATTTAATTGAAAAATAACCTTAAAAGGTCTAGACCCTGTCAAGTATATAGTACCCTTTCAAGTATAATATATTTACAAAGCTGAACATCAAGGTAAATTAAAGGGGTGTCCTTATTGTTGCATAGGTTGTGGTTTAGGAAATGAAGATATGGGTTCTATATCCTATTCAAGCACTTTTCCTATGCAATTCACATGCGACCATTTTTTGGCTCTGCTTTTGATGTTATTAGTGTCAACTTTAATCTTTTGTATTTTATGGAACCTCTGTTGTAGTTCTGTTTAGGAATCTTGGAATGCTCAAAGATTTGGCTCCATAAGGCTCACAATTGGGAATTGTAATAAAAGTTTTATGCCAATGAAAAGTTAGTGTGTGGCTAAAAAGAAAAGTAGACAAGTCTAACTGCAATCTTTTCCTGAAAAAATAATATCAGCCACCATAAAAAACTAGAACTTTGTGAAGAAAAGGAGAGTACTAATATTTCAATTCAAGAGTATTAACAAGAGTTGCCTATTATGAATTTCATTTTCAAAGTAATGCCCATTCATTTGTTTACCCATTCATTTTGTTTGGTAATACTCAACCATTATGCATAATGGTTATTTCTCAAATACTCTTCTTGAGAACTACCTTCCATACTAGTACCCAAGAAGGCTTTTAAGGTATAAGTACATTGAAACTAAAAGTGTCAGAATAAGAGGTGTGAAACTTAATTAGTATAAATGGAAAGCTCCAAGGGCATTTAAGCCTTGACCTTCATATCCCTACATATCAGATATGCCTTAAAAAGTTCATGTATTCTGCCCATCTTTCTTGCACCTTTTGCTCTTTGCTAATAAGGTGAATCCTATTCAAAATTTGAGACTAAATTTTTTCCTGGGCAACTGGGGCAGCAGTGTTTGCATCTAATCACCAGGGGACTTGTGGCTATTATGTTTAGGGTTTAAAGATTGATAACCTACACGAAGGATTTAAAATTCCAATCTAGGTAGGTGATTACATTTTGATAAATTAACACCCGACCCATATGGGTATTCTTGATTCTTTTGATGCTACAAACCAAGCAGGTATGTTCTCTAACCAGTTTTCTAAAAATGTGAGAAATGGTCGGTAGGTTATTAATGAACTTATTAATACCCTTGTTGATATCCAACATTGGTTCTGACTGGAGCAAGAAGCTGAAGGTAACCTTGGAACCAGACTTGAAACCAGACCAAGAACTGGTCCAAAACCAGCTAACACTGGTATGTGCCACATTTCCAAAACAGTTGAAAACAACATTGCAAGGATAGCAAATGGCAAGATTGTCAATTTGTCTTATTTTGTGTACAATAACATGAAAAAATGAATTCACATATGATTATCCCCATGCCTCAAAGCCCAAATGCCAAATTCTAAAAAATTATCAAAACTAAGAAATGAAAATTTCCATAATTTTTGGTTGAATCATCAAAATGCACCAAACATGCCACGATCATGAAATTCCATAGACTTCCTGTTTTGGTGTCATCTCCTATGACCCTTAATAGGGAAACCAATCTTATTGAGCATTTCTGAAGTTTTTGGTGGAGAACCTAGAATGAAGCGCAATGCAATTTGGTTCTACAAATAAATGAATTCTCTCCGTGATAATATTTTTTAGAATATTGTAGAAGGATCTAGTTCTGAACCGTAACTATACAGATTAAGCGCAACAGTATCATATCATAGCACCCTTGGAATTTGGCGTTATGGAGCTGATTGATTGATTCAGCTTTCAAGCATTAGGGATCAATAGTATAGAGTACATGCACGTGTTACGCCCATCAAGGCATGTATAATCAATCCCAACAGTTGTACTCAAGATATCAGAAGCTGCTGCAACTGTCGCAGACAAGAGAGAGACACATGTACAGCAATTAAATCTTCTAGCTTGTTCAGTTGTTAGAACTAATTCTGACTAACGCTTCACCAGATTTTGTCACATGAATGTGAGGCTCATACTGGGAGACATGGTGGATGGTTATTGCAGGACAGGAATACAATGGGAACAGTGTCCACATACCCTCCATGCTGCATGGTGCACTTGGTTCACTCTGGATCCTGGAATCCAGTGTACAAGCTCTAGGACAAGGAAACAGGTTCCATGTGGGAAGGGGTAAGGGGAGTGTGGAGGAAGGAAAATCAAAAGCAGCACTTCACATTACGATCCAGCAAATTATGTTGTAGGACATATAGACCATGTAGCACTTAAGATTTATGGTCTCTAACATTTAGACTATTTAGCATGTAAAAATCATAGTGTGGAACAATTAGATGATATAGCACTTGTAAATATGGTGTGCAACATTTAGAGTGATACATAGCACTTAAAATATATGGCATGGAAGATTTAAACTTTAAGAGTTTGTAGTAGGTTCTGCAAGACCTTAGCCTCTAGTAACCTCCGTGGATGTTAATTGTGACACCAGATAAAATAGATCTGTTTTTCATTGGAAGGCATGTCTAATACATCCCTCCTTTTTCTAAAAGTGGAAGAAATACACCTGAAGACAAGTACACACATTCAGGCCTCAACATTTACTTGGGCCAAGGTTCACTAACATTAAGGTACAATTGTACCACCACCAAAATTGTCCAATTTCCCCTTTTCCTTGTGCTCTTATTACTTTCCCCCCTCATGACATCAACATGATCCCTCCATCCGGACATTCCACATTGGCAAGCTAGTTCGCACTTCGTAACCTATCACAATGCATTCCATGACCATGCATGTCATGCCATGACGCTGTATATGATGAGTTATAATATTATTAGGGTTTCTTCATGCTCATACATAACATGGCAATCATGTTATGAACAAGAATATTGTTGGAAGTGCTTGCTACTGGTACTATTACTATTGTGGCAAAACATTTTAGAAAGAAAATTGTTCCTTCCAGACTGTAGAAAACTTACTAAATAATGTTCTCAAAATATGTTCTCATCCTTTTTAATTTTTCTCTGTGATGGCCATGGCAGAAATCGGAGGAAGTGTTGGTTTAATGTCAGGCTAGATCAGGAAATCCATTACAGCCATGAGGTTTGCATGAGGTTTGTCTATGTTCATGAAGGTCGATGTGGGATATTACAGCATACCAGTCAATCAATCAATCTTAACTGTTGACCAGAGATGGATAGTCACTGTTAAATAGTAGCATGTACAACATAAACCGAACAAAATCCCATGCCACTTGCAAAGTTTCCCCACAATTCATTTAGTTTTACACAGAGGTTTCACACACACCTGCAACTGGTGCATTAATCAGGAGAAATAGAGCAGCTATAAACTGGAGAACAATGTAATGGTATGAACCAACTTTCACAACTACAATGAAGATCATTGCACACAGGGCCATTTCTGCAGTATGAAATGTAGGAACCTTACTTTTGGATTTATGTCTTATTATGAGCATCTGTCATTTTCATGTCATCCTTTCCGAAATGCTGTCGTTTATGTGCACATATATTATGAGATAAATGTGGATGTAAAAGGTGATTTCATAAACTGCAAAATTAGATGGAGGCTGGCAAAGTCTCACCGGATAACTGCAGAAATGGTCTCTAAAGAATGTACAAAAGGTGGGTTTGAAGCAAGCTCTAAGAGCCTTGTGGCTCTGTGGTGGTTGAACTTTGCCTCATCTTAGCCTGCAGCACCATTGCCACATGCTCTGCTGTATTCTGTTTGCTACCAGCCACCTGTGATATTTACAAACAACCAGTTTAATCTTGTCAATAGCATAGAAAGTCTAAATCTAGTGCTAATTCATTACAGTCCACTTCCATAATTCACTAAGTCATTGTGGAGAAACCAGAAGTCATACTTAACAACATATGTCTCTTATCATCTTCCTACCAAGACTTACTCCAGAAGAAAACTATCTTTCTAACAGTCTCGATCAGCAAATCAACAACAGAAAAAAGGGCAAACGAAACACACACCTCAACTAGCTTGTCATGATTAGCTTTCAGAAACTTGATCTTGCGCTCACAGTAGTCCTTCCCTTCAGGCAATGACTTCTGTGGGCACCAATCACTACTACTTAGTAATGCCCACCCCTGTATTGAAACTATTTAAGGAAATTGAGACATTGTTTGAATAGTACTAGTAGGCCATGCTGTACCATGGTACTGCAGCATTTGCTCTAACCAAGAAAATAAGATGGCCACCACATGGCCATAGAAGCATTGCACACCTGAGGATTTTGATGTCAAAGAGTCCAAGCTGCTGCTGTAAATTTCAGCATTAGGTCAAGTTACACAAATCAAGACCCCAAAGAACCCTGCCAGATTTTGAGGTTTTTCTGACCAGCAACATTACTGCTACTGCCAGGTATGTCTATGGCACATTGGTACATTGTTCCTTTACCTCTATGTAGTAGCCAGTGCCCACATCTACCAAGATAGACTCTGGGTTGGTAAGAGTGCCTGCTGCGTACAGTGACGCTGTTAGTGGCACCAGCATTTTCTTCCCTGCCAAACACAAATGGTTTTTATGAGGAGGAGGCTGTGAACCAGAACAAAACCCTCCATAACCTTGAGGTCCTGTAAAACCCTAGAGCAACAAAATCCAGCTTGCTTCTATTGACGATGTGCAATTTTGTGAACAACACAGGGAAAAGGCAGCAAGTTACTAATACAACATCCTCAATCATGGTGTCATCATAAGGGATCCATAATCCACGTAGAAGAACAAGAACAGAAAGAGGCAGAAAAAATTAGAGAAACCGCAATAAAGAAAGTTCAAATCCAGAGATCGCAAGGAGGACCAGTCGGGAGTGAGAAAGGCGATGGATGGACATACCTGCAGGCTGCAAAGAAAGTGTATTGAGAGCTTTGGAGGCCATTTCAAAGCGAGTGGCAGCAGTGCGGATGTTGACAAGGCTATCCTGTAAAACCGATAGTTCCGATTCCACTTGCTCCTTCACCTGCCGCAACTGGTCCACATTCAGCTTCGCGATCTCTTCCACCACACTGTCTTGATCCGCCATCCCTTCTCTCCCTCTCCCTCTCTCCCGAGCACGACCTCGCTGTCTCTCTCGTTGCACTCCGATCTTCCCTCCTCTTGCGCGCGGGTGCACATTCGGGTTTGAAAGAGTTAGGGTTTTCGTTTAGGGTTTCATCTTTCCTTCCAGCGTTAGGGCGGTTATCAAAAACAGGAACAGACCAGCGGAGGTCAAGTTACCTACCCGGCCCTTAGGGTTTTTCAAAATTTTGAGAACCGAGCATCCACCTTTATAACCATGCGTTTCTTTTATGAAAATTCTTTGAGAGGTTTCAAATTACTGGAGCCACCAATTCTTTCATTCCAATTCAATTTTCCCTCAAACAATAGGACTCTCAACAAGTTCACCTCTCCAATTTATTAGATGAGGTGTCTCCCGAGTTCATTTTTTTTTTTTTTCCAACCAGCCAATTTGATTGACCCATTACTCAACAAAAATGAAACTTTGGAGAATCTCCCAAGTGTAAGGTTCTATTCTGAAGTATAGAATTTTTTCCCTTTGGCGCACCTTTATAGGAGGTGAAAGGAGGACAACATTTGCCAAAGCACATGGGATAAAAGTGAGGTGCTATGCAGAACATGTTGGCAACACATTGGAAACTTAGGGAACATCATGGGTACCTATTGGGAAATTAAAGGGAGTAATGGGAACACATTGGGAACTAGAGAAAAATGAAATAAAAATCCTCCTCCCCACCCAAATTTTTTTTTAAAAAAAGGCAATGCACCTTGAGTGCATGCTTTGGGCCTTCCCAAGCCTTGGCTGCATGAAATTTCTCTTCCCAAAAGAGTTCCTCACCAATTTTGGCCTGGGCTAATACCCCTTGCAAAGAACACCCTACCTATTGAAGTATTTAAAACTCCGGTCTTTCCCACCTGTTGACAAGCTGTTTGTTGGAGCGCAAGTGCACATTTGGGTTCCAAAGAGTTAGGGTTTCAGAAATTAGGGTTCCCTTCCAGTGGTGGGTTGTGATAGAAACAGGAAATGAAAAGAGAAGGAAATGACCAAAGGAAAGCAAGAAAACATAATTGGGAATTTACACCCACTAAATTAGCGCAAGCCTTAAAATTTGCATACCTCAAAAGATTACAAGCTCCATTGCACATGTCTGTGTATGGCATGATAATCAAAACTGTTTTAGAGGCTCAATTGCACAATTTCATATGCTTGAAAAGATTTCAAGTGAATTTGATCTTCAACTTGGAAACATGATGCATCTATGGAAGGTGAATTTGTGTGTAAAAAGAACATAAGCTGCAACTCTGGGGACTGTTTATGGCATGGTCAAATGCAGAAGTTTTCTATGTACATGTCATTGAGAAAGATTTCGCTCGTGATTTCACTCCATAGATGAAGGATGTTATCCGTGGAAATGCAACATTAACAACATAGTTCAATTACTTAAAAACATTGTCACAGACATTTTGCCCCGTGTACATTTTGTAATATTTGCAATGTTGAACATTGATTGTCCATCCTGATCAACCATGTGTGGGTCTCATCAATTTTCACAAATCTAAACATCACAAACTAAATTTTCCATGATCCAGTCACCAAGTAGGCAACAAAAAAAAGTTCAATTTTTTTTTTTTCGAAACACAAAAATCTTGTTTGCACTTAAAGCCTTTCAACATACAACAAAACTCTGATTTGATCAACATTGGATAACCGTTTTCTCTCACACAAACAATCAAGCTATGATCATGAATTCCAACAACCGCCCTGCTAACCTCCAGGGATCTGTTCCTGTTTCTCATAACAGTCCAACATTGGTGTGAAGCTGCCATCAGAAGACAATGTGGGATTCATTTGGTCTGGGCACATTTTGAGGAATGTTCACTAGTTGTTACTGTGAACTAACTGTGAGTTCATGTTTTGGGAACTAATTCATGGAACATTTCCTATTGTAACTGTTGCTGGTTTGAAGTTTGAACTTGAAGCCATAAGAATTAGGGGGTGCTAACCCATTTCACCATTCACAGTCGCTTATTTCTTGAGGAATGAAATGGGTAGTTCTCAAATCATGATTTGCATTAATTTCTATGCAGAAAATATTGTCATATTCAGATTCTCGAGTCCCTATTCAACTGCCATGAAATTTGCAAAACCAGAAAGTAGAAACCAGAAACAGTTCTTATTATGAATAACTATGCAATCACTGTTGAAGAATTAGAACGTCACCACGAAGTTATAGATGCAGTAAGTAAAAGCCGTCATAACTACTACCACTATCATCAGTAGCAGATCATAACTAATGTATGAAACTACAACCCTAACATGCAGCCAACAACTCGGGCACGACAACGAGCATGAATTAGTATGTCTGATCATGGGATTGACTTGTGTGAAACTGGAAATCAACGTCTGATCCTATCCTAGTCTTGCGCTGAAATTGCGACTTGCAAGCTGCAATATGACTCGCCTTCATAAGCAGATTATTTGCATTTGGTTCGTATGGCCATCTCCGGCATTATAAGCGCATTCCGTCCACCCCAGCGACACAGCTACTGATCAACGCAGATTAGTCTACGAGTGGGCACCCTAGTTGCAACCGGATGCGAGAATCGTAATGCATTAGTATAAAACTTCGATTATTTTCATTGGCAAATTTACTACGGTTCGATCTGCGGCAGCTGATCATTCTTAGCATTGCAGCAGCAGCTCGTGCACTTGTATACAGCTTTTACGATTTTACACGGTCTCCAATGCACTACTCTTTTATTACTTACATCGAGTAGCACAATCTGAACACGGTCAATGAATACTGGGATCATCATATTCGAGAGCTGATCATAAAGCTTGTGGGGTGGACAATATATCGTGGCTCATTGCCTTGGACACATACATTGTGACTATTGTTCTGAAATTCAAAGCTTTAGTCTAGACAAACAAAAGCTGGTTTCAAGTTTCCTGTGGTAAGTAATGCAGTAGTGGGTAGGTGAAGGCACGGACGCTTTGAACCCTGCTTTGATTGACTCAATCAACCTGCGCGTGATCCAGCGCAAAAAGTTAATTAACATCAACACCACAACGGCAGTGATGATGAGTACTACGGCATGCGAAATTTGCAGGACTACGACATGTCAGATCTGACAACGCGTTTTAGCTGACGCAGGCTCAGCAACTAGTTACAACAGCTTTCATGACACAGGCTGCGCAAGTTTCTGCTAATAATCACGGGGGCAAAGTTTTCTATTCTGTATCAATTCTACACTAGTGAACATTTTTGCCGAGCTCGTCGGGAGCTGCAATATCTCTCTCTCTGTGTCAGGGTAGTTTTCTTGCTGGCTCGTGCTTCTTAGCCTGCCGTCTACGAAACTTCTTTCCGCAAACAAGGAGAAGAAGCTGCGAAACCATGGATGGGAAGTTCTATAGAGAATCTGCAGCTTTCAAAGACTCAGGAGTCGATGCCTATAGCACTTGGCCACTGACAAAGCTGACTATCTGTGCACACTGACAAAGCTACGCAAACTCTGAAGATCTCTTTGGATAGGCTGAAAACAGACACACTCTCTCTCTCTCTCTCTTTCTCCCTCCCTCGATGTGCAACCCTGACAAAAACCCTAAACACTAAATCCAAAGTGGCGTTTGCTCGGCCCAAACCCTAAACCTTAAACCCTAAATTTAAACTGGTGGTGTGCAGGTGGACTCCCTTGTCTGAAATTGTCCCAAAGAGCATGTGTTTCATGTTGCAAGCAAACCCCTAAAGAGAGCCAAGGATTCTTCTATCAATGAAGCCAGTTCTACTTCTCTACTAATTTCTTTCTTAAGAGACTAGGATGCAGGGCCCACGGAGGGGGGAGGGCTCCAGCCAATCACGAATTACCGAATCAAGCATGTGCGAACACCAATTATTTTATATAAGTAGATAAGTAAAGAGTCTGTTTTACTGGGCTTTTAGATAAGCTTCTTCTTCTTTGAAATTTGTTTTTTGTGTGTGAAATCATCTTTGGGATTCGATAGGTTATTATTGCACCTGAAGTGTGATGTGAACTCTTTAGGGTTTAGGCATTTTTTAGCTCACAGTTCAAGGTCTAGGGTTTCTAGGGTTTCAAGATTGGGCAAGTCAGGCAGTTTACTGAAGTCATCAAGTTCTTGAATCTCTTGAAAAGATTTCATGTTGACAAAAATCTTGGAATCTTGGAATTTTTTGGGAGTGATTTCATAAGTTTTGGACTTAAGTTGGGGGAGATATTGAATTTTGAGTAATTTTTTTGTCACTATAAATTAATTAGAATTTTAAATTAGTTTTTTTTTCTCAATTGGGTTCTATTGTTAGGATCTTGATCACACTTTAAACATTTACTTTAAAGCTAGCAGCACAAAGTCACATGATCGTCTTTCTATTAAAGAAGGAAGAAGGTTTGCTTGCTTTTCAGGATTTCTCAAATTTCAATGCCTTTTGCTGCACTCCTAGTATACCATTGAAACCCCTTCATGAGTGGGGGATGGTGGTTTTGTAATGTTTAGACTTGCAACATAAGAAGAGTTATTGCATATTGAACAATTTTGTCAGTGAAAATTCATTAAAATCAAAGAATTTGGGAAAAGTGGATTGCACTCTTGGTATTGCTTGAAAGCCTTCAATGATGATGATTTTATGCCAGATGATTTTATAATTTTTAGACCTAAGATCATGTGGGGGATATTGAAAATTTGAGGTAATTTTTGTTATTGAAGAATTCAACTACATTACAAAAAATAAATTTTTGAAATGAGAAATTAATTGGGTAACAATTTCACACTTGTTGAGCCAATAGCAGAGGCCACACTAGATGTCCTTTTAAATCCGTTGAAATTTGACATCTGGGGTGTCAAATTTTTCATCTAGATTGCATGATGGAGGCTGCCCATCCATCTTATATGAGCAGATGAATGTTCACAATGTCATTCACACAGTTCTTATAGTGGGGAATCATTGAAGACTACATAAGAAAGAGCATGAATGGATTTAAAGGAAAATAACAATCAATAGGTGCCTTTAGCAAAACAGAAGCATAGTTTATGCATGTGATGACTTTCCCCAAAAAATTTGGAAACTTCAAGTCTATAATTTTTTAAATAATTTTTTGTTACATGAAAAGGAATTTCAAATTTGTCATATGAAGAGAAAATATTAAATGTCACCCTAAACCTAACCCTCCTTTCTCTCTTTTCTTGTTCTTATATGTGGATTCTAATGTTTAATTTTCTTTCTTGTTCTTATATGTGGATCCTAATGTTTTTTTTTTTTTTTTAATTTTCGCAGTAAGTACAATTAATTAAAAGGGTCCAAGTTTGGTCGAAGTTTTCAAAAGGACTTTTTCATTAAATGTCAAGTGAACCTCAAAAGTTTTTTTTTTTCATAAATACATACATTATTAAGGTACTATTTTAATTTCAAATATGAACAAGTTTTGGAAAACTTTTCAAGACTTTGTCTCATGAGAAAAAAAAATTCAAAGATTCATAAAGAACGTCTAAATAAATTATTTTGTTTCAAAAATTTACCACAAACTACTAATGTATATAAAATGTTCAAGTGTGAAAAAAATCAAGTGCCATATTATAATATACAACATTTTTAAAAATACAATTTTTGAGAATTTTGAACCATTGATAGA
>Ga0116231_10000426_pt1 | contig 71891 bp, 51 predicted proteins | sample S1TSphgellanicum_2_FD_89695 | JGI IMG/M metagenome (GOLD analysis project Ga0116231, IMG submission 89695) | Host-associated microbial communities from peat moss isolated from Minnesota, USA - S1T2_Fd - Sphagnum magellanicum MG | ecosystem: Host-associated > Plants > Peat moss > Unclassified...
ACTTGTTATACACATGACAACTACATGGCTAAAGTCATGTTGCAATTCCTTCTAGGAAATAATAGGCAAGTTGATCTCCTTTATCACACCAACAGACATGAGGTCACAACATTGCTTGCAAGCGTACTTCTGGAACAACATGATATAGTTCCAGCTGAGCAGATCCAAACCATGCCAGGACTGTAATTTTTCAGCACTTGTAACTCTGAAAGGGTCCTAAGTCTTTCCACAGGCTAGACTCGGCAGCCAAATGATCATCAAACTCAACACAAAAAAATTGATGTCTAATTTATTTTAGAAACAATGGGCAACTCACATACTGAGAGTTGAATGCAATAGTTCACTTTCTACCTTCAAAAGCTACAATAGTGGAGCTACAATAGTTACTTGAATGCGGAAATCCATGTAAAGATTGGCCATACACCATAGAAGTGCTTGTTGGTGTCTCACAAAAGAAACAGAAAGTCTAGTTGAAGCATGAAATTGATTTGCTTAGCTTCTGTTCTTTCCTCAGATCAGATCTCCAGTTTCTGGCGCAAAAATTTGAGAAAGATCCAATTAATCATGATGTTGCTGCCTTGGATCAGCACAGGCCAAATGTGCTACAAAAAAAAAGTTCATGACAAATCGGGCTCTCAAGGATAGACAGAATTAATCTTGTGGGCTTTCTATAACATCCTTGAACTATTGCGAGGAAGGTAAGTGACAGAGCTGAAAGGTGAGAGGAAATGAAGATGATACCCATGGGGCTTCTTACACTCATGAGTGCAATTTTCTGCAGGCGTGGTCAGCCATGAAAAGATTGCTAATCTTGTTGAACTCTAATCCTTCAAGCATGCAATTGAACATTGTCTCTTAGTACTGAAGATAAACATCAGAAATAATTATGATTGTTTCCTGAATCCTGTTGAATGAAACAACTCATAGCAGAATTCCAATCAAGTGGCTGAAGATTGTCCTCAAGCTAATCAGGCAGCTTCAATCAACTGATATGTTCTAGGGTTTAGAGTCCATCATCCTGAGAACACCTGACGGCCACCAGGCATTTCACACATCCGAACAAGCTAGATTAGGGTTGTGAGTTTCTGTTAGTGTGTGTGTAAAGTATGAGATTTGGAGGATTGTGTTTAGATTTGAAATTCTTCGACTTAGTTTCCACCTTCAAAGATATTTAACCCTGTCTGTGGGTTATAGTATTAATGTACTAACATACAGAGGTTGTTGAATAGGCTTGTGTGTAGGTCACTGTGCAGAAAAAATGTTATGGCCAATGAAATTGCTGGATTTGGTGGTCTGAATTTATTTACTTTGATTAGCTTAAGTGACTTAATAGTAATATGGTTTGGTATATTTGTGAAATTTTAGAGAACCAATGGAAATGCTAGGAAGAGCCCACTATTTTCAATGTTTAGCAGAATAGGGTTTTGTGTAGGCCTGAAAATTGTTTTACCAAGCCAATGGGATTGCTGGATTTTATGGTCTGAATTTATTTTCTAAGTTATCATAGTGGAACCCTTATGGGAAGCAAACAGACAAATGCTCAATTTATATTAGATCCATAAACTATTGTTGCATATTATATTTCTTATTTAACAAAAGTGATTACACAACAAATGAAATGAATGTTGAAAATTTGTAAAACTAAACAAATTGAAGCATCTGAATTATAAAAAAGTTGTGAAATACATATTTGAATGCTTCACAAATGTTTATATGTAGCAAGCAATACACACAACATTATTAATTCCCTTTTGTCATCCAACAAAGCCACCCCAATTCATAAACACTTGTGAAAAGCATAATAAAACATTTTTGTTATTACTACAATTTGTTTTGTAATTTACCTTCAAATTCAAAAGAAATTCATTGCAATAATATATAAATACAAAAAACAACATGAAACATTAGAAGAATTGTGGCTAGCAGAATTCATGGTTGATTGTGTACAAATATTGAACAACGTAACATATGAAAAATACACCCAATGGGCAATGTATAAAAACAAGAAAAATAATAGATTAATGTATGAAATTTGTCAACAAGTAGATGAATGAATTTCATACAATGATTTTTCTTTTCAAATGAAACAATTTAATAATGAACAATGAAACATTGTTGATGACATATTATATTAAAGAACTAAAAATCCAATAGAACCTTTGTATATTTTTTAAAAAAGAGGTGTAGATACATGAAATGTTTTTACAACTATGTGTATAATTCAAAATATTTTTTGATATTATACCACAAATGTAAAGAGTATTGCACATAACAAATATGTCTTTGAAAACACATCTAGTGAAACATTCACATTTGTTGCACAAGACATACACTCTATTACATGTTCTCCACTTCAAATTATCAACCTACCCAAGTCAAACAACTGGTCTTCATATAGAAATATTACATAAATGAAACACATTAGTAGAATTATAAATAGGTGATTATGTAACATCATATGGACTTGTTAATGATGTAGATGAAACATTTCAAGATTATATAAAAACATCATTGAAATCATTAATATGGATTAAAAAATTTAAGATATGTGTTGAATACAATACAAAAATAGAAAATTCACACATTTATGAAATGTTCCTTATCTTTACAAAAATTGGACACCAATTGAAAAAAAATAGTTCAAATACAAATTGATGATAATTTGTGAGTACACATGATTACAAGAATCTAATTCCATGTGCAATTAGTTATTACATGCACAATACATTAAACATAAGGTTTAACTCTTCTTCATTTAGCAAATTTGATTTAATATACATTACAAAACATGGTTTAACACACACCAATGTTAAGAGTTCATTGAAAAGAACATTTATATTATTATCTCCACCAGCAAGGAAAAAATTTCAAGTAGATTTTATTTTCAAAAAAGAAATGGATCATTTTCAAATAAGTGTACAACACAAAATAATAATTATCCATTTAACAATGTATAGTGTACAATTTATAGTCATTCAATCATTGAATGATAAATTCAAAGAATAAGTATTCTGGATCAACACATGCTTATCAAACAAATCATAAACTTATATATTTTATATTTAAATTATCAAATCATGTTCTTCATTTTGTACTACCTTGGATTTTCTAGAAAAAAATTATCACACATTTATTTAAACATGTAGGGTCCACCAATGAAACAAAACACCTTGTTCTTCTACTTCTACAGATCTCTTGATGTATCTTGGCCTCTAGCCATCTTGTTTTGTGTTTCTTATTAACTTTCATGGGGTTTTCTTAGTAATGTAAGGGCTGAAAACTTGTCAATAAAAGGAAGATCCAAGTGTAAGCTGAAATGAGGTGGACTTAAAAAGCTATTGTGTGAACACATAGAGTTTTTAGGATTTTAGATTTTTGTCATTATCAACTTTTTGCACAATGACAATAGAAAGTTTTCATTCATTGTATGTTTGTTCAAACTAACCATCGGCATAAGGACTTGAAAATGGCATGTGAGGGAGAAGATTTTTTTGTTGTTTATGTGTAATGCAGGACTTATCCCATCCGAACTAAGAATGGTGGATGGAGTAGCATTGATGAAGCTTCAGAAAGTGGAAATGGGAGATTGGCTTTGGATGACAAAACATCTCACAGTAACCCCCTTGTTTGAGACTATAAGTATATGTCTCTCAAATATATCTGTTGCACACTATCAAGAAATGAAAACTTCATTGAATGTTTTACTTTTAGGAGGTTGATGTATGCTTACAGTCTAGGCTTTCATTGATGGCTATAGCTTTACCTACCTTTCGAGGCATTCGCACGAGGGATTGCTGGGCATACATGATAAAGATGCAATCTAAAGTTCTTCAAAATTACTGGAGTTGACTGTGTGCTGGCTCCATGTTATGCAGACAGAAAGCTGAGTTGGTTCTGATAACATGTGCACATCTTAGATGCATCCATCTCTACATCTTTGGCATCAAGAGGTGCACAAAATGCACACCAAATGAAATGACATAGCATTTTATTTTGCTTGATCAAAACCTTGGAGGTGTAAGGCTATGCAAAAAAAATTCTTTCACTAATCAAGCCAGGCAGTTTGTGAAGTTTCCCTGTGACCATGGACTATCAAAATCATAGCCAATTGATTATTGATCCATAGGATCTTTCTTATTGATGTTTTCATTTTGTCAATATTATGAATTCGTGATAGAAGGCATAACTTCTCAGATCTCATGAAGCTTATAAACTGCAGATAGTTGGAACTTTGTGCACACACCATGCTCAAAAGTGTTGTGCACTCAGTTCTAGCTGTTTCCCCATGTTGGGCAGAAAATTGGAGGTAACACACACTGAGCTAGGCCATGGCACAAGCAATGGACAATTCAGGAGGTCCCAGAGAGCCATGGCATGACTTGTGTGCTGCAAAATAGAGGTACCCACAGCCTTTGATGTCCTTAGTCATTTTGAGCAGTGCTGGAGAAAGGCTGCTTGGTGGCACAAGAAGAACTAATTCAATGAATAGGATTCCATGGATTTTGAGTCCATCAGCTAAATTTGCCTCTCCTGAATTGTAAGCTATATGTGACCAATGACAAAGAACCAAGCACTTGGCATGCTCAGGTACTCCTCCAGGCTCCACCACCTTGTGTCTTTGTGTTGTATTCTGAAACCTCATGTTGAACATAACTGAGTTCTCAACAACATGAGCATTGTTCAATGTGTCTTAAGCTTCTGATCTATCAGCCTGTTCAGCCTGTCCTTTTGAGCAAAGTGTTGGAAATGGTTTTACGATCATTGATTGTTGTATTCCAATTTGACATTGATGTGAAACAAGTGTTTTGATCCATTGATTCAGGATCTGTGAAGGGTTTCCCCATCAACAATACAGGGGTTGAACGGCAGGTATTTTAACCCTAATGAATGCTTTGGATATAGACAGTTTGAGCTTCCATGTACAACTTCACAAACAGGGGACATCAGAAAGATTTGAACAAGTTCGATCTGACAATTAAATCCACTAGACATTCTTATCAAAGAAAGATTTCAAAACCACAATTACTAAGTCTAAAGTTATCTCAAGGTTTCATGAGGAGATAGAACACTATCAAAATTTCAGCAATTGAAACTTAATTATTTTGAAGACTTGTTGTTTGTAATTTTTGATTCAATGGTGGACTTGACACAGCATCTTGTCCAGGAGAAGGAAATATCTGTAGACATCAGTATCCCAATGGCTTATGCAAAAGCCATTCATTCTCATGTATATTGAGAATCAATACTTCATTGGTTCCCTAACAATTGACCTGACTACAAGAATGTTGGTATATTCACTTCAAGGCCTCTTGTCCTTATGTTCCCTAAACTATCCAAGTTTCTGTCCTTGCTTCTGAAATCTGCATCATTGATTGTATATTGTATCCTCGTCTGGCAATACACAGTATGCACATGGGCTCATTCTTGTGATGAATTCTGCTGAGAAGTGGATCATTCAACTTCTTCAACTAAGTCAGATATTCACCATGTAAACCCAGGTCAATTTAATGTGGCCTGGAATTCCAAAGAGTGAACCATGACCCTAAGGCATTCCCCACACTGCTGGCCTACCAAAAATCCTCATTTTCTGGGTACCTTTCGTCAAGAGTCAATTACACCTTTTGTCTATTTGCAATTCTTCTAGCTGTAGTCAAAGTGACATTGTATCTTCAAGTCTGAAGTGGGATGAATCCTTGAATGCAGACAATGAAGATGATGGGGTGGTGTGATAGTGCCTGCATTGTGAGATGTTAGTCTGCTTCAAAAACACCACCCTTGGGACTACTTGAACTTTTACCATGAACCAGAAAACCCTATGAAAGGGGAGCCCACAGATCCACCTGATGTGAACTTAAAGATTGTGAGTTGACCTTTCAACCTCTTCTTTGACTGAGATGCAGTGTTAGGTTTTGATGATCCAACATATGATTTTTGGAGAAAATTAAATGCAACATCAAACTAGCACTTTTATCATGGCATTCTCTCAGCCATTCTTTAGTCACCTTACCTTGCAAAGACATGGTCAGCTCTTGGTCTCTGGCTTATCCTGCAAACATCTTTCCCTTTCCCAAGCGTTACTATAAATTTATTCCAGCTTACAAACAAAGGTCTGTAGAAGAGAAAATTTATACATGGTCTTTCAATACAATGGCATAAATGTCTGTGACCTCAGGAAAGTGTGGCACCAAGTGCAGAGAGTCCAGTGAGGAATCAATTTGGTAAAGAGGAGAGGATACCTTGATGCATGTCAAAAACCTATTAATAGAGAATGCTATGTGTTGGTGTCAAATGTGCATGTTCTCTTCACTTGCAGGGTTTAGTGCAGAAGCATAGGAGGTTCATGATATATGTGCGTTCCAAGGGCATGATGGTGGACATCATTTCTGGGTCTACCAGCATTGATACTGAGGTTGCTACAGGGAATTACCAACCACACTACACATGGGCCCATAAGCTTGTTCGTCCCTTGGTCAAGTGAGCCGCTTCCTTAAGATATTTAGCTGTTTAAATGCTTCTTGAGACTCCTAATGGACGGTGATGAGAAGGTTGATGAAATGTAATATTGTGGATCTTCCAGATTTTCTTGGTTCTTAGTGTCTCAGTTGGATAGTAGCAGGCTATATTGGTTATATTACAGGTTTGTGACCCAGAAATGCTTGAATGTGTGCTGAGGGTGAATGAGATGGCCCAAGAAAACTGGGAGCAATATGTGGCTCATGAAGTCACCAATATGAAGGGACATCTTGTGCCATATCCCATTAAGGGAACTGAAATGGCTCTATTGAATCACATCCTGCCTACAAAATATTTCCTGATGTGGGTGACAGCATCTTAGGTAGTATTCAAAATAACTTGCCTGATGGTTTGAAACCTAGGCTTCAATATTCCTGAAGCTAGGGGTTGATAAACCAATCTAGATCCAGGGCATGCAAAGCTGCAACACAAGTTTGTGGGGGAGGCATTAGTAGAAGCAAATAGGATACATGGAGCCAAGTCACAAGGATGGATAAGTGAAGTATCTGTATTGTTCTAACGTGGTTGCAGCATTATTTCTAGGCAGGCTTGCAGCATGTAGTTCGTATAGGAAGAACTCATCTAGATCATAGGGAGTGAATCAAAGACTTCGAACATTGTATAAAGATCACCTTGAGCTCAGTCTTCTATGGGCTTACAAGTTGCTGCTCTGTTGTAGAATATGTGAATTTGCAGAGCATTTTCTTGAAGAGACCAATAGGGTTATGTATTTGCAGGTCAATAATTGGGGATTGTGCAAATAGTAGAGACCTTTTTTGCAGGGGAAACTATGAGCCTTGAGCCAGGATAGAATCTTAACCTGTAATATGCAGTTGATTGGTTGCCTTGTTGGAAATACAAAGTTTGGATGCATAGCAAATTTCTGATCCTCCCTATGTGCAGGTAAGTGCATCCATTGCTTTAAATTCAATATTTCTCCATGGCTTTCAGGTGGGTAGGTCAACAATTTGGCTTCCCCTTCCATCATGGTTGATGCAAGATATTGAATATCAGTTGAACTATGAGGGAGGGTTCAGTGTCCGTGTGTGGCCTAAAAGGAACCTGGAGGAGAAAAAGGGAAAAGTGCAGCAAGTTGCCAAAATTCAGCACATGATGGTTACTTTTGGTCACTCACCATCATGGTGATCGTGATTTGCTCCAGATAGGAGTTGTTTTGTTTGTTTAGCATTATGTGTGTAGGTGCCAACATTCTTGAAGGCTGCTGAAATGTGGGCGCATGGTCTATTTGTTTTAATGTTGAGCTTGAATGCTTATCAACTTTGTTTCTTGCTCTTCATGGTGGATCAAGGTACTTGGGCAACAATTGGCTTGAAGGATTTTGTGATGGCAGGAAACTTGTGAAGCTTTGGCTATAAGGAGTGGAGGAATGCTCATGAGAGGATAGATGAAGGAAGCTAAGTACTCTAGACCAGAAGAATTGTTGGTCCATTTGTTTTTTTGTTGATTTGTTTATGAGGTGCCAAGGAGATGAATGCTTTAGGTGTTTAGCTCTACTCTCCGAATTTCCAATGTGTTGGAAATTTAGGGTTTTAGTAAGTGGAATGTTTAGAATGGGTTGATGGTGAATTTGATGAAGAATTGAGGGGATTTTTAGAGTTGTATATCATTGGCATTTGTCTCAAGAGTAGTTATGCTTGAGATAACCAATTTTTGTGTGGGGATTTTGAAATGGAGAGGGAATTGAGTACCCTTACGAGCACTCCGAGTCAAGAACTTCCACTAAACCTTTGTTGGAATTGTGGAGATAAAGGGGTTGTGGGCATTGTGGCTAGAAAAATGAGGGGTGGAACAGTAATTCCTACATTGTGCAAGCTTCTGGGTTGTTGTGGTAATGGGTTTCTAATTGGGAATTGACTTGAATGAGAAATCATGCCATGATAAAGAATGTGGAGGGTCGATTAAAGCGAATCCAAAGTGTTTTGATTCACCAAAGCTTGTAATATTACACATGTAGTTTTTCAATGTCAAACAATGCAAAAGATATGCATTATCAGATGTAACCATTCTTATTTGTTGATGGGAGTTATAGTATGGGACTTTTATGGAAACCATTAATCATGATGGAAACTGGAACCTTTCTGTTCCTATCAAAGCAAGTCAATCTTGAAGCATGTCACTTTAGTTAGACAAAAATTATGTGAACTAAAATAGATTTAGACTTACCACAACAACAATGTCTAGTTTTGGTGATGAAGAACCTACTACTGTCACTAATGTTCAAACAACCTATGATTAACAAATATCTTGGAGTTTTCATAAACCAACTAATTTGGAAGCATTGCAATCAAGGACATTATCTTTAAAGTTATTTAGTTTTGGTGTTGTGAGTGTGATAGGATTTGATTTGGATGAATGCAAATTGGAGATATTGCCATCAAAATGACCCACAAGGGATTTGTCTCTAGAATTCAAGTTTGGGTAAAAATGCAAGATGGGCCAAATGGATAGGGAACAATATCACAATTTTGGCAACAATTCCATTTCACATCATACCTTGCATAGGGGTTTTGTCTTGCCACATTTGAAAGGTGTGGGGGAATACACAAAACTGGAAACATTAAGATCTTTAAATGTTCTCCTTATCATTTCACTTTTTTTCGTATCAAGGATTGAAGAATTGTCTCAATTAAAAAACATAATTCCCAAGGTAGAGGGATTGTCATCTTGTCAAATGTGTTGGAAATTATGTCAAAATGTTGAATTTTGACCTCACTGGCAATTGGACAACTCAAATAAGCATAATGTTTCACTCTCCCCATGTGATTTTCAAGATCTTCTTCTCATAATAAAAGGTGAATATCAAAATTTCTTTGGATGGCAAGTTGTAACAAACAGGAGGACTTTATGATTGTTTTTTGGGTTTTTGTAAAAAGATGTGAAAAGGGTGTTCAAGTGTTCAAGCAAGGTAAAGTAGATGACTCATTATTATGAGTTCAAAAAAATTACAAATAGTCATTAAAAAACTTTGATGTATAAAAAATAAAAATATTATTTTATACAATGACTAACATGATGATAATTTTTCACTTTATGACTATAATCTTGTAAATTTTCATTTTGAAAATATATTTAAATAGATTTTTTTTAATGCATCTACTTGCAAGAGATGTCTAATCTTACAAAATAGGTTGCAAGTAAATGAAATATTGATTTTTTTAAATTAAAATTAATGAAGACTTAAAAGATACTTATGTATTGTCAAATTATGCATGTTATAATCATAATATATCAAATTTTTAATGTGAAGTAAGTTTGAACATCATATTGACTAGTCATTTTCAAAAGTACTTTTAATCTATTTTTATGATAACAAAGTTGTTCAAATTTTTTATCTAATTTCAATTAAATGCAATGACATTTTCTTCGTATTTATATTTGAATATGCTTTCTTGTGTATAGATTAAAAAATTGTTTCATTTTTAAATTGGATTTGGGTGAATCATGTTTTTTGCTTGTTTAGTTTGGCAACACCCTATCATGAGCTTTAAAAATCAAACTAGAATTCTAGCTTTTGATGAGATATTTTTTCCAAAGGAACCCAAATGTGGGATCTATTATCCTGAGGATTACTAGATTTGCTTTAATTATCATCATTGGGTTTGACCTAAATGAAGTTGGAAACATGGTGGTTGGAGTGATTCATCCTGAATTATTCATGAAGGCTACACTTTGGATGAAGACTAGAATAGGATCTAATGGCAATAAGTGGATCATCATTCAAACTTGAGAATCCAAGTTCTTTTTCACAATTTAATGGCCATTTGGAGAAAATTGAATAACAAAAGTTAAATAGAAAACTTATTTTTTTGTGCTAGATTGGGGGCTATATGGATCCATGTAAATCAGAAAGGGAAATATGTTATGCATAGTTTTATAGGCCTAAGATTGATCATAAAATTAGAGTAGGAGATAGAATCCTTACGACTATACTTTCTAATAAAAGTTATCATTTACTATGTTGGACTTTCTTCAAGAGTTTGTATGGGAAATTGGGGTGAAGATTTGTAGCAAGAAGTGACGTATGTTTCAATATTAGAATATAATATAATAATGAAGATAAATTATATCAATAAATAAATAAAAAGTGCTTGAAACAAATGATATAGGGTATATCTTTTCAACATAGGAAGTTTCATTTGTGTCTTTAGTAAAATGATTAGTTTTAAAGGGATGGATGAATTATTGTGGTGAAACGATTTGGAAGATGTGCTCAATTGGGTAGAAAGGTTACAAAAAGCAATAGAAATGCAAGAATATGATGAAGATAAGTTGTTCAAATTTGTTAAGTTCAACATGTACGGCCAAGGATTGGTATAATTATTGAACCCCTACACCACTTGATCAATAATCATTAAGGACCTTGATGTTAGCTAAGTATCAGGTATATGATGAAGATGGATGCCATCAAACAAAAACCACAACAACGCATTCAAACCTACTATGATAGGCTTGAACAATTATTTGTGAAAGGAAAAATACTAAATGTGGAAAAAAGGGGGATACTTATGGTTCATCTTAGGCTAGAAATTCAATTTAGTTATGCATTATGCATACATATTAAACATGAATGAATTATTGATAGTGATTATTGAGTTGGAGAAGGTACTAGGAGAAATCAATGAAACTCATTATGAACCTTTGAAGGATGAAAGAGAGGAACTTACTAGAGGGGATTTCATGTTTTTAATGAAATGTTGATCAATTGTTTTAAAAGGTTTGATTGTGAAAAGCTAATTCATCTAAGACTTCCAAGCAATTAAAATGTGTGTTAACTATGCAATTTGGTGGGCCATAGTGCATTTGCATGCTCCAAACTTTTTGATAGACCAAAATGTTGCAAATGCAAAGGGGGGCATAAGATGGAAAATTGTGGGCTTAAATGTACCTACTATTATGGTTTAGGACATACAAAAAAGTGATGTTGGAAAAAGAATGGGAAAAGACCTATTGCCACAACAAATTACCCAGAGGTTTTGGTTAATGACAAAAAAGAATCTTTAATACGGCTAAACCAATTGTGTGAAGTGAATAATTTCATTTTTTTAGGTGCAAGAATTCAAGGAAAAAGGAATCTAAGGTTTATTCATGAGGTTGGCAAAAATGAGAAAACCTATTGGAAAGGGGGCAAAAGCACAAAGGAAGTTTGGGAATGAAATAAACATTACAGTCTAAAATCTTGACTTATTTTCTAAAATGCAAGATTGTATTTATGTTTTTTGAAACAATTTTGACCATACCCAGGGAATTAGAATATCCTAAAGGACTATTAAAGCTGGCCAAAAGACATAAGGATGAAAAAACACAACAAGCAACAAACATTGCTACAATTTTGGAATGTTATTTACAATCAAAAGGGTGAGCTTCAACAAGAATCACAGGGGCAAGACATTGCAATTGACAACTAAGATCCATAATGGATGACAAAAATAGTTGTAGACATAAGTGTTTCTTCGTTAGTAATGGCAATAGGAATTGTTCGAAAGTTGGGGATTATGCATTTTATTTGGTGTTAAAAATAAAAAACTACAAAACAATATATGGTACCATCATTATCTAGTATTAGAAATAATCATTGATCTTCTTGTCAAGGTGGGGAATATTCATTGTAATATGGTTTTTTTTATTATGACATCAATAGTTATGACATATTGTCGGGTTTAAATTTTTTAAATGAAAATTGGGGTAGTGGTTGATGTTGAGAAGGGAATAATTCAAGTGCATAATGGGCCAAGTATGGAAATAAAGCTATTGCCATTGACTATTGTTAACATTTTGTAAGTTACCCTTGAACATAAATTCACACATACCATCTAACAAATTGATGAAGACATTCAAGGTTTATTTTTTACTGAACTAATGCATTGGGAGGATGTAACACTTCATGGTCCATGTGATGATCTAGACATTAATTGTGAAATGAATGAATCAGATAATGAAAAAGATGATGAGCACGAAATGATCTTGCAAAATGTAAGATGTGTCCATGGAAGATTGGATGGATTAGGGTCTAGATGGGATGATTTAGGTTTAGGTGCAAATGCAAATAATAAATTTAATTCTACATGATTAAAATGATAAATTTTTGGAGGGATAATTGACTGAAGAAAATGATTACCATAATTGGATACTGTGGGCAAAGGTTGAAAAAAATGAACAATTTGTAAGTTTTTTCCTATTTCTTTATGTCATGTTATGATTACCAAAGTGGTAGGCACATCTAATGTTTTTTAAATATTTGGGATGGAAACAAATGGATAGAAATATATTCCAAAATCCAATTTAATCTTGGACTTACAAATCTATAAAACAAAGAACTTCTGAATTTGTTAAAAGAATTTCAAATGTCTTCATGATCCTGAAATTTCATGGATTTCAAGATTTCAAGAAATCCAACCTTTTTGAGTTGATTATAATGCCATTTGGGTTGAAAAATGTAACCAACATTTTTTCTTCAAACTATGTTTTAAAAATTCAAAGATTGGATTGATCAATTTATAAAGGTGTTTGTGAATGACATCAATATTAACCATATTATTGCAATGATCACCTTGATCATTTAAAAATGTTGTTTGAAAAGTTGACAATTGTTAAGTTTTAACTTGAAACTGAATTTAGGGAAATGTTGTTTTAGAGCAAGAAAGATCACATTTTTTGGACATGTGGTTAATCAATAGGGATTTTGGTCGGATCTTGTCAAAATACATGTTTCAAGGTTTCCAATTCCTTTGATTATCACAAATGTAAAGTTCTTTTGGGACTTACAAAATATTACCAAGCATTCATACATGGGTATGCAAAACTTGTTGGAGTTGACCAAGAAAGGTTCAAGTTTTCAATGGACACCACAACACCAAATGGCATTTGATACATTGAAATAGAAGTTAAGAAGCTATTGAAGGCTCAAATTTTGACCACGCTAGATTTTATGAAGATATTCATATCAAATGTTGAATGGTTAATAAAAAGAATCAAAACATTTTTTTCTCATAAGAATGATAAGTAAGAACAAATGATTACATATGCTAGTAAATGATTAACTCTTATACAAAAGCACAATCATTTAATGAAGGGTGAATATTATGCATTCATACAAGGGATCATGCATTTTCGACAATTTTTACACCAAACTTTTTTACAAGCAAATCATTTGATTTAGCAAACATTAAAGCACATCAATACACTCTTTTCAAGCTATTGTTTCCTATAGACAATTTCACAAGCAACCATGACCTAGGCAATCCATCCTTTTGAAATTAGAACTCCTAATTATGTGTTGATCAAACACCTACAACGATCAATTGATGTTTGAATTGCACTACACAAGAAAAAGCCCTTACATCAATGAATCATACCAAGTGTTATTGCCTTAAAGCATAACTTAACAAATTTTGAGCTTGGATTTTTAAATTAACAATTAGAAGAAACTTGCCACAAGTGTATACATAGTAATGAAATTGAAACATTATTAATACACAAATACACCAAGATTATGTGCATTGAATGCATGTCAAATTGTTTCGTTCAAGTCTTCAACTGGACAACATCTTTTAATTAAAAAAGAAATTAGATTTAGTTGTCCACCAATCTACCACACATTTGGTAAACTTCTCAACAAAACACTTGATTGTTTGGCCCTTCTATAGTTTGTCCAAAATGCATTTGGGATAATGGGTCGAGCAATAAATGTCTATAACTCCCTTTTTTATATTTTTTCCTATTTAGGTAAAAGTTTCTTTGGGTGGTACCACTAGGAACCATCACACCTTGATTTCTTAGACTGATCACAATTTGAAAAATCATAGGAAACACTTAAATAAATATTTTCATTAAAAAAAAATTGAATACATTTATTAGGTTCCATAGATTTTGACATTTCAATAATATTAATAATTTTGTGTATTTTGACGTTTCTAATCATTGCATTTTGAAAAAGTTTCAAGAATGTAACATTGGTTCCTTTCTTTAAACTTTTTAGTTAAGAACAAAAATTTGAAACGTAATTTGGGAATTTTCTTGGGAATTTTTTTCCTAAGGTAATTTGGAAGTCATTTTATTTTTAGATTTTTATTATGAAATTGATTTAATAAGTGTAATTTAGTTATGAATTTCCAAAGTTAAGGCTATCAATTTGTGAAGTGGTCATTTTAATTAAGAATACAACTTTTTATAATTTTCAAAAAAAATTAATTCCAAAACAAACTTCAAGCCATAGATTAGTGCATGCAATTGATACACATTAAAAAAAATTATAATTGTGAAAAAAAATTAAGTAAAGGGCCCAGGAAAATGATTTGGTTGTTTCAAGTTTTTTTCATTCGTTGAGGTGGTTTTTAATGGTACCACCCAAGGATACTTTCACCCATCTATTATCACAACCTTTGTTGCTTCCTTATTATTTGCTACTAATTGAAAGGATGCAAATGTGCATACAATATCATTTGCCACTATATATTTTGATAATTGTTGGCTCACCATGACCTAATAGCCTAGTTATAAAGTTTTCCAAGAACTATTGGTTGTGTTTCAATATCTTGAAATCATGCATATAGGGTGGCACAACATCAATAAGGTCATGAAACACAATCTTTTCCATGATTATGTTTTGCACTTTAATGTTAAACCCTTTTGAAAATTATGCCAAAAAAAATGGCAATGTTTTTTGCAATATTACAAGAAGACCTATGAAACTTTCACGCACCTTTACTTCTCCTTGAGATAGAAAGGGTATTTTGGATGCATTTTGGGAAAGCCTTTTCTTTTGATTTCTGTTGCAATTCTTCTTTATCAAGCAATTTAGTTTGTTGAAGACTATAGTTTTGCTACCATAGTTGATTGTATATTTTTTTTGTTGCCAAACTAACAAACGAGGATCAAAATCCTCTTCCTCATCATCATCGCCTTTAGATTCATCAAATTTATCATTTAATACAAACGTTTCATCTTTAAAAATCTCTACAACCTCTATAGATTCAATCAAATGACAATCGACAACCTTTTGTTCCTTTGGTTTCCCATCAAGCTAATAAGGGCTACACCATATATAACCAAAATGAAAACTAAATTTCAAATTTCAAATCACATAACATGAACATGTCTTTCAAATTAACATATACAAAATTTTATATTTGTAACTTATTTAAACTTCAATTATGCACAACAATTAGCACATTAGGCATGAATCCATGGCAAGATTTAAGAGCACAATCCACCCTTCAAATCTATGCGAGAACCAACTCAACAAGTATTCAATCTCAGGTGAAGCTCAAAGTCAACTTTAAACACATTGCAAGAATAATCATGTTGGCCATAAACATGCAAACCAAACAACAATGCTCGCCATAAAAGCTAGATGTTTACTTGAACATGGATATAATGAAGTTAATTCGATTGAAATGTTGACACCCTCATAGTTATATGTTCCTAATTATAGTCGTCCCTTTTCACCCTAATACATGGATGATTTAGATTTTGATCCACATACTTTCACATAAATATATTAATTCTTTATACAAATATGAGTTTTCATTAACAATATAAGATTTCCACATGGATTGGCACAAAATTAGGCTTTTTCAAAGGTTAAATAATATATTTTGATTTCTTAAACATATTTAGTACCTTAAAGGATGCATTATATGTTAGGTTCATTGCATAACTTTGTTCAACAAAATACTAGCAAGATCCATCTGAAAAGTCAAGAAAGATTGTCAAAATGGCATCCAAGGCCAATCCAAGGGCAAATGGGTGACCCTACAAACCGACACAAAAAAGCAATGCCCACAAAAATATATCCGATTCCTTGTCCACTTTTCCCCCCCCCTTGGCAACCCATTGGGATGACGGTTTCAGCACTTGTGGCCGAAGACCTTAGTACCTTGGCCAATTTGACAATAATTATATTATTTTCAGAAATGTTGAAATTTTCAAAAATTATTTCTTCCAAATCAAAAAATATTGTGAAGGATAATAGTGAATGTTTATGGATATTCTATTTGCTGAAATGAAAATTTCAAAATTAATTAATTATTTGAGGGACATGTGTTGAAATGGCCAAGGTACTATGGTACATGTTCCCAACCTTTGGTTTGAAGGGCTGCAGAAGATTCTCTCAGTTGCCCTAAACCCCAAGTCACCTATTTCTCACAGGATAGGTTACCAAAGTGAAAGAGGTCTGACCCCTACCTCAATTGGGGTTCAGGCTTGCAATGGATGGTATAATTATTCTTTTAAGAAATCAATTTGTTTTTCATATTATTTGTAATCTATCATATGGTCCTCCTTGGACAATTCGAGAGACAATTACCTCATTTTCAAGCCTAATTAAATCATTTCTTTGTTAATAATTATCTCCTTTCCTCATAATTTTCCTAATAACTATTCCTTCTAATAACTAACTACTCGCTCCTATTCCCTTTCCACCAACATGAACATGAACATGAAAAACCAAATTAACATTGTCTCTTTTCATGTCCATGAAATATATATTAATTTAAATGGAATTTGACATCAACAAAAATAATGACGAATTATTGGAAACAATATGAAAACACAAGAAAAAAAAGAAAAAGTTGATTGTCGTCACGGGTATTGCACAGCAGCTTGGATCCCAAATTATTTTCTTAACAAATCAAAAAAAAATTCATATTTGAGAATTCTTGTGATTTACACTAGTCTACAGTATACTACAATAATGCCATATAAGTAATGAAATAATTCATAGCAAAGCAGCTAGCCTGGCAAAATAATTGTGACAATTTTCAAAACTTGAACATCATAATTTTGTGTCATTTCAAAATTTAAAGGCCTAAAGGCATCTCCACCCCACACCTGCAAACACCCCTTTTCATTAAATCTTGCAGCAGGATAGCGTAAATCCTGCTGTGCTCCTGTAGTGTTGATGTCCATTGTGCAGTGGCCATTTTAACCCTTTTAAAATCTTTTTTTCTACTATGGATTTGGACAATGACTATTACTCATCTAGATGTAAAGACATAAATGGTCTTTGAGTGTTTAAAGAGACTTTTATGACGTTTGTGGGTGGGGACAGTGATCATTACACACTATACTATTTTAACATGAAGGAAGGAGTTGTTTACAGTTTTGGGGTGGAGATGCTCTAACTGACTTGCATGGATGTGCTGGGGGCCAAGGTTTTGTTCTTCACTTTTCTCTGACATATTAGCGTGTGTTGTGAGGATACTCATCCCAAGAGGGATCTTGCATTAAATACATACAGGTTCCTAAAGAACCTAATCTCAACATTTTAATAAAAAATACCCACAAAAGCTGCTTTCCAGAAAGAGGGGAAGAAATTGGTCGAGTTTATTCCAAACCTGGCAGATCTTTTTAATTAAATAAAAAGGAAATTGCGACAGAATATTCCCCTTTTTTTTTATCATTTCTAATTTTTGGATGTGTATGAAATTTTGCACCCTAAACCCCCCTCCTGGATGATTGTCATCCAAGTACATTCCTAGATTGTTGAAAACTCAATACAAAGTGGTTATTTAACAGGTTACAAAAAGTTCAGTAACTATCTGGTCGGTTATTAATAACCGGCTTGATAACCAGGTCAAAACTCAATAATCGCCGGCCAATACTGGTGGCAAAACCACCCTGAGAATTGACTTGTGCCTCAAATAATAAGAATTTCATTGGGGGAAAAACCTCGGAACTTTGTTAAACGAGTGAGTTAGTATGGGCATGGATTCCTCAAATTGCCAGTTTTTTGTGAGAAAACCAAAAATAATTGGGGTGCCACATTGTGAGGAATGTTCATGAGGTGTTAACTCTCAACAACAACTAGGAGTTCATTTTGTTTTTGGGGAACTTCATGGAACATTTCCTTTGAACATGGGTTTTTTTTTTCACCCCAATTTTGTGATGTAATTTGTTGTAACAAAATCATACACAACAAGATGTAGCCAAATTTGGCTACATGTCAGATTGGAGAATAGAAAAACTTTTTAACCTTCCTGCCTTGATTTGGCCTTCTGCTGGAACCTCAAGTGTAAATATGAGGTAGTTAGTCATGTTTTCCTCCAAATATGGCGCCATGGGTCCATTTAAATTTTTTTTTAATTATAAATATTTGTAGGAGTTTTTTTTGGCAAATTTTGGCAAAAACAAAGTGCAAGAATTTGCCAAAAAAAGAAACACTGCCTAAGAACTGTCAGGTGAATGTGGGCTTAACATTTTTGCAAAGCGGACTTGACAAATAGGAAGCGCCAATTTGGCAAGATAGCTGATGATAAATAGTGGCAAAACCTGCTATATGATGGACTAAGTGGTAAAAGAGCTAAATGAATAGCCATTACTTGGCAAACTAGCTGATGATGAATAGTGGCAAAACCAGCTAATGATGAATAGTGGTAAAAGAGCTAAATGGATAGCCATAATTAGGCCACTTGTTCGGCTTCTTTTTTAACCAGCAATATTTTTATTTTTATTTGCTCCCAAAAACTTGCAAAGACCTGGTCGAGTGGGACATGACAAACAAGTGTTTGGTTTCATTATTATTACCCCAGTACCTTGGCCAATTCAACACTAATTATATTATTTTCAGAATTGTTGAAATTTTCAAAAATTATTTCTTCCAAATCAAAAAATATTGTGAAGGATAATAGTGAATAATTAGGTATATTCCATTGTTGAAATGAATTTTCCAAAATTAATTAATTATTCGACGGACATGTGTTGAAATGGCCACGGTACTACTACTCCAGTATTAGCTAGCTACCTATTTTGTTGGCAAGCTCTCTCTAGGACAAACTTTCATTTTCTTTGTACAATTCTGTACATCCATTGTCATGTAGTGGATCAAAGTGGGTATCCAGGGTGAAACTTGTGCTGGCTCTTTGCCAATGAGCTTGCCTTGGGGGTGCAAATGGTTTGTTGGGTTGGGTCTGCTGGTGTGCTTTTAAAAAACAAAATTGGTCTCCACTCATGTTGGCTTTTTAAAGTTAAGATTTCTCTTTCTATTTGGATTGTTGAGTTCCTTGTATTCTTTCATAATAAATAATTTCATTACAATTTCATCCACTAGTCTAGAGGCATCTTGTTATTAATAACTTGTTTTTTAATCACTAGTGTAAAGGCATCTTGTTCTTAATAACTTGTTTTTTAATCACTAGTGTAAAGGCATCTTGTTTTTATTAATAACTTGTTTTTTAATCACTAGTGTAGAGGCATCTTGTTATTAATAGCTTGTTGTTTAATCATTGGATTCATTTTGTCTATCAACTTATAAGTATCTATGTCTACCCATCCCCTTCATGCTTTCAAAGCAAAATTTTATCCTCTTCTTAACCAATCCTAACTAGTCACAAAGTCATAGTTTTGTCATTTTCTATTTAAAAATTGACTACCTAGTGTCACTTGACTCCTCCATGTCTCCCACTCCCATTTGTAAAAAAAAGAATTTCCTCAAGCTTTACTTTCCTCCATCGCCATAGCTCGTTTGTGTTGTTTGTATCCTAGTCTCCATTGCAAGTTGTTGATGATGGCAAGGATAAAAATGTCAATGTTCTTTCTCTTCTCATCTTCATCAAAACTCTTGTTATTTTTGGTTGTATCAGCTTCAACATTTTTCTTTCAAATACATCATTTGTATGAATTGGAGACGAAGATCCAAAAATTGAACAAGAGTGTGCTTTCTTTTTCATGGTAGGCTCTTTTTCTTTTCGCTTCCAATAATTGTCCTTGTTGTTGTTGTTGTCATCTCTATTATTTAGGATTTGTGTTTTTTTCAAACAATTGAAGATTTGTGTTGCTTTTATGTTGTTAAGAGAGTTTTCTTTTGAGAATGAAAATTTTAAAAATTGAACAAGATCATGCTCTTTCTCATAATAGGTTCTTTTTTTTCTCTTTCAAGAATTGTCCTTCTTGTTGTCGTTGTTGTCTTTCTTTCACTAGTATTTATGATCACTAGTACTTTTCAAATAGTTGAACATTTTTGTTGTTTTTTTGTTGTCAAAGTTTTCTTTGAAGCTGAAGATCACAAAACTAAACAAGAATGTGCTATTTCTTTTTCTTATTATAGGCTTTTTTTTTGTGCTTTCAAGAATTATCTTTCTTATTGTTGTTATTGTTGTTGTTTATTCTATAATATCCTATTTTGTTCTTTCTCAAAACAATTGAAGATTTGTGTTGCTCTTCTATTGCAAAGAAAGTTTTCTTTGAAGATTTTTTGTTTTTTTTGGAGATTTTCATTTTCAAAGTAGAATTCAGCATCTTGAAAGTTGATGGGAAGGTGGGATCTTGTTCTTAGGTTTGAATTTCAACTGCATTCTATTTTACATGTTGTTGTAGTTGATATTTGAAGTTTGTTGTAGTAGATTTGAAAACTTTTATAAGCTTCTTTGCTTGGTTTTTGTATTTGCCTATTAATTTCTGAACTATCTTTGGTGTAGATGATTTGAAAACATGGAAGAGACCAATATTGGTCAAGTAACTACTATATGGATCAATGCATGAAGAGACAAAAGACATGACGTGAACATAGTTATCAATGTGATTGAACTAGTTGGGGATTCAAGGTAAGCCATGTACAAGGGAGTAATGTGTAAGTTTCATGTTTTTTTGAAGGGCGTGATTAAAAGATTGCTTGTTAGCTTAATATGTGCATGTTTAGCTACAATTTGAATATAATCCCATTCAATTGTTATGCAACAAGCTCTCCAACTCCCTTCAAATCAACCAAACATATAGTTATAAAGTAAGGGTTTTTGAGTTTAATAGGGAATGGAAGCTTGTAACATGAAACTTGAGCCTTGTACTTCTTATGATTAAACACATGACACATTCAATGTATAACATTTATCAAAGTTCTAGGTGTAGTTTTAGATGCATGTATTTATGACAAATGTGCCTTGACATTCAATGAAAGAAAAAATCATTTTGGATCATGGTCAAATGCATAGAATTTTATTTGTAGACTTGTCTAGAGTCAAGGTCCTTTCCATTTCTTTGGATTGGTCATGTGTGGTTGGGTTGAGATGAAAAATGAAAGATATTATATTGTTGTAGCTAAGGGAATTTTTTTTGGTGGTCATGTGAAATGAAACAGTGTCAAAAAATGAGGAATGGTCAATGAAGTGAATAAATGACCCAAAGACTCCAAAACAATGATTCCAATAGCAGTTGTTGCGCATTTCATTCAAGAGTACTGCATGTTGATGGCTCAAATGTTAGCACAAGTTGTGGACCATTCTCCAGTCCCAAGGCGTCTTCAACAAATTATAGTTCGAAGACTTGTTCCAAGTCGAATGCAAATGGGGAATTGAAATACCTACCTGCTCCCACTTTTTTCATAAACTTTCCAACAAACTTCATTTTGTACTTATACAAAAGGAAATATGTTGATCCTACATGTGGAGGGGAGTTGTTGTTTAGAGGTTGTTTATTCATTCATGATTATACTTATTTTCAATGTCCTACAAGTCACCAAAGAGAAATTTTACAATTCAAGAGAAAAATGAATAGAAGTGACTAATTGTACCAACTAATATAATTAAAATCACCATCTTATGTTGCACAATCACTTGGGCAAAGGATTCATGAAATTGACCTTAGATGGAAAAAGAAAGATAGATCAAATTGCATAGAGTCCAAAAAACACTTTCAAAATGATTGCATTGGCAAACCAAAACAAACACCAAAATTATCATGGTCATAACCTTATAAGTGTTCATTTGTGAAATATAAATGATTAACTTCATGAATAAAGTGATTAAGTGTCATTTCACTTGATGATGGGTGTAAACATGTTCATAGTGATATGCACAAAACTTAGGAAATATAATATAAAAACTCAACCATGATGTTGTGTGACAATTCATTCCATAACATAAGCTACAATAAAAAATATATAGAATTGAAAGAAAAAGAGTCAAACTTTTACACAATTGAGGACGATTTGTGATGTAAATTTGTTAAATTAATTACAAGAAAATGCAAGAAGGAAAAAGGATATGTAAAAGGGAAGGACATAGTAAAAATTGTAACCACTCTATTTGTGACTACATTTGACTGTTAATCATTTGTGACTACCTCTGAACATTTTTGCACCTATTTCTTGTCTAGGTCATATTTGCAATTATGGTGCATTAATTTGTAACTATTGTGGGTTTCTTCTTTCCATGTGAACAATTTTTATTTTGGTTTTCATTCAAAAAGAACAATTTATGTTTCATTAGTTGCAAATGTGACCAATTTAGTTGCAACCCTATGAATATACAAAAACATACTTTGTGTATTCTAAGGGGTATAATTGGGTATATTAGGACTTATAAATGTATGCTTTGAAGTATATGAATGGCCATGTTCCATGTGTATTCAAAGTTTATTATTAACATTAAATGACCTTCACATTATGGTTACATTAGGTATATATTTTGAGTATATTAAAATTCTAAGTAAAATATTTAGTAAATATATTGTGGCCATATTACAAATTTGTCCAATCTATTTTATTATATATCCTAAAATTATTACAAATGACATCTATTGTTATATTTTTACTATCATATTTATTTATATTCATTACTTTATAATAAAAAATTAATTTTTAATATTATCTTTGACTAGAACTAAGCAATAATATTATTTTATTACATCATGATGTTGATGATAATTAGCCTAGGCTAACTATTAGTTATATTATTGGAGTTTTAAATATTAGTATTTAGTATTATTTAGTAATTAATATTTATTTATTAATTTTCGATTCATTAATTCATTTTTATCAAATATTAATTAATTAATTAATTAATAATAATTTATTTATTTCAATATTAGCCCATTATTAATTAGTGTAATTGATCGATTGATTATTGTAATGAATATCTAATTTAAAATAGTTATTTATTACTTTTTAATTAACTAATAAATTCAGTAATATTTAGAAACAAGTAACAATGTAATAATTTTTTAAATTATATACTTATGTAATTAATTTTTTTATTTTCGATTAATACTATAAGTAATAAATTAGTTGGCTAGTTTATTAATTTATTTTTATTTTTTATTTTATCTTTTAACATATTAATTATCCAATTTTATTTTTTTATTGTATAGTTTATTCATTTGTTAATTAATAATATTATTAGTTAGTTAGTTAGTTAGTCGCTTACCTACTTAATTATACAATCTACATAAATATAATGAGGATAAAAATATGGGATAAATTTTTTAGTTGCAAGTAGTTTGCAACTAAAAATGTTTAGTCGCAAACTAGTCGCAATCAAAAAATTTATCCCATATATTTTGTCTTTGATTCTCATCTTGAAAAATATTTAAGCAAGGTGTTTTATTTTATATTTTCAAATTAAAAAGCATGGCATATGGGAGGAATTAATTAAAAAGCTTAACCCAAAATAATAAATACTCATGTACCTACCTCCCTAACCTACCTACTTACCTAAGTAGGTATTTAACGTAAGTAGGTAAGTACTACCTAGCTAGGTGTTTAACCTAAATAGATGGGGTATGTAGGTCCTACCTACCTACCTACTTAATTTGACTTACATACCTAAATATTGATTTAAATTTGTTTTGAAATTTTTTAATCAATATATCACATGGCACAATTAAAACCATCCAAACATAAAAACTAAACATCTTAGATTATTTCAAAATTATAATAAAATTATTATGAAATTATTTAAAGCTAGGACATATGGTAACACATCACATTCCCATTGTTCGTTAAAAAATCACATTGTAGTCGCAAGCAACAATACATATATGGCCAATCAAAGGATGAAAGTGTATTTCATTGACTTTTTGTTCATCCAAAATTCTTTGTTGTTTGCAACTAATGTGACATGCAACTTGTCCAACACAATTACTAAAATTTTAGTTACAAATGTTGCCTATAACTAAAAATTAATTGTAGAGACCAATTGCAAAATGGCCATTGTCTACTAGTACGAGTTGGGCTTAATTGTTTTTAATTTTGCAATGTAGGTGGTTCACTTTTGCATTTTGAAATGCTTGAACACAAGTCACGCACAAAGAAACTTAACCAAATTTCATTACATATTAGAAAGGAAAATTAGAAAATTTTAGAAATCTTGATATATTTTGGTGACATGTTGGAAGTTGGAACTTAATGTTTGAGTTTGCAATTTCAGATCTATTTCTTGATAACATTGGGTGGTTTTTTCCCAAAACAAACCTTCATATATTGGCATTTTTTGGCACGTTTAATTGGAAGTACCAACTTCTTTTTGCAAGCAATTGAAATTTTCTATCATTGGAAAGAGGAACTAACATTGTGGATGTTAATCTCATGACTCCTTTCTTTCATTTGCACCACCTCAAAAGTTGCAAAACCTAATGTAGATCATGATGTTGGAAGGTGATTTAAACACTAAGTTCCAACTTCTTTTGCAAGCAATTGAAATTTTCTATCATTGGAAAGAGGAACTAACATCATGGATGTTAATCTCATAACTCCTTTCTTTCATTTGCACCACTTCAAAAGTTGCAAAACCTAATGTAGAACATGATGTTGGAAGGTGATTTTCTTGTGTGGGATTAACAATGATCATGTTTACTAGGTTGTAGAATGTGTTTTTGTGGAAGAATAATATTGAAGTGCTAATGAAAATAATGAATTATGGAGAAAGAAGTATGTGCACAAACTCATATGCCACATGGGATTGAACAATGGATGCAAAAAAAATCACGCATTACATTATACATTCCAATGCAAAATTATGACAATGAATGCGTTTGACCATTTTCTATGAACTTGCTATCTTAAGAAAAAAAAGTTTGAACAATTATAAGAAATAGTAATGGTCTTCAAGTAGTTCAAAATGCAAAAGTAAGCCATTCAAACATTGTGTGACACAAACAACCAACTTATAACATAACTGAGGTCCTACTTTGAAAGAGGGGTTGATAGAATACAAATTACACCTAATTAAAAAACTTAGGTATTTTATGATTAACAACAAATTTAATATATTGTAAGAAACCAATCATGCACAATCCAAAACACATTCATTCAAAAGATTTTCGATACAAACAAGGTACTCAAAATTATTACGTTATATTCATAGGACCAATAAACTTATATAACATAATCATCATAGGTTATTATAATCAAAATGTGACATATATGTTTTATACTAAAAAACCAACCACATGATGTGTTTCTATTTGTTAAAAAACCATTCATTGGAAGAACAAATGATAATTTTGTTAAACAATAAATTAATATAAATTTAATTGATATGAAAAGACACTTAGGAAAATACTAGTGCCTAAGAGCTATGACTTTTAAACACTTTTAAAAATGCACGATGGGTGAAACTCCATAAGGTTGTTTTCTAGCTTTTTTGGTTGGGAAGAACGAGTTAATAAAATATCTAAGTTCGTTCTCATAAATAATATATTTTTTCTTTACATGGTATCAAAACATGGTAAGTGTGAGGAAATCATATAAAAAATTCCTAGCACTCATTAGCTATGGCCAATATTGGGCTTGTTTGCTTCATTGATAAATTGATGGAAATAATTTCCATACATGGTTTACTCGCATGGAGATGTTTTTCCATTGAAAAGAACAATGGAACCATGTCAATGGTTTTATGATTAGGCCTATTGATCCTATTTATTAGGGTTTGGGGACATTAAAGATGCAAAAGAAAGAGAAAATCTTCCTTTTGTGTATGAAAAATATTCAATTGGTCCATGTTAAATCTTTAAAAACATCACAAGACATATGGGATAAAATTAAAACTAATTTTCAAACAACCGATGTTGTAAATAAAAATTAATTCACAAGAAAATTTTATACATTAAAAAATGGATAGTGAGATATAATTCAAACCCATTTTGATAAATTAAACCATGTGCTAAATGAGTTGATGACAACAAAAGGGAAAATGTTTAATATTGAAGAAGTAGCAGCATTTTCAGGGTTCAATGCACAAGTCTTATGAGAGTTGTGTATTGGCCCAATCAAGTCGAATGGGTACCCTTCATAAGACATTAAGTCTTTTGTTGGAAGAAGAAACTACAAGAAATGTAAAATTGTATAGAGGGGATAATGAAAATTGTGCATTATATGGTGGTTCAAGGTGAGTTGAACAAAATCCATATAGGCCAAGAAGGCCTAATACCTTCCAATTTAGAAACCCAAATTGGAAAGGAAATAATAAAAATTCAAACAATGGACTAAAAAACCTTTGGGAAATTGTTTTTATTGCAAGCTTCCAAGGCACAAAATTAAAAATTGTTGAAAAAGAATTGTGGACAGGAAAAGTTGGTATGAGGCTCACAATTTTGTTTCAAATGAAACAAGGGTATTTCATGCCTCCAATGATCCAAAGTTGTTTGTGGCCTTTATGTCAACATCTAATTTAAACAATAATGAATTAAGTTGGATAGTGAATTCTAATGCCACTCATCATATGATGACCAATAAAAATTGGTTCTTTGAATATAAGCCTCATTCAACTGAAGTTTATGTCTACCTTATTGATGATACACACCATAGGATATATAGCAATGGGAAAATTTCAATTAAATTAACAAATGGAGAAATAAAACACATTCCTAAAGTGTTGCAAGTGCTAGGTTTGACCAAAAATCTAAAATCAATCTTCCAAGCAACTAATGTTGGGTACTCCTTTACTTTTACCCTTCATAGTTGTATCATGTACAATATAAATCCAATCAAGTTATTACAATTTTTGAACAAGAAGGCAATTTATACAAATTGGCACTTCAATTCCTTGCTCTATTGATGATTACCTTTGTATCAAAATAATCCAAACATAAGAAATCATGGTTTATTGCATTGGAGATTGGGCCACATTAATGTGCAAAAGATGAAACTAATGCAAGTGAACAATTATCTAAAAAATTTAAAACTTATATCTTCTCCTAAAATTACATTTTTCCAAGTTGTGCATATGGTAAACAAGCTAGAGGTAAATTTCCAATATTTGGAGGACAAAGAGCAAATTTCATGCTAGACCTTGTGCATTTGAATGTTTGTGGACCGATGCAAATTGAATTGCATAGTGGTTTCAAGTACTTTCTTACCTTTATTGATGACAAATCAAGAAAGTCTTATGTATATTTTATGAAAAATAAATATGAATTATTTAAATATTTCAAAATATGGAGAGCTCAAGAAAAAACGTTTTTAGGAGGAAAAAAAATATTATAGAATGATAGTGGGGGTGATAATTTCAAATCAATTTTGTAAAGAAAATGGAATTATCAAACAAATGACAACACTTTATATTTGAGAACAAAATGGAATGGTTGAACGAAAAAATAAAACTTTGGTTGAAAATGCAAGATGCATGATAAGCTTTGTTAAACTTCTAAATTCTTTTTGGGTAGAAGTTGTGTCTACAACAAATTATATCCAAAACAGGGTACCAACAAGTGCCCCAATTAGAATACTCATTCCAAAAGAAAAATGGATAGGGAGAAAACCCTCCATGTCTCATTTAAAGACCATTGGGTGTGATGCATATGTGCACATACCTAGAAAAAAAAAGTAAATTGGATATGAAAAGTCAAAAATGCATTCAGTGAGGTATAATGATAATGCTAAGGCTTATAGATTCTATAACCTTTCTTCAAAAACTATAATTATTAGTAGGGATGTTAAATTTCATGAAGAATCTCATCTACAAAATATAAGGGAAAGAGAATCAACTAATAAAAGGGCAGCTGATTTCAATAATAATTACCCATTACACCCCCTCAACATATTGATCCAAAAATTAATGTTTTTCCAACAAATCAAAATGATAAGCCATTTGATAGATGGATGAAGTTAGCATTTTTGACCATGGTGATACAACATCACCCATACCACTAGTTCAACAATTGATTAAAATTTGGAACCCATCTCAATGTTCATGGATTTAATAAATTATCCACAAGTATTAACAATAATCAACTTAAACCATGTATTATCGAGAACCTTAAGCGAGGCTTTGGAATGAGATGATGATAATCAATGGGATGATGTAATACAAAATGAATATAATTCATTAATTAAAAATAATATTTGGACCTTAACCAAATTACTCTAAGGAGACATGTTATTGGTTGTAAATGGGTCTTTTGTATAAAATATAAAGTAGATGGTCAAGTTGACAAATACAAGGTTTGTTTGGTAGCAAAAAAACAAGTTCCAAGTATTGATTACATGGGAACCTTTTTATCCATAGTAAAATTAAAAGTTCTATAAGAATTATTAAGCCCTTGTGGTTGAATATAATTATGAGGCCCATCATATGGACGTAAAAACTGCTTTATTAAATGGTAAACTTGAACAAGAAATTTATATGAAACAACTTAAGTGCTTTGTACAAATCGATAAGAATAACCTTGTTTGTAAATTAAATGAAAGCCTATATGGCCTAAACAAAGTTTGTAAGCTTGGTATGCTTGCATAGACATGTATTTATTACAAAATGGTTTTACACCAAATTTGGCAAACACAAATGTGTTGTCAAAAAAGTGGGAATGTTGTTTGTGGCGATAACTTTATATATACATGATTGTATTATTGTCACAAATGATCATAAAGAACTATTACCACAAACAAAATCATTAATCTATGTAGAATTTGACATGTCTAAAATCTAGGAAATTGAAATATTGTTTTGGTATTCACATTAAAAGAAATTGAGAATTTCATATCTTGGAATTTAATCAATGTAGATACATAAATGGGTCCAAGCATGGTAAATTAGATTGCTGAAGTTCCTTGTAGCATAAATGAAAAGTAACCATCAAGTAGGCCTTGATATTTTGAATTTAAATATATTATTTAGTTCAATGATTAATATCAACATTTTTTTCAACTTTGTTAAAACTTTAATTAAATACTATATGTTTAAAACATGTTTAAGTATATTCATTGAAATTCAAGCAAGTTCACAATCTACTTTTTAGCTTTCAAGTAGGTTGTAAATAGATGAAATATTAGATTTTTATATTTTTTGAATTAATGGGGTCCTAAAATGTACTTGTGGCTTGTCACCTTCTCCACATTTCAATCAAAATATATCTGGCTTCTAGGGTAGAAGTAGGTTTGAAAAACGATTTGCCAATAAATTTTGAACACATTTGTTACCTATTTTTAATATACTAAAGTTCTTCAACTTTTATACTCAATTTACTTAAACCCAATTCTAGGCATAAATGTTTTCAAAATGAAACATAAAAAGTTTTCCATTCTCCTTTCTTGTATTTATGTAGAAAACTATTATATTTTTAAACAAGATTGTAAGTAGACATACTTTTTGGTCTAATTTACCATGTTTGGACCCAAATGATGTATTAAAAAGATATGGGATGGAATTAAGTTGCAAATTGGTTTTAACTTTGCTTGAATCAAGTTTAAAACACCTTTCTTTGGTGAATTTTTCATGATATTTTTGTAATTTTAGTTAATTTATTTACTATAATTACATTTTGTATTTCATTATTTGTTGTATGCATAACAACTTATATTACTTTAGAAAGCAGTAAAATTGCTAGTAACCCAATAATTGCAAAAGAATGAGATCAAATGGAATATCTAACAAATTAATTAGATTAAATCTTTGAAATAAATGAAATATCAATTTGCCTCCACATACCTCCTTCTAGAGCTTTAAGTTCTACCATTTTAATGCTTTCTATAAATGTGCTTGAAGATCACTAATTCCTCCCAAGAAGGTCTTCTAATGATAAAGTGTGTTAGAGCGACCCAAGTGAATGTTCAATGCACAGTCCTTTACTTTAAGGCATGGCCCATTGTGGTAGGTGAAGTTTGGACAAGTGAAAGACTCTTAGTTTTTATGGTTCACAAGTGTTCATTTGCTTTCGTGGTATATTACTTTTCTTAGTTTATTTTATATGTTTCTTGGTGTTTGTTAAATTTGAATTCCATGGTTTTAGATTAGTGAAACCAAGTTCCCGGATTTCATTTAGATGATCTCACATTGTGAAAAGTTTTCTTTGGTTTCTCTCGATGGGGTTATGAGAGATTGGTGTTTGGATTCATGATTTATTATGAAATTTTGCACAAGTTATGTTTAGTATTGGCTTTGTAATATCCACAAAAAAATGATCGAATTGAGTTAATGAATTTCATTTGTAACTTTTCAAAGTATGTAAAAACTATTTCATAGATTCAAAACTTTGGCATGTTTTCCATTATAAAAGCTAAGTTTTTTAAAGGTTATAAAGAAGGATGGTTTGGATTTTTAGGGTGGGCTTTTTGCTAGTTATGTTTAAATTGGATTGTTATTATGAGTTTAGGTTCAAGATCATACACACCAAAAAGGGAAGGAATTTATGTCAGTATAAAAAAGCTTGATGATTTCTTTTGAATCGCAAGGATGGCAATTTCATGAAACGGCCATACATTGGAGTTCATTTTACACATAAATTTGTTACACGTTCTTGTCATTTTACACTCATAGGTTAGTTCTAGATAGTTTTACATTATTACTAGATAGATTAGTTCTAGATGGTTTTTGATAGTTTTACATTATGAGTGTAAAATGGCAAGATTAATTATTTGATGAATGTTTCTATGGTAAATTTGAAGATATTATTTATGAAAGCAAACTTAGAGTTTTTATTAACATGTTCTTCCCAACCAAGAAACCCAAAAAAACAACCTTATGTAGTTTCACCAGTTGTGCTTTTTGAAAGTGTTTCAGATTCATAGCTCTTGAGAACCAATATCTTTGTAAGCGTATTTTCATATCAACTAAATTTATACTAATTTATTATTTAACACTCCCACTAAGTTGGGATAAGTAAATGATTCTATGTTACTATGTGAAAAGGAAACAATGCTAGCATTCGAAGTATAAAATCATGTTTTTCTTTAGGCACACTTTTAGTTAAAATATCAGTAACCATGTCTATAGTAGAACAATTTTTCAGCCAAATTTCACCAGAAGAAACCTTGGCCTGAATAAAGTAAAATTGTAGCTCAATGTGCTTAGAGCATGAATGAAATTTCGGATTCTTTTGAGTTAGAAAATTGATCTTTAGTTCACTTTGAAAATGCAATGTCAAGTAAATGACTGGTGAACCATGAGTCTTTCTTTTTCTACCAGTTTGTGTCAATGCACATGGGCTTTCTGGGTTGCATCATCATGTGCACCAACATCACCTTATCTCTTTTCGACTTTTGCTTTGATCAGGATTCATAAGTCAGACAATTATAAGCACCCATTCATGGTGCTAGTGGTGGCACTGAAATATTGACTATAAGTTGGTCATTGTGGTAGTCCAACAAGAGGAGCTTGTATATGAAAGGTTGACAAAAAAAATCCTCATACTTTAGCCAACTGGAATCTGGCTGTTTTGGTCTTCAACAAGCTTGCCAAAGAGGCAAGAGCTTTGCAGATGTGTATTGTATCTATGTAACTGACAATCAGCACCCCTTTGTTGAATATTTATAAATGAGGTTTGGTAGTTTCAAACTTAATTTTTCAAAATTTTGTCAGTTGAGGAATAAGTATACAAAGAACAGATTTTGTTGTGTACTTGTAATAATAATCCAATGGTTGGAACAATAAGTAAAATTTTCAAGTTGGGAGTTCTTCTCAACAATTAAAAAAAAACATGAGGAGAAATTCCATGCTTTGCAATTTGTCCTATGTAACAAAAAAAAAAAAAAGTGCTTTACAACTGGTTCACAATTAAAATTAATTGCAAAAAAACATGATTTCTCATAGCGAAATATCAATAATATATATGTATATAGTTTTTGTTTTGAGTAGACCTTGTGTGAGTTATTTTGCATTGGAGATTATTCATAGATGTAATACTATGGATTGTGATGGGTAGTAGCAGGGTGCAGGCCATTTTGCCTGGTGCAGAGCTAGTGAGGAATTTGGGTGAGCGAGGTAATACAAGCCAAAAGGTTTGAAATGGGCAGCAAATCATGCACAATGGCCTCTACCCAGCATGCTGCATAACATAAGAGATTTCATGATTTGCACATTGGGCATATGGATTTTGAACAATGGGTAGACCCAAGAAGACCTCTCCATTGTGCCCTGTAAGAGGACTATCAAATGCCATATGAATATGGTAATGTATTAGAGAACGGGGCATGTTCTGTAGCATAAAGGTCTGTAAGTAGACCGGAAAGTTGTGCACATCTGGTTGGAAATGGCTGTATTTGAGTTTAGGGTTTACTGTAGCGGCCAATTCTGCCATTTAAGAGTTTCATGCAAGCCTGCAGGAATAGGACTTTTTCAACATCTAGATTTCTGCCATCATTTCAGTAATTATGAAAAACTATGGTAGTTCTTGCACAAATATTTTTAAATGCATAACATTTTTACAGGTTATTATTCCACATTGTGCAACCCTAAATCCATGGAATCATCATGATAGAACACTTAAGAAAATTGGTGGGTTCGTGCAAGATATAAAACCATTTCACAAAATCAGAACTTATGAAATCTTCATTCATACTCTCTCCTGCCATCTACGACTACTACTCACAAACAATTTTATTGGATATTCACAGCCTTTCCTCTTGCGACACTTCAGATTCAATGAATTAACTTTTGGCTAGATAATTGCTGGGACTTCTGACAAACCAGCACTCTCATGTCCTTTCTCTTTGTAGATCCTTGGCTTTAAGAGAGATCTCTGTCATTTACACCACCTATCCTAAATGGGTTTTGCCCCTTTAGAGGATTCTATTTAGAAAAGGAGGGGAAGGGATCATTGACACCTGACAATTTGATTTTTGATTATTTAATTAATTAATTAGTTAATCCGCACAAATGGACAAAAAATCCATTGCAGACTTTGATTTTAGATTTTAGTCTTACACATTTGTAGTGGTCATCAATGTGGCAGAACACTATGTTACTGAGGCAACTGGGACACAGAGTCAACATGCAACAACTCTTCTTATATACACATATGGTGGCCGTATGGAACCTAATCATGAAAATCAAGTGAGTTTTAGACCTAACTGGGTGTTATTTAATGTTTGAGGCCTGGTCTCATTTAATACATTTGAAAATTTCTGAATCAATGAAAGTTGGCGAGCATGCACATACACGGACACATGCACACTTGTTGCTACAACATTTGTTTGCGAGCACTTGATGAGTGACCATCATTCCCCGTTAGAAGTTTAGGTGTCCCCACAAGAGCCATTACGTTGTTGTCTGGCATTAGAAAGTGGTGTCTTCAGCCCACCCTCGAGGCAATATATATTTGGAGCACATGTGAAAGTTGTGTTTGTCAGTAGAACACTGGGAGGTAACATCATAGTGGATATCATTTTTCAGGAAGAGCTGTAACAGCCTTTGTTGAAACCAAATATTATGTATGAAGAAGCTGTGTTCCTACTACTGACATAGAAGAAGAAGAAGAAGAAGTTTGAACATGGGTGAGGAGGAGTACCAACTTCAAGTGGTAGCATTTTTATGCTCTTGTCAGGCTTTTAAGAGAATTGACTGGTTCCTCTTTGAATATGCTTTTTGGTAAGTAGTAGTACTCTTGAGTGTTCACACCCAATTCGAGTTCAACTTTTCTTTCATATTTTCATGAACAATATGACCTGATAAGTACATAATGATGTGTACCTTAAGATATAGAGTTCTGGAAATTGATTGGGTTGACTAGTAATCAGATATGTAAAGGAACAGATATATGCTGTGATAAAAAAGCTATTGTATCATTAAACTTTGTACCCATGTCATTGCAATTTTGATTTGGAGTTCCTTGTAAGCTAGTAGTAAGCATGAGCTAAAAGCACATCACATGTGCTAGGGGTGGGTTCGTTGCTCAACTCAACCCTTAAAAGTTGTGCACTTGCCATGCATAATATATATATGCATGGACCAGGCCTGCTGTTGTTATGTGCACATTGTTTTTATGTGTAGTGTAATGCCGCATGCTTCTAGGGCATTATACGGTGTAATGACTATGTAGCCAGTCACGGGGGTTGTACTGGTGGGAGATTACAAAACACAATCTCTCGCTGGAGTCTATATGGGTCTGCCCTGTGCATGGTGAGGTTATTATATGCAGGGTAACACTTGAGGCAGAGAAGAGGGGAGCTTATTTTTGGAATGCCCTGCTCTTAGGGCATTAGCCCAAGAATAGCACAGGAATTTATTGAAAAAAAAATAAAAAAATCAGTTTTCTTGTGATACCTGGCTGTGTATCAGGGGTTAAACCCTAACCCTAACCCTAAACCCTAAAATTCCAAACCAAGGCTGGGGATTTCAAAAACCAAAATGCCCTGGTTCTTCAAAACCCCCATTCATTTTACAAAACGACCTCGCTCTTGTGGCTGAAAAGTTCCACTTATAATGTGCCCTCTAGAGACACTAGAAGTTATCTGCTGGTGCTTCATGGATTCTGACTCTAGAGTTGTGTGATGGGTGGGGTAGTTGGGCCCTTCACTTTAACCCAAAACCTTTCCCAACCCATCCCGCCCCCAAAATCCACCAAAGCCCAAGGAAAAGAATTAGTTGGTGGATCTGGAGTCCTCTTCATCCATTCTTTTCTTCGCAATCCTGGGAAAGAAGAATGATGGGTTGTGCAAGTGAGGATTGCCTCACCATAAATCTATAACCAACTCGGCCCCTCAAAAGCATTTGCAATTATATGTTGATCATCTTCGTATTGTGTCCATTTGGGGAGTACACGTTATCCTCTTTCCCAGGTTCCAAGTATCCCCTTCCCCCTGCCACCAGGGGTGGACCTACACAAAAAAAACACAAATAAAAGATATTTATTGTCTTCAACATCACAACCACCTTATACATCGTATTGAACCTTTTTAAAAAAAAACTTCAATAAGGGGGGAAAATAATCTTCTATAAAAATGGTGATTCATGTCATTAATGGCTTAAACGACCTAACAAACAACACAACACATTATGGCCACAAGTGTCTATTAGAAAATACGACTTTTCTAAGAGTTGGTGGCAATATGGATCCGACCTAAACAAGGATTTATTATTGGTTTAACCATCCCCAAGATCAATGTCTTTGATTGTTCAATGGTGTAAGAAGTTGGACGTGGAAACTAATGGATTATGTATTAAGTAATCGTCCACTAATGGATTAAGAACTAAGTAATCGTCCACTAATGGATTATGTGGCATGGCAGCACCCAAATCTCCGGAAAGGGCAAAACCCCTTCCCAATATATGAGAGAGAAAAGTAGGAGACAAGCTTGATAGGTGGAGCATGTTGTTGTGCACTAGACATTATGGTAGGGTTATGTCCATTCCATAATGTAATGGATTTTTCAAATTGTGACCAAAAGTAATAATGACACAAACCTACCTACCTACCTACCTACCAACTATGTGACACATAATGTTCCCTTACCTACCCAACAATTGGACCAGCCTAGCCTATTTGTGCCATGTTGATTTGCCTACAACTTCATGTAACAAGCCTTTCTTTGCAACCATTATGAGGAAAGGGATAATGTAGGCTAGATGTTGTATGGCCATCAAGAGTGGAAAATTGATAAATGAACCAAGGAACAAAGAGCTCCACACTCTACACCCTTTACCAACTTTGTGCATTCTTGTCCCTTGCCTGCATGGTTGTGTTGCAATGTTTAACATGTTTTCAAAACATCCACTTCAAAAGAAAAGGGACATTAACCCAATCTATGACAATGTATTTAAAAACATCCATTTCAAAAGAAAGTGATGTTAACTCAATCTATCTATCGCAACAAATGTTTAAAAACATTCACTTAAAAAAAGAAAGTGATGTTAACCCAATCTATCTATTGCAACATATGTTTAAAAACATCCAATTAAAAAAGAAAGTGATGTTAACACAATCTACCATAACATATTTAAAAATGTCCACTTCAAAAGAAAAGTGAGGTTAACCCAATCTACCTTAATGTATTTAAAAACGTCTACTTAAAGAGAAAGTGAGGTTAAACCGATCTACCACAACTTTAAAACATTTTCCATTGCACCACCTTATGCGTAGTTGCTCTTTCCAAAGATCCCTAGAGTGTAAGGTAATGCACAACTAGCAAGAAATTACAACCAAGGCACCTCTTGCCGTATGGCCACTCCATGTGGGGGCATTTTGCAAAACACAATGCTTGTTGGTGAGTTTGTTATGTCCTAAAGAATTCGACCTTATGGAAAAAATTGCCTCCTAGTGAGTGATTATGGTGGGGCTGGTAAGCCTTGCCTCCTCATGAACTTGGTGGCAAAATGCACCCTAGGAACATAATATCCCCCTGGCTGGAAAAAAAGGGTCTTTGGTTGTCCTTTCTAGCTTTCCATATACACATAATTGGACACTTGGAAGAATGCAAAATTGGCACTTGGCAAGAAAATGGAATAATTTTTGGACCTACAAAATACCTTGAAAAATAAGTCCCAAAAGGGCAATTAAAATCCTTTATAATTAGTCAATCATCAAACTATTTTTCCAAAAATGAAATGAAATTATATTCTATTCTTTTAAATAAGAAATCATGGATATGGAGGAGGGGGTTAATTGCCCCCTAGGAGCATGTGGCATGTCTTCATTGCTCAAGTAGGAATAAGTCTCTTTTGATCCCCTAATGTTCTACAATGAGAATAGAGAGCGCAATTATAGGTACCAATAAAAGTAGAATTGAAAGTATTATTATAAAGGAATATGAGTAATACTAGCTAGCTACTTTTATGAAGAGAAAAAAAAATACTAAAGTCCTATTTCAACTCATTGGGGATATTATTGCTTCTTATTTGTATTTGGAACATTTTAAAAGAAAGGATGTGATGACCAATGGCCAATAAATTTATTCATTTCCCAATAATGGCAATGGATGTGGTGAAGTTAATGTTGTTCCCTAGAAGGTCAAATGGAGAAATGGAATGTAATTTCTTTACTACAAGCCCAAGAGAAATAAATTGTTTTGTGTAATGAAAGCTAGTTGGCCCCTTGCCAAGTGGGTGGTAACAAAAGGACAAAGGAATTTTAGTTGGAAATTTCACCTCTAGATTGACATACCATAAGGACTCCAAAGCTACACATTCTAGTTTGAAAAATACCTAGTGCCTTGGCTGCCCAGGGTTTTAAAAAAAAAAAAAAAAATCTTTTTTTCATAATTTCTTTTTATTTTTCTATTTTTGTGATGTAGCTGAAGTGGTGATCATCCATAATATGATTTAGCCAGGTTTGGCTACATAATAGATATGAAAGTAGAAAAATAACCATATTTTTGGCTACCTGCTGGAACTTAATATAAAAAATCTGGCAAATTTGGGTCATTTTTTTTCCATGAAAACTACTATATGTTGAAATCACATTTTTCAAGTTGAAATTTCATTATATATATATATAACACTATCTTTGCCATTTCAACACATGTTTGTTGAATAATTAATTAAATTTTAGGATTCCATTTTAACAAATGACATATTCCATCAGATTCTTTATTTTCTTCCACAAAAAAGATACTTCTTAAATTTTTGTTGAAAATTTCAATATTTCTAAAAATAATAATTAGAGTTGAAATGGGCCAAGTACTACCATGCTCTTGGGATGGTTAACCGCTCAAGATAATGGCAATGTTGCAAAGAGTTATAAAAACCAACTACTAGGAGTCAAAAATGGTTATAAGCTAAGGAAGACAATTCACAAGGCATTAAACCTAATGAATTTTCTTTTTGTGGCAAAAATTCACCATGTTGGGAATTGTTATGAGAAAGCAAAATGGGAACTTTGTTTTTAAAGCAGAATTTGACACTTTTGCAAAATTAAATATTTGAAAAAAGAAAAAAATTAAGAGCATTGTATACACCCATGGTAAGGTTTAAATGACAAGATGAGTTTAATGTCCAAAGTTTTCCTTGTTTTCATTTGATAATTTCTCCTACTCCATGTTCTAAAATTATAATAAAAAGGAGAAAGAGAGTCCCTTCCAATGTGAAAGAAAAAGAAATTTTCCTCTACCCAACAACCAAAACGACCATTGAAAAGTGTCTCCACCCTCCCCACCAAAATAAGTGAACTCAATGTGGGTTTTGGGTGGTTAGGCTAGAGCTTGATTTTTGTTTTGTTTATTGTTTCTTTTTGGTTGCAAAAGGGGACAAAGGGGCCATTGTAAGTTTGCCACCAAGTGCCATGAACCCATCCAACCACTACTAGGCCAATTTTTTTTTTGTCAATCAACTCCAATAGAAAGAGAGAGAGAGAGAGATCATGTGGAGTTTTCTTGTGAGGGGGTTGGGTTTTGTTCACCTACCTACCCAACCTAAATGTAGTAGTGTGTTTGGCCATTACTTTTTTGCTATCTTGTACTATACATTTGCATTATTTGCCCCTCCATGTGACTCCCCAACCAATTCATATAATTTGCACAAAAGTTTGTCAACATTTCCCACATCCTCTCCACTCTTTCATGAAGATTCAAATACATTTCAAGGAAATTACAAAGAGAAATGTTATAGTGTGTATTTATTAGATATATAAATGAAATGAAATGAATTAAAACACTAGTAATTATAGCAACCCAATAGTGTGTTCAGTCCGTGGGGATTTGTTTTTTTTTTTTTTTTTTTTTTCCCAATTTTGATGTAGCTGACTGAGGTGGGGATCATTCATAAGCCAATTGGCTATTAAGAAAATATGAAAGGAAAAAAAAAGAAAACATCCTTCTATATTATTGACTACCTGCTTGAACCATGTGTAGAAATGTGGAGATTTTTGTAAGATTTTTTTCATATTTTCTTCAAATTTTTGTGATTTGCTTTTGGAAAAAGTCATTGACTTTATGGCATAAAAATTTCCAAAACTTTATGACGGAGTGAAATTTCCCACCCAAAAAAGGCTGGTTGTGATATCCAAGAAACTCATGTGCCAAGGATATATTGAAGTTTGAAGGTGGCTGTGTTTGTAGATTTAGATTTGGCATTTCAATGTAATAACTACAACCCAATAAACATATATCATTCTTTACACTATTATTTGGAGTTCAAGGTTTACACCATGGATAAATTTTATAAGTGTTATTATGTTTGGATCTCTTAGTTATAAATGCTATCCCTAGAAATGTTGTCATAAAAACTTGTAAAATTTTTATGTGCTAAAACTTAAATAGATGCAAATGTGTTAAAAAATCCATATTCCCCAACCCTAACATTTAAAAGAGGAATTATAAGTAGTTTTAAAAGAGATAAGGTAGAAAAAACATGTGAGAAAACATTTGGCTCATTTACCACTTCAACATTTATACATACTATTCAAAATGTGCACATACTCAAGACAACAAAATAAGTCAAAGATACCATTTTCAAAATGGACTATAGCACAATGCACATGGTATAAATTAGCTTCTACTTGGTATCACACAACCCTACAATAAAACCCCTTTTCCCACTCATACATGTTTGTGTACCATAAGGTAACAAACAAGAATGGCCGTCTCATGCAAGGAATACCTACCTTGTTTCACAAACAAGATTTTCATGGGCTTCTCAGTGCTCGACATCTCATCTTTGCTCAAAGAAGTCTATGTGTGTATGATTTACAAATTGTAAGAATATAGTTAGAGTTGAGTGCTTGGATTGGAAGGAGAAAAGGAAACTCTCAACTCATGCAGCCAATGAGATGCTCAACATGCCCTCAGGAGGGCCCATTATTTTTCCTCAATGATTTTCTCAACATGTCTATCAAGTTCCCAAGATGTTCCCAAAGGTTTTCAATGACATTCCCAAGATGTTCCCATAGGTTTCCAGTGACATTCCCAACATGTTCCGAAAGTTCCTAATGTGTTATGCAAGATGTTCTCAATAGCACCATAGTTTATCCCATTTCTTTTGGCATGTAGTTGAACTTGCACAATCTCTAAGTGTAGGCCAAAGGGAAGAGTTGCATACTTTCATTTTGGGGGATTACAGAATGATTCAAAATTGGTTTTTTGATGGGGGCTGATCAAACTGGCTCCTTGCAAACAAACACAAAAAGAAAAGAAGAACTTTGGGTGCAACCCCCACCCCCAAATCAATATAATACCACTGACAAATGGGTACCCATTCTATTAAGTGATAATGGATACATACTATATATCCAAGGGGAAAAGACAATTTAAGTTACACAAGAAAGAGAGAAGATGGGGAATAGAGAAAAGAGAGAGAGAGAGAGAGAAAGAGAGAGATTGTATTAGATATGATGATATGATTAGACTATAGCTTCTTCACACATAGCTTTGCCCACTTCATGAATGAATGAAGGAATGAGTGGGAATGGAATGGAAGGGAAGGGATGCCACCATCACTCCTCCCATTCTATTCTATTCCCACCACAACCACTGTTGTTGTGGTGGTGATTGTTGTTGTGATGGTGTGTCTCCCCCTGCACTCCACCTTTTTTGTACTAGAGTAGGTAGTCTTTGGTGGCTATGGTGCGGGGTGATGTGATGCATATCCCCTTGTTTTCTTGTTGTTGAAGTAGTTGTTGCCTGGCATGGCTTTGTTCCTCCCTTCCTCCTAGTACTTTTTGCTTCTTCTCTCTAAAAGCTTTCTTTGCTACCACCATGACCTAAAGCTTCCATAGCCCCAACCCAATGAGACAAGCTCTAGACTCCTGAAATAACAAACAGCTGCTCTTACTTACTTACTTTCTTCCTCTCTTTCTTTCTTCTGTTAGAGATCTTCGTCTTTCTGTATGGGTGGGTGTGTGTTTTTCTCTTTCAAGCTTTGAAGGAACTGGTACCATTGCTTGATGAATCCATCTTCTTGAGGATTTGGGACTACCCCAATGTGTGTTTCCATGCTTTTCATGAGGATCTGGAACTACCCAAATGTCTGTTTCCATGCTCTTCAAGAGGTTTTGGAACTGCCCAAATGTCTGTTTCCGTGTTCTGTGAGAAGTATAGAATGGGAGGTGGGAAATTGGGTTTCATGGGAAGTGTAGAATGTTTGATGAAGAATTGGGTAGTGGGGGAATGAAGGGTACACAGACGAATTTTTTGATTTGTGACAAGTGATCAAGAGTTGTTTTTCTGCCAATTTTACTTTTTGGGACCAATTTGGAGCTCACCCAAATCCAAAATCCAGTTGAAGAGCGTGTACTTGCAGAGCAGCTGGCTGATGGAGAAAGAGAAGGAGGGAGATGAAATCAAGCTCTGCTGATCCTGATTTGGGTTTTACTGTGAAGAAAGCAAATGGTGGTTGTGTGTGGTGGGAGAAGTATAAGAAATTTGAGAAAGACTTGTAGATAGATATGTGTGTTTGTGCCTCAGGAGTCCTTGTGTGCAGAATTTGGGAATTGGGGTTTTAGAGCTGTTGAAGAAGAGCTGGAGCTTTTGTGTTCTGCTCCCTCTCTTCTGTGGGTTATGATGATGATGATCAGCGCTTGAAGATGGAGGAGGGGTTTGTTTGGTGAAGGGTTGATCTTGTAGCCGTGATTTGTTTTGCCAAGGGGTTGATTGTGGAGGAAGAAGAGGATCTGGCATGTGTGAGGTAAGGTGAGGTGGGTTCGAATGGCTTTGGACGTGTGGCGGATTTGAGGAAGTTCATGGTTCTGCAGCTTTTATGAGTATGCGTCTGTGAATTGGGATGCTTGCTTCCAGAGCAAATGGGGGGCACAGAGAAGCATCAAGATCTGGCCAAGACATCAGAGGAAACAGCTCTCGCATTGAGGGGTTTCTTCTTACAAAGATTGCCTGATCAAGAGCTGGTCAGATCTCTTGATTTGGGTTTTTTTTCCCCATCCCCCTTCCCCTTTCTCTTGAGATGTGCCTGGCCTAAGTCCAGGGCTAATCTCTGAGGAAAAAGGTTTGGTTTTGACAAGAGATTTATTGGCAGCAGCAGCAGCTGCTGCAAGATATTTCATTTCCCCTGTGCCTGCTGTGAATTCGAAAGAAGAGGAAGAAGATTGGAAGAAGATGAAGCTGCCTGGATGTTCAGTCTGCCAGGTAACCTTCAATGAAGATGACAGAGCACCCATGATGCTGCAATGTGGACACAGCTTCTGCAAAGAGTGCTTGTCACATATGTTTGATGTGAGTGCAGATCACAGCTTGGTTTGCCCTAGGTGTAGACAGCCCTCAAAAGTGGGTAATAGTGTGGAAGCTCTACGAAAGAATTTTGGCATGCTTTCACTGATTCGACGAGCTTCAGCTGATTGCACTGGAGAAGATGACTCAGAAGATGATGATGATTTAGCAGACTCGTCATCGAATCCCTACTCTGATCGCTCACGCAGCAATACCCCACAAGCTAGTCCTGCTTGGTCACCAGGATGTTGTGGAATTTTCTTGGACTTGGGTTCACATTCGCTGCGATTGCTGCGCTTGTTGGGTACTGGACCTCAACCTGGCCAAGATGTGTGGGCAGGATTGCTTACTGGTGCCAGTGGCTGTAAGCACAAGGTAGCTGTGAAGAAGCTCGACATTCCGGTCAGCATGGACTTGGAATGGATACAGGGAAGGATTGAAGTGCTGCGTCGCAGTGCTATGTGGTGTCAGAACATATGCACTGTTTATGGAGTATGTGAGAAAGATGGCAAACTCTGCATTGTGATGGACAAGTACTTCTCCTCTGTGCAGAGGATGATGCAGCAAAATGAAGGTCGCCTTACTTTGGAACAGATTCTAAGGTAAGATTCTCTGGTTGACACATTCTTTCCTTGCTTGATGTAAGTGTGTTTGCTGTGGGAACACAACTGTTGATTGACTTTGATGGTTGCTTGTGTAGGTATGGTGCAGATGTCTCACGTGGTGTAGCAGAACTCCATGCAGCTGGAGTTGTTTGCATGAACCTGAAGCCTTCAAACCTGTTATTGGACTCAAAAGGTCGAGCTGTGGTTTCGGACTTTGGGTTTCCTGAAATATTGAAGAAGCCACAGTGCAAAAAGGCTCGTTCTGTTGCTGGAAGTGGTGGTGGGGATGAGGGATCGATGGCACTGATGCATTCGTGCATTGAATGCACAATGTTGAGCCCACATTACACAGCCCCTGAGGCATGGGAGCCTTTACGAAAATCACCACTCAATCTCTTCTGGGAAGATACTGTTGCAATTGCAAATGAGTCTGATGCTTGGAGTTTCGGATGCACTCTGGTTGAGATGTGCACAGGAGCTGTTCCGTAAGACCAAATTCCTTTCCATTTTCTGTGTGTACCATCCTCTACCCCAAGATCTAGATTGCTAGCATTTTGCTGATCAGCAGCTGCCCCTTGCTAACCTTCTTCTCCTCATGCTAGATACCCCAATTGTTGAAATTGATTGTGCTTGAAATTGCACAGGTGGGCAGGCTGTAGTTCAGAAGAGATATACAAAGCTGTGGTTAAGGCTCGACGACAACCCCCACAGTATGTTGGGGTGGTTGGCGGAGGAATTCCAAGAGATCTCTGGAAGATGATTGGGGAATGCCTGCAGTTCAAACCATCAAAGAGACCGACTTTTCATGCAATGTTGGCAATTTTCCTCCGCCACCTACGGGACATGCCTCTGAGTCCTCCCCCCAGCCCTGATAAGTATGTATAACAAAGCATCAAAGTTTCCACCTAGCTGCTGCTCATGTTATTGTTTATAAATGATGGGTATTTTTGTCCCTAATTGGGCATTTTGTTGATGATCAACTCCTCTCACATGCTGCATGTTTATTGTTGGAACCAGTGACCTATCAAAAGATGCAGAATCATCAGGGGCAGAGCCATCACCATCCTCAACTCTAGATTTTGGTCTTGTATCGCAAACATCCCTTCATCGGTTCATATCTGAGGGGGATACTGATGGAGTACGGTAAGTGGACTGGTTCAGGAGTTCTTAAAGAGATGACCTGGATGTGTACATGGGTGTCGTATGTTTCTAGGTTTCAGGATGCCACACACTTGCATTGACCAGGTTACAATCACAAACACTGGGTTAGTGTTATATAAACTGAAAATAAATGCTTTTGGGATTGTCTGAAACTGTGCCTTTTGTCAACCTCTATATACATATGCAGGGATTTGCTTCGTAAAGCTGCTGTGTCTGGCAAATCCGAGAATTTGCTTGGGGTGCTCTTGGATGGCCGTAATACAGAAGGTCAAACTGCACTGCACATGGCAGCTATGCGTGGTTACTCAGAGATAGTTGAGGCCATCTTGGAGTACCCAGAAGCAGATGTAGAGGTACTGGACAAAGATGGTGATACACCCATTGTGTTTGCTGTGGCATCTGGTACACCAGAGTGCCTCAAAGTGCTCATAAGAAAGGGTGCTGATGTGAATGCCCGGCTAAAGGATGGACTTGGCCCGGCTGTGGCACATGTGTGTGCATTCCATGGTCAGCCTGATTGCATGAGGGTAATTCATCTTTTCTTCATTCATCTGCATGATATTACATGATTGCCTACTTCTGTCTTAGATGTCAAGGTAGGTGTTTTCCCAGTCAAGAACTGTGCTCAAGAAATATGCAGAGCAAGCTCTGGATCGTGATCCGATCATGTACAGAAATCCTACTACTCCCCATATTCTGGCTGGTGGATCAAGCATCACATTTTCCATCAAGGATGTTGACAAAGAATTATTGTGGATTTTATTGTTGATATCAGGAGTTGCTTGTGGCTGGGGCTGATCCAAATACTGTCGATGATGAGGGAGAGACTGTCTTGCATCGGGCTGTTGCTAAAAAGCACATTGAATGTGCGATTGTCATCCTGGAGAATGGTGGCTGCAGATCCATGGGCATTCTGAATGCAAAGGAGCTCACGTATGTTTTTTTCATTCTTTCAGGACTCTCTATAAATTGCTAGATGTTGTATTCTCTTGTTGCTTGTTCTGATCCTAGGATTTTCTTGTGCCTTCTCTTACACCATTCTGTATTGAATAAGACACTGCCACTATCATCTCTTGCCATTTCTTACCATCAAGATACTGCTGACAACTTTTCACTTTTGCCTTTATCCTAGCCAGGAAAGATGATCAACAATTTTTTAGAACCAATTTCATGAGTCTAAATCACTGTGTGCTTCTGCTTTGTAATCTCTCGCAATTTTTGTGTCTACCTTCTGCTGCATGGAAGGGTGGTGGTTTCCTGAGATAGGTCTAGTGAGAGATAAAAACAGCAACCCACTTTTTTTTCTAGACATTTTTTTCAGACACACCACATTTAATTCTCTAGGCAGTGTTAAGGAGATCAAATGCTTTCTTCTGCTGCACCCAGTGAGTCCGGTGCCAAATCCGATTTTCCAGTTGTGGTGTGATGGATCTGCGTGACTTTATTCCATAACAGGCCCTTGCATTTGTGCATTGCAACTGCAAATGTGGCTGTTGTGAGAAAATGGGTGGAGATTGCGACACTTGAAGAAATTGAAGCAGCCATGGAGGTGCCCAGCTCGGTGGGGACCGCTTTATGTATGGCTGCTGCTCTTAAAAAAGCCCATGAGGAAGGTCAGCTCCCTGGTTGCTCAATTCCTTATATTGGATCTTGGCAAAGACAAAGCCCAGGCTTCATTATCACTGTTCAGATTGTTCTACTCTGTCTTTGAGATAGGTTTTCCGCTAACACAGCAGTAAAAGCCTTATCCAGACAAAAATGGATTGAGCAAGCTCACTGTGGTGACAAACTTGACTGTACAGTTTTGTCTGTCTCCAAAATGGGTCGATGGTATATGATCTGAATGCTTGATCCATTGTGCTAAAATTGTGAAAGAATGTGCTATTGTTTCAGAGGCAAGAGAGCTGGTGAGAATTCTACTGGCAGCAGGAGCTCATGCAACTGCTATGGATATCCCCCGGGGTCAAACAGCATTACATGCTGCTGCTATTGCCAATGACATGGAGATGGTGAAGGTGGGTTGGATTGTCGGCTGGTGAAAATTTTTATTAAAATTGGGCAAACAAGAAAATCTTATTGCAAGAGAAGAAACCAGAAACAACCTGGGCAAGTTGTGGGTAATTTTATCCACTTCTTCTGTTCCACATGGCTTCAAGACTACTACTACTACTATGGTTGTCCCTGACTTAGATAGTGGGCATTCTCTATCCAGGACATACTGAGCACAGGAGTTGATGTTGATGTGAGAGATATCCACACTAGCACACCCTTGTATGTTGCATTGGCACGTGGCTCAGGGGATTGTGTAGGTCTGCTGCTAGAGAGAGGTGCCCGTTGCAACATTCAGGTATAATTGTATTCATTTCTTTGTCTTCTACCATGCATATAAACACTAAAACCTAAACCCACTCAACCATCTTTTGGTCAAACAGGTTGTTGTGCCTCATTGAATATGCTGCACATGTTCAAAGTCTTTCTGTTACCTGGAAGTTTGAGTCTTAGGTTGAAACCAGAATTTGTGGAACTTGAGAATGATCCACATTATTGGCAGGATGATGAGGGAGACAATGCATTCCACATAGCAGCTGATATGGCGAAGATGGTTCGAGAAAACCTTCACTGGATTGCTGTAATGCTGCAGCGCCCTGATGCAGCAGTAGATGTAAAGAATCACAGGTCAGGATAGAGCTGGCCCCATATAAGACTATGATTATAGGCATGTCAATTGGTATCTGAGAAAATGCAAGTTGGGTTTTTTCTGAAGCCTCCTGTCTGTATCTTGCTAGCTTGGGGTGGTGTTATTCATATTGAAAATGGATTGATTTTGGGGCAGTGGCAAAACCTTGAGGGACTTGTTGGAGGCGCTGCCTTGTGAGTGGCTTTCTGAGGACTTACTTGAAGCACTCTCCTTCAAGGGTATTCAACTCTCACCTACCAAGTAAGTGACCCTTTGGAAATTGGTGTATTGGTTTGCTCAGTAATTTTCAGTAATATCTGCAGTATTGCAATCAGACAGTTACTGGACGTATTTTTATTTTCTGACATAGGGGATAACCTAGTGTTCTTCTTTGACCAATTGGGTGGTGTTTGATTGTTTGACAGATTTGATGTTGGGGACTGGGTGAAGTTCCGAAGGTGTGTGAAAGTGCCCAAGTTTGGATGGCAGGGAGCAAATGACCAAAGTGTTGGTTTTGTGCAAAGTGTGGAGGGTGTTGACCAGGTCATCATATCCTTTTGTACTGGTGAGGCACGGGTGCTGGCTGATGAGATTCTCAAGGTGGTGCCTCTTGATCGTGGCCAACATGTCCGCTTGAAGGCTGATGTCAAAGAGCCAAGGTAAATTATTTGAGTGTTTTTTTGTGTTGGGTTTGAAGAATCTCTTTTGAATTTTCTCACAATGTGCTGTAATGTGGGATTGACTTCTCTCTAGGTAAAAACTAGCAATTTTGCGTTTTGCATGCAGGTATGGATGGCATGGGCAGTCACAGGAAAGCATTGGTACAGTGCTATGTATTGATGATGATGGGATCCTAAGAGTAGGCTTTCCAGGGGCCTCACGAGGCTGGAAGGCAGACCCTGCTGAGATGGAGAGAGTAGAGGAATTCAAAATTGGTGACTGGGTTCGTATCCGCCCATCCCTCACCACTGCCAAGCATGGTCTCGGGCCAGTCACACCTGGCAGCATTGGAGTTGTTTACAGCATCCGACCTGATCATAGTTTGCTGCTGGACTTGAGCTATCTCCAAGGCCCTTGGCATTGTGAGCCTGAAGAGGTGGAGTTTGTAGAACCATTTAAGGTACAAAGATGTACTTTCTCAGGGTGGAGATGGATGTTTTGGTTCCTTTGGTGAGAGCAAGTTTATTGAAACCAAGTGGGCTAAACATTCAACATTTTGTTTCTCATACCAGGTGGGAGATCGTGTGTGTGTAAAAAGATCAGTTGCAGAACCACGATATGCTTGGGGTGGTGAGACACACCACAGTGTTGGTAAGATTAGCGAGGTGAGCAGTGATGGCTTGCTCATGATCGACATCACAGGTCGTCCCATCTTATGGCAAGCTGATCCTGCAGACATGGAGAAGGTTGAAGAATTCAAGGTGTGCTCTTGTTCTTAGGAGGTCACGGTTTAGCTCCATAGCTTGACTGTTGAATACAATGTCCCTTTAGATCCTGCTGTGAAGATAGTCAGAAAATGTCATCAACAATTCTTGGATGATGGTGTCTGTGGGTACTATAGAAATGGAGACATTTGATTTCACATGGGGCTGATCTGTGGATTATAGGTTGGTGACTGGGTTCGGGTGAAACCATCAGTTTCTTCCCCCAAGTATGGATGGGAAGATGTCACACGAGGGAGCATTGGGGTGGTTTATTCTCTGGATGAGGAGGGTGACATGGGAGTTGCATTCTGCTTTCGCAGCAAGCCTTTTCCATGCTCAATCACTGATATGGAGAAAGTTAGCCCTTTTGAAGTCGGTCAAGAGATTCATATCTTGCCCACTGTTACTGAGCCGCGCCTTGGCTGGTCCACAGAGACCTCTGCAACCTCAGGAAAGATTGCACAAATCGACATGGATGGTACCCTCAATGTAATTCTTTTCTTTGCCTTACCTGATCCTCTGCATGTTGAATGACTTGGATAGTATTTGGTCAGTTGTGTATCCACCGCTGTATATGCATGATCTTCTTTGTAGCTCAACACAAAGAGTAGCTAGTGTTTGATGCATGTGTTTTTGCTTCAAGCTGTCTAATTGCTTCCAACAAGTTTTATTCATGCTGATGCTACAGGTGCGGGTTGCAAACCGGAACACATTATGGAGAGTGGCACCAGGTGATGTGGAGCGGCTTTCTGGGTTTGAAGTGGGTGATTGGGTACGGCTGAAAGCATCTCTCCGAACTAAGCCCAGTTATGATTGGCATGGAGCAGGCAAAGAGCAAATTGCAGTGGTGCACAGTATCTCAGAAGCTGGCTACTTGGAACTTGCTGGCTGTTTCAGAACAGGCCGGTGGATGACTCACTATTCAGATGTAGAGAAAGTGCAGACACTCAAGGTTGGGGAGCATGTGCGGTTTCGGGAAGGAGTAGTGGAACCACGTTGGGGATGGAGGGGATGCTCATCTGCCAAGAAAGGAGTTATCATAGGGGTTCATGCAGACAGTGAGGTACGAGTTGCATTTCCTGGGCTGACTACCACATGGCGGGGGGACCCAGCTGATTTGGAGAAAGAAGAGATGTTTGAAGTAGGAGATTGGATCAAGATCCGGGAGGATTTGGAGGAACCTCTGCGTGGATGGAAAGGTGTGTCTCCTGGCCGCATTGGCGTCATACAGGGTACATCATATGAGAATGAAGAGGATATTGAGGGTACAGAATTGCTTATTGCATTTTGTGGCGAGCAGGAAAGATGGCTGGGATTGGCTAACGAAATTGAGAGAGTGAATCCAATACAGATTGGGCAGCAGGTGCGAGTGAAGGCATCTGTGAAGCAACCACGGTTTGGATGGTCAGGCCACAGCCATGGTGACCTTGGGACAGTCACCTTGATTGATGCTGATGGGAGGCTGAGAATACACTCGTCAGTTGGTTCACAGAAGACATGGATGCTAGACCCATCAGAGGTAGAGGTTGTGGAAGAGTACCCTCTTTGCATCGGGGAATGGGTACGGGTTAGGCAGTCTGTTCCTACTCCTGTCCATCAATGGGGGGAAGTTACACATAAGAGTATTGGGATTGTGCACCGTATTGATGAGGATGGAGACTTGTGGGTTGCTTTCTGCTTCTTGGAGAGACTCTGGGTGTGCAAACCAATGGAGATGGAAAGAGTGGATCCTTTTAGAATTGGTGACTCCATCAGGGTGAAAAGATCAGTTGTCACTCCACGTTGGGGGTGGGGTATTGAAACATATGCCAGCCGTGGTGTGGTATCAGGTGTTGATGCTGATGGGAAGTTGAGAATTCGTTTTGGCAGACGTGAGGGCAGGTTGTGGGTAGGAGATCCATCTGATGTGGAACTTGACCCTGATCCTCCCTGACATCAGGAGGCACCAGACATGGGCACAAGTCTCTGTTTCCTCGGTTTTTTCCCACATCTTGTTGCCCATCTCCTCACATGCCAAATTCTTGCCATCATCATCAATGGAGTGTTGGTAGTGTCACCTCATCTATGGGATGGGTTTGTGGCACTGCAACAATTTGATGGTTGGACTCAAATGACAAAGAGGACCCAGACTTCCTGCAAGTCATTCTTTCTGTCAGCAGCCCTAGTGCTGCTGCTTGCTTCAGAAAGGTTACCAGACTTGGAGGTCTGAGGTTCAACAGTTGACAACAGCTTGCACCCCTCCTGGGTGACGATGAAATGCTTGAAAGGCACTGGAACATGAACCATCCTCTCCTGGTGAATTTGAGCAAGTCTACATTCAGCTGCCTTGCGTGTAATTTCAAGACACAGAATGTAATTTGAGCTCTCAATTGGTGGGTTGGGTCAAAAGCTGGATTGGCTCACTTGTGGAGGTCCTTGGAAAAAAGATCCAGTGGTGCATACCTGCACTCCCTTACCATGTTCCTCCCTCCCTCGCAAACTTGCTTGATGTTTCAAAGACTTTCAGCTATCTTTGTCCAATGAGATTTTCTTTACGAATATTAGCAAGAAAGTATACTTATGTGATGGATTGTCCAGGTGGGCTTTCTGATCAGTCACCTTGTGCAAAATGACTGCTTTGGTGCTGATAGTAGAGTATGTAGAGAGGTAGATGATGGGAGTTAAATGTTGGTCAGTGATGAAGTTCCAAGTTCACATCTTTGCACCTGAATCTTCGTCTCTTTCGGAAACTGCAACATGTCTGAACCTCTTTCACTTTACAAATATTATGGATCTTATGTAAAAGGTTAATTGATGCTCACAGAGGGTTGTTCTTGCAATCACTTACATACAGGACAGGAGAGACACACACATGGTAACAACATTTCCGCGGAATTCAATGAGGTGGGTTATTAAACTGGAAGCATCTTGACATTGCAAATTTTTGAGAGTTTGAATATGGCTGAGATGGTTTGAAATGTGAGGGATTGAATTCATATATTAGTGCTGATTAGCAAACTGTCTTGCTGCAAAGGAGGCTTGTGTATGTATGTTTCTGTGTATACAAATAGTGGTGTTCTGTTGGGACCTTGCCATTGTATTGCCAATGTGTTGTAAGTAATAGTGGTGTCAACTTTGGCATGTGTAATAAGTTTCCAAGTGGAGAGTCTCCTTGCTCACAACTATGAACCTTTGGAATTGTCTAGGATTGATGGTTAACCCCCATATTACTATGTGTTGATTTAGCATAAACAGACTTGAAAAATGTTCCTCTCACACGGGCACACACCTTACTAAATTAAAATTTTAATTAACTTCCTATAGTGAAAATGGTTCTAAACTCTATAACATTTGCTCCTTTGGTGTGGAAGTTGTAAAATCATAAATGTGCACATAGGACTTTATGAAAGTACCAAAAGTGCATCAAGGGCCATATGTGGGTTAAGGTGTGGTTACAAAACAAACACCAATCTTAATACATAGATCTTGAGCCTATAAAGGAGTAGGTTCAAGAACCCTCTTCCTCCTACAACTTGCAACCTACTAATGTTTAGGTTGATGACAATGTTCCCCTGAGGGACGTTCCCTAAATGCTTGTTCAGGGATCTACTAATGTTTAGGTTGATGACAATATTCCCCATAGCGACATTCCTTGTTCAGGGACACATTATAAAATTATCTGTAAAGTCACCCTCTCTTGCACCCCCTATCCTCTCTGCTTTCACCCATTATCCCCCTCTTTCAGTGGTATCTGCAAAGTAAGAAATTTTATTATCTCAGTATGAAATGCTGAAACTCAGCATTTAATGCACAAGGTTCGAGAGTAATTATAGTAGTTGTGCAGGTAGGAGCAGTGAAAATATATGTAGCAGCAGTGGATGTACACATGAAAAAGGAAAGAGGCGATGAAACTCAGTTTACCACCAAAATTGGCGGACAAACTAGTTTCGGTCCCAGTTACTTCGTTTAGTAAAATTTCATTCCCAGTTACGCGTTTGATTCCCTATTATGCCGAAACTGGCCGGTCTTGCCCCCTAATCGCCTGACTTTACGGATATCTTAAATATCTATTTTCAACTGTGGATTATGTGCAACTACTATTTGCATTTTTTTTCACCTCATTCTTAAGATTCTGATAGCTCACCACCTTCTCAATTTTGTCCATCTCTCTCCCACTGTCAAATATACTTATTTCTTGCACACAAATTTTCAAGACTTGAAATCCATGTTCAAGATGAAGTTGGCAGGATTATATGTGCGTATAAACAGCTCACTATTTTATGGATTGAAAAGGTTACACAATTTATGATCACTACATCACAAAAATCCTGAGAAAAAATACTGTATTGTTACTAGCCTAAAGCTGAAGGTGCAAAGTATGTCAAGATTTTCAATGTGGAACAGAATGTTCTTCCAAGTCCTATATTTGCAGGTATTACCAAAATTGAGTTCTATTCCACTGATGAAGCCAACCACCACAGTGTTGGTTATTGAGTGAAAACACTAGCACGGAATATCCTAGGTGGACTCGACTGGCAATTTTCATTGTAGTGTATGTCTAATGGAAAATTCTTCCTGAATTGCACTCCCTTCAGTGCGGCATTGGGGACTTGGTGGGAGTAAGGTGAATGTGAACATAATATCTTTTGTTGTATGAAATTCTTACAAAAATTTGAATTATTCATGATGTTTGTTCACAAAATTTCATTTGAAGTTTGAAACTCCATGAATCAATAGATATTGCATCGTGAAAATTACAAAGTGAAAATTACAAAGTGAAAATTTACAATGAAAATGCATGGTGAAAATTGTATAGTGGAAATGCATAATGAATATTACAAAGTGAAAATGCACAATGAAAATTGTATAGTGGAAATGCGTAATGAATATTACAAAATGAAAATGCATAGTGAAAATTACAAAATAAAAATTACAAAGTGGAAATGCATAGTGAAAATTACAAGGAGAACTTCCACACACATTTGTTAAATAAATAATTAATTCTGAAAAGTCCCATTCAAAAAGAAAACCTTGAATATTCAAAATGCTTAGGGTAATATTCTGGCCGTAGAGCGTTCCACCCTGTGAGCTGAGGATGGACCAGTGTAACTAACGACCAAGGTAGGCCAGTATGGTGCAGCATCCTGCTTGTAGGCTGAGAAATTCCAATTTTTGTAATTTCCCGCTGTACAAGCTGAACACCCTGGCCTCCTCCCTCCCCCACCTACCTACCTATTGACCCGCACACCCAGCTACCTACCTACTCACCCATCTACCTACCTACCTACCAATCTACCTACTTATGTACTTACACACAAACTTTCTACCAAGGCAATGACAATGCAAGTTGATGAAGGAATTGCAATATACTAGGTAGGTTTCCACCACATTTCCTACCTACCTACCAAACTGTAAAAAACAATGTTGCAATGACCCAATAGAAGGTAATACAACTAAACTAGATTTCTTCTTTATAGTCCTACAAAACTCAACAATTGAATTATTTTGCAACACCCATATGAAGGTATTACAAATGAACTTGATATATCACATTTATTGTAATACAATACAAACTACTTTAATTTCATCTAATTCAACAATGCAATATCCCAAGGACACATTGGAAATAACATATCCAACCTAATTCCCATATGCATTACCTTCATCAAGGTAATGTAAATGCATTGGATCATTTTATTGTTTTGCAATACCTTTAGGCCTAGTTGTAAATATTTTATTTCATCTACTTCATCCGTGCAATACCCTATGGATACATTGACAATATACTGTCCAACCCAACTCACACATGCATTACTTTCATCAAAGTAATGCAAATGCACTAGATTATTTTGTTGTTATACAATACCTTCATGCCCAAGATAATATATTTCACTTCATTTGATTCAAAAATGCAATTACTAGATTATTTTGGGCTTATGCAATACCCTCATGCTTAGGTTATATTTCATCTCATCTAATTGAACAATGTTATACCCTAAAAACGTATTGGAGATATTTTATTGTCTTGCAATACCTTTAGGTTTAGTTGCAATTATTTCATTTCATCTATGTCATCAATGCAATACCTTATGGACACATTGACAATATCATATTCAACCATATTCACATGTGCATTATCGTCATCAAGGTAATGCAAATCCTGTAGATGATTTTGGTGTTTTGCAATAGTTTGAGGACAGCTTGGAAATAACTTATGTTGACCTTGTATGCAATACCCTAATATGGGTGTTAACCAATATTTAATTGTGGTCTCATGTTAGACTAAGTTAAAAAAATCCAATTCGATTGCAATACCTTCATATGGTTTACCTTATTCTTATTGGAATTATGCAATATTGTCATGGGTGTATTAAGGTATTGCATGGACTAAAAAAGAATTTGAGCCTATGCAATACCTTCATGAGTGTATATGATTTAAGGATAGGGCTGATGGAATATGTTTTGTCATGTCCCATAGGTATTGCATAACAAAATTGTAAATGCAATACCCTCATCATGTAATATAAACTATTTCAAAGTTTTAATTATGAAATAGTGAATTATTTTTATGATGAAAGTATTGCACAAAAGCATGCATTTAGGTTTTAATGGAACTTGCATAGACATTTGGATTACAATTGCAATACCCTCATGTCCTAACAATACATCCAATCAATTTTTTGCTCAATGCAAAATTCACATACACTACATATGGATCCTAATAATGTTGTTTCTGTACAAATGACATTCAAACTTTTTACAAGTAGATATCTTTGCATACATTCATTTCCAATGCCAATGGGCTATCATGGAGGTTAAATTAATCTACAAGAATGTGGCGTAGAAAATTCATGGATGTTGTACACATGGTACAAAATGTGCATTAGTCAAAAAATGGAGTGTCAAGCTAACCACCCCCACCTTCACCTTCACTTGCATTAGAATTTTCACCAATAGATTTCAATGATAATCCATTTGCATTCCGATAATGTGTTGATGTATTCTTTGCAGATTGAACATATTGTTGGGTGTATAATTAATGGTTTGCCAAAATTGTCTTCATTGAATAATCTATGAAGGCTTCCTCCATAGTACTTCAAATCTTAAAGTGGACATACGCATAAACCAATTAGTATAATTTGGAAAACACATGTTTGAAACATAATGCAAATTTGAAATGAAAATTGAATGTGATGGAACCTATTGGCCATGAATCATTTCCAATTCATAGTAATTCACAAGTAGAGTGATCTCCTTTTTACATTCCTTTTTGGATGAAGATCTTGTCCGATCCAATTTTCCCAAACATTTTTAAGGCCCTTTGCATAAGAAACCTTGCTACCTTGAATTATGCCAACAAGATTTTCATCCTTCTTTAATTTGGTCATTACATGGGAGGGGGGGGTTGGGGGGTGGTGGTGTGTGGGATGCCACATCCCATGTTGGAATGCCAATAGAGTGAACAACTTGGAAGAGGCAAATTTTACCAATGTGAACTTTGGTGTCGATTTTATTTGTAGTGCATCATTCTAAAAATGATCTCACTTGCATGTGGCATGGGCCTTTGCTTAAGCAATTGCCTTTTGCATGTTGTGTTAAAGTTTAGAAATGGGATTGTTTAACACTTGTGCATTCATCGATGCATGGTCTTGACAACATGGCCCTTTTTATCGAGTAGATGGACATCCAAGCTTCCTTAGTTTTGTGGAAAGACGGTGTTCTTGGTGCAAACATTGAATAAGATGCATTTCAAGTTTTAATTTTGCAAATAAACCTATGCCATTTTTTTCTCGAGTCAAGCCCTCCTTGATAACCCCATGTGACACATAGCCCATAAACCAGTAAAACAAAAAAAAACAAAGGAAACAATCAAAATGTTTAGATAAATCATAAAAGAGGATCAAGGGTATTGCATGCACACCATTAACTACTCTTAAGGTTATTACATAGGCAATGAAGGTATTACATATACAAAAATGATTGATTATAATGTTGTCACATAAATAATGAAGGTATTGTATATGCAACAATGATTATTGATTAGGTTTTTACATATGCACTGGGGTATTGCATACCAACCATTGAGTATTAATAAGATTAAACATTTGGTCATTAGGGTATTGCCACAACCCTAGCTTTGGGCTCACGACCAAGGCAAAGGGTTTCCAAGGGTGTGGGCTAAGATTAAGTTCAGGAGTCGCATTTTTATGCCCCGGGAGTGCAAAAGAGTGTGAGGGAAAAAACCTTCACATTCCCGAGTGAACTCCCATGTTGGGAGTTAGAGTCTTGGTGGACTCCTGAATGTTGAAAGAGTGATTGCAAGGGTCAAAACCTAATGGCTTGAAAAGTTTTTTATATCGTTGGAAAGTTATTAAAACATAGATGTCTAAAATGGGCTCACATCACCCATTTGGACATCTGAAACATAAGTTATGGCCAAAAGAAAGGCCAGGAGTCAAATTGGCAGTTTGACTCTCGACCACTAAAAGTCGGGAATCAACCCGATTTCCTTGCGTGTAGGTGGTGTGTGAGATACCATTAGAAAGCTCTCGATGAGGGCTACAATTTTGCTTTGGACCTCATTGCGATCATAGGTCTACACACAAAGTTATGGGGCTCCAAAGTTGCGGGAGTCCCGACTTTGGCAATTTCGGGACTCCCACTTGGGAGTCCCGGGACAAAAAGCCATTTGGATGTGGGCCTCGTGGAGAGGCACAAAGTATACTATAGGGGGGAAGGTGGTGGCTTTCCCCAAGTCTGGGCTATGGTGAGTCTTGTGAGTCCGAGTTTGCCCGTGGTTCATCTTAGCACCAAAAGTGTTTCAATTATGCACTAACCAATTTGTTATTTGGTTTGTATAGATCCGAGTGAGTGATTAAGTGCTTGTCATTCTTCCTAGTCCCATCTCGTAGCTCCAGCACGCCTTTCTACCCCCTCAAAGTGTTGCAAGCTAGGGAGTGTGCCCCGACTCCTTGCTTTTCCGTTGTCTTTAGTCTGGATTCACATTTGAGTCCCTTAAGGAGCCTGGAGGTGCGTCAGGTATTGTTAAAAATAATTGGCCAAAAAAATCCCATCCATTATTTCAATGTGAAAGAGTGAGCATGCAATGACTTAACATAAGAAAAAAACTAGTGCTAACTTGTGTGAAGATTGAAAATTACAAGTGTTTACTACTTTTACTTTTGCTCTTCCATTGCATGAGCATTTGCTTGTTGGTGTTCCTCTACTATGAAAGCATTTGATTGCATTTGTTCATTTGCATTATCAAGTTTGTGCAAACCAACACTGTCATTTGACAAACTTAGCTCAGCCAAAGATGTCAAGCTATTTTAGCCTATGTTACATCTTCCATCATAGATGATACTAACTCATTGCTTATATCAAAATTGCTTTCAACACATTGCTTGAACTTCTTGTGAGTTTACATCCTATTTTTAAAATCATTAAAACTAAGCTTCATAAAAATTATAACAAACACAATAAAATCAAAATGAAAAAATGAATGACACAACCATTATCAAAATTATGATATGGAGCAAAAGGAAGACAACCAACAAGAGCACCAAAATCAAGACCACTAAAATCAAGACGATTAATAGGAGTTGAGACGAAAAGGTAAACCCCTTCCTTTATGGTTGGGACAAGGTGAACCCCTTCTTTTGTGTGTTGGGGTTTTCCCACACACACACACAACATAAGCAAAAAGAACAATTAAAGTTAGCAAGCCAATGTTTTTTTTTGAGAAAACCAAAAAAAGGGAGAACAAAAAAACCCGCAAGAAACAATAGAGATAAATAAAAAATTCAAAAATTACAGGGAAAAAAAAAAGGAAAAACAAAAAAAAACAAGAGAAACAAAAAAACTAGAAAAGAAAAGGAAAAAAAAACTAGAAAAATAGAACTTAAGAAACCCCCAAAAATTTTATTAAAAAACCAATTAAATTAACAAGAAAAAAGGAAAAAAACAGCAGAAAAAAAAAAGAGAGATTAAAAAAAGAGAAAAGTATAGAAATGAAAGCCAGAAATAAAACCAAAAATCCAAAAGTAGAACTTTAAAGAAGTACAGAAAGAAAAAAAAAGAAAAAAAAGAGAAAAGAATGGAAACAAGAAAATCATGGGGGAAAAAATCCAGAAAAATCCAGGAAAACAGAAATTAACAAACCCCCAAAAACTAGTATTAAGCTAACCAAAAAAAACAGGAAAAAACAGAAACAAAAAAGAAACAAGATAGAAATAAAAATTTAAAAATACAGAAAAAGAAAACCAGAAATAAAAAAAAGAAATAAAATATTTTTTAAAAAAGAAGCACAAAAAGAAAAAAAAAGAAAAAAAGGGGGAGGAAAAAAAAAAACCAGGAAAACAGAAATTAAAAAACCCCAAAAAACCTAGTATTAAAACCGACAACAGAAAAAAGGAAGAAAAAGAAAAAGAAAAGAAACAAGATAAAAATAAAAATTTAAAAAGGTCCAAAAATAAAAAACCAGAAAATAAAGAAAAAATATAAAACTAGAAATTTAAAAATTACAGAAAATTAGGAATAAAAGAGGGAAAAGAAAGAGGATTTTTTTTAAAAATCAGAAAAATATTGAAACGCCGAAAAAACGGTATTAAAAATAGAAAAAAAAAGAAAAAAATTTGAAAGAAAAAATGAAAATTAACAAAAAAGAAATAAGAGAAATAATTAAATAAAAACTAAACTGAAATCAGAAACTCCTAGAGAAGGCAGCAAACCTTTGCTGCAATTGAGAGCTCTTGGCATTGGCAACAAACCTCAACTATCATTGTAAGTTTTCAAGGGTTGGGTTGCAAGAGACTCACCTCTTCTAGTTGCTCCTTGTGTTGCTCCTCATCATCTCTCTCATCCACTTTTTGTTGCTCTTGTCCTCCTTTTCCACAGCTTCACACACACACACACACGAAACAAAGGGTAAAAGGGGAGGGGCGGCTGTTTAGGGAAACAGAGTGCCTGCCCACAAGATTATTGCTTATATGCACACAGCATGTCTTGGATCATCAATCTAGACATGATATTTTGCTGAAATTGTTGAGAATTGTACTCCCAACTTATGAAAAACTATTTATCGTCTCAACCATTGGGTCATTATTACATATACACAACAAAAGGTGTACTTTGCATAGTTCTTCCCCATGTATTGAAATTCTGAAAAATTACATTTAAGACTGCATAACCTCATTTTAAAAATTAAATTAAATAAATAATCAGCAGAAGAAGTGCCAAATATTGTAGTACCTTGGTGGGTTCGGCACACAAGTGCCGAATAATTAATTAATTTTAAATTATAAATTCTCCATGTGAGTTTTTAATTTTGAACTTTTTGAAATATAAAAAATTTACATAGTAAATTCCAACTCAATTTCACAGTTCTCTTATTGTCCTTGTGATCAGTGGGTTCACAACTAATTGCTTATCTGTATTATGCTAGTGTTTGATTCTAGATTCCAGCTTGAAAATCTTCGGCAAAACAAAAAATAATTTAATTGATGGCAAAGTCACCCATGTACTATGGTACAATAAAGACCATAGTAAGTTTAAAGTCGTTTTTATGTATTATTGCCCATGAATTCATCTTTCTGTCAAACATTTTCTACTCTGCCCAAGTGGAACCAAGGTTAAGTTTTCTTTGAAAGTTAAGGCAAGTTGAATTAAAATCGCCACTATTGTTGAAAAACAACATTTGTGGCCATTGTACTACCCAATAAGACCGTGAGTGTCCCAAGTAGTTTTTATCTTAAAAGAAAGCTAATTTATGTTCACGACATTTCCACGAGAATATTGGCTTGCTGTGTGTTAACCGGAAGTGCATCTCATTTTCTGGCATCAACCATCAACCGTGTAGATTTGTAAACTATTTGGGTAAAGGTGAAAGGAGTTTTGAACATGTGAAAATGAATTTTGATAAGATGAAACCAAGAAAATCTATACACATGTATGCATCTATGTACATGAATGATCTGACATAAAAGTTTAATTAATGATATATAAACATACAAAAACTTATAATATCATAAAAATATTAGAATAGTAGAAAATCAAATTGCTGTACTATGCCATTTTATGGAAAATATGAATGTCCAATGCAATTTGTATTGCAAAAGCCATAGTTATTTCAACTTCATGAAGTACGTTGAGATATTTCCTAGTTCATTTGGAGGGCACCTTATGTTCTTGATTAGCCCTCAGGCCACTCTTAAGTAGTGGGTGTAAAAGGCCACCCCTCTCTCATATCTTGTGACTCAAATATGTTTAGATTTATGATAATATTTGGTGTGTGTGCTTTGCAATGGGTGGGGACATTCCTAAGATGTGTGGGCAGCTATCACCTCCTCCTAGGGCCCTTGTACTTTAGAAATGCCCCTTGAGCTTGGCCATTATCCTACACAAAAATGTTCCATGGTGCTTCCACTGATAAAGAATGGATTAAGTATTTGAGATGCAAATATCATAATTGAAATAAGTATATATTGGTTGTAGGTTAAACTTTTTATGAATGCAAAAACTAAGTCAAGAGTTTCAAATCTAAACCCACAACTCTCATGTAGCCATGCTTGCATGACCCTAAATCATAGAACATCTAAGTGGACTGGAGCTGGGTTCAAGGACATTGTTATAGAAAGCGCACATCATTAATTCTATTTATCCAGAGACCGATTTGTCATTAACTTTTTCTTTGTAGGTAATTTGGGCTGTGCTGATCCAAGGTAGCAACATCGTAATTAGTTGGATCTTTCTCAAGTTTTTGCATCAGAAAAATCTGGATCTAATCTGAGGAAAGAGGAGGCTAAGCATGTTAGCAATCTTATCCTTCAACTTCTGTTTTTTTTGTGGAACACCATCTAGCTGAATTTTTTTTCTGTGGCTTATGGCCAACCTTTCCATGGATTTCCACATTCAACTAACTGTTGTAGCACTATTATAGCTTTTGAAGGTAGAAGGTGTTATTACATTCAACTTCCATTATGTGAGCTGCCCATAATTTGTTAAATTAATTAGACATCACAATTTTTGTGTTGAGTTTGCTCATTTGGCTTCTCAGTCTAGCCTGGGGAAAGACTTAGCGTTCTTTCAGAGTTACAAGTGAGTGAGGAAGAATTACACTAAGCATCATTCAGACCTCCGAGCTGTAGCTGTTCTTGAAGAAAGCCAAGCAATGTCATCACCTCATGTCTGTTGGTTGTGCTTTTGGAAAATTTCCTACAAGGAATTGCAGCAGGGCTTTAGCCATGTAGTTGTCATGTGGACAAGTTGCTTTCCATGAGTCCTCAGCTACAACAGATTAGAGTTCAACCTGTATAAATGCCCAGTCTTTCACCCAGCTCCAACTGTTAATTGGGTCTACTGCAAGCTTGAGTACAAGGTCGGTGGTGGACAATGGGAGGAGTGAAAAAATGACAATGTTTGAACTTTGGACTACATGGATTGGTTGGATGTTTAAATGAAAGTTCCAGGAAGGAGGCTGCATACATTTTCATGTACAGCAAAAAACATTGTGATATTTTTACTATCATTGATCGTGCGCACACAACTCTTCTGAGATCATGTAGAATTGCTTTGGGGTCCTAGTCTATTAGCTCACATTACCTCAAGAACATAATCTTTTCAGGAGTATGTATGGCTGTTGTTATGATAATGTGCAACTCAATTATATATAGACCGAAATGCTTTTGTTAAAATCTATATTCTCTTCGAATTTCACAAGAATCATCCATGTGTCCTTTCTCATAAGTCCTTTAAGATTTTACAACATCAACCTGCTTCATATGATTTTTAGAAGGAATAGGTGGACAAATATAATCAGTACAGTTGTTCTGGGGGCCCTGGTCTGAGCATATCAATTGCATGCAATGTGAAATTCATGTGACAGGTTTCTAGGACATTGCTGAACCTTCTACCAGTGCATTTAGACAGATGCAATCATGTCCATAAAACATTTTCTAGGGCTTGTTCAATGACACAGGACATGCCCAAAATACTTCCATGCCAAATGTTAATTACCCAAGAGTTTATCCAACATAGACACTATGCAAACTATGTGAAGATTCTGAAATCACAAGAGAATTTGTTTCATTTCCATAACAGATCCTCCCTGCCCTTGAATTATCACCTCTTTGAATCTTCAATAAATGCAACCAGTTTCAAGCTTTGTTCCAAGAGATTTTCATCTATATAATCACATGGTACAGGATTTATAGTGGTGTTTGCTCTATTCACAAGTGTGAGTCCATGTATTGATCATCAGCTCTTTGATCTTCCAGCACATGTGCAATCAGCTTGTGATTTTATACATCTACCTGCTGATGATGGGGAACCAGTGACTTTGTAGTGATTCTTGAGAATCTCTACTGAAGTTGCAAATTACAGCCAGCAATCATGTAACATCCTTTCATTCTTCTTATAACTGAGGCACTATGTAAGCTTCTTTAACAGGCAATGAGTTGAATTTCTGCAAGAAAAAGCTATCAATTTCAATGGTAGCTAGGCAAGTTAAATCTGTCAGGTTAACTACATGCTTTAGGAAGCTGCAGTTGCCTAGCAGGACCATCCGCTTCACAGAAAGGCTGAACATGCATCACCTTAGATTCAGCAATTTGTCTTGTCTCCAAAATCTCATGCAGCCCAAGGGACGAAGTATGTTTCATAGGGTTTCCTGCAAGTTGCACAGAATGTCGTCCAAGTCCTGCAGTATAAAGCATACCAAAATGCAGGAATATAAGATTCACTAAGGTTACCACATGCTGAAGCTCTGCAAAGAAGTTAAAGAGTGGTGACAAAAATATTCTGGGCAAGGTGATAGAATAGCTTACATTCATGGTTGCAATGTAGTCTTGCTTGGTGGTCATGAAGAATTCATTTGGTTATTTTTTGGAAAGCCGAATATGAAGTAACCACTCAATTGCAGCAGCAACGTGAAGATCGAGGTCCATTGCAGGCACATCTCATCACCATCATGTACAAATGATTCGAACTAATCACCATGTTCAATGGTATAATCTGGTCGATTACGTATGTGACAAGGTAATGAGGTGACTTAGCTTGGTGACTCCTATTTGTATTATTTGAGCTACAAGTTGTTGAAAGAACACACATTTCTAAATCAAACGGGCGCTTGTCAGTGTTCAGTGGGGAGAAATGTGTGTTAGTCCTCGCAATGTGAGGGATTGAGTCCAACTGGAAGGTCTCATCCCTGCATTGCGATAACTAGCAGACATGCCTCCCCACGGAGCAATGACAGGCGCCCTTTTGATTGAAATGCTTGTTTCTTCAGCAGCTTGCAGCTCAAATTATCTCTCATTACTGCAAAGGCATCCTCTCAATTGATATTCCAGCCAATATTTCCCAAACTTCATCGTGTTCGGGTTTTATCCCTAACACAATGAAGTTTGGGAAGCTGTTGGCAGGAATATCAGGAACCTTGACTGGCCGGCTGAAATTAACAGCCCTAAAGCAACTTCACATCACCATCGACTATCTCTGACAACCATACTTATCCATGTTAAGAGGAGAAGGACAACTGTATGCCAAGCTCCTACCCCACCCCCACCACCGACACTAGAAACCTTTGTGCAAGGACACAGTTGCATGCATATATATCCATGTTAAGAAAGAAGATAACTACGTCAAGATGCAGTACCCCACCACCCTCCCCAACAGAAACCTTTGTGCAAGAATTTCACGACCCTTCCATACAAACACAGAATAGAGAAATAACGGCAGTGACATACTCGGAGCGAACCCTGCTATTAGAGGACAGGGCGCCGTGGACCCGAAGCTTTCAGAAATGAATAGAAGAAGCAGGAGCAGGAAGAAAGGAAATCTCAGTAGATCCCCGGGGGGTGATCAGAGGAGAACCCGAGATCAGGAGGACAAGACTTCAGCTGAGGTTTTAGCAACAAATAGAAGAAGAAGCAAGAAGGAAAAGGAAATCTCAGCAGATTCCGAAGAAGGCTGATCAAAACAGAACCGGAGAGGAGAAGAAAACTTGAGAAGAGATAGGAACATGTTGTGGTCCGCACGCCTCTATATACCTGACCTGGTAGGTTCAGCAACCGAACTACAGCGCCGACCATGAGAAGGAGAACCGGAAAACGCAAGAAGACCTCAGAAGAAGAGATAGGAACACGATGTGATGTGCACGGCTGTTGCAAGGTCGAGAGACCCGAGACTGGTAACAAAGCCGGTGACTCCCACCAGTGGCTAATTAGAGCAGTAAAAAGGGATTTTCAGAAAACCAGATTTGTGCAAGGAGACTGACTGGAGGTGCATTCACACCTAATGTTAAGTCAGTTTTAATTGAAAATCTAGGTGGCATCTTAGGTGGCACCCAATGTTAAATGGGTGATTATTTAATATTAAGTGAATGTTAACTTAAAATCTTCCTGGAAAATAGGTTTAGGTTCCAAATGACTAGCGTGGTGTTAGGGGACTTAATACTACTAAAGCCCTTAACACCAAGTGTGAATGCACCTTAACTTACCTACTACCTGTGAGGGAGAAAGACCGACGTTGCCAATGTTAAGCTGCTCTATTGTCCACCGCTCCCTCGTTCGTTCCCTACATTCATCGCTCTCTGGAGTTCCGAATCAGCGACCACCTTCCGGTATCCAAATAAAATTTTTTTTCCTTAGGAGAATACAAACTAACTTGGCAGGTTCTTGTCAACTTGGTTAAGTTAAATTGCAGTGTAAGAAATGGTTCTCAACTGGCCTTTTCTGAAAGTTGTTCGTACCCAGCCCCTGGGGTGATGGCTCACTGGTACAGCCCCTTCTGGGACCCTGGGACCTGAGAAGTCCTGGGTTCAAACCCAGTGGTGTGCAGGTGAAATTCCTGCTGGCCATCTTCTGTTGGGCCTGACTTGGGGTCTTCGCCAACAGCTTGTCAGTCGGGTCTGCTGTTGTGTGCCCCCCAAAAAAAAAAAAAAAGGAAAAAAACACTTGTTAGTCCCCTAATATAAGGCAGAAATGGACAGGTCCTCTTATATAAGTCCTCTTGGGTCTACTTGACCTAACCAATGTGCATAATCCACATGCCAATTGTGCAACTCATGAGAACTGTTATGTTATGGAATGTGCTGGGTATGAGGCATTGTGTCCAATATTCTGCGCATTTTGGAATTTTGGCTTGCCCTGCCAGGCTCATCCAATTTCACCACAGGTACCTTACCAGACACAATAGCTTTTACCCCACAGGTAGAAACCTGTTATCTCATTTGTGGGAAAATGCCAAAAATAGGATATGTGAAATAAACAATACTTAACCAGGCATGTGCAACCCATCTTTCGTGTTGATCAAGGAACTGTTTACCACTCTGCCATAAGGTTTTCCACATGCCCTCATGTTCTTATGCACATCATCATGAGAGATGAAGTTAACCGTTCAAACACCACCACCATATACTCAAAGTTCACTGGCACCCAATTGAGATCTACATGTTGGAAGCTAGCAGGAGGCTGAAGTTTTTGGGTCATCCCCTTGATGGGGCCAGGTTGACCTTCATTGCACCATCCACTGGATGCGGGTTATGATTCAGTTATGGATAAACCTCAACTCCGTTAATGTCTGGTTTCACCTTAGTAACCCATTCTGTAAGAAGTAGGTGATATATATTGGTAGATAGGTAAGAAAATAGATGACTACTATGTAAGTAGATAGATGGTTTGTAAATACATGATAGTTTTCGCTGCCTATCTAATAACAACCCACAGTTGGGTTATTTGTAGGTGGGTACAGTTAAAAAAAAAGCAACTGAGCTAAACACTGTGGTTAGCTAGGGAACTGGAACGCAACAGAAAACCTGACCACTTGTCATCCATCCTTCCAGGTGCACTAATGGGTGCTGGCTAACTTTGCACACACAGAAGAAGCGTGCAAAGTAGATCTGCCCGCAAACACTGGCAGACAGAAAATCCCAACTTTCTGCTTGGCCGCTCCCGGCAGATGTGTGTCTGCCACTGTAGCTCCCCTTTCCGCCCTGCCCAGGAACTGGGGAGCTCCTTTTAGCACTTTGCCCCAGTTTCACGATTCTCACCATTCACACCTTCGTGCTCACTTGCCTAGCTCTTGAGGCGCGCATCCAGTGGTTTTTTGTCCTGGCAGAGTTTCACCATTTTTCGACAAAGAAATTGAGAATTTTTTTTAATTAAAATTTTTTTTAAGTGTAAATTCGTATAATTTTGCTATTTCTGGATCAAATTTCACCAAAATTTTGATACCCAAAAAATGAAAAAAAAAAAACATTGCACCCATCCTCCATAACCATTTTCTCACTGCGCACCATACATGCACCGTGTTTCTCAAAAAAATTCTTTTTTTCAATCACATTTTTTTTGTCTTTCTCATTGTGGAACCATCTCAAGAGACAAGTTTTCAAGTTGGAAAAAAAACTTTTAATGCCAAAGGTTAGAGCTTTGTGTGGGTTTATGTAAGGTTGGGTTGGGAACAAAAAGGGAGGTGATGGGCTATTGATGGGAGCAAGAGGAATTTGATAGGAACTGTTTGAGAACTTGATGAGAACAAAAGGATTTTGATGGCTTATTGATGGGAACTATTTCAAAACTTGATGAGAACAATGGAAACTTGATGGGAATTCCACCCCCAACCCCTTAAAAAATAAGAAACATCCCTTGGGGGCATGTTGGCGCCACACAATTGGCTCTCCTCACATGCTTTATCCTAAGGTTCTTTTTATGAACAAACTACTAGTAGGATAGGTGGTGCCCATGTATGGAATGTTTTTAACAAATTGCCTAGGGCAGGAAGAGAAAACTAACTGGACTAGAAGGTGGGCAGACTATGTGTGCATGTGCACAATTTATCTGCCTGCCTTCCTTTATGCCATTGGATTTCAAGGAGCAGGCAGGCAGAACTCAGGGTCTTCACATTTGCGTGCCCCATCTGCCCCCCTATGCATGGGCAGATTTAACATAAAAAGTTTCAAGTACCTTCAGGCGAATGAAATACCATACTTCCCACCAAAATCATAAGACCCTTACAAGGGGCAGCTAGTTGGGCCCTGTCCCTGTGGGACTATAGCATTCGATCCAACTTTTGAAAGTTTTACCTTATTACGACTGGTTTCACATTAGATGAACTGGTTTCTTTGGTGAAAGTGTTTAGACTGTTTAAATTGGAACAAATGTTTCTCAGTGCTCAGAGTGTGGACACAGTTGGTAGATGTACAGCATCTTATTTATTGGCAGGGCCAGCGTGTTTGTGACGCTTTGTTTATTGGGTTTGCATCTTCAACACTAGAAGATCCACAGATGAGATGATACTTAAGAGTCAATTTCAGTCCTTTTACATATACAAGAAAACCAAGTTGAGTCACTTCATGTCATGATCACCAACTTTAATGATATTATATAATGTAATGTGAACATTATAGTTACGGCCACTATTTCAGCCCCCATGCCCTTAAATAAGTTATGGGTCATTATTGCAGGCAGCAAAAAAGTGTTTTCTGTATTGCCAGCTTTTATCTTTTCAGTGTCTGCCCTTGGCCTGATCCATCTTTTTCTTAAAAAACATGGCTGATGCCTAAATACATTTTGGTGCTGCCCATCACACAATATGGGTCTTGTTTTGCACATTTTGGGTTTGCATTACAGGCCCAAAATGTGCATAACACGACCCAAAGTGTGTAATGAGCAATACCAAAATGTTTCTGAACACCTCCAGAGTCCAAACACATCTTGGACAGGCAAATGGGCAATAAGAGAGAAAAAAAAATAGGAAGTACTTTTGTACTGCCTGCAATAAGGACCCATAGTTTAATGTCTTCCAGCCCAGCCCTAAGCTCTAGTCACCATCACACTTCCATTTGGGATAATCCCTAGCAGCTTGCCAATGTGACTCCTCCAAGAGGTGCAAATTGCAAACCCATCCATCTATTATCAATAGGAACTGGTTGGTGGGCCTCCTGTGTTGTTGGCCAAGTAAGGTCATGCATCTTAATATTATTTCTCTCAAAGTGGGCTTCATTTCATAGTTCTTATGGAAACTTGCTATTAAAATTTTAATTAATTTCTAAAGACAAAAATCACTCTGAATTCATCAGTATATGCTTCATATGTCTGAAAATTGTGAAATGATAAATGTGCAAATTGCTTCATCAGGGGTTTCAGTGGTACCAAAAGCGCAAGAATGGGTCCCATGGTTTGGGAAGGTTATGGCATGGTCACATCCAAACAAAACAAACATCTATATATATTATACTCCAAATAATTTGTAGTGGGTCACGAGTTGTTGTTTTCTTGGGACTTTTGTTGTCTAAATGTCTAAACCAATGTTGACAAGTTCTTGAATTTCAATAGGTTTAGGTTGCGTTATAAAATAGGTTTTAAGGTCTTTGGATTGAAGGTTCTTGGAATTGTCATTGGAACCTAACCAAATAATTTGCTAATTTTAAAAATTGAATTACAACCTTGATTGAGGTGATGCCCTGTTTCAAAAGGTTTAAGTTCGTTAAATACATAAGTATAGTTTATTGGAAAAAAAAAGTTTGACCTTAATTTTTAAACAAGTTATTGTATTTGATTGGTTGTACATAATTAATATTACATAATCTTTATGTTCAAGTGTGTGGACTAGCTGAACAAATTAATTGCACACTTTTTTTGTTGGTTTAATTGTATGTATTAGAGATGAAACTAGACATTGTTATACACTGGACCAATTTCAAATTTTTTGTGAAAATGATCGGAATCAAAGGTTGTAAAAATCCAAAGAACTATTTTTCCTCAAATTCTGGCAACTTTTGTATATGTTTTCAAAGAAACCCTTCTTAAAATTCACACTGAATTTTTTTAATCCCCACAGTGCGAAAATTTGTGAAAAAAACACTGATGGGGAAAGTACAAATAGTGAGCCAGTGGGCACTCATGGAAATGTGCCCTAAGAATGTTGTTAGTGCAAATCAAATAAATAAAGTTTTATGTTGAACTTGATCTTGTCCATTGATTTAAAATTCATTGGACAATGCCATGAGTTCGTTGTAAATATTTAGCCTCTAGGCAAGAAATGAAGAAGCATAAATATTTTACTTCAATTTTGATTCAAGGGAAAGTGGTATGATTTGTAACCTGATTGCTACGTCTTATATGGTGGACAATATTATCACATGGCATTGTTTTTTCAAAAACAAAATCGACAGAATTAACTTCTCTAGTTGGATAACACTCATATTTTCTCGTCATGTTTATTAATCTGTTCCTAAAATTGGTGTTTGGACTATATTTCGTTCCAGGATCCTTCAATGTAAACAAAGTTCCACATGGTGTTCCCCCTGAACATTCACATCAGTGTCTTTTTTTCCGGATAATATTTTTATTGCAAAATTTCACTTTTTTGGGGTGTTTTAGTTGCCAAAGTACTGGAGAATTTTTTTATTTAAATTAACTGCCACATTCTTTCCTAAGTTCCACTAGGTAGCCAAAATTATAGAAATTTCTCAAATGTTTTGAAGTATTTCATATATATTTTATCGCCAAATCTGGCTAAGTCATAATATGGATGATGGCCAATTCAGCTACAACACAAAATTGAAAAAACAAAACACTGACTCACATGGACATTTGTCAGCTTCCTATGTTTTACAACTTGTCAAGCTTTGTGGAGAGAAAAGGTAAAGCACTGATGCTGGTTGCTTTTTGGGCCTGACTAGGGAGCCCAGAGGTCAAAACTCAGACTGAGAAGAAACAAAGTTATACAACCAAAACATTTAACATGGAAATACTTTAATAGCATTACTTGTGTTACAAGAACATGAGTTTTATAACCTTGATGAGGGCAGCTAAGCACAATATCAGGTAGTTACCTTATATCTGGATTGCTTGCAAACTGTTGAGCAGTGCATGCAGCCACTCTATCGTACAAGAGCAGCTGATTGCTATACATCTATACACAAAACATATAGAACAATATGCCTGAACAATTAAACAATCAGCTTAACAAGAGCTTCGTGTACAGAACAGCTTTACTACAAAAAGAAGGATCGTGTACGTAGACATAAAGTCAGCTTAAAATGTAGAGAGCAAAGTAATACAATTTAGCTTAATTGATGGCAATGTCCCAAGTTTATTAAGTATTCTATTTACCACTGTAGAACTATATCCAAAAACGACATCCAACACTCTAAGAGAGCATGATCCAAAAGAAAATAATCTTTCATGATCTTCAAAGTATATAATATACTTTAATGGCAATATATCTGCAGAAAGAGATATTTATTATGGTGATATTCACATAACTAGCTAGACAAATAACCAAAACATGTTATTAGAGCTCCACCATAGCTGCTTGTCCAAAGCTGTAACATAATCACAGTGGAACTTTGGCCATATATGAGATATTGGAATAATATAATAGATTAGTCTTCTACCTGTGGCATGAATTTCCTGAACTGCCCTCTTTCGACTCTCCCTAGGAGCTTGATATCAGTGATGGGGAATTCAAACTAAGATCTCAAGTGACTTGGAAGTGACAGTGGAGATCAGTGACTGGTCATGCAGGCCACATTGTACGTAAGGTGCAGGCTCAAAAAGCCAAAATACAGCATAGTTCTGTGTCCATTATCATCACTTCATGAAAGGCGATGAAATCCTAAGTCCTCACAAAGTCCATGTAGACGAGGTGATCTCTAGTCCCGTGCGTTGATCATGCTCTTGCGAGATCTTTTCGATGGCTGCACATGCGTACGACATCGAGAGCTCTTTATTATTCAAAAGGATGAATCTGCTGCATGGCTGAATTAGATCTTTTCACCCTTAACCTAATTTCTTTGGCCAACGTTCAGGAAGTCCAAAGACTACCAGCACCAATTAACCACAATGTCGCAGCTTCACACTTAATGTTGCTAGATCTAGTTGATCTTGCGAAATAGATATAAGATATACTCTTGATCATGTCTATCCTTTAAAGGGCTACCATCCTTGTCTGGCATGGAAGCTCTTACCACTTGAATTAACGTATTCAATGTAGTTGACTAATAAGAGTGCGCAATCCCCGTCATGCATCTAAAAGTGTTCGAATCAGCAGCATTAAAGACCAACTATAGCAGTTTCACGTACCTTCGAAGTGGATTTTCCTGAAGATAAGCAGCTGGTGCATGTCGGTAAATAGTCGGACCGTTGCCAAGCCTAATCCCTTAAAGCTCCTTCGACCTCACCCGGCCACATATTTCTTTTGAAGTTCTGAAAAGATTTTCCTCCATGAACAACACCACATTCCATACCAACTCCTAGTGAAGAAGACTAGGCTTTGAAATCTTTTGCATGGAGAACAAACCGTAAGGGAAACTTGCATGGAAATCCTTCCCAAAAAAATTGGGAGAGGTCAAGGCATCACCACCCGTTGGAGACGCTGTCCAACTCAGGAGCAAAACAGGGGATCCAAAAAAAAAAAAAAAAAAAAAAAAAAAATTCGGAAAAATCCAACCTTTTAAAAAACACCCCACGATGTGAAAGAGAGAGGGGGGGGGGGAGAGGGGAAGG
>Ga0116231_10000427_pt1 | contig 71853 bp, 54 predicted proteins | sample S1TSphgellanicum_2_FD_89695 | JGI IMG/M metagenome (GOLD analysis project Ga0116231, IMG submission 89695) | Host-associated microbial communities from peat moss isolated from Minnesota, USA - S1T2_Fd - Sphagnum magellanicum MG | ecosystem: Host-associated > Plants > Peat moss > Unclassified...
TTCTTCCCGGCGTGTCCGCTGAATCGACTCCGTTTTTTATCCAGTGGGAAAAAGGCTTTGTCCACAGGTACTGGACAATTATGTCTACCGGATAATGTTGCTCGCCTCCTTGCCGCGGTGACTTGGCGGAAAACGCTTTTTCCACAAGTTTGTGATGTGGGTGGGTCTCCAAATTTTGGGGTGTGACATTCTTAGTGGTAACACCCTAGGATAGGTTTCCCCTAAACTTTTTGAACCTCCAAACACATTTTGGGGCTTATTCATGGTTGGGGTTCCCAAAAAAAGGAAAACAGACTCCAAGACTTTTGTGGGGCTACTTTTTGAAAATAACATTTACTTGAAACAATATAAGTGAAAAAAATTGAATAGTCCAATTTAAGATAATTCATGTGGTGGTGGTGAGTTTTCACATTCATACATAATTGTGTATGAATTTTTTGGTTTATAACCTCATTAAAAGAAATTTGAAAATCAAGGATTGAATTTATGAGTCATTTAATGGACACATGCAATTGAAAATAGCCTTACCAAGCATAATAACTCGCTGGGCTGAGAGGAGGCACTTTCCGTTTTGGAGGGGGGGGGGGGGGGAAGGCCTCCTTTAAATTTTTTTATTAAAAAATTACTGTGATACCCAGTGGGTACCAGAAGGATATCCTCTGAGTATAATTTTGAAATTGAATTTACCGCGCGGTACATGGAGGGTAACCTTCAGGTATCACAGGAAAAAAAAACATTTAAAAATTTACTGCAGCAGTTTTTACACCAGGTAAAGAAAACCATCGGGCAGGGGCGTTCCGAAAATAACCAGTCCTCAGCGGCTTATTTTGTGAATGTCCCTGGATGGAACCTGTTGTGTGGAGGAGAATCACGTGTAGAGCCAATTGCGTTAGTGGCTGGCTGGTTGCATCGTCGGTAGGAACTTGGAAGCGTGTACAAAAGAAGAAGAGCTTTTAGTCCTGGCTTTATTGTTGAGCCCATCTTGTGCCTAGTGGAGCTGGTGCCAGCGGTAGAGCGACACGGATCTCGTCGTCCGGTAACTTAATTCTCAAGATCTTGTCAATTGGAGTATCAGTATTTCTCAAATTGAGAGTACGAAGATGCAAAAATTATTTCATACAGATATTGATCAGCTGTTCATCGCTATCAAACTTTCTTCGCTTCACGCTTTGATTATCTTGTTTAGAGCGTAACTTCAATAATATTGTCTCGTGATCTCTAACGTGCACAACTGATTGTCATCTGTGCTTTGGGTTTGAGAAAGGTTGGATGATTTTTGGATTCGCCTCATGGGTTGTAGTATCGTCGACTTGATTATAGGTTGAAGAAGAAATTTGGACATGATTTCTTACTTCCATAAATGAACATACTAATTAACCAGTTAAGTTTCCGCATTAAGCGGTGCTACAAGCTGTGTTTTAAATATGGTATGCGGGATGTCGGAAGTTGAGCGATGAATCTTTATTAGATTTGTAAGATTATGAGAGTTAATATACTGCATAACAGGAAGAGTCTTCTCCTCTTCCTGAATCGTATTTGGATTGGAAGGAACTTAGAATCTCATGCATGTGCCCCATCCGTTTGATGCAGCAGTTGCAGCAAGGGGTTCATCTTACAAATTAGCGACGAGGCGATCAAATGGCGCGGCTCTCGGAATGGCAGATCGCTGTTGGCTTAATGGTGCACTTCGCAGTGTTGGTCCATTATGCTCATTTCGCACGAGCTCAACCAGGTAGCTTGCTTCGAGCGACTCAATTTCTTGGAGGTGTGATGTGTCTAGCACATCACACAATCAGCTGGCTTAAATTAGGACATCGCAGTCTGGCTTCAAGTTCGTTGATCATCTATCTCTGATATTGGAAGGTAGTTTGTTTGTTTTGTTTGTCATGTTTAGATCTTCCAAACCACGGCACCTCTTGTGGCGCTCTTGGTACTGTTGGAAAATCCTTGATAAGTAGGGGTGCACCAAGTTGGTTTCATAATGTTTCGACCTACTGTGGAGAAGTTATCCCACTTGGGCGAACTGCACAGGCTACAGTAGTGTAAGTGAAAGAAATTACTCTACTAGCAACCACAGGAAGAAAATTAGGATTGCAGCTAATATCTACTCATTTAGAATGATTTTAGTGTTGTGCTGATCATGGGTGGGTTTGGTAGGATTCATAAGCATCGATTGCGGGAGCACGGCGAACTTTACCGACCCGGCGACGGGTATCCAGTGGGTTCCCGATGCAGGCTACATCAGCGTCGGCGCTGATTTTCAGAACGTTACTCTGAACGCTCTTACCGACATCACTTTGTCGACTTTGCGCTACTTCCCGACGTATCGACGCAAGTTCTGCTACACTCTACCGGCGACTTTGAACACCACATACCTAATTCGTGCACAGTTCTACTATGGCAACTATGATGGCACCAACTCCCCTCCTAACTTCCAAATCTCCATCGACGCAACTATCACTTCCTCTCCAGTATTTACATCCTCTCCTTCCGATCCTATTGTGGCAGAGGCTACTGTTATTGCTCAATCTGACCAGCTCTTCTTTTGTCTTCTGCCTAATTCAACCTCCGACGTCCCCTTCATTAATTCCTTGGAGCTCCGGAATTTGGGCGTCAATAATCTTTACAATAATCTCATCTACGAGGGACCCTACTACCTCGAGAATGTTTTCACTTGGCATTTCGGCTCCGTTGAGACTGTGAGGTAATTATTTCTGGATTCCCGCTTTGATTGACTCCTAATACGTGTAGGGTATAAAGTCCCAGTATTCTATTTTATTTTGGGTGCGAAATTTCACCAAAATGCCCCAAAGTTTTGGTTGTCCTGACTAGTGTTGGGCGGTTCTCACATTTTTGTGAGAACCAACGATTTGATCTTAGACCTTCAAAATTGAGAATTGCCTTCAAGCTTTTTTTAATACCTTGGGCGGTTTTCATAAATTGCATCTTTGTTTATAGCATGGATCTCATTAAAGTGAGAACCAAAGGGGTGGGTATTACTCTGAGTACATCACCTTGGTTGATACCCTATCAACTATTTGCAAGAGAACCCATTGATACTCGGCTCAATTCTAAATTCATGTTCCATATCCACCCAACACCACTCTCGACCCTTTCAAAGGCTTTTTCTAATTTTTAAAAAAAAAGTCGCCAAAGAAGAAGGTTTTTGCACTAGATTTAGAGCACCTCCAAACATGAACAAGATTTTTTAAAAACATTATGTTCTACCTTGTAGCCAAATTTGGCTAGATCCTCTTGTGGATGGTTGCAAGTGTGGCCACACCACACTGTGCAAAAAAAAAAAAACACCTTAGTATATACCCAGGGTGAGGGCATTGACCAAATAAAGGGCCTACAACAAGGCCATATATAGCTGAGTCCAACCCCTCATCTCATGAAATATCCCTCACCTATTGTGACTACGGTTTGATCACCGTGCCAAGAGAACTGGAAAGATTTTCTTGCTCAAAGATAATTAAATGGGCAGCTCTGTTGGGCAACCATTTCACCATTAAAAATTTGCTTGCAAAGTGGATGACAGCACTTTTATAATTGATGGAAGGCAACCAAAACGTGACAATAAACTGAAATTCTTTGCCATGGAACTCAAAGAGGTTCGCTAGTGGACTCTATGGAACCCAAACATCCTATAAGGGGCTCTTAGAAAGGTTGCTTAACGTATGGATAGACTCTAGGGGGGCCATTAGTTTACAACAAGCACACAAAACTCTTCTGTTCAAACCTCACCATCATTTTTTAGTGTCTTTGGAGGGCACCTTAAATTACTTATTTAAGGCATTGTTTGAATCCATGGCATCATTTTTTATGTCAGCTCAAGGCTTCAGAGCAAGAATTGGAACCCTCATAAAATGGAGGTCGACTTTTCAGCACTGCCCCAAAATTGTATCATTGATTGATACATTTTTCAATCCTAACTGTTGCATGAAAGGAAGGGATCTAGCTTGTCTTATCTCTCACCTTGCTCTCCATAGTTCTCTTCTCTTCTCTTGCCCTCTTCCATGATAAGGAGGGAATTTCTTCTTGGGCTGGACACGTTTGGACTTGTTAACTTTACACTACTTGTTCTCTGGCCAGTGCTAAAGTTGACCCAAGAAATCCTGATAAGTGGGCTAAGTTGGGCCAATTATTCTTGGACTTGGCCCAAAGAAAAGCCAGCCTACAAATGGACCCCTTCTACTATGGATCATAAAGTGCTAGTAGCTGTCAGATTCGAGAATACCCACTCAATGTGGCTTTTCCTATTTTGACCCATCTTTTGAAATTGAATTGTATGGGTGTGCTCAAAGGTTCCCAGATGACCCATACGACCGCATTTGGGTGGCCCCACCTCAACCCACAGCACTGCAAGGTCAAGCTGTTATTACAGCATCGAGCATTAACGTATCTGGTTATAACAGGGATAAAGCCCCCACAATAGTCTTGCAAAGTGCTGAATATTGGAATACTGGTGTCAATTTAGAGTTATCAAATCTTTTGGCAACTGAGGACCTATATTATGTGGTTTCTCTATTTTTTGCTGAGATCAACTCCGATGCTGCAACTGCAAAACGAAACATCTCCATGAAGCCTGGAACTTTGAACGGAATTGGTTACTTGGACGTTTATAATTTAGTTGGGTTGGACACAGTTTTTGAGTATAGCTGGGATAATGCGACATTGAATTCTACGGACACATTCTCATTGAGCACAACTGCTGATTCCCTTTTGGGTCCAATGTTGAATGCCATTGCAATCAATCGCATATACCTCCCCAGCCAATTAACAACAAATCTTGGAGATGGTAAAGCCACATTCATAAGGAACAGTTGATCTTCCAACTCATTTGCTGAATAGTCAATTTTTCGTTAAAATGAACTTGGTCTAAAAGTTTCAAGTTTTTACGGCACAACTCAATCATGGCTTTGAACTGACTAACAAAATACTAACCTAAAATCTGATAAATGCAGTAAATGCCATCCAGTCTTTCAAGTCATCAATTGGTCTGGACAGCTGGTCTGGGGATCCCTGCTACCCGGTACCGTATGATTGGGTGAACTGTACAGTGAATGCAACAAATGGAGTTAGAATCTCCTCCATGTAAGCTAACTCTTGTAACATCTATGTTGTCGAAATGGTCATCAGGGTTAATAAGGGGCATTGATCAAATTAGTCGAGTGTGATGGGAAGATAGGTAGCTTATAACATTATCCAGCAAGCCCTTCCATTGTCCCTTGTTTGATGCTAGTTGTTTGACATGACTAGGGTATATCTTAGGTAATTTAGCATAGGTAACTGTGACACTCAAGTTTGCAAGGTAATACAGATGGATAGCCCAATTAGTGCAGGGTAAAGCCAGGGTCTATAGCCAAGTCTGACCCTCACATTTGTAGGAATGTCCACCACTCCTGGGTTCTACCCACTTTAGAGCACAAGGGAAAGGTTATCATGAATCTAAACATATGTAGATCTCTAGGCATAAGAGGGGAACGGTTCCCACACCTCCTCATTAAGAGTGGGAGGGATCTTACACCTTTAAGTAGGCCTAATTTCCCTCCCACTCTTAAAGTGGGCATAAGATGATCCCTCCTCTTTCCTGGGAGAGATGTTCATCGATCTAAGGCACCCTCCAATATGCAAGGAATTTACAGAGAGTGCTTTAAGTATGTTCAAATTGTTGGCAAATAATCATTGTTGATGAGTTCCATCCCCAGCTTCGAGTCAATGGTATTGTAATGTTGTAACTTGTAACCACTTTACCACTTCACCTAAAGATCATGTGAGTAGAATGAGTGGTTGGCTCATGGTGTAAATTCTGAACATGTACTAACTTGCTGATTAAACTAAATCAAAATGTCCTATTATGCCTTGGATTCCTTTACAAGAGTTCATAAGGAGGACAATCTCCTAGTTGTGAAATTCCTTTTGTTCAAAGGAATGACTTCACATGCATGTTCTAAGACCATTCACACACCCTATTGACGGTTGGCAGCAAACTCTCAAGCAATAATTTGACTGGGTCAATACCCACCAGTCTAAGCTCATTGGAAGGCCTCACTACATTGTAAGTCACTACTCCTTGAATATTTTTTAGATTACTCTTGTAGCCTACACACATTTTATTTCTTTATTTCTCCTATTGATGAAAACCTTTGGAGTTTGTAGGCTGCAAGAGGAAATGTATGTGAATATAATTAGTATGTAATTTGTCAGACCGGAACAGCTTTTCACACAGGGTTTCTGTTTAACTTGCTTGATTAGAATTTTGACAGCTTTGCACTTTAGTCAATGGTAGTTCATAAGACTTGAATATTTTTGTCACATGTGAATCTACATATAAGCTGCTAATGAAAATTGATCAACTCCTACATAATCTGAGCTTAAAGAATTCTCACTGTATTAATCACAAACTATATTGGGTATAACATAATTATATCATATTAGGGTTAATCCAACATAAAAAGATGGGATTTCAGGAAGTTTTCAAATCTACAAGGTTCCTAGGGATGAATTATAATTTTTTGTCTCTTTCCCATGGTAGGAATTTTGTGCCTCTAACAATTGGGGCCATATGGTCCAATAGGTAGTTCTTTGTTCTAGAATTCTCGTTTTAGTCCAATCCTCATTTAATGTGCATATCATGTTTTTCAATGTTACTTTATAGGGTTATTTGGCAATCTAATTCCTATATCCATGCGAACATTTGGTTTGGTGTAGGTTTTTGGACAACAACTATTTGAATGGAAGCATACCCAACCAACTAAGTTCTTTGATAAATCTTGAGCAATTGTGAGTTGTTCTTTTTCTTGATTTGATGTGTACCTTTAAATTGATCTAATCATGACAATCTTGAACCTTAGATTTTGCAGAACAATTTTTTAATTGACTTTCATTAATCATTTGTAGGCACCTTCAAAACAACAATCTTTCCGGTCCTTTCCCATTGTGGGCTACAAAATTGACTCAACTTGAAGAGTTGTAAGTCCATTCATATCCAAATCCATGCAATCCAAAATGACCTTAATATGTTGCTTAAAGTAGGTTTTTCAACAAATTTTCAAATATTTTCCAAGTTTTTGTTGAGTCTACAAATAACAATGTCACCTTGTGCAAAAGAATGATCACCATATAATTAAAGGATTGAGCTTGAATGAAAGAAATTCACAATGTGTTATATCATGCTCACAAATCTTGTTTGTTGAGGTTTTGTGCATCCATGGTCATTTCTAAAATTGTTTGATGCCAAAATTAGTGTTGAAAGTTTCATGATGAATGACAGTAATTGCAAAGATATCATCCTTCATTTACTAGCTCAAGGTTGGTTAAGGTCTTTGGATTTCATCTTGAAAATCAGAGATCAAGAAATATAACGATTGAGTGTACCTTGCAAGTATAAGCTATCTCTCATATATATTGCAATTTACTTAAACAAATCGTTCTAAGATTTGGTGTTGGATTTGAAAGGTATTTACAAAACAATGACTTGACTGGTGAAATACCTTCATTGTCAGCATTTGCGAATAGTAGTATCCAAATTAGGTAAGTTGAATCCCTTAATTGTTCAAACCTTTCCTTTTTGGCAAGTTAAATTTATAGTAGAATTTGAGTTTTAGAGTGACTCGTCAAATATATTAAGACATGTAGTTCAAAATTCTCTAGCATTCTTATTTGAAAAATAAGGTGAATTACAAATGAGCAAATATGAACGTGCATATTGTATTAAGTTCCTAGAAAATTTTAGAATTTAGTTTCCTGGCTTGTGAACAAAATTGTGAAGAATATGTATAAGTTCAATTCTTCAATGTCATAATAATTATCATTATCTCATTTTATTTCTCCATAAATTTTGATGGCCTGATGTTAGCCAATTTCAATCGAATCCAGATTTTGTGACAAAACTTTCAAAAGTCATGAAAAAATTAGGTCCACATACATATGGTGATCTAAAAAAATGTAATCTATCAATGTTAGCAATTTTAAACAATGTAATTTGACATCTTGTTTTTATTACATGGATGTAGGACATTTGGGAACCAACTCATGTGCAATGGAAGTGGTTGCGCAACAACCAAGTCAAAATCCAAATCCGTAATTGCAATTGTCGTTGGTGTTATTGGGGGGGTGATCTTTGTGGGTATTCTCATTATAATTATTGCAACGCTTTGCCGAAGAGACTGTTGTGTTCGTCCAAATCCAACAAATTCTAATCAAAGAGGGGAGGATCCAGAACCACCGACTCATATTTCAGTATTGGACCCAAATTTAGGTACAAGCACTACTTTCAGACCTTGCAAATAACACAATGTTGCATCACAAGAATTTGTTTTAATTAACATGTAATATGTTTAGCTCTATTTTTTAAAACTACATCAAGAAAGCCTATCTCCAAACCTCAATATAATAAGTAAAATAACATATGAAAGTATTCATATTATCATACTGAAAGACATGCTTGCTTTGGTCATGCCACATCAAAATTGTTTTTTTAGCACCAAATTGATGTTTTTCCCCCCAAATACTCAATCATTTCTTATAAACTCAAGTTTGCATTCACACTTATGCTTCCAAATCTTTACCATAGCTATTCAATTTTAAAGGTGAATGCCATAACCATTAACTTGAACCCTTCTCACATTGTAAACTTGGGCTCAAGTGTGTGATATCAGTCCCTGTAAACTAGTACATCAACAAAGTTCAAATGAAAAACTAATCTACAAAGTTGAGCTTGCGAAATATGACATTCCATTATTTATAAGATAATTATTAAATATTGGACGATGGTTCATTGTTTCAAGTTGGTCCCCACGTACAAGCTTATTCTTACGACAAAGTGACAAATGCAACGAATGGTTTCACAAATCAAATTGGAAAAGGAGGTTTTGGGGATGTATATAAAGGAACATTATCAAATAATGAAGTGGCAGTCAAAGTATCACGAGAAGCCAACAGATTAGGTCTTCGTGAATTTGAAAACGAGGTATTCAAATCTTTATCCCCACTGAGGTTGCAATTGAACATTGACCTCCAAGAGAAAATGAGAAATGATGCAATATCAACCAATTAGTAATATATAACTTTGTATTTTCCTTCACATTGAATAAACCAACTATCATGGTATTATGATTCCCATAATATCCCATCAATCCTACCATTTTTGGAATAATTATGAAATAGTTTGTGTTATACCTTATTGCAACCATGCTATATGGAACAAGATAATTATGCTTTAAAACTTAATTCATTTACATCCCCCTCATACATAATGTTAGCTCAAAGATAAACATTTTCTATTCGATTTATGTGTTTCATGAGCTTATTTTACCTTTGCTATGTAGGTGAGATATCTTTCTCAAGCGCATCATAATAACTTGGTGCGTCTAATTGGATATTGTAAACACGAGAATCTACAAATATTGATCTATGAGTACATGGAAGGGGGAAGTTGTTATGATCTTTTGCATGGTATGTTCCCCTAACACTTCAAATTAAGTATTATCCTAATGTGGGCCACAATGTAACATAAGGAATGTGCAATGTATATAACATGCTTTTACTATTTGGCTCAAATTGGATGCAAAATGAAAGTACTTTCCATGTTTTATTAACTTTATTGCAATCTAAAATATATATGTGTATATATTTAAACATTGAATTGAAAATTTGATGTTACATCAAGTTTGGTGTACTTAGTATTGTAAATTTTCAATTGTTTTAGGTGAAAACAGGAACCCCGGTGCACTTGATTGGAAAAAACGACTTTCTATTGCTATTGATGCAGCACAAGGTAACAGCCTCAATATTCAATATATATTAAATGACACAATATTTCCAATTCTAATTCACCACAAAGGTTTTTCATAATTTGAAATCCTACTGAACAACAAATGTACATTGAATCTATCATATCACATGATGTAAATAATTTCAAATTTTCAAAAAAACATTTCATTTTTATTTCAATATTGGGATCAATGTATGACTGGAAAAGTATCACAAGTCACATGAATACATACATACATACATATCCATATTGTCAACTAATAAAAAGGAATCATTGATAATTAAGACCAATATTACCTCTTGTCATCTTGAATTGCTAATCCATTTTGTTTTCTTGACATGGAAGCATTGGAATATCTACACGATTTTTGCAATACGAGATTAATTCACAGGGATGTTAAAACGGCCAACATACTTCTCAATAACAAGATGGAGGCCAAATTGTCTGATTTGGGAATTTCAAGGCCAATATTAGAAGGAGGTCACCCACCCACAGAATTAGTGGGTTCAAGAGGCTACCTTGATCCTGAGTAAGTTATGTCCCATATTGATCTTAATCCTCTTTTTTTTTAAAATTTGGACTAAACAAAAATTTACATGTGATCGAATTATACAAACTGTATACCTAAGTGCTTTCATAAGGTGTTGGACTTTCAAAATAATTGTTACAACCATATTTTTAATTAAATAATAGTTTAAACAGTTTCCAATTTGGAATTATATATCTATTTTTAAGTACATGGGAAGGATTACTAAGGTTGGAGTATATTCTATTGGCATATTGATCCATATTGAACCACCTTGGTTATATCGTAGGAGGGGAATGGTGGGGGCTGTGAAGCCTAAGTCCATGTTGATGTCTTTAAAAGGTTGATATGTGGTTAACCTCATGTTTATGACCATGGTTTTACAATGTGCACACATACAAACTTGCAGATACGTGCAAACTCGACAATTGACAGAGAAAGTTGATGTCTATGCCTTTGGTGTTGTCCTCTTGGAGTTCATATCCGGCAAAGAACCTCTTATTACAAATGAAAATTTTGTTTTGGTGGAGTGGGTAAGTTCATTGGGCAGTGGGCACTTTGCATATGAACATGTGGGTTTGATATTCAGGTTCCTTTCACGGCAACCAATCATGAATCGACATAAGCACATATACCAAAATTAATATGTGAAAAAACTTCACAAAATTTTGATGAATGTTTTGAAATTTGACTTGTAGGGTTTGCATTGCATCATTTCTTAATGAATACAAATCTGTTGTTTAAGATGAGAATTTATGTCAACTGAATGTCAAATTTTCATGCTTATGCCTTCATGAAAGTTAACTTTTATGTGTGTGTGTATGAAAACTTTTAACCCAAATTGAATAATTGTTGCATGTTCTTTTTGGGTACATGTGATTTCCATTGATAATTGTGGAATTTGTGCTTGTCAATAGGTGAGGTCTCACTTGCAAGTTGGTGACATTACAGATGTAATTGACAAATCCTTTGGATCAAATTATAAAATCAATAGCATATGGAGGGTTATTGAAACAGCAATGAAGTGTGTGAACTTTAGTGAAGGTAGGCCCACAATGAGGATTGTTTTGCAAGAACTTCATGACGCAATGGAAGTTGAAAGATCACAATCACCCAAGAGAAGCCATCATGCACCAAGTGAAGTTGAATTGTCTACAAGTTCTTCACTATTGGGACCATTAGCAAGATGAAGTGTCAAAATTGTTATTATTTGGTTGCATACTATAAACATGTTCTTAAGATACTTCATGGATTGTCACTCATCCAATGGAGATCGTTATTTATAGACATCCAACTTATATAGTACTAGTGACTAAACATATGATCATTTAGCAAGAGATTATATTAGTTCAAATCACTAGTAGCTCAAGATCTCAGATATTATGTTTGAACACCTATTGTAAATATAGTTGAGCGATGATCATTTGATATGTGGGAGCCAATTTTTATTAGGTGTCATAATTCTAAACATCTTTTAATTTTGGGTATAAATCTTTTGTTTGTTTTCAAGGGTAATTATTGTAACTTGTAATTATTATTATTTTAATTGTAAGTTGTAAAATTCATGTTATTGTGTGAAAGCATGACAAAAAAAGGAGGTGTTGCAAGACAAAAGTTGGGGTCTTTCATTAATATGCCTAAAATTCAAATCATTGAAGCAAAAAGTAGATTTCCTTTCTAGTACATTCATTCTAAACTATTAAAAGTACTAGTTTTTAGGTTTGAAAGTAAATAATTATGTTCAATTGGTTATTTTTCAGGTAATCTAATTTATTTTGAAGCTATTATAAACATTTAAAGAAGTAGACATGAAGTATTTAAAATTCCTTGGAAAGTGAGAAGGAATCAATTGGTGCTTCAACATTAATGCATTCAATGTTTAACAATGTTTAAAGAGAGTTTAAATGGTGCTAAGAATTGTGTTTTCATAGTTTAAAATAAGGTTGAACCTCTAAATGTGATGTTATCTTCAATACTTTTGGATTTCTATCAATTCAAATCTAATGAGGAAATTCATGTTGAGTCTTATAACAAAAACACAATGCATCAATAACTCAAAAATCCAATATTAATAAATTTTACTTTTCAAAAATGATTTTTTTAGAAATCTATTGTTTGTTTACTTTGTAAAAAAAATAAACATAAATTGGTTACCTATATTTTATCACATTTTCACTCAAGAAAGTTCCAATTAACAAATAAGATGATCAACGTGGTTTTCATTAGGTACTAAAATTGAATTTCTATTTCGACCAATCTCCATGAAATAATTTATTCACTAATTCTAATTTAGCACCTAATGATATGAATACACATTAGATTGGGGAAAGAAATTAGAATACATTATTGTGGTGTTCGATACTTGCTTGGAACATTGATGAAAATTTAAGGACCCATTTTCCAATATATATATATATATATATATATATAACATTTTATTCTTGTAATTGCAATGCAACATGACTAACAAATTTAATATGAGATGGCCAAAAGTTTAAAAAGTCAAAATAATAAACTAGAAATAGACATAAACCAGTAAGCACCTAAAGGGATGTCCTTTTCAGTTCATCCAATTAAGTTCAAAATTCACTCCTCGGCCATTGGATGGCAAAGGTCAACTATATAATATCATTAATAGTATTTCTTTTTGTCCAAAAATGATATAAATACTACATTTTGATCAATATAAATAAAATTTAACACACATTCAACTATGAATCCTTCACTTTCTATTAGCTATCCTTGATACCACATGTTCAATAGACTCAAACACATTTAAGCCTACTCATCACATTATAGTTCAAAACTAAATTATTTCAATAAGCATTCACAACAATATATATTGAATGACACAACATAGCAAACATTTATCCACAAATTTCTTTATATTCTTAAGAAAATTTAACACAATCAGTGAGCTGCACATTGAATTAAGATAGCTTTCAATTTATTTTCAAAACTTTATGGTTGTTCATTATATCTATTTAATTGTTTAACAAAGTGCATTGGCATTAACAACTAATTTCAATTTGGCTTATTAGATTTTTACTAGCTTTCATGTCAATATAATCAATCCATCTATTGGTTAACTATTAGTTGGCTAATGCAATTTAGTTCTAATCCATGTCACATATTCCGTCTAGTAGATTCTCTAACTTAAATTACCTTTGCTAACAAGCACACAACATATTTGTAAAGGACAATAAGAAAATGATAGTAAAGTTCAAGGTGTGAAAAGGTTCTTAAAACTAACAATGTCTTAAGTGTAAGCAAAATAAAATGAACATTTGGATTACTTTGCCAAGACTAATTAATGCAAATAGATGTAAACTAACAACAAAAACCACCATACAAATGTTGAACATGGAATGTTTTTAGTTGAATGATCAAAGAAAAGGAAATTTTTTACTAATGTGTGTTAAATTTCAAATTTTTCATTGTAAAAATATGTTTCTAATAAGTTAAATTAAATGCAATATACTTGTGAGCAATATCTTCTTGTCTTAATTTTTTTTAATGTAATATTTAGCATTTATGTATTTTCAAGATTAATTTTTGGTTGCCATAGGTGATTAAAGTTCAACCCAAAATTATTCTTAACAATAATTTATAATTTAAAAACAAGTTGTCCATATGTGGTGATTGAATTTCAACCACCATATTGACAACTAGGACTTTAAGACCAAAACCTAAGTCCAGTGATTTCCCCAAATTTTTGTGTTGATTGAATTTCAATCACCTTTGGGATAACTAGTTTTAACCTTATAAAAAAGATTACTAGTTTGACTTAGGTTGACCCTAAATTGACATGACCCCAAGTTGTATTAACATTGAAAATTGATGTGATTAACATGATGTGGCATGGCTAACATTAATAATCTTATGAACCTTGATTTTTAAATGTACAAAGGATTTGTGGCATGTATGATGTCATTCAAGAAGGAATGAATGGCCAAGCAACATTCGCGGATTTTCATAATAAATTAGTTTTAACTTGCAACTATATTTCAGATCATTTATTTATTTCTTAAGAATGAGCTCCAAATTGGTTATATTCATTGGGAATAATGGATTTTTGAAACATTCTTCCCTTTTGAAGCAAAAAAACTTTTGAACCCAATTTTTTTAAAAGAATGACATTAACAAAAATACAATTTTACATTTGACAATGAAGGCATTAAAATTAAACTAAATTTTAATTTAATTTAAATATATCTGAAGTTACTTAATTAATTTCATGTAAGTAAAACATTAATTAATTGCATTGTGAAGTCAATGCATTACCTTTTTAATTTAAAATATTAATTTTTAATTTTAAAAAATTATATAATGTTAAATTAAATGTAGAATTTTTTTTAATATTTTATGAAAAAAAATTGAATACTATATGAAAACAATTATATTTCAAAGTTAGAAATGGCCATGTTTAGATATATCATTGTGTTGACATTATCTATCACAAATTGAAAATAAATTCAAGTTTGTATGATATGCTAAACAATTGTAATGACTATTAGACAACATGATCATAGTTGGAATATTTCAAGATTTAATGTTGCATATTATGAGCATACTACTATCACACACATATTTTAGTTGGAAATTTAAAATGTAACTAATTTGAGATATTAAGATATGCAAATTAAATTGTTACAAATCATCTATATCATATCATAATCAAAAATTACAACTCATCTCATACCTACCTTAAATGTAGTTGGGTCATGATTTTGTTCAACATTGATATAAGCCACATATATATATATATATATATATATATATATATATATTTCTGTTGTACAACATCATTTTATAAAGCTTTTTGTACATTCTTAAGGTTTATGTAATCTATAAATGTTATTATGGTGAGAGTGAAACCCTTTTTAAAATGTATTAACATTATTTGTAAAATTTGAATATTTAATAAAAGGGGATGTGATGGAAAGAAATGAGATCAAAAAATTGGATTCTTAGTATTAATGACATGAAAAAGTTCCTTTATGACCATTGAAGATTTCATAATCATTCATTTTCCCTTTGTTACCTATGAATTTTAAGCAATTCCACCAATAATAAAAAATTAGGCTAATCTAGTGATTCATTTTCCCTTGCTACATATGAATGTTAAAACAACTCCACCGATAATCAAAAACTAGGCGGGTACATTACATTTTGGATGATATTTGCATCATAATTGCATAAAAATCAATCTCCCCCACCAAAAATGGCCCACATGGTGAGGGTTTGAAAACCATGGCAAACAACACTATTGTTTTCCCTTGGCCAACCAAAATTTATTATCCCATGTTATTGCATTTTGTATCAATTGGCCACCTTTATTGGCCCACATGTGGCTTTTACCTACAAATTTAGAATAGATAGTTTAATATTTATTGTTCATCAATGGGGCTAAGGCCAATAATTTTATTAACATTGAAAGTTTAAAAAATAGAAATATCATTTTATTTTTCTTTAGCTAGTGGAGTTGTTCTTGTCCTCAAAATTGTTATTGTCGAATGTTTCACCTTTTATAGATTAAAAGTTATAATGATAAATGAATTTTATTAATTTGTCTTGTTCAATGCTTGCCGCTTCAAGTAGGTTTAAGCCTTCTAACTCTTGGCCAAAAAAAATTTGTTCTTCAAACCCAAAAGGCAGTAATTCAATGAATCATTTCATCCAAAGGAAATTTTGTAACACAACAATATTTTTACATGTATATTTAACCCACATCAATACATCTCCTCTACTTGGCATCCAACCCAAAAGATCTTTTAAACAAAATTTCAACTTTCAATTTTCATTAGTTTATAGATGTGTTGTTCATGAAACATAATGATTTAAACATGGTGGGGCTTGGATGATATTTTGTAGCCATCCTTGTTGGCATATGGTTGAAGGAGGTTTTAATCAACAAAGTCTTCATAAAAAATATTCAAGAGATGTCTTTTGATTTTAAAAACCTTAACAAGTGTACCATTTCTTGGTCTTAAGATACCGTGACTAGATTGGCATTTAACTTTACACAAATGAAAAAGAGTTAACAAGAAATAAGAGTTTAAGCTTTAAAATACTTATATGGTCTTTATAAGTTTATTGAATGAAGTGATTTTTAAAAATCCTCCAAGTAAGCTTGATAGGTGAAATGTGCATGGTGGTATGCCAAGGTTGGTTTTTTTTTGGGTTAGGTGGATACAGTTGGCTACATTAAGATTATTTTTTCCTAGATGTGGTTGCAATAAATAGTAAATGCTCATAACTTCCCATTGAGAACTTGACTTGTGTGTTATATGTTGATGTGGCTACATGTTCCTCCAAGCTTTCATGAATGTGACTAATATATTTGCACAATGTAAAAATGGTGGTGGCAAATGTTCAACATGTGAGGTTTTATCACTACACATGGTAACATTGTCACCCATTTCATGATTAATTCTCCTTCACTTACCTAGTCTACTATGTTAAATCATAGCCCCTTAACACCTTAGTCTTGACCTTCTTCGATGCAAAAACTAAACAAAAAATGTTGTTATTCTTAATCATACAACCTTATGCTAGATCTACGTTGATGTGCATACAAAAAGTTTATCATGATCTTTACATACAATAAAAGAAGGTGAATTTGCAAAGTGCAAGAAATCTCTTGCTAATGATAAGGTACCCATTACAGAAACATATTAGGGTGCAATACCAAAGGTTGCAGGCCATCATGATAAGGAATAGGTATACTAAGGAAAATAAAGTGTTGCAATTGATATCTTGTACAATCCATGGACTTTGCCTCCAAGACCTTAGCAATGCAATAGCTAAAACAAGTTAAAATCCAATCCATCCTACTAATGGGCATAAAAAAAAAAATGAACAAAGACATAAAATACATACAATGATCCCTTCAAAGTTCTTTCCTTATCTAGCACCTTGAGTTTTCATATTTGTCATTAAAAAGTCCATGCTACTTGGATTTTCTCAAAATATGTGATAAAAATGACATGTGGAAAACCATTGCCTTTCAATACCACCCAAGGGCAATCTAATGACAATTTCTAGAATGTTTGTTGGAGGGAACTAGTTTGTTGAAATAATATGCAAGATCAACAACTAAATTTTCAACAAGACCATGATTGATGTCTATCAAGATGTTAGATACAAAAACTTTCTAGCATTACCTTTATGTTTTGACCTTTGATAAAAAAGAAGGAAATACGAACACTTGTGACACGTGTCATTTCAACATAATTGTACACATACATTACCTAGGTGAAATACACTACAATGAACTTTTTGGAAGTTATAGTGGTAGTTTTTTTGGGTTAATCAAGTCTTATTATATACAATTCAAAGTTTTTGAGAAATATAGCAAAAATAAAATGAGAAACTAAAACTTAATATATTTCAATCCTCCCATTTGAAAAATTTACACAAAAAATATCAATATTCAATAAAGGTGGACTTTTTAATTATAGGATATTACAACTAATGTCATGATCCAAACCATTATGGTTATGGACTTTCCACTTCTAGTGGAGTTTGCCAAACATGTGTACAACATTTCACCACCACACATTGAACTATGGATAATAACAACTATGGTGGCCCCACTTGGGGCACTTTTCTAACCAATACCAAACATATAGATGGATGGATTTCACATGCTTCAAAAACTATGCAATAGGTCCCTACATTTAAGTAGGAAAACTTATTTTTGGTAGGATGGTCTTGTCAGATAATTTTTAATTTTAAGTTCACTACTTGTGCCAAGAAGCAAGAAATTTTGAGTAGGACTTAGATGTAACTTCATTTTGTAGGGTTTGTTTTCTTAAGGTCAAAATAAGATGTGGAGAGTGAGGAATTTGCTTAAGTTTGTTCATTGATGAATTATTGTCATGGGAGTTGACACAATTTTGGTTTCATAACAAAAGTTGAAGATGTCTCTCACCAACAACTCCACTTCTATGGTTATTGAAGGTAAGTTTGCATTTGAACTTTGCCAAAAATTTTGTTAATATATTGTTATGTTGAATCTATTATCATTGCCCCCAATCTTTTAATTAGGTTTTCCTTTTTTTGTTTTTTTGAAACCAAATTTAAACATTCAAGGTTCTAATTAGTTGTCAAGGTATAACTTCAATTGGGCAAACTCTTTTTGATTTTTATGAACTTTTGTAATCTATTATGTGTTGTGTTTTTGACAATGTGAAGATGAAATGTTTTGTGTTTTGTGTCTAACCTTATGCTTTGTTAAATCAAGGTTTTCAAGTGTTTGGGATTGTTTTTTTTGCAAGTTTAAAACTTTTCTATGAGTGCATGTAAATAAATTTTTTATGTCCATTTTCATTAACTAATTCCATTTTTGGAAGTTAGGTTGTCACAACCCTAGCCTTGGGCTCACGACCAAAGTAAAAGCTTGCAAGAATGCGAGACAGGAAGGAGCCCCGAAAGGCACATCTTATACTCCCGGGAGTGCAGGAAAATGTGAGAGAATGAACCCTCACATTCCCAAGTGAGCTCCCACTTGGGGAATTAAAGTCCTGATGGACTCTCTAATCTTCAAGGAGCAATTTTAGGGGTCAAAACCCATTAGATTGAAGACTTCTTTATATCATTGAAAAAATATTAAAACTTAGATGTCTAAAATGGGTTTGTATGACCCATTTGGACATTTGAAACATAAGTTATGGCCAAAAGAAAGGCTAAGAATCAAATTGGCAATTTGACTCCCGACCACTAAAAATCAAAAATCGACCTGATTTCCTTGCGTGCAGGTGGTGTGCGACATACCATTGAAAAGATCTCAACGAAGGCTACAACTTTTCTTTAGACCTCATCTTAATCGAAGGTCTACACACAAAGTTATGGGGCCCCAAAGTTGTAGGAGACCCAACTTTGGGAATTTCGGGATTCCCATTTGGGAGTCCCAGTACAAAATGCCATTTGAATGTGGGCCTTGTGGAAAGGCACAAAGTATACTATAAGGGGGAAGGTGGTGGCTTCCCCCAAGTCCGGGCTGTGGTGAGTCTTGTGAGTCCGAGTTTGCTCGTGGTTCGTCTTAGTACCAAGAGTGCTCCAATGTGTTGTTTGGTTTTGTGTAGGTCCATTTGAGTTATTAGTTGCTTGTCATTATTCTTAATCCCATCCCAGAGCTGCAGCACGCCCCTTTACCCCCAAAGTGTTGCAAGCCAGGGGAACATGCCCCAAGCTAGGAAACGTGCCCCAGTTCTTTGCTCTTCCGCTATTTTCACTTTAAACTCACCTTCGAGTCTATCAAGGAGCTTGGGGGCGCGTCATAGATTGTGGCTGTTGGTTGATTTTAATGTCTCCAAACTAACATTTGTCATGCATCAATGTCAACAAAATTGGACCATAGTTGCAATATTTCATGGGTTCAAATATTTTGAAATATCTTTAATGGGTTACATTGTTGTTTTGGTTGACAAGCATGCCACTTTTGTGAATTGCACATTGTTGGGCACTACTCTATTAAGCATTTTTAAAAGGCACAAGGATGTATCATGAGAGGTAAGCAAACTTCTTTCTCCTTGCTCATATGTCATTGTTAAATTTTCAGTTCAAAATGTGAATTAAAAGGAATGGAAACTCAAGTTGAATAGTTAGTTTGCCAAATTTGCTAAGTTGTGGTCTTGTGTTTATGATGAAGTGCATGAGCTAGTGGTTAACTTCTCTTGCAATTGCAACCTAGTTTCTTTTGATGCATTTGCATAACAATGGAAAAAAGTTGATGGTTGTGTGCATTGTTAGCCATGCTATGGAAATAATTCACCTTTTAATTGTTTATAATTTTATTGAAGTCATTGCGGGGTGAAAGCACACTAAGGCCCCCAAAAAATGTAGTCACAAGTATAATCTTTTTGCAATTAATTTTTTTGGTAATGTATGGACATCACATCTTGGATTATTTTTACTTGTTTTAAGTATATTTGATTAGCTTTAGACTTAATATAATCAATTATTTTAAAAATTCCAACAAACAGTAAAGAATTTGAATGTATGGAGTATATTTGTGACCAAATAATACGCGTCATAGAGTTTGAAATTTTGAATATGTACTTAAAAAGTAAGGTTGTCAATGGAATTCTTGAATGAATTTTTTTATGGTGCATGATATTGATATACATTAACTAAATCTAGAAAAATTAAAAAATTAAAAACTTTTGGATGAAATTCCATTCAAAAATGTGTTTTCTTGTAGTTTTTCAGCAATGAATGCATAATAATATCTTCCTTTAAGGAAAAAACCACTACCATATCAAAAAGTGGGCATTGATTTTATTCAATCCTCTTCGTTTAACCATTGGATCAAAATTAATTTTGACTCAAAGTGAACTTTGAGTTCCAAAATGTTGTTGTGTAAATTCTAAAGTTTTTTGCTTGTGTTTAGGTTAGCTAAAGGATGCCATCAAAATTTTAGCTTATTATGTACTATAATACTTGTTATATATCACCTTTTCTAAAAAAAAGTGATTCACCTTTAGTGTGCTTTCACCTTATGGATGTTATTATCAATAGGTGTGTGTGGATATTTGATTCTTTTGCATAATTTGATTATTCAAAAACACACATGTGAAAGCTTTTGACATATATAGGCTTCAAGGTTATGTTTTCTCCTTATTGAATATATGTTTCAAAACTCTATTGATGTCTTCTTGATTATGCCTCCAACCTTCTATGTTTCCATTATTGTATGGTTCCTTAACGTAGTTTGTGGTTTTACATCTTCATTGTCTATGTTCATGTGAATGCTGAAGCTACCCAAAAAGTAAGTATATAAAACTAAAATTTGCAATTAACAAAAGGAACATTTGTTTTGAACAACTAATGTTCCATGTTTAATTATTTTGATTTGAATGTTGTGGTTGAAGTTAGAAGTTTGCAACCTCTTACCTTTTCAAACACGTATAACCTTGCAAGTTCATTCATGTTGAATGTTCATGGCCATAGCAAAGTTCAGTGCTTGTGAGAGGAGCATAGGCCTTCAAGTATTTTTACTTGGAGTTATGAGGGTGCATATATGGTGTAAGTGGTGGAAACATGTGTTCTAACTGTAAGTGGCAAAAAGGAAAGGTGTTTTGCCTATCCAAAACCCCTAGCTACATTTGATGCCTATGCCTTGACTTTTGTAGGTGGGTGTAAGTTTTCTATGCATCAACAATTTTCTATACAACAATCAAGCATCTTCTAAGTTGAATGTTAGTTGATTCTTTGGTAGGTGCATGCAGGTTTTAGGGTTAGATACATTGTCTTAATAATCTTAGTTCTACTTAGAGGGAAAATAGGTTCATGAACTACTTTTGCATTTTTTGTACTCATGCCCCTTGGCTTTAGTTTTGCATGTAGAAATGTTGCCAACTATTGTAGGCTTGAGCAAAATGTTAGTATAACATACCCACATTTGGGGGAGAGTCCAATGTATAGAGAGTTGGAGGAAGGCTAGGAGGTGGTCATGACCATCAATTTGTGTAATCGTAGTGTCTTATGTTGATGCAACAAAATAAGGCATTGTTGTTGATCTTGAGAAGATAAGAGAAGTGTATTGCTTGCAACAAGACCATGTATCCAATTGAGAAGGTTGTAATTTTGTTTTTTCCCACTCTTTCTCCCCCTCCATATCTCATATGTCACATTTTATTTCTTTAGAATTGGATAAAAATTGTTTTTTCTTTACATTGGTCAACATTCCTCAATGAGATAATAGCCTCACAAATTAATGAAGATCGACTACAAAAATGACATCTCCATGGTGATGAGGCTAGTTTTGGAGATTGCAAGTAGTTGGACTTTAGAGTGTGTTTAAGAAGATATTCTTAACAACAAGAAAAATTCCTATTGGATTTTAGGAATGATGATGAACTCCTCCACAACCTCTCATGTTTATTATGGCTCGTCTAAGTATGGTATAGTTCTGGTAGTGCTAAGTTGGATTATGATTGTGTGATGTAGTGAATGAGAGTTGTAATGGTTGAAGTCAACTTCTTTATACACTGATTTTGAGTTGGTTTTGCATGAAGTGTTGGAAACAAAAAGAGGTGCAAAAGTTACTCTAGCTTCATGGTAAATTTGATCAAAGTCTCTCGAAACCCAGCTAAACTCCAGCCAGTTCCAGCAATTGATTAACTGAAGGGGCTTCTACCTGATTTTGTGAAGTCAATAGCAATCAACAAATGATCACACCCTGGTGTTGGAGTGTAGTTTAGAGTTTAGGCACATGCCAGGTCAAATCTACAAACATTTTAGATTTGACCTATGCTCAACTGATCAAAACCTTCCAAATCCAGGCCAAGTGAATTTCACAATTGCCTTCTGTAGAGCTCCTGTCTTGCAACCCATGATGAGCAGGTCTCACAATCGGGTTTATGATATTTATGTAGTTGTGGAATATGTAGTGGTTGTGGCCCCATTTTGTTCACAGCATCATCACCTGGGCACATAGATGATAAACCCAAAACCTGAGCCAATATGGCCAGTTTCAGTCTACATGTATATATCATGCATTGTTAATCCAATATCAGTGTGCCAAATTGGACTCTGTATGTTGAATTCAAGTTAACAGAAGTTAAAGTACCAAAGTTGTGTTCATACAGGAAATGGGTAGTTGCTACAGCTAAGGAGTTGGGCCTAGCTTTGGCTGGGCATGAAACTGCCACAATAGCTCAGCAGAGGAGGCTGTTTGCTTAAGTGCTGCCAGTGCAGTAGATTATATGTGTAGGGTAAAGCCTGAAGCCAGCGGATTTACCAAGCATAAAGACCTGCGCTGATTTTCTAGTATTTTATTATATTACATCCCGTGATACTCAGCAGGTATCTAGTGAGTATTATGCGAAAAGAGGAAAATAATTGCAGGGTGTTTTGAAAAACAGAACGCCTGCAAGAGCAAGCATTTTGTTTTTTAAACACTGGAAGAACAATATGCTCCATAATATGGTGCTCTCCGATTACACTAGAAAAGTCGGCCCATGTCTTTATGATTCAGAAATTGCCATAGTGCAAAAGTATACCTTTACAGAGAATAGGGACTTTGATATGGCTAAATTATTGCCATAATGTTACACCTATATTATCCATAATACACAAGCCAAGAAACTTTACACTGTTATTCGATCTTGATTATTCAAGAACTTGTGAAAGCTAGAAAACTATCAACAGAACTTAATCAGTTTTTCTAAGACCATATTCAAGCCAGCAATCTTCCAGTGATGCTAAATGTATTACTGGGCATTAGTGGTCTAGTAGTGAGAATTCATTTTCTAGACAGAACAGGGACCACTCAAGACCAATTTGGTTGCAATTTCCAGCAAAAAAATCCAGTCAAAAGTCAGTATCTTCCATACCTTAGCTCTAATGGAAAATTGTGACATAAACTCTATTAAATCTGACTCGCCAAGGGCTTTCTAACAACACCAAGAATGCCCCCAAATTCCAATACACTTTTCAGTTTCAATTTTATTTAGTTTTCATTGAGAAAATGGTTCAATAATCAATAACTTCCACACACCACAGCTCCAAACAGTCTCAAACCAAGTCAGTTCACCCCCCTGCTCATCAAGAGCTTTCCAAAGATACCAAGAGCATGGCATGAAGCACCATGGCTTGGGAGATCTCAGCATGACAAACAAAACAAAACAAACTACCTTGCTTCATACTAGATAGATATCCCATCTAAGCCTAAAATCATATAAGGGATGCCAAGTCCAAATTTTACGTTTTCCGGGTCAAAATTTAGGCACACTAAGAGGCCTCACTCAAGAAGGTGATGGTACCAGTCAGTGTAGGTGCTGGTTCATGCTGGCTGGAATTGACCACCGAAATGGAGTACACTTTTGAAATACACATGTAAGTTCAGATAAGTCTAAGTATCCAGATCCAAAATATATAACATGTCCAAATGCAAAAAAATTGGGAGAATTTAAGCACTGACAATGAGAACTTCTAACAGATTACAAAAACCCAGAAACAATGCACAGATCAAATCTACACAAAGCATACCCACTTGTTGTGACCTCAGTCTGAAAAGATTCATTCATTCACATCTTAGAACTTTCTACATGGAGTTCTTCAAATGAAACTTGGTTCAGCGCAAGCATCTCTATCTACGAGGTATTTTTCCTGTACAAGAATACACCCACTCCTAAATTATTAAAGAACTGCTGGGTATTCAACAAAACAGTTGTTTTAGTTGAATTAGTCAAAACCAATGGCCTTAAGCTAAATGGGACACTAATCCAGTGTCCATCACATTCAGTCTGGCCACCTTTGTAAACTGTAGTTAGCAAATAGGTAGACCTGCCAAGGATAAACACTGGAACTCCCAACTTGATCTTAATCCCTTCAACCTGCTGAAATTAGGCAGTGTACATGGTTGGCATGCACAACTTCAGTCTTTGCTCTTGTGCCAGTTGAAAAACTCCAGCCTACACCCTTCACGGAGCAGCATAAGTTACCCACAATCAACAAGTCCTGTCTCTGGCTCATCCATCTCAGGGATTGCTTAAATTGCCCAATTGGTGTCTTTCACGTTTGAACAATATTCTGAGACTTCCTCAGGATTGGAATTTGCACTCTAATTGATGCAATTTGAAAAAGAACTGTTGCTGCCTTCAAGGAAATCCGTTCAAATATGAATTCTTTAATCCCAACCTCTTCATTTACTCCTCTTGATCAATTGCTGTTACAATTCCCCAATGTCAGATCTTGTCCATTTCAACTGCAGCTTACCACCCGGTAGTTTACCCTTGTCATAGACAAGATAGCATTCTTTTGTTTTGTGTTGGGGCTTGAGACAGTTACTCTGTAAACATGATTTTGCAAGAATTTTGCAGCTGCCAATGATCTTTGACTTGTTCAAAGCTGACATGAGGTGTGCTTGCTACTTGGCATACCTCAAAGGATGGCCTGGTGGGTATCGTAGACATACCTCCCTAGTCCTTCCCAGGTTGACATTTTCTCTATTATCTTGTGATTTTGCTGTCAGCTTCTTCATGTTCTCCATTTTTCTAAGTAGCTCTTGGATCTGATTGTCTTCTGCTTCTCCCTTTGTCTTTGTCTCCTCTTTTTTGAATGATCTTTGTTCATCCCAATCACCTTCATTGTCCATGATTTCCTCACCTTTCTTGTCCTTCTTTTTCACCTTCTCTTCCTCATAGAATCTCATTCCATCATCCAAATCTTTTCCCTTGATCTTCTCATTCTTCTCTTCAATGGCTCCTGATGTTTCATCCTCCTCTTTACTCTTCTTGTCTTTGTCTTTCTTCTTCACTGTTGCATCCTCATTTACACTTTCATCATCCACATTCTTTTTCTTCTTCTTTTTCTTCTCTTCACCATCTCCTACACTCTCCTCCTCCTCCTTGCTCTTCTTGTCTTTGTCTTTCTTCTTCACAGTCTCCTCCTCATCCATAGTTTCATCATCCACATTCTCGGACCCCTTCTTCTCTTTCTTTTTTTTCTTCTCTTCACCATCATCTCCTATATTGTCATCATCCCCCTCTTTGCTCTTCTTCTTGTCTTTGTCTTTCTTTTTCACCTTGGTCTCATCCTCCTTTACAGTTTCATCATCCTCATCCTTTCCCTTCTTCTCTTTCTTCTTTTTCTTCTCATCACTGTCACCATCTTCACCTTTGTTCTTCTTGTCCTTATCCTTTTCTTTAACTTCAAGTGCCACAAGCTTCTCTTGAATGATACCTGAAAACACAGCCATTCGTGTTTCCCAGAATCTTGTGGTAGTGAAGGTGCTATGGAATTCACCAGTTATGGTCCATCTGAGCTCCTTGCCATCCATGGATGTGGGGAAACGCCACATAAGAGTATCATCATGGCTTACACTCGTGAAATTGATGCCACCCTCACTGGTAAAAGGTAGTTCTGCAAGTGGATGTACTGGCACACGCCGCCCAAATTTCCACAATCTTGATACCTCTGCCATTCGCATAGGATTGAAACGGTTGAATTCCAAGCCTTTTATAAGCTGCAAGCTCCAAACATAACTGCCTCCTCGATCATCATTCACTGGCAGCTGTTCAAATCTCCAAGGATCACTCTTCATGGTGCTAGACATGGTTGTCCCTGCTGACGCCCCAATCCCGAGTGTCAACCCTTTGCTAAAGGCCGTGATATTTGTGGCTGCTTGAATTCGCTCACCAGTTCCAACTTTGAACCCTATGTTAGATGACGAATTTGTCATGGTACATGCGGCTCCTTCTGTTGTTTGCGGAGTCACAGAAAGGGAGAAAAAGCAAGGGAAATGCCCAAGTTGTTGTTGATCCCAAATGGAGTTCGCAATCTTGTACCTTACATGCTTGATCCCCACAGTCACTTCCACACAATTGGGTAGCTTCACAACAGCTGCAACGAGCTGGATATTGATGTCAGCTCGTTGCGAAAACAAGAAAGCCAGCTGCTTTCTACGCTTGGATGCATCCTCTTCCACATACGAATGCTCCAGTGGCATCAACAAAAGCGGCACTTCCACCTTCACTTCCCACAACCCATTCTCTGCTTTTGCAACACAGTGTGTCCCTTTGGCATTTGGATGTGGTCGGCTTGCTGCAGGGGCAGGGGAATGGCTACTACCACACTGGATATGGCTCCAGAGCAAATGCAGGATGGAATCCTGGAATTGGATGACACAGAGCTCTTCCACCAGGGCATACATCAAGTTGTCTATTCGTATCTTGACTGCTATGATCTTGCGACCTTCAACACTGGAATCATAGAAATTTGTCTCCGCCTGGTATATAGCATCTTTCTCTAGCTCCTTCATCAGCACTTGAAAGGGTTCCGGTTGGTTATTACTGGCTGCCACTAGTGCTGCACGCCATAGGAAATTGGAGCTGTATGTTGCTCTTATCGCAGCAAGTACAGGCTCTTCATGTACTGCACCCTGCTTGCTGCTGGGACCTCTTAGTCCAAGCTCCCATTGGTCGGTAATTGGATGGAAGGTGGGCAAAGCTTTGGGTAGGAGAGAAGGAACTGAACTGAGCTTCCTCATCCAGTCTGAATTCACCATGTTGCTGTTCAGCGGCTCATTCACAAAGGGATAGTGATCAGATCTGTACTTGGTTGCTATAGCATAGCCGAGCAGATCAAGGCTTGCAGATCCAACAGGTTTCAGAAGCTCCAGGACAGCTGAAGTTTGTCCTTTTTCAACCGCTTTCATGAAAGCATAGGCCGTGAACCTGCCGGTTAGAAAACTGCTGCCATGTTCAACCGCTTGAATCTCGCGAAGCTTTCGTAAGCAACAGATATGGCCACCTGCAGATGCCTCCACTACTGCGTAGCCCACCGCTTGCGGATCCACACAATCATCATCCTTGCACAGTTGGATTCCATTATCATCCGGCTCGAGTGTGTCTACCCAAATCAATCCCAGCTCAGGAAATTGACACTCTTCTTTTGCAATCTCCAAAACTTGACCAACATCAACTTCTTGAACACCTTCCTTGTTGGCAGCTAGTAATTCTGCCTTTGCCAAACTACTCTGCAAAGCCCCAGCTTGGAGCCAATTCTCCATGCTCAACAACAACCTTGAGCATGAGCTAATATAGAGTTTTTCAGGAACGTCACTCTAAGACTCTTTTCAACAAGTCTTTACAAAAAGATTCAAATTGAACCCAAGTCTAGGAATGAAAATCCCCAATCCTGCAAGAAATCAGGAACTTCACTAGACTCTTCTAACAAGTCCTACAAACGAAATTCAAAGGAAACCCAAGTCTAGGAATGAAAATCCAAAACCTGCAAGAAATCAAGGTTCACTAGACTCTTACAACAAGTCTTCCAACAAAATTCAAATGAAACCCAAGTCTAGAAATGAAATCAAAACCATGAACAAAAAAAAAGCAGTCTTAACTTCTAAACTCTCTATGCACAGCAGGCAGCGCAAAAGGTTCAACAACAACTCCGGATCGAATTCAGACAAGCCTTGTGCAAATTAAAAGCCTTGTGCAGGATTCCTTAAGATTGCACCTAATTTTGAGAATTACTACTATTACTATTGTTGTTATTATTATTCATGAGCAGCTATAGCAGGTAGCGAGATGCATCTGATCCTAGAAAGATTAAATTCTGGAGATTCTTGCACTTCAAGAATTTTGTTGTGAAGTGCTCTGCAAGGCAAGGAGATGTTGGCGCAATTGAATGAAGGAAAATCATGGCAAAGTTAAGTTAGTAAATTTAGCTCTGCTCTCATGGGAAGCTCCCAGAAGGTTCTAGTAGTGTGCAGAAGGCGAGTCTGCCAGATGTGGGTGATATTAACGCGGTGCAACAACAAGACATTAGCTGCTTTATTACATAATGGAAACTTTGAGGTTTTTTAAAATTAAAATTGAAGAAAACAAAGGAGTTTGGGATAGCTTTTTTTTACTTTGGGTTTTTTTTTAATTTAAAATTGAAGAAACCAAAGGAGTTTGGGATATCTTTTTTACATATGAAACTTTGGGTTTTTTAATAAATTAAAATTGAAGAAAACAAAGGAGTTTGGAATAACGTCTTTGCATATGAAACTTTGGGTTTTTTGATAATTTAAAATTGAAGAAACCAACGGAGTTTGGGATAACTTCTTTACATATCAAACTTTGGGGTTTTCAAAAATTAAAATTGAAGAAAACAAAGGAGTTTGGGATAACTTCTTTACATATGAAACTTTGGGTTTTTTAAAAATTAAAATTGAAGAAAACAAAGGAGTTTGGGATAACTTTTTTACATATGAATCTTTGGGTTTTAAAAAAAAATTAAAATTGAAGAAAACAAAGGAGTTTAGGATAACTTTTATACATATGTAAAATTTGGGGTTTTAAAAAATTAAAATTGAAGAAAACAAAGGAGTTTGGGATAACTTTTATACATATGAATCTTTGGGTTTTTTTTTAAAATTAAAATTGAAGAAAACAAAGGAGTTTAGGATAACTTTTCTACATATGTAAAATTTGGGGTTTTTTAAAATTAAAATTGAAGAAAGCAAAGGAGTTTAGGATAACTTTTCTACATATGGAAACTTTGGGTTTTTTCAAAATTAAAATTGAAGAAAACAAAGGAGTTTAGGATAACTTTTCTACATATGTAAAATTTGGGGTTTAAAAAAATTAAAATTGAAGAAAACAAAGGAGTTTGGAATAAATTTTTTATATAAGAAACTTTGGGGATTTTCTAATTAAAAAAATTGAAGAAAAGGAAGGAGATTCAGTGGAAAGTGCTGCGTGCGTCAGGACGCAGAGGGGATTTTTTTAACCCAAAATCTCGCTATGGTGGCCACCTGGTTGTGTTTTGAACATGGTGAAATTCTTTTTTTTCCAGATTTTCTGTTATTAGTCAGACAGTAGATTTCAGGCAAGAAGAAGACAATAGCCTAGGTCGTCACTACAAGAACCTATCGTCTAAATATGACAAGTTCAACTTTTTTTCTCCCCCGGAAAATATGGCAACTAAACGCATTTTCTTCCAAAAACTAGTTTGGACAAGTCATATCGCCTATACTTCTTTTTTTTTGGGTGGGGATGGGGGCGGCGGTGGCGGCGGCGGCCAGGTGGGAGCGAATCATAGGTAATGTTCTCTAAGTTATCAAAATTCGAAGAACCGGAGCAGAAGGTGGTTTCTAATGAAGGGCACTTACTTCTTGTATGAGTCTGGTTCCGAGGAAAGTGCAACTATATATTCCGTGCATGTGCAGAAACAGACAGTCATTCTTCGGAATGTTTGGTGATGATATTTTTTCATCCACAAAAGGTGCAAGGCCCAGGCATATCTCGGAGGTCAAATCAAATTCCGCTTTAGAATGTGCAGTCCAAATACACTAGCAAATTTTTGACACAACTTTAGTGTTCGTCATTCTTCGGAATGTTTGGTGATGATGTTTCTTCATCCACGAAATGTACAAGGCCCAGGCATATCTCAGCGGAGGTCAAATTCCGCTTTAGAATGTGCAGTCCAAATACACTAGCAAATTTTGGACACAACTTTAGTGTTTATTGGAATGTGTATTGCCCACCCAACCAACATCTCAAACAACACAGGAAATTCTTTTAACATGTATGAAATATAAATTTGTTCTTCTATTCCTTCAATATATGGATAAATGGATGATATCAAGATGATCTTCCATTTTTGGATGATTGGGTAAATGGACAAATTTTATATGTAAAATGTCCAATTTGTTGAAAAGCCAAACATATATAAGGGTTTGAACTACTTGTGGTTTAACCTCTCATGTGGGTGTCCACTTATTATTAGCCCCCCAAAATCTTGATAACATTTCAAAACAGTGTTGTTCTAGAATTTTGTTCTGTTAAGTTGTTGGTAGACCAACAAGCTCAAGTTACTATGATCTTCAAAAGAGCTAATTGACCACCTCCTTACATACATAGTTTAGAGAAATCAAATCATATAAAAAAATATCATCAGCCTCTATGGAAATTTGGTAGTCACTTAAGGGACAACCTTGACCTATTGCCATTCTCAAGTTGAATTCTCCTCCCCCATGAAGTTGTATATTTTTATTGACATGAAGGTACAAATTTGACAATGTCAAACATAAATTACAAGACACTTGAAATTTTCTGTTTATGTAGTTTGTTTTGTGCAAACTTCATTTCAGTGTGCACCGGATTTGAATAGATTTTATTGCTTGTGGGTGTTATCCAGTGTGGGGTGGATATTTAGGGTTTAGGGTTTAGGGTCCAATGGGTATTAATCGGGTTTTACTTCAGGTATATATATATATATCTCTCTCGGGTGTTGAGATTTTAAAGAACCGGTTTTGCTTTGTATCTGGCATTTTTGAAAGTTGATACCCAACCCACCTCATAATCAGAGCTTTTAGAAATTCAAATTGCTGTAACCATATACCCAGTCCAAGGGGAAATAAATGAAAAGGGTATCTCTCAAAAACTTGGATATTTTCTTTAGTACTCAATTTATACCATTTCAGCATATTAGGGTTAGGGATTTTGTACTTTGTATTTTATGTTTGTAGTTTGTAATGCACATGTCTCCTTCACTTTTTGTAAAAGCTTGCAACGTGCTACTAGCTACTAAATTTTTTTAGGACAAATCAAATTATTTTCAAGAAAGCTTCGTTGCAACAGAACCCATTACATTAGAAGAAGGTAGGAAGTGATTCTAGAGCTTTGTATTTGTATTTTTTTTGTGTGTTTGAATCACTCTGTTTGGTGTCATTTATTGCACCATTGCTTTTACATTGATATGAAAGTTGTATGTTCAAATTGCAAAGGTGGTGGAGGACTACACTTGACTTTTGGGTTTTGGATTTTTCCCCTTTCCAAGGGAGGTTGATTTTGATTTGTGTGTGACGCTTTATTTCTGTCATTGTGTAATTTCAGATAATATTGGACAACATTCAGATGTGCATAGACCTTTGATTCATTTAATTTAGTTTTTGCCTTTCCGCAAGGAATTCCACAAGGTTCATCCATCTACACCAAAAATTATGTCTCCTTAGCTCTCTCCCCCATGATGTTACAAGTTACAATGTTGCAACATTTCAGTGGCATCCCCCCTCGTTTGGCAGTGTAATCGAGTGAGCTTATCAATCTAGTTGACCAATTCTTGGGCTAATCCTTTTTCACTTCATTAGTTAAGGATCCCCTAACTTATTATTGGGCTCGGGGATTAGTAAGGGGAGCCCTTTTAACGTCACCTACTTGCTTCCGAAACTCAGCTTCATCAATTAACTTAGCTTCGATTTGGCAGGGTTTCTACTTCAAATGTTCTAGGGTGCAAGGACAAAAACCAATTTCTTGACATTCAATCAAAGTTAGTGTGCTTAGAAAACTTATTTCCTATCCAATAGACAGGGCTTCCATTATCATCATTGATGAAATTTATGCCTACTTTTTGGGAGGTGGGTTTTACTCATCTCATCTTGCTTGGACCACATCTTATTACCATTAACTTTTTAAGGAAATTCTGATATAAAAGATTTAGTGATTTTTCTGAAAAAACAAAGAAAAGTAGTACAAATTGATGCTAGAAAAACACATTCATCCAAAACTTTTCAACTTTTTGTCCAAGACACGAAAAAAATTGTCAAAAAAAAAGCTTAGAGACCATCCTTAGTACTTGTACTACATGAAATACAAGGTGTTTTGTGTTTTGGGAAATGGTTTCTTTGGGTTTTGAGTCTTAGAACTCTTCCAATCTATACGATTTTCTCTTTGCTTGGACCACAAGTCATTGCCACTCTTAGTGTTTTATATACACATTGAAAGTTTGAACTAAAATCTAACCTCTAAACCATAGATTGTAACCTAAAAGATAATCCCATAAGGGCACAACGTATTAAACATCCTTAATGGCTTGCTAAAATGTATCAATATAACATAAAGCCAACATCTATTCAATTTGCCACATTTCACCCGGATTCATTGTTGCCTCCTTTTGGAAGTGGTCAATTTTAATTTGTTGTGTAATGGGGATGGTTGCCCATTGCCCACCATTCTCAAGGTATTAAAAGAAAACACATTCTTTAAGGAGTTATAGATAAATTTAGATAATGCTGAATTCAACTCACAACCACATTACAAAGAGCCCATGGTCCCAAATCTTGGGTTTGATGTTCAATATGATAATTTAGTTGTAAATTGAGCTATGTCCTTGAGTAAGATTGCTAATGAGACATCTTGACACAGTCATAAGGGGCCACCAAAGAGGTTCCCTAGTCATTGAAAAATTGTTAGATTCACTAAAAATAAGCAAGGATTGGTGTTTACTACAATACCATTTGTTCATTAAAAACATGCAACAATATGTTATTTTTGTACAATACTTGAATATATTGTTTGTATAATACTTTTTCAGACAATATTCAAACTTTTTTCTTTTAGTAGACATTTTTTGACAATGATTATACTGAAAATATGATCAACATTCATGTTTTTGTGACCACATTTAAGTACAAATGAAAAATGAAAACAGTCAAAGACATTGTGATAATTGTAGGTGATTGTCTATTAAGTTAATAAAAATTTGTTAAATAAAAATTTAAACCATAACCATATACCATAGGAACCTGGCAACTTCGACACATGTCTAGTTGAATAATTGATTAAATCTAAGATTTTCATTTCAACAAATACAATAATATTCTTGAAAATTGTTCACAATTTTTTGTTATTTGAAAAAGAATCTGAAAATTTCAACATTTCTGAAAATAATATAATTGGTGTCGAAGCTGCCAAGGTAGTAGTAGGCTTCTTAATCCAATGTTCCAAATTCTCCCCTTCCAACATACAGGAACCAAATGGGACACTATAAATTGGACGGTGGCACAATATGGTAAACACATAGAGCCCACCATAGGTATTAGGAACCAAACGGAAAGCATTTTCTTTTCATAAAAATACAAGTGAAATGCTTAGTGAACCCATCAATGCATTTTCACTTGACAGGTAGGCTGGGGTCAAAGATTAATTTTTTTAAAAATTTAAAACCCACCAACTTCTGTAAGAAACCAAATTTCCCAACACACACAAATTACAATATGGTTTAAAAGAAAATAAATTTAAACTAATATTTCTGCATGTCAGTTTGGTTGATCATCCAAAGGCATATCAACCCTTATTCCATTGGCATACATTAGATTGAATTTCTAACTTGAAATAAGTTCATGGGTAATAATGAAAAGAAGAAAAACTCACATATTTCTGTTGTTGAAACATGTCTTTAATTCGGAACTAGTGTAATATCATCAGTCAGGCCAGAGAAAGAATCAGCAGTTTCTGGACACCATATGAATATATTCAGTTATGTCGACTAACTGAATATCAAGAGCTGTTGTGATGATGTTGCTATCCAAAATTGTTGCAACAAATGCAAAACACTACTACACTAAGAGTTTCAATACCAAGAAGCAAAGAAAATAAGGTCAAAATTGTTTCTCTTCTCATGTATTCTCCTTCCTTTCGTCTTCTTTGGTTTTTAAAAAGACAATGAACTTTTAACATTTATTGTGCACATGCTCAGTGGGTGCTACAAGTGGTGGTTGCATTTGAGCTTTTTCAATCCAAACCATGAGCTCAACCCATACTTTGGCAACCATCTTTCTATCCAGGAATATTTTCCCAGACACAGATGATCCACACAGCACACCAGGATAAGCAACCTTCGAATTATCTTTGTGATAACACTTCAACATGTTGGACATCCACCATCCACATGAATCTAAATTCAAACTCTAGATGTGAAAATTTTCCCAAGTGTTGTATGCCATACATGCCAAAGGATCTTTCTTGTTCCCATGTTCCTAGTTGTGCACCCTTAACTTCTGGATCTATTCTGAGGTATGGTTGGAATACTTTGGCCAGCAGTGAAGGGGAATATAGAGCTTTCACTTCAAAGTCAGTGGATCAAATATGCAGTTAGTCTGCAGTCACATCAGAGTATAGGAGTACATGCTTTTTTTCATGGAACCCATTTTTTGTTTTTAAACCTATATTTGATCTCCTGGCTACAAGGATGAATTTCTCATCTGGAGGTCACCAGATATCTCATGTCATGACTAAAATGAAGAATCTTTCCCATCAACTGGTTTATAGGGCACAAGCTACCTATTATAACTAGGCTAATTGACCTCAAATGTGTGTCATTTCCTCACAAAAGTTGGAAATCTGCCTCAGGGGAGGAGCCAGTCAGAAAAAATAATTTCTCAGGAAGCTGCTCAGACCAAAGTAAATAGGTCCTACTTGAGCTCCATTGCTGTCATGTTTCACAACTCGCACCTAAATCTTTCAACTTTAATCAATGTACATGAATCCAAAACTAATGTACAGGCAAGCATCATATTTTCATCTATTCACTCTCACTTTCAGAAAGTTGCCTCTTTCTGAGGCGAGACCTACTGGGGCTGCTGTGTCTCCTTCTAACTTCAGCCACAGGCTCAACATCACTGGGAGGACTGCGGTGTGGTGACATCTGTCCTTCCTCATCTGAGTCAGAAAGGGCCTGTCTGCGCCTTGCTTTCTTCAGCCGAGGCTCCTGCAGTGGGCAATAACAATGAGTCCCATTTTCCAGCCCTGAAGCCAAATTACAGGTTGGAATATTGGAATAAATCACAAGAAACAAGTCAACTAGGTGAGGAGAGTGGAACGAGAGGTCTAGTTACCGGAACTGCTTCCTCATCAGAATCTCCAAAGGCAGCAGCAAGTGCATCCTGAGCATCATCCTCAGGAGTTTCTGGTCGCACATCCTCAACCTCCTCCTCAACCTGGGCATCCTCTTCATCCGAATACTGAGGCCTAGATTTTTTCTCTTTTTTCCTCTTCCTCTTTTCCTTTCTTCTCTCCTTTTTCTCATTGGCCCCATTGTTATCCCCATCGTTGTCTTCAACTTCAAACCGCTTTCTGTTCCAAGTAGCCTGCAGAAAAATCACCTTTTAGACAGCATCCCTCACAGTACAACACACTGCAACACCAAGAAATTGGAAAAATGGAAACAAGTCCACATGATTTCAAACCTCATTCTCCAGTCTCATCTTCTTCTGACCTTCATGTGAAGACCGTTTTGTCAGTATTTTGAATTGGCACTCAAACCAGACTCAAAAAGTTGAGTGTGCATCAGAGCATAGTTGATGACTTATCGAGAGCAGAGCTGCACATGGAGTCCAGCTCCAGAAGGGATAGTAACCAGGCAGAGTTATGTCCTTCTGAAGGGTTGTGCCATGTGTTCAACCTGTGGGAAAGGTTTGTTGCCAAAACTAGCTTTGGCTGGGGCCTTAAAACATTACATAAAACTGCTGCAGATACAGCTAGACAGACCTTGAAACACAAGGGATGGGATAGGACAGGTGTAAGAAATGCTGGACTTGACAATTATCAACAGAAAATATACTTCCGCTGATTATGGATCTCCCACATAGCACAATCTACTGTGCACAACCTGAGTTGGAAATATCTCACGCACCATGGTTTGTTGGAGCCTCTCTTCTTGTTCCAGTACAATACGATGTTCTTCATCCCGCTGCCTTCTCTCCATCTGCTCAGCATCACAATCATCATTGGCATCAGAAAAGCTCCCATAGTAAAGTCATGCTTCATGGTATCAATAATACCTGCAAAAACTTACCTGGATTTTGCGCTCTTCCTCAGCTTTACGGCGTGCATCTTCAGCCATGGCCAGCTGGCGAGAAACCTCCTGCTTTTGGCGGACTTGCTGCTCCTCACGCTCAGCAGCCTCTAGGTGCACCTTTGCTGCATCCAGTAGATGCTTGCAGTAATCAACATGCAAGTCCAGCTTCTTCTCATCAAAACCATGGACATGCTGCCCTCTCACCCCTGCCAGCTGGTTGAAGAGACGCAGTGCATTTTTCAGCTCTGCAACAGCTAGCCGAACCTGCAAAGTAACACCACCTTCCATCAATGCCCATGCTACTCAATCCCAAACAACTGGCACAGAGAGCAAACAACCATGCACACCACTGGTAGCCAGCCCACATGGGAAATACAAGACACCAATGCAGAACTCACCTCCTCAGCAGAGCGCTTTGTCTTCTTAAGGGTGGCAGTGGAGAATTTTTGCATGGCAATGGCGGCATCAAAACGTAAGGTGTAATTGGAGGGTGCAAGGTGTATAGCATGTAGCAACACCTGCTTGCATTCTTGCCACTGCTCAGCCTCATAATGTGTGCGTGCCAGGTACAAGAGGATTTGAGGATCTGTGTTGTAGTAGAATCGCCGCAGACAATTCTGGTACTGCATTGATGATTTCAAAGTGTGTAAAGGATCAAAATTTTCTTGTCTACAAAGTATACAGCCCTTGCTCATGACAAGTCTTCAACACCAAGTGAACCTGGTTAGTCTCTTCGCAGACAAAAGGGAGAAGATGAACAAAGACTGGGTCAAAGCCAACATCCTCCCTCTGTATGGAAAGACAACTCCTAGGAGAGACATGGTACTCACCATCTTTATGGCAAGAGCAAACTGGCCTTGAGCAAGGTAGACATGTGCCAGGTTGATCCAAACATCAGGCATATCTACAGCTTTGTTGCCTGCTGCTGCCTCTTGAACCTGCACACAATGAACTACCTCAGTATACTGGTCTACCCCAGTATGATCCTGTTTTCAATTTTGTGTAATTGCCTTCTTTGCCCAAAAGAAGTCTTGACACTAGTAGCCTATGAAGCAAGTATAAGGAGAATCTCTAAACTAACAAAAACAAGCCTGCAAATACTTCTGACCTGAGTGAAGATGTCCTTTGCAACATCAAACAAGCCTTTCTCAGCAAGTACAACTCCAAGTCCATTTGCTGCGTACATGTTGTTTGGTTTTTGCACCAACACCTGAACATGCATCTCAATATCTCAAATATTTAGCTGTGATTGCAGAGTACAGTTGTTAGTAGATGGTCTAACGACTCAACTCTGCAACCAAGAACCCTCGACTCACAGGAATCCCATAAAAGAGTTTTGAGCATATCCCCCAAAGACAGAAAAATGGATGTTGACCACCAAACAACTGTTATACATCCAGCAACAGTAACCAGGTAGTCAATAACACGTACAGACCTTTTGATACAACTCTCTAGCCTTCTCCAAATGAGTGGCTTCCAGTTTCGGGTCCTTCTTCTCTCCTCGTACTGCTGCATAGTAATTCCAATTGCCCTACACACAACAAGATCTGGACTGTAATTAAAATGTCAGGCAGAATTCTTTTGATGAGTCTCAACATGTGCAAGGAATTGTGCTGCTTACAAGAGCCAACGTTGCATAATTGTCCTTGCCATCTGTGATTTGCAATATGCTCTTCAATGTATCCTTAGCTTTCAGCCAATCATCTGCTTTCAGCTCCAAGTTTCCTCGAACTGACAATCCTTCCAAATATTTGTCATTAATTGCCAATGCCTTTGATACCTGCATTAAATTCACAGACACCACAAGTGAGGGCCTCGTCTCTGTAAGAGTTGACTCTGTAAACAACTGGAAAACCTTATTTCAATCAAGCAGAATGACAGGTGACATAAAGCAGGAATACATCATTACCAGATCCAGACTGGTAGATATATTGTTCCGGGCATGTGCCATAGCTGCCAATCGTAGGAGGGCATCTACATACTTTGGATGCTGCAAACAAACCACAGCACAAACTACACTTATTGTAAACTGCAATTGGAAACAGAAACTAGATTGATTTTTCGAAAAGCCAGTCAAAAGGTCACAATAGTTCTTTTATCACCAGAATTCTGAGAGAGGGACTGTGTGAATACACTGCACTCTTGACAAAGCACAGAAAGCATAAATCTCTGCATACTCATGAATGTGACCAGTTGCAGACTACATTCCAGATGAAAAGCTCAGGAAGAAGTGAACCTTGAAAAGAATGAGCTGGTACAAAACAGTGGCCTTGCCAGTCTCATGCAGCTGTTCGTGCAACCTTGCCAGGTTGAACAAGAGTGTGACCTTCTCTGCAGGTACTTCAATAAGAACTCCCTCTTCCTCTAAGCTGCTGAAGAGCTGATTCTCCTCATTTGGTACACCACTGACAGCACTCCGTGTACCCTCACTAAAATCAAGCCAAATCCCCTCTCCCAATGCGTCCTTGTATGCCTGCCTTGCAAGCTGCATCCAAAAAGCTACTGTACTGATCAGCTGACATGACACCAGTAACACCAGTCCTGCATAGTGTAGTGTGTTGACACAACATGACTTGGCATCTACACTCATGATATTTGACTTTTGTGGGTGGGTCCCTAGCTAAGAGAACTCACCTCTAAACTGTGACATGTAGAAACTGTGATCTTTAAGAAGCTTTCTTTAACACACAATGCATGAGCAAGTTGTTTTACCTCAAGTTCTCCTCTTTCAAAATGCAGCACACCTATGTTATTCAGGAGTCCCAGAGGAATAACTTCTCCATTCTTCTTCAAAAGGGAGAGGGCCTGCACACACCACATGCATAGTATCAGATGTTAATCACCACATAATTCACTGTAATTCAATTACTGAGGTTTGTTTGAACAGGCTAGTTCAAAGCTGCTCAAATCTTAACCATTTGTGTCACCTCTCTCTAACCAAAATACTTAAGCAGGACATGGTCATAGTGACTTTGATCCTGATCATCTGTGACTTGGTAACAATGGCTGGATAGTGTTTGATCACATCTGCAGTAGGTCAAAAAACATGGCACCTGATGAACCCTGAATTCAAGAGGGACAATCTGCATTGGAGACAGCCAGGAAACTGAAAGAAGCTAACGACACTGTAAAGATTCTTCCACATGCACTTCCACACCAAGAACCATTCCCAAAAGTTCCCTTTTGAGTACCAAGTCCCACTTGACAGTCTACAATCCCATAAGCATCAAGCTTGCAGTGGCAAGATACTGTCTAAACTAGGCTGAAAGCAAAGAGCATAACCATTTTGAATGCCTCTAGTGCTGCTCCAAAGTCAGATAAGACAAGTAACTCCCCCATTTCCAACCATGCCTGTCACAGAACCAAAAGATGTGTGCATCTCATCAGTGAACTTATGAAATGTATATGCATACTAAAGAGAGGAGGCATCATAACATCATTTTTCAAGCATAATTATTGAGGAATACTTTGGATCCACTGAGATGATTGAACATAAGAGGAATGCTGTGTAATTTGTAAGGAACAACTTGGATTCACCAAGTTGAATCATACTAAGACAGTTGGTGTAAGAGAACCACCCACCATCCCTTAAGCAGGGTTTGGCAAACTTACATCAACATCCCTTTGATTTAATTTAGTTGCTCTCTTGAAGTTATCAAGGGCCTTCTCAGTGCGTCCTTGCTGCACAAAAATGTGGCCCATAGCCTACAAGTCCAGTCCATTTGCATCAAGTCAGTGGGAAACATTGACCTGGTTGTACCACATGAGGTGCCTGGACCCGAAGTGAATATACCTTCAAGGTCTCACAATTGTCCGGATGAGCATCCAGTACTTTCTCAAAATTCGCCAAAGCAGTCTTCCAATCTCCAAGCTTCAGGTGAACCTGCCCCAAGCCTACATTTGGCCACAAATGATACTATGACACTTTGAAATATGCACTTATATCCTAAATGCCACAGTAAAACCAGATCAAGGAGGGATATCAAAATGGAATTATTCCTTTTATTACTCACCATAGTAAGGCAAAATGAAGTCTCGGGGAGTCTTAAGCTCTGAAGTAGATGCTCGGTAGTAGCGAGCTGCCATCTCGTAATCACCCTGCACCAAAGAAGACTGTCAGCCTTCAACAGTCACAATACAAATTCCTTATATCCATACACAACTACAATCCAGCAACACCTCCAAAGGCAAGCAACATAACTATGAGCTCCCAACAGTGGGTGTAGATGGGTATATTCCACAAAAAAAAAAAAAAACATCTGCATACTGAGTGGATCACATTTCCAGAAGCATTGGAAAGGCTCAGCCATGATGTTGGAAGAGGAATAGCTAAAAAGTCAAAGGTAGCCTCATTCAAGCTGCAACAAGTTTCAAGAAACTTATGACAGTAAGCTTCATTTCATTATAGCTTGTCCCCCTACACCAAGCATCTAAGTTTAAGACATAGTGGCCTACACAGAGCATATTGGTTAGGGTTTCCTGCACCATGACCATATCCTTTAAGCACAACAATTCCCAATACCAAACATGGCAGAGCTATTACTGGAGCAGATGAAACTTGAAGTTGGGCACCTACAAGAAACCAACCTTGGTGTGATAAGATCGGGCAAAGTTATAATATGCTTGGGCCTTCATAAGAACATGGTCTGTAGCAGCTAGAGCTGCCTCTGTTAGCTGCTCCACCATATAGTGTTGCCCTGTGAAGAAGTAGTGATTGGCCAGGTGATTGAGCGCCATGGGACAATAGGGGTATATCTCAAATGCTGCCCTCATCTTTTCCATGCCTTGGTGTACAGCATCCACTGCAAAAGACAAAGCCATGGTTGGTCACATAAAGTAGAATCCCAATAATGATGACTTAAACTTCAAAGCATTTAAGCAGATTTTGGTTGTTCACTGAATTTTACCTTCAGTTGTGTTGATGTCCATCACACCTAAAGCCACCAAAGCCTCCACATTGTGCGGATCAAGCTGCAAACCCACATATACTTACATCTCTTGTGAGATGCTGCTTCAGTTCTACTCCTATCCATGCCACTTCCTGGTTAAGCTACCAGCAAGAATCCAACCTCTCAATCAAGACTGCCATCTTCAACAAGCATCCATTACAACTGGTGTATACAGTTCTCATCAAGCACTGTAAGTCCTGTTCTCCAATCATGTTGTACACCACACAATATTTCATAAGTACTGAAAACCTCCCCATACTTATGAATTAAGTCAACCTGAATAGAACTGAGAAAAGACTGACAATCAGCCTATACTAATTTCAGATCAGACAGCATATCAGAAAACAGAAAAAGAGGAAACCCAACCCTAAAGAATAGAGAAAATAAAGCAAAGGGCAGCTTGAACAACAGTGAAATATAATATACTACACACTGCAACCTTCACATCTATGAGATTGCAGAGAAGACTCCACATCGATGAAGGTAACACAACACACTTCACATATCATACATACTTCGTGTTCCACATGATATAGTGTGTCAGATGAAGGAGGGATTGTAACAGAAGGAAAACTGAACAACAGATCACAGATTGAAGAGCTGAGAGACAATACACACAAGAGGGTTCTTTGAATTCCAGTTTAGAACAAATTCTCATGCCCAATTTAAATAGAGAAAGATAAGGAATGGAAAGGGATGAGACCAAACACAGAAAAACAAAGAACTTCACTGATCCACAGAAAGGGCAAGGAAGCAATGTCTTGCCTGTAATACACGGAGAAATGCCTGGCGAGCTTTCTGGAACTGGCCAAGACGGAAACGACAGAGGCCCAAACCCAGCCTCACTGATGCGGGGCACCCTGGATGCACTTGCAGTGTTCTCTGCTCCTCAACCCACCATTCCCAATTACAAACAAACCTATTTACATGCTATATGACTATTGAGGCCCCTCAATCATTCACTGTGTACAGCAACCAACACACAGAAGGATGCAGACCCATGAGACCAAAGTGAACTAGAAAGAGACCTTGTAGAGGTTGAGGGCCTCCTGAAATCGACCACGATTGAACTGCACACAGGCCTTCGCCACCCATGCCCTTACTTGGTCAGGTATCCTAATGACTTGAATAAAGATCTAAAAAGCAAGCCCTCAGCAGAAGCACAAATTGCAGTTCTGTGCCCAACTTGCTCTTCTTTAAAACAGCATTTAGGGAGAACAAACCTGGCCCAGCAGAGCTGGCACATTGTCAGGTTGACCATCAAGGACAATCTTGAACACCTCATAAGCTTGCTCCAGCTCTCCTTTTGCCACCAGCAATTGACCTGTATGATTCAAATCATTGCTCAGATTTCCTCAACACATGACATTGCTGGTGACAGTTCTGCTGCACTTACACATGAGCCTATATAACACTGAGAAGAGTGAGCAAACAGGCAAAAGATTCAGATTCAGATTATTTGGCCATACCTTTACCAACCCATGTGGATGGTTCATCTTGATCAATCCTGGAGGCCTTGTTGTAGTACTGAGTGGCACGTATGAAGTGTTCATCCTTTTCTCGTTGCTTTGACTCCAGCTTCCCAAGGTTGGTGTAATAAGCCCCCAATGCATTCAATATTGCAATCCGGTCATATTTGACATCACTGTAATACTCATCAATCTCTGTGTAAAGAACCATTTTATATCAGTATTACCCCAAGAGTCAACAGTCTGCCAGTGAACCACTTACTGATCCACCATGCTAGATGAAGCTACCATGCTCTAGGTAAGGCACAATTAATGCACTGCAGAAACCCTAGAAAAACAAGAGGCTCAACTTCTGCATAATACAAACTCAACCTACATCGTAAGATTGATATCTCCATTCAAGCAGGCTTATAAGAGGTGCTCACATTATATCACAAAAGATAACATTATCAGAATAGTTTTCATGAAGAAATTGAGAATCAAAGAGGGTACTGACTAGTGACCTGAACATTTAGCATTGGAGTTTAGGGTTTTTAACCTAAAAACCCTAAACTTCGGTGGGCATCAAGTGAGCTCCTTCTGCGTCTGCTGACGTACTTTTGATGCAACCAAATCGAATGAATCTACTTGCAGAATGCCCTAGGAGCACTACCGAAAACTACCTTCTCCAATCAATGAATGCAAAGGGGAAGAAAATGTTCACCTGGACTAGATCCTTCCTCAAGAATTTGCAAAAACTCTGTAAATTTACTCTGCTTGAAGTACTCCCTCTACATTCCATCACCAAAACAAAAACAAAAACGGTTTTCAAGGAGTGAAAACTAAATCAGGAATCCAAAAATCTTCTCTCTGACTTAAGCCCTAACCCTAGTTGGAATACAAACAAACAAAACTAGGTGGCGAAGAAAGAAGAGGTAAGGCGGGGGCGGTCATGAACTTTATACCGCAAAGGTAAGCCAGAGATTAAGAGGAGCTTGTTCAGCCTTCAGAATGTCGAGAATGTCGGTCGCGTCTTTAGGCAACTGCTCCAACGCAACACGTACTTCCTCCGAAGTATTTTGCACGGGGATGTACACACACGCCATTGCTCACTTCTTTCTTCTAACGTGCGTGCACCTCCCTCCGCTTCCCCCTACACATATGATTCTCGTTGTTGTTCTCAGTCTCCTTGTTCTGGTCTCGTATTCCCCCCGCCCCCGCCCCCGACAATCTCCACAACCCTGCCTGAGCTCCGACGAAACCTTAATCCACTCCACAAGCAATCAAACACCGAGCGGCACCACCTCAAATCACTCATATTTCCGACTCCGAAACGCTTCACATCCAGATGGATGAAAAATGTGTTGCCGCCTTGTGCCCACTTTCATTCTCATGTTTTTCTCATCCTCCCACTTTTCTCGGGTACCCAGGGGAGGAAAAAAAAAAAAAAGGTAAACCAGTTCAACCGTATGTTGGGTTAACCACTGGTCCTCTGTCAAAGCGAGTTAACGGTTGGTCCCCTGAAAGGGGCGTTAACCTGTACCCATAGGGGAGATGGCAAACCATTCTGGTACCCTGGGACCTCGGAAAACGTCCTGGGTTTCAAAACCCAATGGAACACGGAATCCAATTCTGTATCTATTTTTTCAAGGAAAAAAACAATTCTGATATTTGCTTTTACATTTTTCTCATTATACTCACATTCATTAAGAAAGCTTCGCAAATATTTTGTGCTACTAACTAGTGTAACAGTGACTCAAAAGAATGGTGTTTCTTACAAAAATAAATAAAAATGACACAAACAAAGAATGTGACTAAAATCGGTGTGATTATTAAAAAGGTTAATTGTTTGTTTGTTTCTTGCATTAAAAAATCAACATTCCCCTGCACCCTTGGTAATGTTGTTTTAGTCTCTTGATGAGTTTGGGTGCACCAACGTGGTTTCATAATGTTTAAAGTTTAACCTACTGTTGGGTGAAGAGTTATTGAATATTGAAGAATATTGTCATTGAAAATACCCCCCCAAAAAAAGAAAAGAAAAGAAAAGCTAAGCTCAAAAGGAAAGCTCATGATTTGAAGAACCAAGATGCAAGCAAAGACTGAGGAGAGAGGGTATAAAATGATGTAATTACAACCCCCCCTCCTCTGGATCAAAGAGCAAGTGACACATTGGACAATGCTGTCCAGAAACCAGTTACATACCAAGTACCAGCTACAAGAACCTTTTGTGCAGAGATTCTGATTTCCACCCAATTGTTTGTCAGCCTTCCTGTAATGAGCTTTTTGTTGGTCAGCAATTTCGTATTATTGTGAGAGATCCTGTTGATTGCTCATTGGTAGTAGTACCCAGCCCCCAACCAGACCAGAACTGAAAATAATAATAAACAAAGGATGTAGAGCATTGCAATTCATTATTAGTACTGTAAGGCTGGTTTGTTTGCAACTTCCCCCTCCCTCACAGATTTGTTGAGGACACTACTGACACCCCCCCCCTGCTTTCTTTTTCAGCTCATGGGTGTTTCTGCAACTGCTGATCTGTGTCTTTTTGATGAAACCATCTGCAGATTGTTGGAGCCTCTGAGCATGAACTCTCCCTAGGAGACCATCAGTGAGCAGCAAGGAGCAGGGAGGTGGATTGTTGTTGCAGTGTGTGGGTTGGGTGTTCTCAACTCTTGACCAAGTTCCAGTTTCTTTATAGTAAGGTTTGGTTTTGCTTTTCCCCCCCTCCAGGTCTGCTCAATAGGGCGTTTGGGTACTGCCTGATATGTGTTTTTTGTTGTTGTTGTTTGTGTGTGTGTGTGTGTATTTTTTGTCGTATCTTCAGGTAGTTCATAGTTTCCATCTTGTGATTTTCTTGAGGTTTGGTTTGGTTTTTTCTCGTGTCAAGGAGTGAGGGAGAGATAAAGCTATTTGAAAGGATCAGCCAGTTGAAAGCCAAACACACTAGTTGGTTTGTCACCAGCTTATTGGGTTATGTCTTCTGATCAAGAGACTGATTTCCTGAGATCGCTTCTTTTACATTTACCCCCTGAGGTTTGCCACTCATTTGAAGAAACATTTATTGCAAAAATAATTGGCTAACCTTTTCTTTGGGCAATTTCACATATGTAAAGGACATTTCACATATGGGTCGAAAACATCAAAGAACTACTCTGATGGTGGCCATTTTGATGATTGCTGAATGTAGTAGTGAAGAACAATAAATTTTCTGTACACAAAAGTATGCAGCTGAAATTGCTTTCAACAATATCTGAAAATGGTTTTCGCCCTAATCCTTGGCAGCCAGCTTCAGGAGTTGGAAGCATCTCCTGGAGAAGTTGCATATTAACAAACTAGACTTATCTTTGGAGTTTTTCCTTTTTTTCAAACACTTTCACATATGTGGAAGCATGTTTTGCCACCCTATTTGGTGGAAATCTAAAATTGGAAGCTGAGAATTACATGATATGCTTTCGTAAACTTCCGGAACCCTCTCAATCTGCAAATGCTTTGTGAGGAGCAAGACCGTGTGTTCATCTCTTGGGCATTTTCATGTACTACCAATTAGGATTTTCAAACTCTTTTTGCAAATCAGAAAATGGTGCCTTGTTTTAAGATTGTTTCTTGCATAGTCATTAATGTACAGAAGATGATGACCATGCTTAGATTGAATGCAGTGACTGTAAAACAAATGCTGATTTATTATTTGTACTTGTGTTGTTATATCTGGTTTTTCATGGTTACAAGGTGTGAAAGTTCATGGAGAATCAGTTCCTTGTTGTTGACACAGTCATGAACTTGATGTTTTAGGTCTTCAATAATAGCTCAACAAGATTGTTCTCAACTGCTCTTTTTGTGCTTCATTGTTTCTTTTGCAAGGCTTTGATGTAGAGAAAGCCACAAATGAGTGTTGATCTTTAGCTCGGTGAATGCAGATGCAGTAAGTGTAGGGCAAGGAAACAGAGCAGGGCCATTCTGGGAATGAGGCCCCAGTGTGAGGCAGGAGCCAAGTGCAGATAGAGTACATTGTGAATTAATAATTATTTCTGTTGTCCAATCTGCTCCTCAGTCTTTTTCATGGTTTTTCGCAAGAAAGAATGGAAAAATCTTTTTACTTATGAAGATACTTGTTGTAGACCAGTAGAATGGCAATTGTGGAGCTTGGACTGAGTACTTACTTTCTATTTGTTTTGATATTGAATCAATTGCAAAAAGAGCGGAAGCTACAAAAGGAAAACGATGGTTCAAGTATCAGGCTCCTTGGGAGCACATGTGGTTGCCTTCCCCTTTCCCACACAAGGCCATATTAATCCATTTGTGTTCTTCTCAAAGCGGTTGGCCGAATGTGGCATTGCCATAACCTTCATCACCACAACTCCTCATCTTGCTAGTACGCGACGAGCATTGCTGGAAGATGAAAGATTCAAAGCCTGTGGCAACATTGAGGTAATTTGTTTTGATATTCCCATGCGGTTTGCAAAGCTCAATTATCAAAGCTTCATGGAGCTGAAACATGTAGCAAACAACATGGGAGATAGACTCACTGAGCTTATGAAGACGCTAATGGCATCCAATGCCACCATCATTGACCCTTCATCAAGTTCCTGTTTCAGCCCTCCTGTGTGCATCATCTCGGACATGTATTTGAGTTGGACCCAGGTATATGCTAACACAATCATTCCAAGTTTTGTGCCTTGTTTTCAAGACTAGAAAAATTTGTTGTAGTGTTATGTATTATGGCACACCCATGATCACAAACATTTGATCAACATTATAGGAGACCTAGGGAGTTTCTAAAAATCTCAAAGTGAAGATATGGTTGATGTCATTGCAATTGCTATGTCCTCTTCTAGGTAGTTGTTTGAAGGGTGGAAAGGCATTTCCAAGTCACTAAAAATTTCCCATAGATATGTTGGCATTCTTCTTGCTCTTGATTTTCCATTCTTTGAGAGTTTCTTTTTGACTTTCACTTTTGAAGTGGATTGATTAATACTTGAAGTGGGGATGCAGGACATAGCTAACGATTTCAAAATCCCAAGATATTGTCTTTACCCTTCACCAACACCTTTTCTCTCATTGATGTACAATTTGCCGAAATTTGATGCTGAAGGGCTGACCCCTCTGCCATCGGATGCAAAGCCCTTGGAGATTCCAAATTTCCCCCCTCTTCCATACAGTCTTATGCCTGGTTCTTTCAAAGTAGCGGAGGATGTTTTCCCATACGAATTCCAACTTTATCAAGCAAAACGATTATGGGAAGCTGCAGGGGTGCTTGTGAATAGTGTCTATGAGTTGGAGCATGACATCATCACTGGTTTGCAAAATAGTTTTCCTGGTGGTTTGGAACATGATCAGGTTAGCTCCATTGCTGATATAATTTTTTGTAAATGAGATAATCTTTTGCATCTTGGCATGCATGTCTTTAATTTTGGAGTGACTTTACCATGACATTTTGCTGATGATATTTTGCTTTGTAGGATGTGTTATGGTCTAAAATACGAAAAGTGAACTTTCCAAACTATGAACCCATATCTTTCACCTATTTCCTCATGCCCATCTTTTACACATTAGGAAATTGGCATTCATCTACAATAGTTAAATTAGGCTAGCTCTTTTGGTCCAAGTTTTGATAGGTTTGATAACTCTTTGCATATCAGGTACAATTTACACAAAAATGTGTTGGACTCTTGCAGGTGTCAAAAATATTGACAATTGGACCTCTACTTGATGAGGGTGGCCTACGTAAGCAACATCTTGGAGAAAAACAAGAAGCTGAGGAAGAAGACAATGAGTGTTTGCGATGGTTGACCAAAAAATTGAGATCATCTGTATTGTATATTTGTTTTGGAACTGTATTTGTGTTCCCAACACAACAATTGCACGAGCTTGCTGCAGGGCTTGAATCTAGTGGGGTGCATTTTCTATGGGTTGTGAGAATCCCAACAGGTGAAGACATTGCAACATTCCTCCCTGATGGTTTCCTGGAGAGGACAAAAGATAGGGGTTTGGTCTACTTGTCATGGGCCCCACAAGCCCGCATCTTGGGGCATCCAGCTATTGGAGGGTTTCTAACACATTGTGGATGGAACTCTATCTCTGAGAGCATGGTCACAGGTGTGCCAATGATTACTTGGCCCCTTGAGGGTGATCAAATGCTGAATAGTCAACTTTGTGTTGAAATTCTCAAGATAGCCATTGCTGTTCACAAGAAGTTGAATGAGATTGTTGGACGGGAGGAAATTGAAAGGGTTGTTCGACTCTTGATGGAAGATACAACGGGTGATGTCCTAAGGAAGAAAGCTAAAGAGGTGAGTCAGATCACACAAAGCACATTTCTTCCCGGAGGATCTTCGAGGAAGAATTTGGATCTTTTTGTGAAAGAACTCAATTCCTTGATATTGATCAACAGATGAATTTTCCTTGAAAGGTTCATTTTGTTTGTAATCATATTTTCAGCAGAATTGTAATAAGATGTAAGTACTAGTTTGTTGAAACTTGAGGTGTTTATCCTACTACCAAGGCAAGATGAGCTAGGGTTGGATGCCCGAAATAGTTGGTAGGGATTTCGATCAAGTGTTGGATATAGTTGAATCTCTTGTTGTATATGGTTGCTGGTTCACTTAGGTATATGCCAAGCAGAATCGGTGGTAAATATCACACAATTATGATCTTTGTATCCTCTACACAAATCATCACATAGTGCAGCATTGTTGTTGCTAGTGAGTGCAACACATCTAATTGGAATTGGACATGATCATATCATGCCTCTCAGGCACCTTATAATCTATTGGATTTTTCTGAATGTTGATTGAATAGGATCCTTATGATTTCACAATACAATGGGTCTGAGTGACGCCACATTTGTGGTACACATAGGTACATGGCTGTCTATACAGTACATATTATAGGAACAGTGACCTTAACAAAATGCTATTTGCTAGAGGAAAGGGTGACATGGAAAATGTCTAAATTGGGTGTTTTTTGAACAATGCCTGCTTCAACAAAAGTGCATGCATTGACTTCATGTTCACATCTAGAGTCTGCCTTGATATTGTTAATCTCACTGGCCATGGTTTCATCTTGTTCATAGTACTCTGAAGCATGTATGTATGACAAAGAATTCTTTGTCATCTGTTCATCATCCCTTCCATGTTGAAAACTCTTTGTTGATGAATTAGTGCGCTTTCTAGACTGGGGAAAACATCACTCAAACCAGCTCCAATCTACATAATTGTTGTGGCCAAAACCCAATGGCATGTTTTGCATCCATTCAATGCCCACATCATATTTATCATCAATCAATGCCCTCATCATATTCATCATCAATCATGACAAACTCTTAAAGATTGAAGATTGTAAAGCTACAAAATTTTGTAACAAATTAAAATTGGGGATTATATAGGAATGAAATTCTACAACTAATTAAAATCATTCAAGAACCTATACAATTTAACCTATTTACCAACTTTTTTTTTAAAAATTAGTCTGCTTACCCAAAGAACTTGAAGATTTTTTTACAAGGTTCAAGTTTCATTTTCGGTTTTAACAAAATGCTAGTTCATGTGGTCCAATTCTTGTGCTAGTTTCATCAAAAGCATGTTTATGTAAAAGTCTAGGTCATGATACCTTGAACCTAAACTCCCTAGGTTTAACACTACAAACCCGAGAACCTAACAACATTGTTTCAAACACCTGAAAGCTTAAAATTAATGTCAAATGGTTTTAGGTTCTCATATTCAAGTTTCTATATGGTATTGCCATATCATAAATAAATCCATTTATTTATTTATTTATTTATAATAAATATCAATAATGGCCTAAGGATTGGGTGAATTAATGGGCAATGACAAATAAGGAACGGCCTTGTGAACTCATGTGTTAGGAGTTAGGACTACCTTACCCTAAGGTCAGTTTCCTCATTAAATAATCCTCAAAATAGTGAAATGAAATTTTGTGAAAATATGAAGTTGACATGTTGAAAATCATGAATCACAGGCTACACTTTGAATAATTTCACTACTCATATCACAATATTGTAGTAGATGATGGAAAAAATATAATTTAAAAATTGAAAAACAAATTCATTATTGGGAAAAACAAATATATATTCGTTTTGTCAATGTGGAATTTGACCTTAGGTTACATTAGTCTTGTTTTTACAATTTTTTGATGTAGTCAAAGTGGTGAACATACCAAAAATATATTTTGCATTACTTAATGACACATTTGTAGATAATTGTCAAAATAATAGCTAGTAGATATAAATGCGGTGGCATTTTCCCAAACAAAAGAAAATATTCCTTGAAACTTGGTGGTTTGTTTCTTTAAAAGTGGGATTTGCAACATAATATTCCTCTTTGTTTTTGTAGTGTCACCTTTGATGATTTTTTGCCCCAAAAGGAATTTTTGGTTGGGAACTCTGATTTAAAAGGACCTATTATGGACCCATGTATGGAATAGGTGGGCAATATGTTTTTGCCCTATTCTTTTGGGTTAGATACAAAAACAGTAGGAACAAATAAAATGTTAATTAGCTTCACCTTGTGTGTCCCAAAAACATTAAGTCCTAGGAAGGAAAAATGCCAAATAATGTAGAATTCATTCATCAAAAAATGGATATTGTAAAGTATTTTAAGAGGTGGCATAATCAATAGACGTCAAAATAATGAATGATAAATCCTTGTTAGGCTTAAATGAATATATTGGATTAATCATCCACTATTTCAAATATTTAAAGGGGGTTTTGAGCAATGTTTTTTATGGATTTTTTTAATAAAATAAAATGAGGAAAAAAATTTAATGAAAGTTTAGCTAATTTTGCAAAATTTTGGGAAAATTTGCCCATTTTGTAATATCACAAAATTAAAAAGAAAAATCTTTAGTTTTGAATGAGGTATCAAGCCAATTCTTCATTTTCATTCTCCTATGCCCTATTTTTTCATTAAGACTTATATGTAATGAAACATATGACACATTGATAGAGTTATCTTTCAACTTGCTTTGTATTTTAGCCTCCAATAGGGCCTACTTTGGTCTTTTCATGCTAAGTTTTGAATTATCCTTAAAGTCACCATACATGAAAGACCTTCAAAACTTAGAATGAGATGGTTTCATATAAATTGCAAAGTGGTGGTTGTAGGCAATCTTTTTTTTATTGCCAAAATTTTACCAAATAACAATGGCACAAAAAGGTTTTTTGGGAATGAAAATTTAAAAATTGCCATGTTTCTAGAGGACAATTAAATTGTTTCATCACCTCTCACTACTAGTTAAGGCCATCTTACTTAAATATTTCATCTCTTTCTAAAACTTTTTGCCAACTTGCATTATTTGGAACCATTGGATCTAGGTCTTTCACCAAAACACCAATCATGTGTCACTAGCTTTGCCAACATTCCACTACACTAATGAAATTCCATCACCACTACTTAAAGCTTTCAATGTTGTATTATTCAACTATTGTTTTTCTTGTTAGAATTATGATTGTGTTGGGTTTTCCACCTTGCGCAACTCACAAGTGGTACTAGGGTGACAAGTTGTATTGAGTGCATGTGAAATGGAACAATGAATGAAACACACTTGCGGTGGATATTAACAATTTGAGATCATGATGTGTGAATGCCCAATGTTGTGGTTGCAACTTACAAAAGCAATGGACCAAGGTAGCAATGCAAATGGGTTTGAAATTATTTTCAATGTCCATCTATTTCATTTATTGTGCAATGTGCATATGTTTCAACTTTTTAAATTGTGATTCTAAATTTTGTAATGAAATTTTTGTGGTCCCAAATGGTCATGTTGCTCCTAGTTGCATTCTTGAGAGGTTTTTGAAACTTGAAAGGTTTAGCAACTATATTTCTTTGTGTTTTGTTTTCTTCAAAATTTTGTGAATGTCGAAAAGTTCAATAATGTGCCAAGTTTGTGTTTTGCCAAAATTGTAGGTTTCATTTTCTAAATTTGTTGGGTGATGGCCATGGGTCCTTCTTAAGAGTAACAAGCTTCTCTCACATGTGATATTTTGGATTTGTTATTTGCTAGGTTGAAATTGTTATAAATGTGTTGTGGGCGTTAAATTGTGAATTTGTGTTGTGTGAGAGTCTCCTTCGAGCTTTAGCATGGCCCAAAACCTAAGCACAAGCAAGATAGTGTGTTGTCACAATATTTCATTTCTAATTATAATGTAAATGATCTATGTTTTATAATGTTACCACCTAGACCATAGTTGCTACTATCCTTTGAGGCAAGTGAATCAAACCCAAACTCAAAACGATGGAACAATCTTGTTATTCAACTTGTTTGCCCAAGTGGATTACCCACCTTTGTTGTTCTCATACATGCCAAATGTGCTCGAAATTGTTGTGTTTCCAAAGGAAGATGGAGATGCAACCCATATTAAGAATCCCAATAAAAATTATGACTTATCATGAAAATGTCAAGAGGCCCAGGCTACTCAATTCGTGTGGACTAAAATGTTGAAAAGTGAATTTGGAGAAGTTCATATGGTGAAATGAATTGTTTGTTCTTTTGTGAAGGAAAAGGATGTGATTATGGGGCCTAAATTTGACACTCTTGAAAAGCATGCAAGAAAGGCAAAGGCCATTCATGATATGGCACATTTGGGCAAGAAGAAGGGGGAATTTTACATCAAAAAGAAATGCAATCATGCTTAAAATGAAATCATTTTTGCACAAAGTTAAATGTCAATTGTTAAACAAATTCAAGGAGGGGTCAAAGGGGAACAAGGGAAAAAAATGGCAATAATTTGTCACAATCCTACACCTTTTGCAAGAAGGTTGGCCTTTGTTGGAATATGATTCTAAAACTTCTCTTTTATTTTTTGAATGTTCCCATGTTGCCCAAAAACCATTGGAGTGATTTTCTGATTGGCTAATGGTTGAATGTATGCATAAGCAAGTGATGAAAAAGTCAAAAAGATCATTGCTAATTCAAAATACCTTGCATTAACTTGTGATGAGGTTATCATAATCAATAACTAATCTTAAGTTTCAATTCATTGTTATGTGATTCAAGATTGGTGTTGATTACCTATTTTGATTTTATTAGAATAAATTATTGAAGGAGAGGGCTTGGATAATCTCACCAAGTTACTAATAGATGCATTGAAAAAACACAAGTTTCTAATTTAGATGTTCGAAAATTGATGTCTTTTGGGGTCAATGGCATTAACATTTTCTAGGGGTTACAAAATGGTGTTATTTGACAAATCCAAGATGAATTTGTTCCCCATCTACAAGGTATTCATTACATGGCACAATGCACTAATTTCATTGTGCAAACTTTATTTCACCTCCATTTTGTGAAACATATTGATGACTTGTTTTAGTCCTTTTATGCATTTTTCTTTTACAACCCAAAATGACACATTGAATTTTTCAAGTTGGCAAATTAATGAAAGTGAAAGGTAGCAAAATCTTGTGGATGTGAAAACAAGTTAGACTAACATGTTAAGTCTAATTAAACATGTGATCTAATGTACATGCCACTTCTAATCAAAATGGTTGAAGACAATCCTTCCATTATGGTTGCCAAAATTAATTTTGAGTTGATTTTTTATGTAAACTTGTAAAAAAATATTCTTGTTTGTTGCCCATGTTGGAAGCAATCCATGCCCTAGTCAAATTTGATTTTAAAAAAATTTGTTTATTTGTGATTATGTGGTAGCCATCAAAATCTACTAAAGGCAATTATATTTGCATTATTAAGATCCAAGGACTATGTACATGTTAGATGTTTTCAAAAAATTTCTAAATTTGGTTGTTTGTAAGCATGATAATGTGCATTTGAAATGGAAGGTGAGTCCACTTGACTTCAATAGCCTAAGTATTGAATATTTGTGCTTTGATTATTCGAGTTACATATTTTGGGCTACAACGTTGAATTCTATTACTAAAAAAGTCCAAATGAATGGAAAAATGTTTTTCAATTTTTTAGAAGATGCACTACAACAAATCATGGTTTTGCAAATGGTTCAACATGACTAAATGTCCACATTGACCAAAAGGATGTCCACATCGACTAAAAGCATGGGGTATGAAAGACACATGGTTTTTTTGGTTAATATTTTTGATTAAAATGACCATTTTGACCAAGTGTTAAATCATACATCTAATCAAGGGGGATAAAATTTTTAAATGGTCCATCAAGATGCCCATTGCTTAATCAAATTAACCATATTGAATGGCCATACTTAGTCAAATTGTTTGTATTAATTTATTTAGTTAGCTTACTTACTATGCCTACTAGGTTACCTACCTACATACTTATTTAGCATATACCTACCTATGTTTTTGCCTACCTACTTATGTCCTACCTACTTATGTCCTACCTACCTACCTATTTACCTACCTAATATCTACCTACTTAATTACTTATTTATCTACCTACATGCCTATATATACCTACCTACTTACCTAATGTTTGCCTACATACCTAATTTTACATAAATAGGTATGTGCATCTAAAAACATAGGTAGGCATGCATGTGTACCTACTTATCTACTTAGTTAGGTACCTACTTACATATTTAGGGAAAAAATTGAAGTTCAAATGTTATTATACACATTGGCAAAAAATTTCATTGAAATTCAAAAAAACATGTTAAATGTGCATTTGGTATCATATTGTTTTACAAAATGGTGTGGTGGTTTGATGGCCAAGGCATTGGTGTGAAGCCAAAGAAATCAAAATTCAATCCCCGTTACCAACATATACTATGTGGAATATGTATATTCGTATATTTACCTTGTACATATGCGTAAATGTATAGTATTTAAGTGGGTTGTGAATAGGTAGGTAGGAGGCTATGATGGGTGGATTGGTAAGTACTTATTATTTATTTGTTTATTACATTTTTATATTTCAAATTTGAGCTTTTTTTTAATTTTTTTTTTTTTGGCTATCCAATTTTTTGTCTAATTTGACTAGTCAAAAAGACCATTTATGGTTAATAAAAAAAACCACCAGTCAAGTTGGACATGTTCAAATCAACTTGTCATGTATGATTAAATGGTCAAAATGATTAAATGTCAAAATGATTGGTTTTTGGTCTAATTTTCCAATCAAATAAACCATGATTTCTTGTAGTGATGCAAAAGTGGTGTGTTCAAGTTGGTCATTTCCTAAACTTATCCTTCAATGCATTTATTTCAAATTGGGTAGTGGGTTGTATGTGTATTTTTTTAAAAATTGTAAGGTGCATTCATCATTTAGATTGGTTGTTGTAATTTTGGGTACGTTAGATTCAATGCATCATGTTGGCCACTAACTTGTAATATTTATTTTGTATCTATAATTGAGTATTTCATTTGAAAATTAATTTCATGGTTTTAGCATATCATATTATGGATGTTATGGGCATTTGCTATTTATAATTTTGGCTTCACGTTGATGCTGAAAATAATTTCAATCATCATTTGATGTTCTTCAAATCTCACTATTGGTTTGAATGTTAATTGAAACCTTCCAAATTTTCAAAAATGAACATGCCTAAATAGCCAACAAAAATATGTCCATCTATTTTGTTGTTAAGAGCTTTAAAGATGCAATATGGTACATTCAAAATTGCTATGAAGTTTAATGTTATTGTTGCAATGGAGGCTCCCTTTCATGTAATTTTTTTAATTCATTTTTGGCACACTTTGAAAACTTCTTAAATCTTAAGGCACTCCTTCCCTAAGTTTTTCAAAGTAATAGCAATAATAACAATTCAAGTGTTGGGGGTCAATGGAAGATGAATGAACACTTTTCCACTCACTTTTTCATGAAATCAAAGTTGAGGAATCGCCTCAATGACCACCTACACATTGTTGTGCGAATGTATTTTGAAACTTTCTATGGTTTGAATACTTTCATGTATGATGCAACTTTTGATGATTGGAAATAACAAAACTTAGGTGTACATTGAATTAAACTTCAATATTGTTAAGTTGGTTGCCATTCTCATGTGATTCACATTTCAATGATGCCATATTGTGGCCAAAGTTGGATAATTTTTTAATTTAGGATACAACAAGTTAGGTTTTGGTGGTAGTTCAATGTTAGATGTTTATATCTAATTTATTTGTGTATGTGAGTTTGGTGAGTTAATGTTTGTTGAGTGTCCATTGTCGACTTTTTTTGTGATGTTTGTGTGTGTTTTTAAAATTATGTTGAGCATTGTTAGGTTTGTTTGGGTCTATCTTTGCTAGATGTGCATTGTGGACTCTATTTTGTGCTTGTGTATGCAATTTGTGTGTGTCCTTGCTTCCATGTGTTTGTTTGTTTTTATTTTGTTTAATTAATTAAAATTTCTTTGTTTACATCTTTTTTTAATCATTTCTTTGTTTGTAGTTTGTCTTTCTTGAGTTTGTTTTTGTATGTTTAATAATTTTTCTCTTAATATTCGTTTTTGTTCTTTTTATAAATCTCTTTGGTCTTTTTTTATTTATTATTCTTTAGTTTTATTTTTGGCTTTTTCTCCTTTTGCTTGAATCTTTTTTTCTTATGATTAAAATTTTTTGGCCCTTTTCCTTCTCAAACTTTTATCTTTTGTTCTTCCTTTTTTGGTCACTTTTTGTCTCATTCTTTGTGTTGATTTTTTGTGCATGTGATCTTTTTACCATTGATTCTTTTTATGTTCCTTTCATGATTTCTTTTTCTTCCTTCCTTTTACTTCTATCTTTGTTTCTTTATTTCTCTTTCCTTCTATTTAACAACTCTATAATAGCTTGAGTGTTAGCCATTCAACATACATGTATGGGCTATGTATGTTGAATAATTAATTAATTTGGAAAATTTCATTTTGAAGAAAAATGTTCTTCAAATTTTTAAACGACTTTTCATAAACTATCATGATGCTACAATATTACGATCTTTAGTGCTTGATCCCCATAATATAAGGTCTTTAAGCACATGTGATGAACTTCACTATAAGGGTATTTCACATAAACTTTAAATGTGTGAGTGATCCTAACCAAAAACATGGAAACTTCAATTTTGTGTTGTGTGTGAGGTTTTATTTCCTTTAGTCTACCTTTGTGTAGAAAGGTGATATTTCCACCCATCCTAAGTTACAATATATTCATGTTTGTAGTATGTTTGGGCAATATATGCTTTTTCATTTAGGTAGAATATACACCCACCATTGTATAGTAGCTTTCACATGTTGTTGTGTAATAGGGTGTTGCCATGCTAATCTTATATTGAAAAAAAATCAAATTTGCAAAACTCCTTCAGGTTGCTTATATAGGGTACAAGAGTATGACTTAGGGCAAAGGATATGAGATGAAGTGAGGAGCAATTTGGAACATGTTGAATAACACATTGGGAACTTGAGAAACATGTTGGGAACCCATTAAGAACTCGATGAGAACATGCAATGTCATGAAGAAACTTTGATGCAAAACCCATCATAGCACTGCTGCCTACCTCCAAAATGTTCAGAATGAACACAGGTTTAGGGTTTAGGCCATTCAATCCAAAAGAGACTAACCTAGGGTTTAGGGCTTGGGTTTCCTAAGCACACAACTCAAAAGAGCCTAGCCTTGAGACTGAAAGCCATCACATTCCCAAAATGGCCTATGAATGCAAGTACCTATGGGTAAATCTTTAGGACTATCTTTGTCCTCATGGGTCCTTGTGCCAATTTTGCCCAAGTAAAACTATGTAACCTCTTTGTATAATCCCCCCATCCCAATACTATTCCAATAGAAGTGGGTTTTACTTGAGTGTTCTTATTATGGAATCCTTGCTAAATTAATTTGAATTTAATTTCTGGAGATGAAAATCACTCCAAATTTAATAACTTTTGATCCATTGGTCCAAAAGTTGTGAAACAACAAACTCCGACGCTGCCTTGTCAAGGGCTTCCATTGGTACCAAAAGAGGAGCAAGGGGGCCCCATGGCTTCAGAGGGTCACTGTTTCTTGGGGGTATTTATTTTTCGAGCTTTGAAAAAGGTTTTTTTTATTTCTAAAAATTGCCAATTTATATTAATTAAAGTTCTGGTAGGTGGCCAGAAATATAGAAGGATGGTTAGATTCCTTAACTTTTCATACTTTAAAGATAAATCTGGCTAAATCTTCCTAAGGATGATTGTGAGATCTTTTTCTTTTTTTTTGGCAAGTGGCAAAAATTTGTCCCCCCAAAAAAAAAGTTCAACTTTGGGCAAAACATATGGGATAAAAGTGTAATGCTATTGAGGACATCTTGAGGAACACATTGGGAACTTGATGGGAACAAATTGGGGACAAAAAGAAAAAACCCTAACCACTTCACTTTCATCCCTTTGAGATCCCCCTTAGACTTTACACATATGAAAGTTCAACTTCAGGCAAGAGACATATGGGATAAAAGTGTGGTGCTATTGGGAACATGTTGGGGAACACATTGAGAACTTGATGGGAACACATTGTGGACATCAAAAATACCCCTAACCCTTTCACCTACATCCTCATGGGGGTCTCCCTTAGACTCTATACATATGAAAGTTCAACTTCAGGCAAGACATATGGGATACAAGTGTGGTGCTATTGGGAACATAGTGAGGAACACATTGGGAACTTGATGGGAACACATTGGGGACAACAAAAAAAACCCTAACCACTTCACTTTCATCCCTTTGAGATCCTCCTTAGACTTTACACATGTGAAAGTTCAACTTCAGGCAAGAGACATATGGGATAAAAGTGTGGTGCTATTGGGAACATAGTGAGGAACACATTGAGAACTTGATGGGAACACATTGTGGACAACAAAAATACCCCTAACCACTTCACCTACATCCTTTTGAGGGTCCCCCTTAGAGTTTATACACATGAAAGTTCAACTTCAGGCAAGACATATGGGATAAAAGTGTGGTGCTATTGGGAACATATTGGGAACTTGATGATGATGCTGAAGCAGCAGTGTTTTGCATGATTAGCATGATCAATCATGTAGCTAGCTAGCTAGCTAGCTATTCAAACACCCAAAGCACAGCATCTCACATAAAGTCATAAGTACTTAGAGAGCTCACAAATCTGAAGAAACCAAGTAAGTAGCCTACATAGGAAGTTGAAAGTAGCAGCTAGGTAGCCAACCTCCAGAATGGGTTTGTTTTTCTTTTTTCTTTTTCCCTCTCAACATTTGGTGATGATGGATTGCAGAGTGCTCATCAATGATTTTGCAATGTGGAAATTTCATGTCATCATACTTGAATAAGCTTTTGTCTTCTCTATGGGACCCAGCAAGCGTGTCTTTTTTGGTCTCTCTTAAACAGATTTTCAAACTCACATGGTACAGTTTTTGTTTTGTAGTGATCATGTGGCAAGACTTGACAAGTAGGTCTAAGGTGTCGTCCCCAAGCTTCCATGTAAAAGGATGTAAGCTGACTCATGCTAATTTTTCTCATAGTTGAGAGCTGCATTTTTGAAGTTAGAGGTCAAGGATTCAGAGTTGTTGCCATTTGTGGATTTCTATGTTTTAGTATTAGATGTTCTATGTTTTCTAGGTTGTGCAATTTCTTCCTGTTTGATCCACCCCCGCCCCACATAGCTGTAAAGCTTGAAGCTCAGCCTAGTCTTGTAAATTCCTCACATGGGTTGTCCCTAGCTTCTGGCAGTAGTCTTTCACAAGTTGCCAGCTTTTGGAAGCATAGCAAGTGTAAATTCCTCTCACATAGGTTGTTCCCTAGCTGCTGCTGGTTGTAGCCTTTCAGAAGATGCCAGCTTTTGGAAACATAGTAAGTTTTTGTCTCTGCTCTAGTTTTTGTGCAGTCTTTTGTTTTCCAAACTATAGAGCTTTTTGAGTTCACAAGTTGGGATTTTGATTTGACTGTGTGTGTTGTAGTACTTCTCCATATCTGCTGCATATAGTAAGCTTTGAAGCTCAGAAAGTTGGGATCGGTATGCAGGTGTCCATAGGGTTGTTCTTTCCTTTTTTTACTTGTTGAAAGGCTGCAAGTTTTTGAAGCTCATGACCTGATTTTTTCTCTTGTTGTCTTGGTCAGGTTCTAGACCGAGCTCTCGGACTTGCAATTACTGTCAATCAGCTGGCTGGTGAGCATGCGAGCTGCAGATTCTTCAGGTTCAATCAGTTGTCCAAACTGTTGAAAAACTAGGTCATCCTTCCGGATCTGGAGGAAAAGTGTGGGTGGGAGGGGATTTGGCCATCCACTGCTGCTTGTGTTTCTGTGACCCAAAGAGTTGATCTCAGACAATTGCCCTTGGGTCCTCTGGGAGAAGTTTGGTACAAAGAGTCTTGTTTGACAAGGAGGCAGAGAAGGCTGAGCTGCTTAAGAGACCTTCAGAGTTACTCTGGTCCTGCTCTGTGTTGCTGGGACACAGTGTAAACACTTCCTTCCTTGTCTGGGATCTTGAAGCTTGTTGCACAATCTACAAGAGGAAGAAGAAGAAGGATAGCAAACTGACATACACGGCCACCACCAGCACAATGGATTGGAGATCTGACCAGTTTGCAAGAGTGAAAAACCAGTTTGCAAGAGTGAAAAGCAGCTCAGGTATCAACAGCATTCCTGCACTTGTAATTGTAGCAATCATAGCTTATCTTTTTGGAGTTCTGTCATCGCAGACACTACTCCCAGTTTTACAAATCTCCCAAGTTGGTAGCAAGGCCGATGCACCCAAGATGTTGGATCTGAAAACCACCGATGGATTTGATGATGAGGATCAGTTCAATCATAAGCCTGGGGAGCCAGACTTGCACATAAACCCTAAACCCTTGCTGCTCACATCACCCTTGTCAGAGGATTTAGTCACTTTTGATAACACAGTCTGCAAAATGGATCTTGGACAAGAGCTCATAAGGACAGTGCTTCTTGAAAAGCTTTTTGATGATGTTTCTCCGTTTGAGGACTTCCCACCTGAGCATGTGGTGGACTTGTTGAAGAAAGAAAGGATCAAGGGATGGGGATCAACCTTAACTGTGTTTCGAAGGCTCATGATTGAGGTGAAGCCACGTGTTGTTATTGAGCTCGGAACATTTTTGGGTGCTTCTGCAATTCATATGGCAGGTTTGGCACATGAACTTGGCTTGCAGACTGACATTTTATGTGTGGATGATTTTCGTGGATGGCCTGGTTTTCGCAACACCCGTTTCAATGACATCAAACAAAAGAATGGGGATGTGATGCTCATGTATCAATTCATGCAAAACGTTGTTTCCAAGAACATGACAGGAACAATTTTGCCTATACCATTCAGTACAATATCTGCCTTATCCATGTTTTGTACTTGGGGAATCTTGGCGGATTTGATAGAGGTTGATGCTTCGCATGATTTTCACTCTGCGTGGGCTGACATCAATGTCGCACACCGGTTGCTGAGACCAGGTGGGGTTATGTTTGGGCATGATTATACTACAAAGGCTGATAGACAAGGCGTGCGGCGTGCTGTTGATATGTTTGCTAGGCTCAACACTCTCACTGTTGAGCGTGATGGTGAACATTGGATTCTGCGGAATCGGACTACAACCTGATAGATCTCTCTGGTTTTTTTTGTATATTGTTGTCACCTTTTTGACCAAAAAACAACATTTCTTATTGTCCCTGTACCAAGACATGTGTTTCAACTACTATAGTAGTTTTTTCCTGCTCTCAGCAGAAGCATTCAATGCAGAGAAGCAATGGTCGTCAGCAGCAGCAGCAGCTGATTATGGAGAAGAATCCTGTTCTTCAGAACTTTCTTGCTATAGGCACTGTCCTGAAGCTCAGCTTTAGTGAGAGGTTATGATGTTATGACAGATTATGATCACAACATAGGCTCTTAAATGGTGGCTGAGTGAATGCGTGATCACATGGATCTAATGCAGCAGAAGGCAGAAGTTGGGTCAATTGACACAAAGACTATTGAGTTTTGCAAATCTGATTCTTGTAATGCTGGAAGTTCAGAAGTTTTTTTAGTGGCAATTTGTAGTGTTTTCAGATTTGGATGCTATCTGCTCTTTACTCAAATTGAGTCAGCTCCCACACTGGTCATTGTTTTTGAACTTTGAAGTGATTATAGTTAAATTAGATGAAAGCCCAAGAGCATTTGATGTTTGATTTCTGGGTGTAGAGGTTAAGCTTTTGACAACAAGGTTTCAACATGGGGGCGCTTTCAAAACCGAGTTCCATTTTCAGTCATTTCCAGACTTTGGGTGTTGTGCAGCAGCTGTTCCTGTGCCGTATCAACAACCTACAGCTGGGTGGGTCAATTGACTGAAGGATGCTCATTCTGACAGAAGAATGACTAGTTTGTTAAGCATTTCTGCAAGAAGCACAAAAGCATACTAAAGGCCCAAGTATGAAGCAGCTTTGGACTTTACAAATGTTTTGTGGACATTGGCAAATTCGGGTTTTTCTCACATGCAAAAGAATTGCTGTTTGTTATGACAGCAATCATTTGAAGCTGGCAACTTGGGTGTGTCATGGAAATTTCTGAGTTGATCGACTCTGATACCCCAATGTCAGGCAGAGCTGCTGTTAATCTGCCTGATAACTGCACGTTATGCAATTTCATAGAAAGCAGTCGTCTTCTGTGTTTAGTACACATGTCTAGTGTCATCTAGAATTTTCCTGGATTTTTGTTCATATCGGGATGGGTTTTTGGTTCATGTTGTTGGTTTTGATGGGAGTTTGAAGAGAATCAAGAAAGTTTGTGAGTAGCTTCTGAATATGATGCCATGCCCTTTAGGGCCTGATTCAGATGGCTTTCACCGTTCATAGCTTCAGTACCAGAAAGTGTTTCTGAGTCTGTGACAACTCTCATGACATGTTGTCCACTTCCATGTAATAATGTGCACAAGAAAAATTAATCCTAGTTCTCATCACTCATGTTGGAGAAATTAGGTTCTTCATCATGATGTTTCAGCAAGCATCACAACCAATGCTAACCAAGATTGTAGGCTCAACATGGCAGAAATTGAATTGAATTGAATTGGAAATTCTATACAAGTTTCTTTTGATTGCTAAAGATCTCTGATGATGTTGCTTCCCCAGGTCAAAGTCAAGTTCAACACTTGATGTGTGGGCATAGAGGTCTAATGGGCTGGAGTTGATTGAAGCAACACCCACCCAAGATCTTCAATACACTAGATTATATACTATGTACAAAGAAATGATTGGAAAATATTGGATGTTTTGCATTCGTGACTACTGATGAACATTTTTGTGAGCAAGTATGGAGTTTGCATTTTTACCTTTCAAAAAATGTTAGCACATTTTATGTTCATAACTTCAACCCCTTGCACTTGACAACCAAAAATTTGTACATTAGAGAGGTCAAATTACAAGACAATGTCTTCAATTTAAAAATCAAGTTTTAAACAAAAAAAAATGTCTTAATTTCAAAAAGGAATATTACATTATCAATAAACACCATTGGAACTGCAATTACTATACATCTCAATATTGCAAACATATATTGACATCCAAGAGTAAAAGCTTGGATTTGTGAAATACATATCAACATCTGCATTAATAATCAAAATCTAGAAAGTTAAAAATAAAGTGAGCAAAATGGCATATGTAGGTCAAGTATAAAATGAACTCAACAAACAAAGGATGAATGTTTTTGAACACAAATAAATAAATAAATAAATAAATAATTATATATATATAACCTCCAATTAAAAGAACTTTTTGTTACTACTATGCTAAACAAATTTGTTTCAAAATTTTGGATAGTGGTTGAAACATTGACCATCAACCCCTAATATTGCAAGAATACTTTCAACTCAATTTTCAAATAATTCAGAATGAGTTTTTAAAAAACTTAAAATTTTGCTAAAAGCTAAATGTGGAGGTTGAATTGGTGTAGCACTTGCATTAATAAATGCCCAACATATGTTTCATACAAGTCTTGTAGTGGCCATTTGAAGGTTAGTTAATCCATGATGGTAGTACTTCTTTAAGCCATGAGGCAATTGGTCATTCACAGGCCTTTGTGTTCCCCTAGATAATTGTTTAGTGTAGAAGCAACTTGCATTTGACATTGATGGAAATGGATCTATAGTCAATGGTCACTTACATGGTTGGAATATTTCATGGTTCATATATTGCATTTTATATTAGGTCATGTCTTGCATAGATATTATGGGAATTTTCTTTGATAGTTTGGTGGTGACCTAGAGTGTGTAATTGTTATATTGATACTATCAACATGATTGAGACATAAATAGTTGTTTAAAGTTTGATTTAGTCTATCACCATGTGGTAATTTCAAGTGGAATGTTTCAATGTGAATTGGATGCCTCATCAAACATGGTAGGAATTGCATATGGCAACTCTTGGTTGTGTGGGAAGAGCTTCTCATCTCTTGGTCAATATAGCACAAAGTGTGAAGACCACACTTTTGTAACCTTTGGTGTCTCATTGCCCTTGAAAGGCTTAATCAAAATGTCATTGCAAGTGGTCACACAAAGCATATAGCCCATTAAAAATGTTCTATATGCTATTTTGAACAATACAGTATTTGAATTAAAAGAAAATCACTAGCAACTGAAATTATTCTCAAAATTTCCAATTAATCAACGCATTCAAAAGATTTCCTTGCTAACATTGGTTTATCTTGAAATATGAAATGTTGACTACAACAAAAAGATTTCAACAAATTCTTGTATGTGTCCCAATTGGAAGGTTGCCTTAATAATATCTAATTTAATGGGAAGGGCCTCAACCCATTAAACAAATTGCCCATAAATGGTTTTAATCAAAATTTATGAGTTCACCCAAGTTTGCTCTAACTTCCAATAGTACCAAACACATTCATTATATTTATAATGTCTTCATATTGGAGAAGTTACCCTAATACAAAAAGAAATAATTTACAATCTTCATTAGTCTCACTTGATAAGTGATTTCCAATGTCATCAGAGCAACCAACCTAAGATTCATTGGATGATCCCACCACATATTTATGTTTCCAATAGATGCATTAATTGCATTTCTTTGAGCATTCCTTTTTTCTATATATATGGTTTAAGGTAAAATTTAGAGTAGTATAAGAGTGATTTTAAACAATGTTTAAGCAAGAGATTCACCCACTTGAATTATCAAGTTGAGTTCAATACTTTAACAAATTGTAGATGAGTATGTCAATTTTAGTAACTCTATTACATTATCCTAATATAATTGTTATATATATAGATGATGTGTTTGAGTGATTATCATGAATAACCTTAAAAAAATTGAAACATAGGGGTCAAAAGTAAAACCTAAATGAAGTATTAAATTTTTTGACTAAAGCATTTAGTTAATGTAATAAATTTATTGGTTTTGTGAAGGCTTAGTTGAAGATGGAAAAATCAAATAGTTAATGTAAGACTTTCTTCCAAGGTTCATATATGTATAATTCTTTTGGTTCATTTGGAGAAATCAAATTTTGCCATTATAATGTCAATGTCAAGCCATCTTCTTGCACAATTCACAAGCATCTTGGTAGTAATTTTTTTGTGCTTTAATTCTTGAACCTTTATTGTGACCTTCATGATTTCTTACAAGGACCATAGGACATTGAGAGCTTTTGGAGCTTGTAGATTGTAAAAAGAGACTAAATGCATTCAATGTCCGGTTTGTGACAAACACTGGATGATGCCACCTCCACAAGAAAGGGTGAAAATTCCACCTTAATTTGGACAACTTTTTTTCCATATTACTTAATATTTCCAACCACCTCAAAACTCTTAAGTTTGATTAGGTAATGTCCAAATCAAATGTTGAGTCAATTGATCTTGAAAAAAATGAATAATCTTTTAGAATTTCATGTGATTGTAATAGTTGCTTGTAAATTCCAATGCTCGGAAACTCTTGTTCCATTTTGGGATCTTACATTTTGTGAAATTTGTTGTTTTAATGTCATCCTTGTTCAACATGCCACATAAATAATTGCTTGCAAATTTTTTGACTCCCATAACTTCACACCTTAAGTATTGTCTTGGGTAATGTGAATTATATTTTTAATAGGGTTGAATCTTTAATCCAAAAATGGATCCACCTTGGGGTCATCAAGATCCATGCATGCACAAAAGAGATCTCACATGAATGCAAGAGTTTCAATTTTATTGATGAGAGATAGGAATCCATAAATTTATGTTTTCAAGCATCAAGTGTAGTACCCTTTGCAAAAGAAGTAAAAGTGAACAAATAAATAAATGCTAAGTAGAATGATATTGATAGTGTCATAACTAGGCATGAAAAAGAAGGGGTCATCATCACAACCATCACCTTCAGAGCTTGGAGGTTTTGGAAACCAATCCATCATTTCCACCATCCTCTTCCTTGAGCTAATCTTGCTCCCAATTTCTAAATTATGGATTGGACATTAGTGTTGAAGTTTTTTCGAACTTTGTTTTTGATGACCTTCAAAATCCATTTCAAAGATCTGATTTCATGTTTTGTGCCAATAAACACTTGAAATTATGGGTTTTTCATGGTTTGTGTCAATTGATTGCATGGTTTTCATTATACCACAATTTCACAAAAAGAGGATTATTTCTCAATTGTTTCAATATCAAAGGATCATCACCTTTTTCTTTGAGATGATCAAAATCATGTTGTGTGTGTGTGGCAAGGGGGATTTGGATATGGTGATGAAGATTATATGAAAATTTTGGTTGGAACTCATTGAAATGCCTACTTTTTTGAGATTGTGCATTTTGCAAAGTTTGGATATGGAAAGGTTTCAATACAAAAAGCCACAATCCTTAAAGCTTGTGACCCTTGGTTCCTCATAAGCTTTAGGAACCATAGATCCAAGGGTAAATTAGGTTTTATATGTACATGCCTTTCAAAGAAAAACTGAGATGGATCTATTAGATCCCATTTTGAACTAAGAAGTTCAATATTGACAAATGAAATGATTTGTGTTGGTTTGAATTTCATAATTAATCATTTTTATCATATTTGTAAATCATTTAATATATAAGATTTAAGGTTGATCTTTCAAGCATAAATGAACTAGCGTTCTTCAAAGTTCAATAGTATTATTAATTTTTCTATTCTTGATTTGCATTGGTAATGAAAATTTACTATTGAACATGCATATACATTTCAGCAATAAAAAATGATCTGATAATGGATTGTGAAAAGTTGGAAAATTAAAACGTAGTAAAGTTAAGTCAATGCATTAAAGGTTCAAAGTTTAAAGAACTTTTGAGGAACCCATTTTCAAATTTGAATATTACTCAATTACCAACTAGTGTAATGACAAGTGTCATAGTACAGGGGCCAACTTCAACACATGTTTGTTGAATAATTAATTAAATTTGAAAAAAAAAAGAATATTCTTGAATATTTCAAAAGACTATTTTTTCCCTCAAACAAAAACAATTGTTTTGAAAATTTGAACATTTCTACAAATAATATAATTGAAGTTGAAGATACCAAGATATTACCATATACATATATTACCATTGGTGTGGATATTCAACATTTATTTGGTTGCAGATTAATAGCCACAATAGTGAGTTTCGATTTTGATACATACTAGCTAAACATTGTGGTATTAGTCTATTATTAACTAAGGCCATCATGTATCAATGTGAGTAGCACATTTTTTTATTGAAAAAGGGGCACAACAAGTGATTTTGTTTGTGAAAAACCCATCAACATCAAGTACAAAATATCAAGTTAGTTTGCTATACTTACCACACTCCTTGAACAGATTTGACAGTAATTAAATTAATTTCAAAAATGTCAATTTTTTGAAAAATTAATTACATAAAGAGTAAAAAATCAGTAAAAATAGTCTCTGTTCAATTTTGAGAATTAAACCTAGGTCAATGGGTTCAGGAGCCTAATTTAGACCTGGTCCAACAACAGTGGATCAGCAAAACCCATGTTACAAAGCAATTTCTCTTGTTAATAATATTGTTTATGCCAAAATGTTCAAAATTAAAAAATCCATTGCCAAAACAATATATATAAATCATTCAGCAGATGTTTGCCAAATCCAATCAGGGATGAGGGGTGATACCTAGCTCTCTGTTTTTGAAGCTACCAATGTTGTGATGAAATATTTGTGCCCTATGTATGGACTTTCATATTAACTTAATAGAGTTATCCCTAAAGTCACCCTGTCTTCACGCTGTCTTTGGGCCTGCTTTCACCCTCTGTACCCTCTTTCAGGGTTATTCGCAATGTAAAGAAAATTTATTAAATCTCAGTATGAAATGATGAAACTCAGCATTTAATGTACAAGGTTCGAGATTAATTATAGTAGTTTTACCTGTAAGAGCAGTGAAAATATATGTAGCAGCAGTGGAGGCGCTCAAGAAAGATGAAAGACAAGATGAAACTCAGTTTACCACCAAAATTGGTGGAAAGAACTAGTTTTGGTCCCAGTTACTTTGCTTTGTAACATTTTCATTCTCAGTTACACATTTGACGGCCTATTATGTCGAAACTGACCATTCTCGCTCCCTAATCGTGGGACGTTATGGATAACTCTAATGGGCAATATTTTTTGATTGTAAAGCCAATACTACTAACGAGTAGGTTCTTGTCAAACTAGGATTAGGTAGTTACAATATCATCCCTATCCTTATGAGGGCATAAGGTGCAACATGGCTACACCAAGTTGTCTATTACTCTAGGGTACTACTCTAAATAATTATATTGATATTCATGACAAGTCTATATACCCGACCAGCACACCTTGTTTTTTCCATTGGAAAAAATGCATGATTGTAAGTCAAGTCATGAATGAAAACTCAACACATCAAGTCATGAGCATTAACTTCATCAATACATATTTGAAAATACCTCTGTCACTGAATGCATCACCAATTTAAATCTCTAAAGTTGGATTCACATCAATGGTTAGCAAGGATACTTTTCTTCTACAAACGCTCTCTTGATTTGGAGTTTAAAATTACTAAAATTTAAGGAGCAAATTAACAAAGCTATCCACACAAAGGGGTCAAATAAATAATACAATGGGATCAATTTAGCCTTGAATTGAACCATTCCAACCTAGAGTGGAAAATTTAGAATGTATATTTGCTAACACTAAAACGTTATTTTGTTGCCCCTTTCATGTATTCCTTGAGTATTGCTTGTACATGTGGAATCATCTCCGGCACCTACTGCTTGGTGAAACCCATCAAGCAATTTCACTTGGAGTTCAATAAATTAGGGTTTTTGCATTAATTAGAGTTCCAAGAATGTGATCAAGTCACATTTGTTTAGGCATTAATAGATTTTGTTCTTGCTCTTCCAAAAAAACAACTAAATCAATCAAAGATCGAAAAATAATCAACACCATCACTGCAAACTTTTGAAGGTTTTGTGCAAGGTGGATGGTCATAATAATCAAAATATTTAAAAGCATAACAAGGACAAAGAATGACAATTAGAACTTGTTGGGAACAATAAAAAGGGTATTTTGATCTTTTCAATAAGGAGTAAAAAATAACCTCTTTATTCCACCCTAACTTGAACCCAAATTTAGGAAAATAGAAAACAAATGTTCACTACATGTAAGTAAGAACATAAAATTACTTACATGTAGTGCTAAGTTGATGTTTGAAAACCCTAAAGTTAACCTAATATGAGGTGTGAGTTCCTAAGTAAAAATTTAATAACTTATGTTAATGTTAGTGATTTGGTAGCAATTTGGTGTTATGGGTGTTAAGGATTAACATATTGTTGAACACTAAGTGTGGTGGACTACAAACATGATATCTCTCTTCTCTTTCCTAAGAGGCATATTTATGAATATAAGGTACTCTTGGAATACATTATGAATTTGCTTTGCATGCTGTAAGTTTTGAATCTGCATGACCCAAAGCCCAACACAACAAAATGTTGTTCAACTACCAACATGTAAGATGTTCCCAAAAATGGGAATGGGCCAAGAGTGCAAGAAAGTGCAGAAGTCTAGACTCGAGATACCATGATCCTCAGAACCAATTGTTCACTCTCTATTTCAGGTAGATATATATGTACAGTCAGTCAGCATGGTGACAAGGCAAGAAAAACAGAAACAGAGATAGAGCAGATCTAGAGTTTATTCCATCTAGAGCTCAACTACTTCTCTACAAAGAAGAATTCATGCCTGGGTCCAAAACCATGCCACAGGCTCAGACCAACTTTCTGAGGGTTGGGTAGTGAATTCCGATGTAAGATCTCTGATTAATTTGTTACAAAGGCATAGGTACTTAACACAGAAGTGTCAAGTACGCCAAAAAAGACAAAAAAAAAAGGAAGGAACGAAAAAGTTCTTAACTCAGGAGTGGCAAGTGCAAAAATAGTGAACCTAATGAAAAAAAGTCCTAAATAAGTTAAGAAATGGGTCCATCATCTAGTAGAGAGATCCCCACCTTATTATTCTTGGGTCTGAGGGCTGATGAGCAGGAGCTCCTAAACATAGTAGCCTCAAGATTGTCTGTTTTGAAGCTTACGTGCAGGGAGCTCTGATCATTGCAGCTGATCATTAGTTTTTGGAGACAAATTTCTACAAGTTTTACCTCAGAAATAACAACCAAATATCTTATTTGAAAAATTTAGACAAAAGATTAGGCCTCCAAAAATTATTGAAAATGTTCATAAAATAAACAAGGCAGTTTGAAAATGTAATTAAAGATGTTCATTTCATTCATATAAATGCGTGTTGTACTTATCAATTGTCAAAACTACATGTAACAAAATAATACCCTCCACATATAAAGAGCTGGTTCTCAGGTCAAGTACAGTAGCCTCCCGCCTAAGTACGCAACTTGAACCTGGGAGGATTGTGCGTACTTAGCCGGTAGGTGCGCACTTTAGATGAATCACTTAGTTCGTCCGTCTGACACACAGGGCGTTCCGACCCGTTAACGGTCTCTGCGATGCCAATTCTGCAACCCCCCAGAAATGAGCCGCAGAGACCGATTCTGCTACGTATTTGTTTCTTTTTTTATCTTTTTTTTTTGGATTTGTTTTTTCGGATTTTTCTCCCCTTCTCTTAAATTAACAAAAATGAGGAAACAAAATAAAAAATAAGAAATCGGCAGAAAAATCTAAGGCTACGTGTTTGCTTCTTTTTTTATCCTTTTTTTTTTGGATTTGTTTTTTCGGATTTTTCTCCCCTTCTCTTAAATTAACAAAAATGAAGAAACAAAATAAAAAATAAAAAA
>Ga0116231_10000428_pt1 | contig 71828 bp, 52 predicted proteins | sample S1TSphgellanicum_2_FD_89695 | JGI IMG/M metagenome (GOLD analysis project Ga0116231, IMG submission 89695) | Host-associated microbial communities from peat moss isolated from Minnesota, USA - S1T2_Fd - Sphagnum magellanicum MG | ecosystem: Host-associated > Plants > Peat moss > Unclassified...
ATTTTATAGAAAGATCTGCAATCCTATAAGTATTTTCATTTTTTAAATCCCCCCCCCCCCCCTTTGGATAATATATGACCAAACCTCAAGATATCATCTCCGATATCACAATTTTTGATATCCAAAAGATTTTACAAGTGATATCCAGTAAAGATATCTAGATTTCTCGAATATTTGCCCAACATTGGTTCAAACTTCATGTCCTTTCAATGTTAATTGAAGAATAATAAGAGTATGAGTTACAAATTAACCTTAATCTCCCAAGACATATGGGTGCTTAATTACTTCTATTGTCAAGTAATAATTTTTGCAATAGAAATTTCCAACCATATTAAATCATTTAAAATTTTTTTTTAAATATTTTGAAAATTACTTAAAATTTTATTTTATTTACAAAATGTAATGCCAAAAGCCTAGCACAAAACCTGAAACCCTAGTTGGATCCATGGGGATAGGCCCTTGCCCATTCATAGAATGACTAAGATAAGTTTGGTCACACCATGTTTTAAGTGTGAACACATGGGGTTATTGGGTCGAAGGTTGGATAAGGATCGATAACAAGTTGCGGTCACATGGTAGGTAGGGGTTGGTGACCAAATTAAATCACATATTATAAATGGGACAATGATAAAAAAAACATTCAACCATTCCATGTTTTGAGTGGATGCATGGGTTTCTTCAGTTGAAAGGGGTTAGTGATCAAATTTTGATTGTAGGCTAAACATGTCATCACCTTGGACATGAATTGTGGATTAAAAAATTTAGTTACTCCATGTCCTATGTAGCTAATGGGGTTCATTGGTTGCTAACTAAATAGGGGTTAACAATCAAAACCAATTTTGTCGTTCAATGGATTACGTGAACGTTAAACCTCAAAATTTCAATCACCCAATGTACATTGGTTGTCAATTCTTAATTGTGATTGGAATTGACAAAAGGTGACCAAAGTGGAGAAAACTATTGTGGGCAATTGAAGTGGGGAGGACTGTTGTGGTTGATTGAAGTGGGGAGGTTGTTGTGAACGACCAAAAATAGGGGGTTATAAAGGTAGGAAATGCCATATGTTTATTCAAATTCTAGCCTTTGTTGGCTCATCTAGGGTTTTAATATCTTGATTGTAGTAAGCAATCAATAATTGGAACCTTTGAACCTTGGGGGATTTTATCTTGTGGGGTTTAAAGACATTGGTTGTTTCATGTAATCAATGCTTGTAAGCCCCTTGGGTAGTTTATAATTGTCAAGATTGTGCTTTTGCTTTCACTTTAAAGATTAAAAGGATGTTGAATTCATGATCATTAATTATAGTTGTGAACAAATAAGATTGATTCATCATTTAAAAAAAACTAGTTTGCAAACAAGTCATTCTATCCTTTTTTTACAATGGAAGTTACGGAGGATGGATGTCTTAAACTTGTCACTAATCCTTGTTGATTTTTGTAGTTTTGAAAGGATGGAATGAACTTGTTTGCAAATTGAATTCAAACATGATTGATTCATCACACTAGTAGAAAAAGGCATTTTTTCAACTAATTTTTGCAATTAATTTTTAGTCATGTGCAAAATTTATAACTGAAATCCTTTTAGTCACATGTTGGACAAGTTGCATAAAACAATAGTTATAGGCAACATGGATTCTAGATGTAAAATAAAAGTAAAAGAAATATGGTTTCATTCTTTGACTTATTGTAAACACATTGTCATTTGCAACTTACCATGCAATTAATTTGGTCACCTTAACAACAAATTAATATTTCAAAAAAATTATTTAATCTGGAAAAGTCCACACCATCCATTTTGTATGGTCTTAGTATATGACATGTGACATAATATTTTTTTTCCATGTGGCATATTAATAGTGTCCAATTATTTTTAGGGCCAATTATTTGGTGCCACATGGCATATAAAATTGTGTCCATTTATCTTTTGAAGGCCAATTATTTGGTGACACATGGCACATTTAAACTTTATTTAATAATTTTAATTAATTAATTAATTTTTAAACATTAAATTTAAAATCAATAGGATGTCAACACGTGGATAGGTAAGGAGGGTTTATGCTTAAGGAAGTAAATAGGTAGGCTTAAGTTAATCAATTAATTTAAGAAAATCCTATATTATCTTGGGTTTTAGCCTTTGGAGTTGACCCTCTTTTATTGGCTCATCCTTTGAATGACACATTCACCTTGAAAACTTCTAATGCACCTAGTTATACATTACACATGAAAATAATGAAAAGCAAAGAATATGGCTTAAATATTATAGTTGCAAGTGTCACCAACTTAAATGCAATTTATTTGCAACTATTTTTTTGGACCATTTTAAACAAGGGTCTGAAGAGTAGGGTTTAATGAAATCAAACATCCCTATTGGTCAAGAGCTTTAAATTGGTCCCAAGGCCTTTAAACAAGGGTCCAAGATCAAGACAAATCAAATTGTGATTTAGCCTACATAACATCATTATGGAAGGAAAACCAATTTGTCTATACCAAAAAAAAAGGGAGAGCTCATGGTTTGGAAAACCAAAGTGTAAGCTAGGGTTTGACGTTGTTCATTTTTTCATTTTTTGCTCTTTTTCAATGTTTTTTTACCCTTGTTCAAATTTTGTGAGAATGGAAAAAAAATCTATGGATTAAGGACATTGTTGAGAACACAACAACCCTCCCATTTTTTTTATCAATTTAAAAATTAACGTGGTTGGTATTGTCGATCCTTGCAAGGTGGTTGTTAGAAAGAATGCATTTTTAGCCCTTCCAATCCAAATGCACGAAGTGGAAATGAAAACATAAATTTTTTAAAACCATGAAAAAAAGGAAGAAGAAGAGAGAAAAGACCAAAGGTCATTAGTAGAAAATGGTCATTTTGTAATTAGTCCCTACGACTAATTTTTAGTTGTAAGCAACATTTGCAACTAAAATCTTAATAGTCACATTGGACAAGTCACATTGACACTAGTTGCAAACGACAACAAATTTTGGATGAAAAAAAAATTCAACGAAATACACCTTCATCCATTGACTAATCATATACATATTGTCATTTGTAATCAAGATGTGACTTTTTTGGTGAACAATGGGAACAAGTTATGTGTTGCCACATGTCCCAATTCTTAATAATTAAAAATAATTTATTATTATTTTGAAATAATTTAAAACATTTAATTTTAATGTTTGGATGGTTTAGATTATGACACGTGATGCAATAGAAATTTTCCATGTGGCATATTAATTGAATTTGTCCAAATTAAATTTAAATCAATATTTAAGTATGTAGGTTGAATTAAGTACCCACCTACCTATATACCTACCTACCCATCTAGGCTAAACACCTATATATAAATAGGACCTATTTATCTACCTAGGTCAAATACCTATTTAGGTAGGTATGTAAGTAGAAAAGTAGGTAAGTAAATTAGGGAAGTAGGTAGTTAGGTGTAAATACATGAATATTTTTATTTTATTTTGGGTTAAATTGTTTTTATTGATTCATCCCATATGCCCATGTTTTTAAAGATAAAAATGTAAAACAAAACACCTTGTTTATATACTTCTCAAGATGAAAATAAAATCCAAAACATATGCAATAAACTTTTTAGTTGCAAACTACTTGCAACTAAAAAGTTTATCCAACATGTTTTGGCTTTTCATTTTCATTTTGAAAAGTATATAATTAAGTAAGTGACAACTAACTAGCTAACTAATAAATTAACCAATTGAATAATATAATTAATAATTATTTACTGAATAAAATATAGACAAATAAATTAATAAACTTGCTAATTAATTAATTAACAACTACACTATCCAACTAACTAGTTATTTACAACAATAATAATCAAAATCTTATTATTATTAAATTAATTATATTAGTAGTTATTATTAAATGTTACTTAATTTATTAACTAAATAAACAGTAATAATATATAATTTAAATTATATATTAATTATAATGATCTATCAACCGATTTAACTAATTAGTAATTGGCTAATAAGCTAATTATTAATAACTAATAAATTACTATTTCATTACCAAGTAAATTAATATAATAACTGAAATATTCAGTAATGAATAATTATTAACTATTGATTATAAATATTGAATACTAGTTTTTTAATCTAATAATATAATTAAAACCTAGCCTAAGTTAATTATTTTATTATAATTATTCCCATTATATTTTCATTTGTATAGTTAATAATAAGTATAAATGTAAATATTTAATAGTAACAGTAATATTAATTCAATCATTATCATAGCTAGTTGGTAGCCAAGGTTAACTATTTTATTTTGATTATTCATATTATTATTTCACTCATTATAGCTATTTACGAAATATTAAAATAAATATTTTATATTTTTAGTAAGTATATGTTTCCTTCAAAAATAATTTCTGCATTCGTATAATAATTTATTAGATTTCCATTCTAATTACTACAGTAGTTATTATAAAATAATAAAACTGAAAATTGAAATCATATATCAGTAATTGATTATAATCATTGAAACATTAATAATTATTAAATATTAATTATAAATTTGAAATATAGAAACTTAAAATTATATATTAATATTTCCTGGTAATTATTATAATATAATAATACTTCATAATTGATTACTTATAATAATAATAGTAATAGTAATAATGTAATTTGTAGCTAGTCTGGGTTAGCTATTTTTTTATATTATTATTATTATTATTATTATTACATCACTTGTTAAAGCTATTATAATTTTTTAAATTTTTTTGATAAATAAAAAACTCTTAATAATTACATTAGTCATTTAAAATAAATTTATAATATAATATAATATAATAATTTACTTTAATTAATTATTTCAATAATTATATAATCAATTTTCCTATCATTCTAATATCATCATCATTATGATCATTATGTAATAGAATATTACTATTTTAAAATTTTATTCAAAGATAATATTGAAATTTAATTTTTTATTACATGTAATTAATATAAATATACAATATAACAACAACAATAATAAAATGTCATTTGTAATAATTTTAAGAGTATAATAAAATGGTTTGGATAAACTTGTAATATGGACACAATATATTTAGCAAATATCTTGCATGAAATTTTAATATTCTCAAAATATACAATAATTAGTGTAACCATAATATCAAGACCATTTATGCTAATAATATCATTTGAATACACATGCAATATGATTGTTCATATACATTCAAAATATACATTTATAAATCTTAATACACCCAACTATATTCCTTAGAATTCACAAAATACACCTTTGTATACTCATAAGGTTGTAACTAAATTGGTCACATTTGCAATTAATGGGACACAAATTATTTTTCTTAGATGAAAATTAAATTAAATGTTATTCACATGGAAGGATGAACATTGAAATAGTTGCAAACTAATTGTAGTGTAATCACAAATATGATTAACATAAAAAATATTTGCAAAAATGTCCAAATGTAGTCACAGATAACTAATAGTCACATGTAATCACAAATAAAATGATTACATTTTGACCAATTTCTACTACTGGGTTAACCTAATCCTCTCACATATTAATCATACATTTTTGACCCCAAGCCTATAAATACATTCATTGTACCTTAAAAATAAAAGTTTTTAAAAATGTGAAGAAAGGTCCAATTCAAGGTTCAATTTGCTTCAAATTAGTGCTTGGGCTTTTGGTCCCCAGACCTTTGTTTAAAGTGATCCTTAGTACCCATATTATACTAACTTGGTTTACCTACTAATTATATCAATTATTATAAAATTTAAAATATAGGTAATAATATTTTATTATCATCAACATCATCTCACTTACTATAACTATTACTAGTTGTAATAATCAATATTTTTTATTAATACTTTAAAAATAAACATAAATGAAAATTTCAGCAACTATAGTATAAGTCCTTTCAAAATAATTTCATGTATTTTAGGTTGGTTGGTGACTTCAACTATTTGATTGAAAAACATTCAATGCTTATTTTGTTTTTCAAGTGTAGAAAGGCATAATATTGGCCTTTCACTTTACATCTTCGAATAATTAATCTAGTTGGGTTTAATTTTTTGGGATATCTTCCAACCCATACTCCTTCCACCAAACCCTTGAAAGCATACTTGAAAATATTACATTATTGGGAAATAATTCTCATCATTTCCAAATTCAACAACACTTGGTACATTGAACACAAAGTTTAAACAATATATTTTAGATTAATAGAATACATTTCAAGTCTTTATTCTTTATATTAGTTCTGATTTAACATTTATATTTCTCTATAGACATATTTCTAACATTATTCTAAATTTATTTTTTCTAATAAATTTCTAAAGCAAAGTGGAAAGTTCGTTAAATGATTGACTTTTTCACAATTTTGAAATGATGATTTAAATTTTTTAAAACAGAATTTTCAAGACTTTTATTATGAACACAAACATCATTATGCACTTCATTCCCAAGGGCTTCAAAGCTTTGAAGTTCCAAAAACTTTGCACGACCAATCTATTGTTATAGTTAGGTGAACTATTATATTGGAATTATAATTTAAAAATAATAAGATTAATTATGTTGATAATTTCACTCTATATCACTATACACATAGCAAACAATGAACATATGTATTATATACATACACACATTATTGAATCTAAAAACAGAATATTGAAAACAAACATCAATACATCCAATGCACATAATTTGAAAATAATTATAATATTAGTACATGAAACAACAATGAAGGCACATAGGAAAAATAAAAGGGAGTGAAATTTAGATTACCATTGAATTTGGTGGTAATTTGAATTTCATGCCTTGTTTAATAACAATGTATGTTTTATTGTTTTAAAAAATAATTCACCCCCCTTCATGACCAAACTTTGGATATTGATGTTGTATTTCCTTTACGGATATTTCTAATATCATGGAAACATGGTAAAAATTAAGATTTTTAAATTTATAAGAATGATTTTTAAATCATTGTAAAAACATGTTCATAAATTTGTATTCACCCACCCCTTGCCTCTTCTCCCCCATTCTCATCTTAGAAGATGCAATGGATTCAATATTTATGATGTGATTCAAATGCAATGATTTGATAAGAGCCCGATGTGTATTCTCAACTTCTTCCCTTCTACAAAGCTCATTCATTGGGGTTTAACATATTTTATCCTTAAAGCATACATTATGTTTCTCAAATTAGTTTAAATATTTAATGGGTTCCACAATGGGTTCATCCATGTGAAAGAGTTGGAGGTGAAATTGTTAACTTAGCTTGGAAAAAGCTTTCATTGCAAGCACTTGATTATCCTTGTTATGTTGGAATTACCTTCAATGGGCTAACCTACTTGTTAGTTAGGTTTTGCATGACTGCCATGAACATCATGCATCTCGTGTGTCGGCATAGCTGAAGGACAAAATGTACTAAGTTATTAGCTAGGAATGTTTGCATGCATAGTATGGCCATGAAGGATCCTTGGGTTTTGAAGGCTTTGCATAAATGAGAGTACTTGGGAGGTTGGAGATTCCATCCACCACTAAATGGGTGCCAAGCTAACAATGCAAGACAACCCACGAGGTGGGATTTTGGAGGGGCCGAGTTAGTTGTAGAATTGTCAACTTCCTTGAAGAGCATAATCAATGCTCCAAGATACAAGTGAAGGACATCAGCCCAACCCCACCTCCATTGCAGGACGTTTAAACCCCGCCTAGAACTTTGTTGGTGTCCAGTGCTGCGACCTGTGCAACACCCACAGGGCTTCACTAATGTGAATGCAAAATATAGCATTTGAAAAAAAAACACTATTGCTTGTGAACGAATTAAACAAGTAGTAATGGAGTAACGTAGCTTCTCTCCTGAAAGATTGTAGGTTCCAAGCTGGTTAGAAGTGATGATACATGCACAACACAAATGTTTGTCTTGCACGTGACAGAGCAATAAGTATTTGACAATGGAGTCTGTGAACTGAGCAGTGCACAGAACCATGCACTGACACGCGCAAAGCTTGTAGGGGTGTTTAGCTTCACCAACACTCACCTTCTTTCCTCCTAGTAAAACCACATTCATGGGCTAAGGAAAATATCATGTGCAAGAACATAGTGGTTGCAGATGCAACTGTGTGAGATGTAAAAAACTTTGTGAAGCATGGTGCTTGGTGTTTTATCTTTTGGCAACCCTTTGGCTCCCTATTAGCTCTGCCTGTGAAGGGAGAGGCTATAGAACCTGTGTTTTGTTTTCTATGATGTAGCCACATTGTCGACCATCCATAATAGGATTTAGCCAAATCTGACTATAAACAAAATAGAAAGGTAAACAAATCTAAGCACCCCTTCTATGTTTTTGGCTAGCTACTGGACGCTTCATTTGGAATATGGGGATTAACTTTTTAGATTTTGTTTTAAATTCCGGAATTTGGGAATTAGAAAACAAAAATAATTCTTAATAATTTCTAGCTATTTTGGTGGGGGCAAAGAAAATGCTATACAGAATGATGCTGTTTTCAATTGGTCCCACATTTTGAGGAATATGCATCAGGTGTTTCTATTTTAACTGTTGTTGCTCTGAACTTGCCATAAGGGACAAAACTATAGTATATCACAGAAAAAATACAGTTTTTACAAATAAACCATAACATGTTCTACTTTCACTTGAATTACTCAAAAACATTCAAGGCAGTCATGTCCAATTCCAAATTGAACCCCATCTTGACTGGGGTTCCACAAGACTGGTTCATGTGCCAGTTCCACATCCCATTCTTTGCACTCACAAGAAAAAAGAAAAAGGGAGGCTCTTCACTCCATAATGCGACTTCTCATTGGTTGCATGGAAATTCTATTCCTAAAACTGGCTTTCACTACCATTTTTGGGCTTAATAGTCCTTCCTAAGAACACCCTACCTATGTGGTTTGTTCTTCGTTCCCATTCAGTCTGGGTTTAGTATGGATAATTCTAGTTTACATAATTATAGTCGAGTCAGGAATTGTTAACCTGGGTCCGGTTATAGGCTGACTCTCAAAACCAACTGGGGTTTGATTTGGCTCCTGGTATTTAACACTGGTTCGAAAAATTAAGGGTTGGGTTTTGGTTTTGTGTGGGTATTAGGCAAAAATTGTCAGGTTTAGTTTTGGGATTTATCTCTTTGATGTGTACTCTATGGTTCAAGTTCTATAGATGAATTTCTAAAGCTCATCAGGAGCTGATTTTCAATCTGATAATTAATATCTGTCCATTTTGACTGGGTATCAAGTATCAACAGTATTGATATTATGGTGAAGACATCCTTGAGTCATCAACCTAGTATTTTTAGAGCATAGTATTTTATTGGTCTTGCCTACCAAGGCAAGGATATTGTGTTTAGATTCATTATAGAGTATAGTAGCTTAAGGGATTTTTGCCCCTAGGTAATATAATAGGTCTATTTTTATAAGAGGATTTTGAAAGATGATATTTTGGCTTGTGTTGAAACTTGAGATTAGTTATAGAGTTATAATATCTTGAAGGATTTCCGTTTCTTTTAGAGGATTTTTTGAAGGTTATATTCTTGCATGTTGAAATATTTGAGTTTCCATAATTCTTCTTTTGCCTTAACATACTTTTTAATGTAAATGGCAAGGCCACAGTGTAACACACCTTGTTATTCTTTGGGTACTGCTGGAAAATTCAACTATTTTCCTTCTCTCCAAGCTGAGCTTTGAAATGCTACCTGTCCAAAGTTTGGTCCATAATCTCCTCAACAAATACAACTCACTCTGCATAGAAATGCATCTACCCATCAATTAAGCAAACAAGTCTCACACTATTGGAAATTTAATTTATTATTATTATGATTTGCCACTCTTTAACTGCTAATCTAGAAGTGTGGGCAATCAGTCCCAAGTGCTACTTTTGTAGTCATGTTTAGTGTTTTGAAATTTGAAGCTTTTTATACCTCACATTGTAATTTCTAATACTATTATGACTACGAGGAAAGACAACATTAGAAATTCAACTCTAGGCAACACCCATAGATGCAAAAGTTTGTGGGGAACCATTTCCAATTTTTGTATTTCCATGGAGTTGATGGTTGTTAGGCCCATCACATCCTTGAAAAGGATTGAAAGTAGCAAAATTATAATCATAAAGGGTGTAACCTATGCAACATGTCATCAAAAATATCAACTTTGAGCAGCTCCCTTGGCGCTCAGTATGTGGCCCTGCAAAAGAAAATTGGACGACAAAAAGTCAAGACATGCTGGTTTTGCTCAACAAAATGGTTTTGGCCTATCATTTTTGCACATGATGCTACTGCCAGTAAAGGACACAGCAAAGTTTAACACCTGCTGTTGATCCTGTTGTTGATTGGCTAGAACGTTTGATTGGTCCAGGTGGGTTGCTATTAGTAGTCTCCAATCTCTTTGCAGTCCCAGTTTTAGTTTTAAGAGTGAGGTTGGGAAAAAGAGAACAACTCAACTTGGAAATGAGAAATCATATTTGCAAGGTCACATACTGAGCAGCATTGGGTATGCTCATAGTCCAATTGTTACACAATAGATCATGTTGTCCAAAGCATGGGTAGTTGTGAGCTTGCAAATCTGAGGGGATTAACTAAGAGCTTGATATTTCAGACTTTGTTCATCTCCAAAAAGGAGGGATTTTACAAGAAGGCAACAACTAAGTATGAGTTAGGGTTGTTGCTAAACACATCATCATTCTACAAGGTTCTGAACATTAAATAGACATCAATTTCAGAACTTACAATGCTAATCCTTGCATTACAATCTTTGCATTCCTCCCCACACACTCCCAACGGCATTTACAATACACACATTCAAAGTACAGGATGTTTTTGGGAGCTTATAACTATTTTATCGCAAGCATTTTCACTCCAAGAGGTTGAACCACAATATCTATTTCATCACAAGCATTCACTCAAAGAGGTTGCACCACAACAGAAGCTCTAATTCTATTTTACAATCTGATTGGAGCACCACCATTCAATAGGTCACACAATACATAAGACCGCTGAAGAAATTTTTGCCACTGCTTAGGTGATTGTGCTGGTCAATGTAGCTGATGGCTTTTTTATTAAATAAAAGTTAAAACTTCAAACTAAATGTTGGTCAATTCAAATTGGGCACTTAGGAAACCAGAACTGACAAATAATGCTTGATTAAATATTTTTGCAGGTCTTTTTCTTGGTGCTCATACAAAAATTCTAGGAGAATTTCCAAAAATTTTGTTCATTTCTTCAAATGATTAGTTGCCAGTTCCAAGTTCAAAACCTGCAGATCCTTTCCCATTTATTGTCACTAGGATATGGCAAGTCTTTACTGAGCACAATTGCTACACCAAACAAACCTGCTCATTCCCCTGGCTTTACCATCCATAACACTGAAAAGCACCCAATCATGTGGTCATACTTTTAAAAAACTAAGATTAGTCCCTGATCAGAACCAGCTTCATGAGCCAATCATGCTTCAAAATATCTTGAACTGCTCTAACCAAGTTAAGATGTGATGACAGATTGCATTATGCAGGAAATTGCACTCTCAATGACATAAGATCCTCTCAATTTTCATGCATGATGTTTCAACAAACCTATAATCCATCTATTCATGAAAAGATATTTGCATTCCAGTGCAAAATAACATGGTAGTTCATCATTGCTTGTCAATAAAAACACACAACAAGTGTCCCTCACTTCTTGTCCTCCTTCTCAGCAGCTTCTGCTTTCTTTTTGCGCACACCCACCAAACGGGCATTCATCCTTTCCAGACGGAGCTTCTGGTAGCCCTTTACAGCTTTCAGCTCATCAGTAATTGAAATCAATTCTGCAGTTGGCCTGGGTTTCACAATGGGCAGAACAGATCCAAGAACCTGGGTAACACTAGCCAAGTCTTCTGGGCTTGAATCTCCCACCTTCGACTTCCTAGACCGCCTTGGGAAAACCACCAATTTTGCACGGTAAGTATTCAGGCGGGCAACATTTACCTGTAGGCTTTCAAGGCACCGATTCTTCCTGCGATGATCCACTGCGATTCCAATGGTGGGCGCCAGCTTCTTTGAGATCCCAGCAGCCTGCAAAAGCCAAATGATCTTAGAGAGAACGTCAGCAAAATATACAACCGATCTCAGGAGTCCCAAATTTGGACAGAATCATATTTCTCTAGCCTATGATTCAAGTGAAACAGAAACATGGGGCACGCTCTTGCAGACCATCAAACACCCGGCAGAAACCCCTAGACTCATATTCAGGACAAGGACTACACCAACCAAGCATTGTGACAGAAGTCACCACAAAGAACAAAACCCTACAAGCCTTGTGCCAAAGAGAAAACAAAACCTTAAGCTCCTCAAGGGTAAAGCCTCGTCCAGCTCGAATCTTGGAGTTATACTTCAACGTCTGCGAGTGCACCACCGGCCGCAATGGACCAGCGGTAGGCCGAGGGAAGACTGCAACAGCCTTCTTCTGACGCACTGCAAACAGTACAACAAGAGATCAGAAAGGAACTTCATGAGGACGCATGCCTATTTGCTAGTAACCTTACATCAACCAAGTCCATATGCAGCAGGGCTTCAAGTGAACTCAGGGAATTTGTAGATAAGAAGGTGATGGATCCTAGACCATCTATGCAAAGCAACCGCCATGCAAAAAACCCTAAAGTAAAACTCTTCAAGCCAACAAACATACGGCTAAAGGAAGTGCAGCTTCTACTGCCAATACACTCCCAGACACTAGATCCGAACCCCAGACAACATCAGTTTGTTTCGAGCGAAAAAATACATGCAAGATGAACACCGAAAAAACCATACATACATACCTGTGCGTCTGCGTTTCTTCCTGGCCGGCTGGTTAAACCATGTCTTCACATACGACTGCCAGTCCTTCTTGAAATGGCCATTCGGCACAACATTGTTGTGCTTCACCATCCTGCAACAACAGCTACTGCTTCCAAATCGATATTGCAACAGAAAGAGAAGAAGCGGCCGCAAGCGCGAAAGAGAGGAATGGGATTACAACTCCCTTCGTCTTTGTCCGCAAGAATTGCAGCCACCGACGGCTGCAAACGATCACAATCCGACGGTCCAAAACCCCCGGTCGGGATTAGGGTTAGGGTTAGGGTTAGGGTTAAGCACAATAACGAATGTGCGCCGTGCAGGGATGCCAGTTCCTCCTGGATGTGAATTCATCATCCATGTAGGAACCTATCCAAGTCTATAATATCCAATAGAAGAACCTGTCCAAGTTTATATTATCCATGTAGGAACCTATCTGAGTTTATAATATGACGTCTTGGATGTGAGTCATCCATGTAAGTACCATTCAAGATACATAATCTAGAATATTTGTTGGCGCGCCCCCGAAGGCTGCAGCAGTCGACCGAGCGAGCAAGCGCGAGCTCTTTTGCGGAGCTTGACAGTTAATCGAGGAAAGAGAAGAATTGGAACTTGTCTGATGGTTTCTGTGGGAGAAATGGGAGTTTTTGAATTGCGCCTGATTGTGCGTTTGTTTTTGGTTGTGGCACAAGTGACGAGAAGAATTAAATACCTGATTTTTTAAAAAATTGGGTGTGTTTTGTTGATGTGGGAGAAGATAGGAGGGACTAGAATTATACCTGAATTATGTGCGTGTTGTGGTTTTTTATAACTGCAGAAGAGGTTGAGGAGCAAACGAAGAGAGCATCAGAAAATCCATTTGATCAGAAATCTGATTTTTAGGGTATAATGAAAAACTCCCATTCTCTCCCTCTCCTCGCTCTTTCCTCGGAGTGAAGTGGGGTGTTATGGATGAAACAAGGTGCAGCCAGGCATATTATTCTCCTCTGAAAAGAAGCAAGGGAAACTTCAGGAAGCTTACAAAGAAGCTGGAACAGGGGCTGCTGCCTTGACAGTGGTGATCAAACAAAGCTTTTGCTCCTGGAGAGTTTGCTAAGGTCTGTGAAGAATTATCATTGCCACTCTTCATATCTTTATTTTCTAAAATAGACTGATCATGGATTAGTACAATGGATTGCTCATTCTTTTCATCTGACTTAAGTAAGGAGAGAAAGTTTTTTGAGGAGAGGAGAGTCGAGTGTAATTTGTTCCTTACCAAAAGACTGTAGTTGGAACAGCTTGCTGCAGATATTCTCTGAATGTTCATGAGGGAAGTAAGGTTGGGGAGACCAATTGGGTGGCTTTCCTCATGGCAAAATGGAAGGACCTTTCATGCAATTGCCTTCAAAAACCACGTCAATTAGCATGCTGAATGCTCCCTTCAAATGGATGCATCAGTCTTCGGCCATCTTCTCAAGCATGCGCTGAAACTCTGGAACTAGGGTTTATTCTTCCTGCTGTACACACACACACACTCTCTCTCTCTCTCTCTCTCTCTGTGCCTCTAGCCTACTTCCCTGCAACTCTTACTTAACCTACTATGAAACAAGTCCGGTAGGGGGAGACGCTGTTTGATGTTTGGCACTTCTTTGCTGAACATTTATTTATTGGCCTTCCTACCAAGGCAAGGATATTTTGTTTAGATTCATTAGAGAGAATAGTAGCTTAAGGGATTTTGGCCCCCAGGTAATAATAATAGGTCTATTTTTATATGAGAATTTTTGAAAGATGATATTTTGGCTTGTGTTGGAACTTGAGATTAGTTATAGAGTGTTATAACATCTTGAAGGATTTTGGTTTCTTTTGAAGGATTTTTTAAAGATTAGGTATATTTTTGCATGGTGAAATATTTTAGTTTCCATAATTCTTCTTTTGCCTTCAGATACTTTTTAATGTGAACGGCAAGGCCACAGTGTGAACTATTTTAAGAGTATAGTGCATTGTAGAACTATTTTAAGAGTAAACTGTAAAAAATAATTGAACACACCAAAACCCATTACATTGAAAGAATTGTAAAAAATGAAAGAAGAAATTGTAGTGTATTTTTAGGTCATTTATTTGCAAAAGAAAAAGTACAATAACTTTTGAGAAAAACCCAAGCAATGTACACAAAATAACATACCTTCCAAACTTGATTTTCAAAGAGTACTCCTTTTTATACATTCTTTTATTTGTCAAATATTTTTGAGGTTTGTTGTTTCCTATCATTTGTGATTTCTTTTTCTTGAGAACAAAGATTTCCTTACAATGGGTGTTGAAAGCTCAAAAAAGGGTATTTGAATTAAAGTTGAATGACAATTGAGACAAAAGAGATTATTTCAAGATTTGATAGACCACAATGGATTCCTTGGGTATTTGATAAAGCAGGTGTTGGCCTGCGTGAAAGGAGAAAGTACATAAGGGTAAGGTTATTCTTTGAAAAGTGATAAGTTTAAATGATTGTAAGCTCTTTAAACTTACAGGTTTAAGTAAGGTAGCTGAAATCATGAAACAACCTTTCATTGGAAACTTTCTCATTTGCAACGAGCAAAACTTGTCATTAAAGGCCATTTGAGACAAGGATCCAAGGAGCATGGTCCAATAAAATTGAACATTCCTATTGGTCAAAAGCTTTAAATTGGTCTCAAGGCCTCTAGACAAGGGTCCAAGATCAAGACAAATCAACTTCTGTTTAATACATGGCATCATTTTGGAAGGAAAACTAATTGGTCCAAACCAAAAAAAAAAGTTTAAAGGAGAGTTAATGGTTTGGAGAACCAAAATGTAAACTAAAGTCCAAGGTTGTTCATTTCTTTGTTTTTGCTATTTTTCATTGTTTTTTCAACCCTTGTTGTTTAAAATTTGTGAGAATGAAAGACATGTTATAAATAAAGGACATTATTGAAAACAATTAGTTCTCCCATTTTTTATCACCCCCATTTTTGACCAATTTTAGAGTTGACATGGTTGGTTTTGTGGATCTTCACAAGGTGGTTGCTTCAAAGAGTGCATCCTTATAAATTTTTTTTAAAAAATTGAAATAAAAACAAAAAAGAAAAGACCAAAGATTATCGTGATCTTTTCACATGCAATCACACATTTTCAATATTGGACCCCAAGCCTTTAGACACACTCATTGTACTTTTGAAAACAAAGGTTTTCTAAAACGTGAAGAAGGGTCTAGTCCAAGGTTCAATTTGTTTCAAATTGGTCCCTAAGCTTTTGGTCCTTGGGCCTTTGTCTAAAGTGGCTCTAAGTGTTGAATCTCTAAATGAAGTTGCACCAAAATCAAGGATTTGTGGGATATCAAGGGAGACTATTGGAAAGATCTCATACCTTTACATGCTCCTCTTTACTTTTTCACATTGAAACATATAGGAAAATTTTGTTGTTGATCCCTTGGGACCTAAGGAATGTCCCCTTTGCATTTAATGTTGGAGATTGGATATGGTCAAATTGGGTAGGAAACATGTTGCCCAACCACCTAGAGGTATATTGAATCAATTCTATTTTTGCAAATTTTGTGGCTTGTTTTAAATATAAGAAATCTAATGGTTTAAACCATCTTTTGTAAACTAGCTAATATGAGGTTCTGTTGTCTTTTCATCATGATCTTAAACTTTCTAGACTCTTAATGCAAGATGAAATTGGTAGCAATTTCAAGGTACCTTTTGTTGATTATCTCTTCAAACTTAAAACATTACTTTGGCTCTTTGATTTGGGAGTGTGTAGACAACTTGTTTTGGGACCAAAGTGAATAGCATTGCCCATCTATTGTGCACTTGAGATATGTGTTTTTTTGTTACACATGTAAAAGGGGCTACATCTCCCACAAAGGAAAAAGCTTTGGAGACTTGCATGACCTTTAACAAACATTTCAATTTTAGTGAAAGCTTTCTTTCCCAAGTTATTCAATGGATTTGGCACAATTCAAGGCCTTATAAGGTTACACTTTAATCTAATTAACCTTCAACAATGTTCTTTCAATGGGATCTTGGATTGGGTATATGGGTATTGACCCCATTTGCACAATTTGCAATTTGTTGCTATTGGAAACCTTGCAACATTGCCTTATGGACTACCCCATGGTAGTCATTGTTTGGTAGGCCTTTCACAAGGTTTGGGTCAAGTGGGGTGGTCCAAGCTCCCTAATTTGCTCTTAGCTTCACATAATGTTGGGAAGAGGGTCCCCTTCCTCTCGCATTCACCCAAGTGACTTTTCTTTTGATGGGCAAAAAATTGGACATTTTGAGGTCATTCATTATTTTGTATTTTTCGACTAAAATATGCCTTTGTAGATTCAAAGACATTTATTATACTTACAAAGATTTAAAAGTAGTCTTGGATTTCTATCATCAAGGTTGGGATGGCTACTTGGGGTGCTTCAAATTAGCACAAATTAATTAGAAAAGCTCATAAACGTGATAAGTTTGAATAAAACTTTAGATTTATTTGGCGTCATTTGAACATTCTTTGCAAAAGATGACAACACATCAAATGGTGCCTCCTCCCTACCATGTACTTCCTTGACTCTTTTAAGATGTGAGGGGGTTGTTTGTCCTCCCCCCATTGTGCATTTTCCCCAAAAGCAAAAGGAGGTATATAAAAAACTTACAACCATAATGCCTTTGACGATTTTTGATATCGACATGTTCACATCTTTCTAAACTAAAACAAAAAAGGGTGATTGACATGAAAATAATAAAACAAAACACATATTAAAGAATGTTAAATCTTTAGAAATTTTTTTAAAAATTGTAACAACAACTTCCCAAGTGTAGTTATGAGCAATATTTTTTTAAGAATTTTTATTTGTAGCTAAAGTGGCAATCATTCATTGGAAGATGTAGAAAAAATGGAAATTGTCCCTATGATCATTTAGTAAAATTTGGCTATCAACCAGGAATAAAATACAAATATTTAACCATCATTTTATATGTTTAACTACATAATGAAAACACACACACACGCACATATGAATCTGGTGATCCCCCCCCCCCTCATTTTTGGCAATTGAAAACCTTTAAACTCACTTTTTCTTTCTTTATTTATTTATTTGTTTGTATTTCTCATTTTTACAATATATTGCCAATATAAAAAAGACTAGTTATGAGATAGTGACAATGCACCCTACATGATCATTTAAACTCAAAGAATTTGGACAACAATATGGACAAATATGTCCCAACATGATAAAACCAACTTCCAACTTATTGTTCCAAATTTCAAAAATATATTCGAAGTATGGAAGTTCCACTATGTTAAAACATGGCAAATATGAGTATATCCATGATTGGGTTTATAGTTGTAAATGTCATTCATGACTACATTACTATGTAGTCCATATGGACACGTTGCTTGTCCACTAATTGTACTTTTGTCCTAGTTGTAAATGCCATTGAATGTATTATATATTAATTTCAATTTAATCCAACCATTTGGTAGGTAGGTAGGTGGGCATAGGTAGGTAGGCCTAAGTAAGTAAGTAAGTAAAATCCTATTTATTTTTTGGTGACAAGCTTTTTTTATTAGTTCATCACAAGTAATATTTGCATTTTGAATATATTTGGAGCATATATTGGGTGTAGACCAATTCTTTTGCACCTATTTATATAGTTTCCAAAGTTGAACTTGTTGACAAAGGACATGGGATAAATTTACAACATTATCTCACATCATCCTTTGTTGCATACAAAAATACCAAACTTTGACCATTATTATCTTTTTCATACTTTGTCCAAATGAAAATATATAGATTTAATTTTTAAAGATTTTTTCAAGATCTACACATTTATAAAAGAAATTTAACAAAAATATAAAGTAATTTGATTGAAAATGCATTTGAGCAAGAATGATATGTTGAAGATTTTTATTTTATTTTTCGTACAACAATTTGTAAATCAACACGGTTTTTTTGGTATATATATATGTTCCCACTTTTTAAAAAAATATTGAAACAATAAAAATGGTATAAATGTTGTGTTATATTTATTTTTAATTATAAAAAATATTTTAAAATAAAATATGTTATCTATGAAACATATAATATTATTTTCAACATTTGAAAATTTTATAAAAATTATTTAAATTATTTAAATCTCATAAATATTAATTTATACACATTTTTTATTTCATAATTTTTTTGAAATTTATTATGAGTAGTAAAATTTTTAATTTTTTTTCAATTCATTAAATGTGATTATATACCCTAAAAAATTCCAAGTTGTATGACCAAATATTTTGATAAATTACTAAAGACCATAATTTATATTTTTTGCCACCCATCACATGGAAACATGAAAAACAATGCCATTTTGGGGCATGTGGATTTCTTTTTAAATTCATTGGATATCATTAATAAGAATATATTTTATTATTTAATGTCAAAAAATCAAAAAATATATATTCTTTTAAATAAACCTTTGAGCAAGAGTCTTAAATTAAATGTTTCAATTATATTTTAAGCATCAATTTTTTATTCAATTATATGATTTCAAGAATTTTGGCAATTTGTTTTCCATTTTTTGGGATTTTTTTTAAAAGAAAAAAATTCCCCAAATTTTGTTATAGTCACTATCCAAAAATTCACATTAAATAATTAGTGATTTTAAGGCAAAAATTCTAAAAATTATAAGGTATTAGTTATTTACTTGTGCATTAATTATGTGTTTGATCATCTACAAGTTTATAATATGTTTACTAGGTGCATATGTTTACCTTTTAGTTTTTTTCCCATTTAATTATTTTTAATGTTTGAAATTGTATATTATTAAATAATTATATGTGTTCATGAAGAAGATTTTTAGTCACGTATTCCTATCCATGAAGACTTTTAGTCATGTAGTCATATCCATGAAGACTTTTAGTCATGTAGTCATATCCATGGTTACAAAAATACAACTATGCACAAAAACATGGCATACATGATTGCATGACTAAAAATGATCATTAGTCATATTTGTGCATAATCATAAATGTTAAGTTTTGACATAATGTTCGAATCACATGTATTTCATTGACTACGTCCCAACAAACACATCACCAATAACCTAGGGTATTTAATGATTGATAATATTCATATTGATGATTTTCAATGTTGTAATTAAAGTAGGTTTATTTTTATATGTCACCTTTTATTGTTGATTCCCACACACATGGGAATGAAAACCAATGTGAGGAACTAGGCATGGGGATCCACGGTATATGCTCTTAATAACACATAACAAATACAAATACAATACTATTGATCAAGGTTTTCCCTTACCACAATTTGAAAAATGTAAAATATTTTTTCATTTTGTTTTCTATTTGGTTAAAAACCAATTCCTTGTTCATGTGAACATTGTATAACATAACATGTTGAAAATATGCCACCATCTTACTTTTTTATGACGATTGCCAGTTTTTAAGTTATCATTAATACGAACAAGTTAATGGCACATGTTAGTTAGGTGTAGTCTAGGTGCTGATGTCTTCATCCATTTGAAGTTATCACAATCTTTCATCAAGTATTAACATGAATGTAAATGGGCAAACACTCAACATGAGCAACAAATTAAATGTAACATTGAGTTCAATGCAATTGTAAAATAATGCCAAGTACAAGAACTATTTTTGAATTTTAATATACCTAAACTATGAATTATAACTATATTTTTTTGTCCTGTTATTTTAAGAAAAATATTTGTGACGCAATGGTTAAAATTGCCCCATGTAGCCCAAAGGTCCAAGGTTCAATTTATTTTTTCAACTTTTCATTTTCTTCCACATGCAAATGAATAAGAGGATGTAATCCTTGGGTAATTTTGTCAAGTACCTCCCTTACAAGATAGGGACTTGCAACATCCTTGGGAAGGGGATTTAGCCAAGTTTCCTTGATTTTCCCAAGGAGAGAGGGATTTGCAATTTCCATGTGGAAACATGGTTCCTTGGGGCAAATGGGCCCAAGTTCTCTAGGGAAACATGATAGGGTCAACAAATGACCAATACAATTTTCTTTACAACTTAAACAAATGAGATTCAAAATTTTAAAATAACAATTACCAATACAACTTGTAATTTGAAATACTAGAATATTGGCCAATGCAAGTTCAATCTTCAATTAATTCCTAATACACATATGGAACAATAAAAACATAACAAGAAACTTAACCTAAAAATAATAATGTATGATTTTGCGATATAGCATGTTTAACATCTTGCATGATCATGGTAAAATATAAATTGATCATTCCAAACTCATTGTATATGATATGGCCCTAGTGGTTTTTATTATGGTGTTTTTAATTTTGTACATCATTTTGATGTTGTTGATGATTCCTTGTGACCCAATACCACTGTCTCGTAAACCTTGTGAATTGAATTGATAATTAATTATTCAATAACCCAAATAATATACCATATCTAAATTATGAATGAAAAATGAAAACAAGAAAGAAACACATTAATCAAAGTGCAATTATAATCTTAAAAGAATGTTGAACAAACTTGTTTTACAACAAAATAATTAGTAATGAAACAAGGGTTCCATTAATAATATGTAGAAGATGCATGATTTATTAAACAAAGGGAAACAATATGAGAGCTTTTGAGTTAAAATTTACTAATTGAACTTGTTAACAACTAACAATTAATTACACATATATCATATATTCTAATACCACATGTGGATTAATGTGCCCTATATTAATTATCTTTTGGTTTTCAAAGTAAATATAATCATATGATATAGCTAATTAAATTACAAAATTTACCCAACAATTAATATATGTTATAATTTTCTAGTTATATGTGTTTTGTAAATTCAAAGATGAGTGTCCTTTAGACAAGCACATTTTGCTAAGGAACTTGGGTTCATTTGCCCTAGGGAAATTGCAAGTCTAGTTTTCCTTGGAGGTTTTTGGAAAACTTAGTTAAATTCTTTTCCCCCCAAGGAAGTTGCCAAAGGATTACATTTTGTTCATTTAACCATGAAAGAAAACAAAAAATTGAACAAAAAAATTGGACCCCAAACCTTTGAGCTAAAGCAACAATTCTAATTATTGCAACACACAAAAAGTTCTTAAAATAGGGGGACAAGAAAGATGGTTAAAACATTCATCAATAGTTTGGGTATAAATTTTTTTAATTAAAAAATATTTTCTTACTTGGCATTGTTTTTTAATTGCGTCAAACCCAACCTCACATTTAAATCATTATTCTTAATTAGTGTTTTCCATGTAGATGTTGGTTCACCCAAGTCACAAGTATGGTATATAATAACACACTACAAAAGGAATGTTGACTTTGGTTTTAGTTTGGAATTTTCATGTTTCCTCTCTCCTCCCCTCTTGCAAATTTGTTGTTCCTATGTTAAGCAAAGGAGGAATGGAGTGTAACATTGAACCAACTTTTAAAAACCTTAGCTTCACCCATAAAATGTTCTTCACAAAAAAATTCAAATAATATACTAGAAAAAAAATTGTGGAAAATTAAAATTTTAGTGTAAATTTGACTAATTTTATTAGTTTTTAGGGAAAAAACCAATATTTTTATATAAAACCTTTATTACCAAAATGTGTGTGTGTGGTATGAGGATGATTTGTGCATGAACATGAAGCTTGAACTTGGAACTTGGAATTATAAGTTTAATGTGATTTTAATCCACCTACATGGATGAATATGTCCATAGATGAATGATTTCATATGGATGAATGTCAATTTTGCATGGATTAAATAAATAAATCATTGGATGAAATTCATCCATGATTGGAAGATAAATCAATTCAAAATTATTTATATCCATCTTCATTTGTTGTTTAAATATTAATATTTCAAACTTGAATGTCCGTTAATAATGATGGGTAATGAAATTGTGATAGTAGGGGAAAATATGATGATGGGACCAAAATGATTTTAAAATTTTGTTTATGAAATTATTTTTATGAACAATGTTAAACAATTCAAGAAATATTGTCATGGAATGAGTGTCACCCTTGCTCCACCCAATTGTTGTCAACAACATTATATATTTACTTAGTGGAAAATTGGGGTTCTAAAAAAAATTATTATTAAAAAATCGCCATTGTCATCTATCATAGTAAGTTGTTTGAAGAAAACTAATTAAAGTGCCTAAAATTGAACTTTAATTTATTTCAAAAACCCATTATCACGAATGACATTATGTAGTTTAAAAATATCTAAAACATTAAAAACTCATTGTTGTTAACAACATTGGTTAAATTTGAAGAAAGTCATAGCGCCTCTGACAAAAAATGAAAAAAAAAAAAACTCATTATTGCCAATGTTAGTTATAAATAGGTTTGAAAAAGTTGTGGCACCTTTAGAGGTTGGGGAGGAAAAAACTCATTCTAGTGAACGACATTAAATCAAATTGTTCAAAAAAAAAAATCTTTATTTAAAATTTAAAAAAACAATAATGACCATGGGGTGGGTGTTAGCTATTAATGGTAACATAATTTTTAAAAAAAATAATGGCATTTTAAACCATAGCTATGAAATACATCTATATTGGAATTTACATTATATATATATATAATTAGATTGTGTTTCATGAAGCTCTAGTTAATTAAAATTATGGGAAAAAAATAATCCATAAAAATTTAATGATAAAATGAAACATTTGTCCATAATTATGATGGAAATTTTATTTATTAAAAACATGTACTAAATGTAATTATTATTTTCATCCATGCATTAGACAAATGAAAAAAAATCATGTATCCATAGTGAGGATGAATGTTTACATTCATTCTTTTAGGCTTATTGGTACAACATTCATTTTGTAGTTGAAATTTTTGGGTTTTACTTGCATGTGTACAAGGGGAAAGACATTTTACCATCCCAAGTTCCAACTTTATGCTCTAGGCTTAGTGTCTATGTTCATGCAGTAGCTTGCTTTTGTGTGGTATGTATGAGGTAAGGAGGCTAGTGTATGAACATTTAGTGGCTAAGAAGAGGCCGAATCCCAAGGGAGAATTTTGTTGTTGATGTTGTCCGAGAGGGGTGGTAGCCCTTTTGTTGGCACATCTAATGGACCAAAAATCACCAAAAATAGAAAAAGTTGTGGCCCCCCAAAGTAAGGGGGTAAAAAAATGCAAAATGGAAAATCTAGGAACACATGGAAGTTGGTAACCAATCAACCAAGCATTGACAAATCATGGACCCTATCAAAGAGATAAAAATTGAAAGTAGTCGAACAAAGTTCATTATAAAAACATTCCCATCAGCATGTGTGTTCGAGATTTTACCAAAATTAGGGCTACAAGATCAACAATTATGGGAGATCTTGAGTTCAACAAATGTTAACAACTTGCACGCACATGAAGTGAATAAAATTCAGCGGGTGTGAACCCTCATTCTGTCCATATCATCATCCTCCTCTTATACTTGATCTACGAAAAAAATTACACATATTTTTTCTTTCTTTTTGAAGGTGATCATGGTCCTCGTCATGTTTAAACTACACGAACCTTTTTGAGTTCATGTTTGCCTTACTCATGTTCTTCTCTTGCTCTGAAATGATGTGTGTGCATTTCTCTCTTCATTTGATCCTTTTCCAAGTCATGTTTTTGTTATTGCAAGTTTGAAAATCTTTTTGATGGTCCCTGTTTACACCAAGTTTCAAGAGTTTGCTTCATTATCTCCTAGCTCTATAATCACATCTTGTGTCCTTGCAATTTAGACCTCCACGATTCAGCTTCAACTTGTGTCCTTGCATAGTTCAAGCTTTTGTAATTTAGCTTCCTCTCTCTTTCTCTCTCTCAAAACTAGTTTTATAATTTATTATGACTCAAGACTATGGCACAATCCATGACTAATCTCCAGAGCTTCAAAGAACATAGTTGTAGTTGTAAAACTTGTAAGCAAAAGTTGAACTCCCAAGCTCAAGGGTACAAGCTTATATTCAAGTTTTTCTTCACGACCTTTCCATGTTTAAACCCTTCCATGTTACTTTTGGTTTTTTAAGTTTGTGCTTTCCTTCTTATCATATGTTTTTCACTTGTGTGCATGTGTTTTTTGTTGCGGGTGCAAAGGGTGGAGTTTAAAGTGATTAAAGTAACGGTGTTCATATTTGCGTTTCTTCATGTTTTGGCCTTTGTGTTCTAGCCCTCTTGTTGTAGGTCTTTCAAGATGGTTATATTCCTTTTTTAGCCTCTTGATTTTGTTGTTTTTTCAAGATGATCCACTTCTTTTTCTCGCCCTCCTGATGATGCTACATCTTTCAAGATGATCATATTCCTTTGAGGCTAGCCTCTTGATGTGGTTACTATTTTAAGATGATCCATTTCCTCTTCTAGCCTTCCTAATGCTACTACATCTTTCAAGAAGATCCTATTCCTCTTCTAGCATCCTGATGGTGCCCCATTTTCAAAATTGATGCACTTCCTCTTTTAACCCTCTTAATGTTGCTACATCTTTCAAAATGATCTTATTCCTTTTATGGCCTCTTCATGTTGCTCCTTTTTCAAGATTGATCCTCTTCTTCTTATGACCCTCCTATTGTTGGTATTTCACAATGATCTTTTTCCCTTTCCGGCTCTCTTAATGTTATTCCTCTTTCAAGACTAATCTTCTTTTTCCTATAACCCTCCTCATGTTGTTGGTATTTCATGATGATCTTTTTCCTCTTTTAGCCCTCTTGTTGCTGTTGTAAGACCAATTGCCCCCCTTTCCATTTAGATTTAGTTCAAGAAGTTGAACCTCATCGCAACATGCCCACATACCTACATTCTACATCTTGCTTGTTGTCTAACCTTTTTAGCTTTTGACCAAGCCATTGCACATGTGTTTTTAACATTTACAATTTAGTACTAATTCGTAAGCAAGTCAACATGAATTTTTATTGTAATTTTTCACATGTTTCCTTTACAATTGTTGTAGACTAAGCTGAATCAAACTATGCTTTAACACATTTTTCAACTAATCTTTGTGTTGTTCGTATTGATGTAGCAACAACTCCCATTGCCTTCTTCGCAATTTGTTTTTCCTTGTGCCCCTTTTTCCTTTTTAAAAAACATTATTTGCTATTACCTTGTTTAATGTTTTTTGTTATAGGATAACCAAATATTTAGTTGAAATGACAACGTGAGATTGTGAGTAATTTATTAATGACTTTTTCCCGATTGTTTGTTTTGTAGGCAAATGTGGCAAGGAAAGAAGGTTGTGAAATCTCATTGCCTCTTGGGTTAAATTTGGTGAGCTTTGGATTTCTTCTTGTAGGTTAAGATTTGAATTAGTTAGATTGATTGATAAGTGTGCTACTTCAACATCATCTATCATACAAGGGCTATGAAGCATTTCAACATAGTACAGATGCTTGTGTTCCACGTGGTTGTATTCAGTGGTTGATGGTTTAGCTATTCTTGCAATGTTAATTAATATGTAACTGCAAATTCTTCTTTCCTTAAATGATTGTCGTCAGTTTGGTCATCTGATGAGTAATGATATCCACTTCGTTGATCACCATTTGAATTCCTTGATGCATAAACCCTTGTTGGTTGTGTTTTGTTTTCCATAGCTTTAGGGTTGAAAGGTCATATTCCTCTCCTTTTAAAACCAATTTTAATGTTCTATTCGGTTAACTATTGATCCAAGGCTTTGTCCACCCATCTAGTAAATGTAATTTTGTCAGGTTGATTAAATCTACTTTTAGCCATGGTTATATTTTAGTTTAAAAAAAATGTAGCCTTGAAGGGCTTGAAACAATAAACATCTAAAGTTTGGAGTGTGTGGGAGGTATGAGAAGGCAAGGTGACTATATCTAACCCAAATTCCTACACTTGCTTTATGGTTTTTAATGTTACATGTGAACCATGCCCATCCAAAGTCAATAAATGATGGTTAGTTCGTGGAATCCCACGTAGAATAAACCTCTTAAAGAATGATAAAAATTATTTGAACATGAAATTTGTCATCCATGCCTTGTTTTGCATTGCCATACATGTTATTAATTTGCATAATTTGATGTAATCATATTTGAACCTTTTTTCTTTGAATTTATAAAACCTTAGCAGAGTTGATGTTGTAGCATTTACTACATAGTTTATAGTTAACCACTCCCACAACTTGGGGATGGTGCTATAAACTACATGTGATCCTCATTTGGCAAGGATCCTATCATTAACTTGCTTGCTAGCTTGAATTCCAAATTCATTTAAATTCCAGATATGATCTGATTTGTAACTATGTTGTATGTACAATGTTTATAAGTTATTATAAAAGGAGTTGTAAGAAGTTGTAATAAGCCTTTGTGCCTTGGAGACCTTCAATCCTTTTGCAACCTTAATGTTTATTTCTACATGCCTTTGATTAAACCAATACCATTAGGTCTTCCTCATGACTCTATGTTTAAATGGTGTCGGTCTTGTTTGGGTGAGTTTTGCAACTTTCATCTTTAATTGTTGTAGTGTTATTGAGAATCCACATTCCTACATTCTTAAAATCCATGCAATTACTATCACATCTTCCTCCTATGTTAACACACTTGCAAGCCCCATTTTCCCATTCAAATGGTCGAAAAGGGAAATGGGTGGTATGTTCCAAGATCTACTTGGCATTTTTCAAAGAATGTGTCCCCTTTTCAACAACCTCCATGGCCTCCTCCAATGTTTGGTTTGTCCATTTCCCTTTTTTTATTATTGGTGGGACCTTGTTAACTACTTGACATGGCTACCTTGTTTCTAATGCAGGTTATGGGGGCACATTCTCCTTGTCCAAGGCTACTTGGTTTATCACAACATTACACCACCTACAAGGTACAATGAAGAACATGATTGTCTAACTCCCCTTGGCCCAAGTATGCAACAAGTAGGGGCTATGCGCTTGGAGCCCACTAGAGGTATGCCTTTCTTTTTCTTAAATAAAAACCAAGAATATAGGAAGTTTGTCAAGTTAGGATAGGTTTCAAGTGCATAAGATTTTAATTTTGAAGATGAGGTGATCAAAGCATGAAAATAAGAGAATTCATCCATTCTAGCTTCACATCAGATGTGTTTATGTAAGCTATTGGGACAAATTATAAAGTGTGATTTGTGTGAGCTAGCTGATATTTACCCTTTTTCAGTGTTGATGTTTTATAACTTTTATGGATGGACTTTTGGATCCAATGGTAATAAATATACTTCTTGAACTTTTGGCTATAAAGTCTCTTTATGACCCTAATCTTTACATCCTCTTTCAAATCTAAATTTTGCAAGTCACCCTTCCCTTGTACAGATCTACTTCCTTCTTCTACTTGTTATACTTTCACAATTAGAATATGATGTGAAATTTACAAGTTTGCCCTTACTTTCACAAATTTGCTTGCTTCTTCTACTTGGTCTATTTTCATAATTGAAATACAATCTAAAATCTATAGGTCTACCCCAACTCTCCAATATCCACTTTCTTTTTTTACTTGTTCTACTTTCACAACTATAACCTAATTTGGTTTGTTTGTTGCTGATCTTACTTTCACATATCCATTTCCTTGTTCTATTTACTCTATTTTCACATCTAAAGTTGGTTTTTGTAACTCATCTTCTACTTACTCTACCTTAACACTAGGAATCAGAGGTTTTACTCTATTTCTCAATATAATTGCACTAGGAATGAGGAGCTCTAATAACTTATGCAACTCATTTTCTACACTACTTGGTATGGAAGACATACTTTCATAGTTGAAATGTTTTAAAAGAAAGGTGGAGTGAGAGAGGGGACTATGTTGAAATCTATTATGGGTTTTGGGTTTTTTGGTTGGAAATGCAAATTGCACAAGGTTGTAAGGTGAGCCTCTTTGGGGTCCTCATTAACTACTATGATGTGAGATCCAAAGGCGATATTATTTTTTAGGGTTCTATGTTTCTAGGTTTAATAACTACTAAGATTTATGTGCATTGAGATGTTGGAAAGGTTTTTGCACATTAATGGATTGTTGCATGCTATTAAATGTGATAAACCCTCCCCCATAACCAAACTATACATTGTGTGTTGATGGTATGTTTTGAGCAAGGTTGTTCAAGCCAAATGTCGAATTTTTCCTTTTCCCCATGCCACTTTTCTAAACATTGGACTGTTGCATGCCGTTAAATGTGATAGACCCTCCCCCATAACCAAACCATACATTGTGTGTTGATGGTATGTTTTGAGCAAGGTTGTTCAAGCCAAATGTCGAGTTTTTCCTAAAATCCCTCTATAACCACATGGTGCCTTGGCTATTACTTTCAAACTTTTTTCAAGATTGGATCAAAACCAACTTATAACCAAAGGTTGCCATTCTTGAATTGGCCAAAAAAAATCCGATGATCAAACACTTGCTTGACCTCTTCTTCGAACAATTTTTTATAATGATCCAAAAACATCCTATAACCAAACATCCAAAACTCCATTCCCTCCAACGCACCCACCCTATCCTTCAATTGTGTGCACTAGAGAGTTCTAGTTGACACCCATGACCAAATATAACATATGCAATGGTAGGACAACATTCTTTTATTTGGGTTGTCATTCACACCCATCACCAAACCTAGAAGCCAAGATTTCCAAACACAAAACCTCAAGACTGAACATTTGGTCATAGGTCCTTTGCTGAACAATGGTCATGAAATGAGAGTATGCCAATGGGGGGTTCGTCTACTTGGTAAGAGTGTTCAAACACCAGCTCTTGTTTGGACATCAGCCTCCTTACCCTACCGGTGTCAAGCGGTTATTAGAAACAATAATTGGCCTCAGCCAGCCATCAGGACGGTTCTTAGGATTCCTAACCACAATTTTCCAAAAAAAATTCTCAAAGAACGGATTCTGGTATACACCCATGGTCCTTAAAAAAATTGCCAGAAAACTGTCAATTATTCGCTGGTTCTTTCATGAAAACTGCAGGTTCTTTTAAGGGTTTTTGAAATTAACCAGAGACCAGGTGGGCTCTTCGATTCTGTCCTTTTCAAAGAAGAAATAGAACCGGCGGTTCTTTGGGAAATCGGATAACCCGCCCAGCCCCTGGTGTAGTACACGTATACGTAGCAGGTACTCACTGACTTATATGCACGGCTCAGATGACCGTGAATCGAACGGTGGTATCGAGAGTCCTCATCTGGTTCCTCGACCGGGACATGGTTCAGGACGTGATTCGGGATGTCAATCCAGAGCGCGCCGGAAGGGCCAATCACGACCGCCACTGCGATTGCAGACTTATCCCGTTTCTGCCCTAAACCCTAAATCCTACCCTCTCGCTGGATCGCTAGATCGCTCGCGCACCCTCAAGAACATGAAACGCGCAACTGGAATCCGCACTTGTGATTCTAGTATAGCACAATGGCAACAGCAATGGCGTGTACCCGAGTGGCAGCTGCAGCAATTGTGGGCGGAGCACAAACATCCAGATTCTATGTAGGAAGTAGTAGTAGTAGGTTGGGATGTAGCAATGGGAGTCGTGTGAGCATGGCAGCCCAATGGTTGCCCGGACAGCCCCGACCCTCGTACCTCGATGGCTCTGCACCCGGGTCAGTAGTACACTCTGCTGCTGTTGCTTTTTTCTTTTTTTTGGGGGGGTTCTCTTCTTTGGGGTTCATCTTCACCTGCGCACAATGTGTAATCTGGCAAAAAACTGTGCAGAGATTTTGGGTTTGATCCATTGGGTCTTGGTGAGGTGCCTGAAAATCTTGAACGGTACAAGGAATCTGAGCTCATCCACTGCCGCTGGGCCATGCTCGCTATCGTAAGTCTTTTGTCCAGTATAGACTGGTGCCTGCCCGTATTAGGGTTGTTCTATTTGGACTTCAGTAATTCCCACACGGAAAGCAGTTGGAATGCAATTTTGATAAACTTGTATACATTGTTACATTCGTCAACGTGGGTGTTGGAAGTTCTGGTTTGTTTGGTGATCATTTATGTATCTGAGAATAATCTTGGTCGCAGCCTGGAGTATTGTTGCCAGAGGCATTGGGGTTGGGCAACTGGGTGAGTGCACAGAAGTGGGCAGCAGTGCCTAATGGGCAGGCGACATACTTGGGCCAACCCGTACCATGGGGTACCCTGCCCATCATCTTGGCTGTTGAAGCTTTTGCCATCGCCTTTGTAGAGGCTAAGAGGAATGATGAACCCAATACTGAGAAGAGGAAGTATCCAGGTGGTGCTTTTGATCCTTTGGGCTTCTCCAAAAACCCTGCCAGCTTCGAGGAGTACAAGCTGAAGGAAATCAAGAATGGTATGGGTTTACTCAGTTTCTAATGTGGTTGTTTGTTACTATTGCTTCTACCCTGTTTTTCAGGGACTTGGTGAGTTGAGAAGTAGTAGTAGTAATGGGTGTATTTTGGCTGAAAGGGTTTGTCTATGTGGTTGCTGCAGGTCGTCTGGCTCTTTTGGCTTTTGTTGGTTTCGTGGTACAGGCAATTGCATACCCTGGAACAGGTCCTCTTGAAAATTTGGCCTCCCACTTGGCTGACCCATGGCACAACAACATTTCCAACATTCTCATCCCACGGTCACTTCTCTAGACATCAATCAACCCTTTGAAACCTGTTCAGTGGTAGTTTAGGAGAGTGCACACATTTCCTTTCCTTTTTCTCTTTCCAGTTCTTTGGTGGTTTAATGTCACACCCTTATGTAATTCCAAGTGTTGAGGCTCTTTAGTGGGCCTGTAACTCTCTGTACAGACATATCTGCCATTCATTCCAATGTGTCATCCTTCAGTGCATTGTCTGTATGCACATCTGCTGATTGCCTTTGGCGTTTGTTGATTTGCATTTCAATTTTCACTTGGGAAATCATTTTCCCATTTTTTTGTGTGTGGTTGGAGGGTGTGCACAAGCACAAGAACTAATTCCAAAACCTGTCAACTTTATACTTAGTATGCTATGTCTATCCTGTTCTCGGTGGAAATGCGAAACCCAAAACCTTCAATCATACAAAAAAATTGTCAGACAGGTTACTGAAATGAGAAGGTATTTTAGTGAAGCATTTACATGGGATTGTGTTTATCTTTTTTTGAGATGGGACCTGTAGTCTTAAAATATGTGTATGTTGTCCACATGGAGGGTTTTTCCACAGTTTTTGAAAGAGTTTTTGAAAGTAAAGAAAATGTGATGCAACCCAGACCACAATGTCATACTTGTTATACTTCACCCCTATACGCCAGGGAAAGAAAAAATAACATTGAAAGGTCCACCAAATTGGTCTGTCCTGATGTTTAGGGGTTCAAAGAACATATACCTACACAAGTAGGAGGTTATGATAGGTACCCAAGTGCAGGCCCAGCTTCGACACATTTCTATCAAATGTTAGTGAAATTTGAAAATATAATGATTCCAAATATTCTTTAAAAATTTCTAATTTCATTAAAAAAAAACTGTCGTTTCAAAAAATATGGTTCTGAAAATTGCAACATTTTGGGAAGTAATAGAATTAGTGTGGAAGGTGCCAAGGCATTATTGTATGCCTCAGCCTGTACACCCTCACCTACTACCTCACCACATCTATACCACCCATAGCCACAGATTTACTGACAGGAACTCAATTTGCAATTCTCTCTACAACATTCAAGCAAGTCCTTAGGCCTCCACTGAGTGTATTTGGAGGACACTTCGTCTCCATAAATATCCCCTATTAGAAAACAGAATATCAAATGATTAATCAAAATTTGAAAATTCTATTTTGACAAATAAAAATTCTTGAAAATTCAATACTTTCCTTCACATGAAACTTAACATGTTTTTAACATGAAATTTTCCACATCTGAAAATAATATAATTGGACTTAAAACTGCAAAGATAGTAGGGTAGGTTTATGGAACTTATACCTACTTGTAAGTGCAAGTTCTCACATTCAAGGGGTAGTTGTTAAAACTAAGAACCCTCCCCCACCTATGCCTTGTGATGTACATCTGTTTAGTCTCATGATAGCACTGGGCCTCATGCTTTACAAACCAGAATGCCCATGAGTGAAAGGAATCATGGAAAAACAACATAGTGCATTTTGCAAAACATTTTCTTAAATGACCCATGGGGTTTTTTTAGCTTGCTAGATATTCCTCCAAATACACTACAAATCTTGTCAGAGGTTTTTATGACTGAACAAGGCCACAAAACCTAAATCAATGACACACAATATACTAGACAGAATACCAATCAATGTGACTTTGCAAACAAACTGCAAGCACTGTGAGGTAAAGCTCAATTGATGAAGAGAAAGTCAACTTGGAAAGGAACAAAACAAGTCTTATGAAGTCTGAATTCCTTTTCAAGAACCCATTTTCCAGTGTGCTAAATATAGCAACAAAAATCACTGGTGCATCACCGAATGCTGAATGCAACATCTTCATCACCATACCTGCTCATCACCATACCTGCTCTGCAACCATGCGTGAAATAATATGTTTCTCATAGGAACAAATAACTTGAAATAGGTGTATCTGCTGCCCCTTTTTTTAACCATCACACAAATGAGGGACACTTTGACTGCACAGTTTACTACCTCTTAGCTCTTTTTCTACTTGAAATACAGGAGTTGTATATGTGCAACTTAATTATGGTCGAGTCTTTTTGCGTACTCCAATAAGCATCTTGTTTGGCTCCACATCGTCACAAGCTGGAATTCTTGTAGCTGCAACTTGATCATCTGTACTCGGAACAGACGAGAATCTTCCTCCTGAGTCAAATGCAAACTGGCAGATATGTGTAAACTAAGTCACCCAAACCTCTCGTAAAGCATATTATAAGACAGCAATAATAACTGCAAGCTCATAGGTAATTCTCATGTGGCCACACACTTTCTACAGACCCAATTCAAAGTTGATTCTTCTCCTGGTGATCCATCCTTACCAATTTCCAGGGTTTTCACAAGATAGAGGTGTTGGGGGTGATTTATACGTCTGCAGTTTGGTGCCGTTGCCTAGAATACAAAGCCAATGTCTTGTCTGGCACAATGGCATATCTGGTGGATGGTGGTATCCAGTGCACAGCTGCACCCCACCCTGAAACCTCACATACTTTTCTTTTTCTTTCTTTAAATTTAGGTTCCCAGATGAAGCTAAAGTTTGTAAAAGTATTATTACAATGCCAAATGTTGCCTGCCATGAGACTGTTGAAAGGTTTACCTGTGGCATTATCTGGTTGTGAGCACTCAATTTGCCAACAAGCAAGTCCATCCACACTCAGTAACTCTATTCTCTTTGGTTCATTTCTGCACAAAATCACATACTTCCACATGATCACTTAAGATGAGGAAATCCATTTACACTATCACTGGACACAATCTTAGCACAGGTGACAACTTTGCTTCAACCCTAAACTGAAGAGACATGACAAAATCTCAGTTGCCAAGACTGATCTTTCCTTGAAGTAGGGCATCTTAACCCTCAACAGCCATTTTCTCTTCAGGGTGGGTTTCCTTGCATTCCCGACTCTACCATCTTTGCACACACCAATGAATGAGCAAGCGATGAACAAACCCATTAATGAAAGTTGCCATGACAAGTCAATGAGATATCCATTAAAAATCATCTGAGCTGATCATTTGCACCAAATCAAACATTGCAAAATTGCCACAATCCTGAGAAGAAAATAAGGTACCTGTCAACTGCATCCCCATGCCCTAATTGGCCACTGGTGCCCCGTCCCCAGCTGTAAATATTGCCTCTATCTGTAAGTGCCACTGTATGTCGCCATCCACATGACACTTGTGTAACTCTCTGCATGTGTGATAAACTCAGGCAAGTATTACGTATTTTCTTAAATTTTTCTGGAGTGCAACAATTAAGGGAAAAGAGTTTGGCGGATTAAAAAAACACAAGAAATTCTACCTCAACACAAGGTGGTACCCAGAAAGTATGGTTTTGAAAGTTACCTGATCTGCAAGACCCTTCACAATTTGGGGATAATTTTGATCTTCTGTATTATTCACACCAACTTGTCCAAACTGCAACAAAGTAACAGAGCCATCTGTCAACCTTGTCACACTCACTATGCTTGCCCACAATTCACATACAGTTCGCAAAGGGGAGATGATGCATTTGAGCATGTGATTGATTTGATATGACCTTGTTCCAGCCCCATCCATACATTTGGCCATCTTCATCCAAAGCAACCGTGTGGCGCCAGCCTCCAGCAATCTGTGAAGAGATTTGAGGCCCATAACTCTTTGAGTTATACACGACAAATACCTTTTTTTTGTTCCTTCTTCATGTGATTGATGTCTGATAATGACCAGATCAAACAAAAGAAGAAAAATACATAGAAGAATGAACAATGGGGCAATGTCACACGCACACTTCGAATTTTCTTGTTTCTTAGGGCATGAACTTGATGTGGAACAAGATGATCTTGGAAGTTCCCATGGCCCAATTGGCCATACTTGCTCCACCCAAATGTATACAGATTTCCTGACTCTGCCACTGTTATTGTGTGTCGCCATCCACATGCCACCATTTTGATTTTCTCCCTCTGCATTGATTGCTTCCTTTTCACCTTTCAGGCACGGCTCTCTCTCTCTCTTTATGACCTCTCAATGGAATGCAGATCATGAACACTCCAATCAAAACTTCAGGATTGAACATGATAAAAGACTAGCTATATTGAAGCAGAATGCAGAAAAGAGAGAGGCATACATGAACATGAATGGGTTGTGGCTTACATTAACTGCAACAACTTCAACAGGAACCATTTGGTCATGGCGGTCACCTAAACCCAGGTTTCCATACTGACCCCATCCCCATCCGTACAGCTTTCCGCTCTCTGTGACAGCAGCTGTGTGCTCTGCACCAGCTGCCAACATCTTCACAGCTTTACCCTGTGTGTGGCAGCATTTAGAGTGATAACTGTCAACATTGGGGACCATTAAGATGTGTGACAGAGCTGCTCGGATCCAATTCAGTTCTGCACAACTTGTGTGTTTTGTACCAGTTCCCCTAAACCCCCAAAAAATTCCTGAAGTTCAGCATGTTTAGAAATCATTCACACTAGTAACCCATTAGGCAAGCTTGGAAAATGCACCTCAAGAGCCTGCACTTTACAGGGTCTGAGTGAGTCCTCTTTGTGACCAAGACCCAATTGCCCATTTTGATTTCGACCCCAGCTTTATATAACACAAAACCCGCCCCGGCATGCCATCAGCTATTACAAACACCAAAACCCATTGAAGTGAGAGAAGAATCAACTGAAAAGAAAAAAAGGCAACCAACCTCCTCCCAGTCTTCTTATGTGGAGTGCATAAGAGAAGTACCAATCCACATTCATTCATCAATACCTGAGGACTTCACCATTTGAAGTGAGGACGATACAATGGCTGTCACCACATGCCATGTGCTTGATTTCAAGCCCATTCAGTGCTCTTACTGGATGTGGTATAAACAGATCAATCAAGTTACCATGTCCCAGTCGTCCAAAGTCTCCCCTGAACCAAAAATAGGTTACAAAATTTACATATTCAGAAGATGTAATCAACTCATATCATCATGATGTGAAAGGAATCACATATCGTTACAAAATCATATCAATACATACATGTTTCACTTGTTCCTGTGCAAAACAGAGAACAAAAGGGTAGAACCTTCACCTAGTCACCCTAACCCCTAAAACACAACAACAACCAGAGAGGCAAAGTGGGGCAAAGTTCAACATGCCAAGAGCATAAAAAAATTCATGGGTCTTGCTGAATCCAACACTTACCAGCCCCAGCTGTACAGGGTCTTAGTCAAGTTAGAATATGCTGTGGTATGATCAGACCCACATGTAATTGATGAGATCTCAGCACCATGGAGGCCACTGATTATAGTGGGTAGATGTCGCTCTTCAGCATCCCCATGGCCAAGCTGCCCATCTTCTCCACGTCCCCATGAGCACACCAAATTGTCCGCTGTGTATGTGGCACAGCAACATCAAATCAGCCATAGCATAACAGAATTCTGAGAACTGAGAAACAAAAAAAAAAAACCCCCTCAACCAATTGTGTACCCCAAATTGATGCAGAGTTTGGATCAAGAGCTGTGAATGAATTGTTCATCAGCTCTGTGCACAAATACACATATTGTGAAATGGGTCAGTCAAAAGTTCAGAGACAGAGACAGAGACAGAGAGAAAGGAGGTACTTAGTACGTACAGAGAAGTGCAACAGTGTGGTTGGCACCTGCTGAGACATACAATATGTGACGATCTTTGATTTGATCTTCTAATCCATTCTCAGATGATGGTTCAGCATCCCCCATCCTCTGCTACCCCCCCCCAACACCTCTGCTCCTTCCTTTCGGCTGTACACTACTTTTTATCTACAGATTTTGTGCAACTCTCAAACTTGGAAAAAAGTTCACCATCTTCTCATCCCTAAAAATACTTGTAGCTACGTGTGTGTGGAGTGGAGTCAATAGAGAGATTCACTTTCTCCCTTTCTCTCTTCATCATCAAACCCTAAACTTTCATCTCACCCTCCCTCCCTCTGTCTGTCAGTCTGTGTGTCTCCCCTGCCTGCCTGCCTGCCTCCCTCCAGTTGTGTCCCAGCAGAATCTGGGAAGAACCCAATGCTGCAAACACAGAGAGACACAGAGAGAGACCAAAACAACACCACACACAAAAAAACACTCTTGTATAAAAACACCATACCAGAGTTTTTCCTTTCCTCAAAATCAAGATCCCAGCTTTAGAGGAAGAAGAAGAAGAAGAGTGAGATTCCTGGAAAAGATCCCATTCTTAGAAGAAAGAGTTTTCCTCCAAACATCCCAGTTTTATTAGGTCTTTTTTGAAGCACACAAGACAAAAAAAAAAGTGCACACTACTACTACACTAGACTCAGTACTACTTACAGATTCGCAAAACTTTTTTTCTCACAAACCCACTTACCAAAACAACAGGTAGCCCGAAGCACTTACAAAAAATGGAGGAGGGCTGCTGGTGCTACTGCTGGTGGTGGGTACCTAGTTGTGAAAATCATAACAACAACAACAAAAACCATAGGAAGGAAGAGGGAGGAGCACAGAAAAAAACCATAGAACAACAGAAGCTAGTTTTGTGAAGCTTGTAAGAAGGGATGATTGATTGATTGATTGATCTTGGAGCCTGGGAAAGAAATTCTTGGGATTTAAAACATAAAAGTAAAAATTTGCTTGTTTGGAAAAAAAAAAGACAAAGACAAGTGTCAGCAGCTTGCAGCAACAAGGCACCAGCTTTTGTCATCCCTTTCTTCTCAACTCTCACTTGGAAAGTTGGACACATTCTTGAGCTATGAGAAAGCTTTTTACAGCCAAAAAACACACCACCCCCTTCTTTTCTCTTCTCCAAACAAAAAGTTGAGCACAAATAGATTGTTATAAATAGTGTCAAAAAGTTTCTTTTTTAATCAAATAATTAATATTATTAAAAAAATTGTGATGTAGACAAGCTGGTTTTCTTTTTTCCCCTTTTTTTTCTTTTTTTTTCCCCCCAATTTTGTGAGGTAGGTCTTAGGGCTACTAAATGGAATAGTGATCATCCAATAAGAGGAGTTAGCCAAATTTGGCTACAGGTCAAAGAGGAAAGTAAATTTTTTTTTTTGAAAACCCTGCTATATTTTTGTGACATGATAATACCTAGGGTCTAAATCTGGCAATTTCAAGTTTTTTTTGTCCCCCTTGAAATATGGCAGGTTTGGGATTGTATCCAAAAATGAATATTTTTTGTGAGTTCGCACCTCCCCCTTTTGTTTCATTTACAAGTGGCAAAAATTTGCCACAAAAATAAAATAAATTAATTAATAATGTGGAGCCAAACTGGCAGTCATCCACAAGAAGATTTAGCCAAATTTGGCTATAGACCAGATGTGAAAGTGAAAAAAATCAAGAATCTTTCATATGTTGTAGAACTCTGGCAATTTAAAATTTTGGGGCAAATCAAGGCCAAATCTTTCACAAAAATCCTTTGTATGTGTTGAAATCATATTTTTTAGGTCAAAACAATGCAAAGGAAAACACTGCAAAGTGTCTACTGTCTAGCATCATTAGCAAGGGAGGGAGCATCTCAAGAATGATTTAGTATTTTACTTTTGGAGGTCTAATGACCACTACAAATAATAATAATAAAATTGACCTAAATAAATGGAGTTTTAATTAAAGAATAGCCCAAATTTGCCAAATTCCAAGTTGAAAAACTTTACATATAGCCAAAAAATTATAACAGGTTCCAGTAGGTAGCCAAGAATATAGAAGGGTCCTTAAGTTTGTTTTAAAACTTCCATATCAGGTTAATTTTCTTCTGGATTCTTGTGACTTTGTCAAAATCACAAAATTGAACCAGAAAAACATTGGTGTAAAATGGGTACATTAGAAATAATTAATTAATTGATTAATTCGAAATTTAGAAAATAATCTGAAAATTACCTAATCTGGGATTATGAGCAAGTTTTGTGTTAGAAAGGCAGCAGCAACAGCTGAACATGCTGAAATCATTAGCTGGTAGACAGCAAAACTACAAAGGATTAAATGGGCGCAGCTGCTGCAGCCAGCATACTTGGTGAAATCATCAGCTTGTAGTAAACAGCAAATTAGGAAATTAATCTGAGGTTATGATGAGTGCTTTTAGTTCAACATTTTTTTAATAAAAAAATTTGATAATTTTTTTTTGGGATTTTCTTTTTTCTTATGTAAGATACAACTAATTTTTTGCAATTTTGTTGGAAATTTTTTGCCAACTTCTTAATATCAGAAGTTGAAAAACTCCAGCCCTGGTTATGAGTTATGACTAGGTTTACTCACAAAGGTTTGAATGAGCAATTTAGCTCAGTGCCAATCATCAACTTGCAAAACAAGACATATGAATATGAAATAAGATTATGACCAAACTTAGGTTAAGTAATCAATGTTTTTTTTTTCTCATATTCCCCCTGTTGCCAAGTTGGCTACCTAGTGGAGTCATTAGTCAGCAATTTGGCTACATGGTGTTAAGAGTTGTCAAAATGTTTGGTTCCTTGCAAAATAAGGAGAAAAGTTCTAAGCAATTGCTTTTTTTTTCCCCTTCACTTTGTGTTAGTAAGGTGACCTTAATTTCAAGAGGTGTATGTGTAAAGTTGAGTTGTTAATAGTTTTTTTATTAATGAAATTGCTTTTTTTTTCTTAAACATATGGATGACTTGAATTTTTTTTACCTTCAAAAAATCATGCAAGGGGATCAAACTTGGACCCATTTGATTTTGTCCATTACAACACATGATGGATCTACACATACAAGCAACATTAGTAGACAACACAAACAACAAGGTTAGTATTAAATAGTTTTTGCTATCTCCAAAAAGTCAACGCCCTATTGAAAGGATGTCAAGGTAAAATCTTCAACATTGAAATCTAAAATAACCATTCTAAAATTGAATGACTAGGATCATGGCAACAAAAGCCACTATAAATTTAACATTTTCACCAAGACCTGAAAGTTCATCATCCCACAAGTTACAACTTACAAAAGAACAAGCCCAATAAGATTTCAAAACTAAAATAAAAACCTAAAAATTTGCAACAAATGACAAACCAAAAAGACATTAGAAGAATGGCTACATATCCATTGCCCACTAGCCTAGCTACAAAATAAAAATGTTGTTTCCCAATATCAAAGAAAAATAATTAAACATCAATTGCATATTAGCTATGGGCAACCTCCCACTCTTTGATAGTTTGATCATAAGGAAAATTTCAAAAGTTTTGAAATTTTGAACAAACATTTGAATGACAACATCCAAATGTATTGTCAATCAATTCCCGAATTTGCTTTCATAAAACTCAATGTACTAAAATAATGTTCATCTTTCACAAAGCCGAGAACTTGCACAGTTGCAATTCAATCAACTTTATGTATTTTAACATCCTTTGCACAACTATTTGGGATGTCGTCGATTGCCTTCACACACTTATGAAAGGGTTTGAAGGATGAGGTTCAACCATTGCACCCTTGGAGTTGTTTTTCATTATCAAAACAAATAAAGATTGTTGCATATCCAAGGTAGTAGGGTCTAAAACTAATGAAATCCAAACCTCTTTAGGACCATTTTTTTGGGCACACAATAAACATTTTTTATCACACATAGGTGGAACTAGAAAGAAGTTTTATTTAATCAAGGCCCAACCAATATTGGGGATAGACCATCACAAGTGCATCCATCAATTCATGAGAGGGAAACAATTACTAACGCACCCTCATGCTCCTTGAAAGATTCAAATGCGAGTCCAAAAATGAAAACAATGGAAGAAAAAGGTTTTGGGGTACGCTCCCCAATTTGTAGCACTTCATAGGTAAAGGGGGTGTGTTAAAACTCCGGGATGGGGATTAAGACAAATGACAATTGGGTCAATTATTCACATAATTTGTACAAACCAAATAACAAGTTGGTTAATGTGGAGTTGGAGCACTTTTGGTGCACAGACGAACCACGTGCATACACAGACTCACAAGACTCATCATAGCCCGAACTTGGGGAAACCACCACCTTCCCCCTTATAGTATTATTTGTGATTAGTCATAGGGTTTTCATCCAAATGTCATTTTTTCTGAAAATAGACTCCTAAGTTGAGAGTCCTGAAATTTCCAAAATTGGGATTCTTGACACTGTGGAGGGCCATAACTTTTTGTGCAAACCTTCGACTAAGGTGAAGTCTAAAGCAAAGTTGTAGCCTTTGTTGAGAATTTTTCAACAATTTGTGACAAACCACTTACACACACGTATTTTAAGGCGATTTTTGATTTTTAGTGTTTCAACCTTTCTTTTGGCCATAACTTGTGTTTTAAGTATTCAAATGGGTCATGCGAGCCCAATTTAAACATCTATGTTTCAAGAGCTTTCCAATTGTATAAGTAAATTTTTAATCCAATGGGTTTTGATTGTTGAAATATCTTTTTGAAGATTTGAAACTCCATAGGGATTCCAACTCCCAAAGTGGGAATCCATTTGGGAATGTGTGGGTTCAAACCTTCACACTCCTGGGAGTGCAAATGTGACTCCCAGGTTGCACTTTCAATCCGCACCTTTCCATGCCTTTGCCTTGGTCATGAGCCCAAGGTTAAAGTCATGACAATTACCAAGTTTAAAAATTAATTTTTTAATTACAAATGCACGTTACAATTTCATTTTCGCCATTGCCTTGGCGTAAACAACTTGAGTAACAAAAGAAGAAGTGGTAGGGTCTATACCTTGCCCGAATGTGTTGGCCCACCAATTCAAAAGCTAATTAAGTGATCAATTCCAATATTCAAATTTGCGATCCATCTCATGAAGATGGTATCATCAACACATTCCACTAACCCATTGAAATGTTTGAAAGCATCTCCTTAGAACCCAAATGATTAATCAAAATACATTTAAAATAAACCTACCTTACAAAAACAAATTACGACATTGCCATCACACATGAAAACATCTCAAAGTTGAGCAAATTTGATGAGGGAATGCATAACAACCAACGTAGGTAATAGGGAGGCCAAACTAAACATCATTTAGACGTCATAGAGTTGATCCAAATTACTTGCTACCAAAGCCACAATTATTGAATCAATCACTATTTTCATCAAGAAAGGGTAGTATTTTTCAAGCACGCATTCCATTGGACTCAACATATTGATCCATTAACTCTTTATGTTACAAAATAGTTTATTGCCTTTTGTTTCAATAACTTGGGTTAGTTTAAAGAACTTTAGGTGGCACTTTGAAAATTTTCAAAAAAAAAGTGTAAATGGACTACATCAAGTCTTATTGCATTTTGTTTCCATGATTTGGGCCAATTTAATGAACTTTAAGTGGGGCTTTGGAGATTTGTAAAAAAAAAAATGTAAATAAACTATAACAAGTCTTCTAGGTGTGTCACCATAGGCAAACCAAAAAGAGTTTAGATTGCCAAATTAGTCTTATGTGTTTTACAATGGATCCTTGTCAAAAAAAGAACATGCAAGTGTCAAATTTGAATTGTAACCCTAGTTTGAAAGGTGTTCATACAATTTGCATCAAAACATAACACCTCAAAAGGCACCTCGACATCTATTAAACCTCCAACATCGAATAGAGAGCTCATTATTTGCACCTTCATCAAGTTCTAGGCATTGGAACCTTCAAGAATGCATTTCAACGTAAAGCAAATAGGGATTTTGTACTAGTTTTAAACACAATAGCCATGGATAGAAACCCATTTGTGATTATTTAAAATAATCGCCTCATCACAAGTCAATGCTACAAACATGGCTACTTAAATAACAAATTTGTTAGTTGCCAAAACTTAATTGTAAACATTTTTGTCAATTTCCCACATGACTATGTCACTTTAGTGTTTCTTGGGATTGTTTTTCAACTTAAAATTTTAAAAAAGGTTTAAAATCTTCATAGCCAATCATTAGCTTTCCTTTGTTGAATAGCATAAAAATAAATGCAATTTTTTTCTAATTCATTTCCACCTTGAACCCATTTCAAAATAAAAGGTCAATTCATTGAAACATATGTTGTTTCATTTTTGGCATGAACACATTTGGGATCCATAACACACCCCTTGTTCAATTTTTCCTTTTCCTCACATGTTTCTTTAATGAATTTCACTTGGGTACTAACAATTTATCCTTGTGTTCTATTTTGGTACAAACTTTGCATCAAATTGTTGTCAAATTCCCACGAACATTAAAAATTGCTTCAACCCAAAGCATCTTCACAAACTAGACATCTTGAAACAATGTTTATTTTCTTAGGTTTTTGTTTGATATGGCAAGTGTGATAATTGGATTTAAAGGGATAGATTGAAGCATGCCTACAATAGGGCCAAAGGTAGCAAACAAACCTTTAGTTTCCATATCCATCTCTACGATAATAGGTGTAGGTTCAAAGATTTGTGTAAAATAGTTTTTGAACTCCCCTTGCTCACTAAATTTTTCTTCATGAATTCCAAGGACAATTTTTTGGTTTGAAATTGGTCAAACCTTTTTTGAAAAAAATATGAACTTGGAATTTGCAAGTGGGTTGATTTTGGGTGCCATCCAGGTTTTTACAATGACACAATTTAGACTTTACACAATGTATAATGCACATTAATGGACAACTAACAAAGAACCTTCAAAAGTTCAAAAATTTGGCTACAAAGCATGGAAAATGAAAATAGAAAGGAAAATGGAAGAATTTACATACTAGGGTTTGGAAAACTTAGTTGCCCATTAGCCCAATTACTTATTGTAGCCAAGTTGCCAACTAAGTTGCCTTTTTAGTCACCCCGCTTTTGACTCCCAAGCCTTGATGAATGTTGGAGTTGGGTAATCACATTGCACTATGCACACAATTCGAACCAAGTTCCAACTCTTAAATGCCATTTCAGTCCCCCTATCTCTAAAGTCTAAGCCTTGATGAATGCTAAAATTGGGGATCCACAATCATTAGTGCACACAATTCGACATTGGAACTTGTGGTTTTGATCTTCACATTTTTGATTTAAAATGATTCTCAACATAGTGTGCACAACTCATCAATGATTTAGTCACAACAATCAACAAAAAAAAGTTTAGGGTTAAGACTCAAGACTTAGAAACTAACCATAAAAACTTCACTCAAGAATCAAATCTAGATTTTCAATTTCACATTATAATCACCAACATGTAGAATTAGAATCCAAATCTCACAAAAATCAAGTCCACTTGCCTTAAAATCTAAAACCAGAATGGTTTTTAACACAAACAACCTAAGTATTAGGGTTACAACTTACAATCATGGACTTTAGGAGTTTGGAATTGCTAATTTTCTTTGAAAGGCATCAAGTTAGAGCCTTGAAAAACATGCTTGAGCAACAAGCCTTGACAAACATTGTAAATTGTAATAGAAGGTCACTCCAAAGTCCATTGCATTCCACAATGAAGACAAGATCCCTCAAATTTCATTGTACAATGTATACACTGGCAATGAACATAAAAGCCCATTGCAACCTAAAGGTCAAGACTCAAAGGTGAGAGAGATGAACAACTTCAACAAACTTGAGAATGATGGAGAACAACTAGCCACCAAAATAGGTAGTCCAAGCAAGGGGGCTTATCTCTGAAATGAATAGCTAAATGGTCATCGTGTGCTAACTATGCAACCTAAGATGTAGATGATGACACATACACCCTAGATGGTGAACCTTGTGCACCACATGGTTGGCTTGAGTCCTTATGATGACAAAATCCGAGAACCTTTTAATGGCATTCCAAGAAAAATGACATTAGAAAAACCCTAATTTAAGGAGTTCTTTTCATGGACCCCAAGGCAAATTTTTGCCCAAAAAAAGAAGCTGCTGGTAATAGGCACATCAAAGCCCAACAACCTGCCAGAAAAGAGCGTTAAAAACATGATCTGACTGCCACTCCCTATTTCTGATTGGTAGTCTAGGTGGTTTGCTATTAATAATCTCCCAAGAATTTGCAGTCGTGGTGTTAGTTAGTTTTATGAGTAGGGTTGAAAAAAGTAAACAACTGAACTTGGATTTGAGAAATATTTATGCAATGTCACATACTGAGCACCACTAAAGATATTGTTACAGCATTGTGTTGCATTCTTCCTCCAAAGTTTCATATGGAGGAGTGTCTGCAGCTGTTGGATGGAAGTGCTACTTTGCCACTATTTGCCAAACAATAGTGGTTGAGCAATCCACATGGAAATTGACCACTATTCTCTTCAATTGCTGGAGTTAAAAGTGAGTTCAGTGCACCTTGAAGACATTTTATTCCTTCCCTTGAATGAGAATAGGCATTGTCCCAGCAAGAGTTTGAGAACCTCCAAAACCACCACCCCCACCCATCACTTGCAAGCAAGTTGGTCAATCCTGACCACCACAGTCTTGGGAAATAGGTGATGACAAAACCTGGATGTGTGGAGTGAATGTGTACCAGACTTAAAGAATTGGGGGAAAAGAAAAGTATACAAAAAAATCCCCACCCCAATATTGCCAAGTTGGCTGTCCTGCATTCATGAGTTGGCACAGAGTCCACTCTGACTCATTCTTAAAGTTTTATAAAGCACTGGTTACATCTCTTGAATAATGTTGACACCACACATCTATGTCTAGGACACAAGTAAGAAATCAAGAACTGGATTGGTTTGTTGAACTTGTTCTGCAGTTGGGAGCTATTCGAGAATTCCACCACTATACACGGAGTGCAAAGACCTCCACTACCTATACATGGAGTGCAAAACCCTCCACTGCCACCTATACACACAAACTGATTGATGAATAGCAAAGCTAGATATCTAGATACCTTCACAGCAAAGAACAATTACTCACCAAGGGGGAAAATCTCCTTTGGGGGATCTATAATAAATGCTAAATGATGGACCCCACTGATTAGGTTACACACTGAGTAGGCTGCTACATAAAATACAACCTTGCTGTGAGGCTGGTTATAAGTGACAACCTCAATTTCTGTAGAGAAAAACAGGGGAATGTGAAGGAGCATGACTAGACTAATTTTCCCTGCACAAAACTCAACTACGCTTCTTTTGTATTTTATTGTACAAGTAGCTAAACAAACCACGCTGCCGTGAAGTGGGTGTCTTCACACGTGTAATATCTGGCACATGCTTTGCAATATGCTTGTGGAAAACATTCACAGCCCCTTCAATACCATCTTCCATTTCCATATTCCTTGCTAGTTCCACTGCTTTCCTTTTCACCTGCAGAGAGATTATGGATGGTGTTGATTGTTAAGAGAGATTTCCCATAGTAGCACCAGGTTTACTAACAATACAATATATAGAAGAAATGCATCAATGATAAAATCATCAACCCAATAAGCAAATCACTCAGCAAGCCAATTTCAACAATTTGATAAAAACATATTTCAAGCTGGAAAATAAATCCCAAGCATATGAAATGAAGCCTCAAAACAAGAAGCTTGCAGGTCTGCATTCAGAAGATGCATTTTCCAGGATCATTCTCTGGTCATCTGTGGCTTGTGCTTTACCTCTGGGTCCAGCATAAACTCGATGGCATGGACAAGTTTATCCAGAGACAAGTAAGAAACAGGAATTGGTGGTGGCCCCACACCCTTTTCGTGAACACGATCACCCCAAAATGGCTGGTCACCAAAGAATGGGATAATTGTCGTTGGGCACTGCAGTTGCATGTTGTAAAACCATCAGTACTAAAAAAAAACTCTGTTTGATGACGTCCATCATAATCCTAACAAAGAAAAACTTCATTCCTGATGCCACCACTTTCATTCATTAGGGTACCATATACCTTCCACCTAGTATGAACATAGCATTCTTGATGTGATCACAATACAGCTTGATCTGGTTTTGCATCCAGGTGATCAACAACTCAAGTTTCCTGAATTAGATTTTTGACAGCTAAATGTCAAACAGTATTTTTAAAGTACTGGCAGCAGCTTGAGGGCAATCACTTTCAGCAGCCAACATGGCCAAGAATATGATTTGGTATATGAAAGAGACTAACTTTCTACTGGGAGAGGGAAAGAATAGTACCGCAGCCTTAAGACCTGCAGCTGTTGTGCCTGCCCCACCATGATGAATCTACACAAGCATTCAGATACCATTATCACTCTGTTACAACCAGAGTTGTCAAAAAAAGGTGGCAACATCATGCTCCACAAACAGATCCAAGTGTGTAAAAGATTCTGAGCTCTCTGAGCCAGCATGTCAGCACATCTCCTGTCATGGAACAACTGTAGACTATGGAAGCAAGACAATGTTTGTGTTGCGATTTGTTTTGAAAAAAAGAGTGGTTGAGGAGGACGGACCACAGCAGCACATTGAGGGAATAGCCAGTCGTGGGGGCAGTCAGAGACGAGATACACAAAGTCAGGGGTGACAGGCACTGCACATACATAAAATAAGAGAGTCAAGAAACAAAAGCATCCAAAAGCCACTGAGAAGAAGATTTCTTCTAACACAGATCAGATTGTGATCAGATAATTTGACAGAGAGTTTACACCCTTGCTTCACCTTCAGAATTGTCTTCAAAGTGAAGGTGGAATTCTTTGATGGGTGAGAAAATTAACTGGTCTCTTGTAGGTCAAGAGATGGCTGTTACCGAAAAATAATTCACAAAGAAGAAGAAAAAAAAAGATACATCAAGACAATCTTCAATGTCCCTCAAAAATATCAAAGCTGTTGGTGCAGACAAAAATGATGCAATGTGACTTTAGGAACAACAAGAGAAGTCTTTCAAATGCAATATATGGAATGGTATGGGTCAGCTGGAGAAAGAAAGAAAGAGACTACACACTGTTGCCAATTCCACCCCAACCCTTGCCAATTATACCACGTTGCCCTGTCTTTCGGAGGGCCTCCACAATGATCTTTGTCATGCCTTCTGGATCTTCAACAGGCTTTTGCAACAGTCATCCAGCCAGGAAAAAAAACAACTCCCATCAGACCCAATTGCATGGTACCCCTATAGAACTAGAATTCATACAGCAGCAAGTTCGCATTGATCAGAGAGCACCACTCATAATTCGTCCTATGGACTTCTTCACAGGACTCAACATGTAACTAAAGTAGTCTACAGCAACAAACAATCCTGCTTTCAAGTTGTCCATTTTCTGTTCACCCATTATGATTCTAAGTGCATCTAATTGCTGCATAAAAGAGCCTGCAAGAATACAACAACACTAGAAATTTGCTGTGTAAACCCTAAACCCTAAACCAATCTTGGGTTTTGTCATAGATTTCTGCCACAAATTTCTGCTGCAGTGTTTTCAACACACTGACAGCAGGTTACCATCATTGGGTGCCTTGCGAGTAGAAAGAAACTTACAAGGCTGCCGAACCCAACATAGATCGGCGGCTTCCCAGCAGCTAACCACTTGACCATATCTTCTGGAGGCTTGTAACCTGAGGCTAGGTTCAGAAAACAGAACCCTACTACATCCACCAGGGGTCCCCAATCTGCAACAAAAATCACAGCCAAATGTCTTTCAGCTACTGTCTTGGTGCCTCACCTCTCAAACTCCCTCTCATGTCTAATACTCAAGTCTGGTTTTTCTGTTGTCTGAGCGGCCTTCAGAACTCCTCCTTAAATGAGTTGGTGCCATTGATGTACTCATATTATCTGCACTAGTGAAAGTTGCTAGAAAGCCAAGGGTGCCGTTTCCAGGACACATGAAGCATGAACACGAACATATCAGTCAAATGTCATCATGCCCTAAAAAGGAAGGCCAAACCTGCACCTTTTGGCTTGGGCACAAGGTGTGGACTCCAGATATATCCTGTTGGCAATTGATTGATAGAGCCTTGTGAACCGCTCAAGTAGGTGATCGGACGCAGTTTTAGCTGTTTCTTCCGGAATGCATTGATGATTCCTGATATGCCTATCCATATCATTGAATCCACCACTTGGTACGATAACTGATCACATTCAACACAATCACATAACCCATTAAAGACAATGCCTTGAACATGGTTCCTGGCATTATACAGACACATGCACAACACTACTCATCATGGGACCCCCCAAATGAAGAAGAATCCCAGTGAACTTTGAGCATTGGAGCATGGGTACAAACCCCAATTGTATGATAAAGAAATAACAATTCGCAAAGAATACCAAGTACAACAGAAATACCAAGACAGATATGTAACTGCAAAACTCTTATATTGGCAGTCACTGCCATCATGAAAAAGCATGACAAAGGCAGGTCAGTCCATTACTCGATAGCCAGCTTGCTGCTTGACACGGGACAGTGGATGTGGAAATGCACCCGTTGGCCTGCACATGCCAAAACAATACACCACATAAGGTAACTCCCTTGTGTACCCCAGCGCTCCAACCATGATTGAGGATTGTTTGGAACATTCATTGAGGATTGTTCACAACTGAGAAGTTGAATAAAAAATGAGATCTTTGGGATTGGAACAGCCTAAAGTTCATTTCCCAGAGAATGGTTAGAAAGCATACGTCCAGGGCATTGTGAAAAAAATGTGCAATGGCACGTTGAGATACTGTGCCACATGTACATGTCCTGTCAACAAACAGCATGATGGTACATTAGAAGAAATGACAGGAGTGGTAGTGGCAAGGGGTGTGGGGTGAAGGTGAAGAGAGTTACTAGCTGTGACCAGGCCCAGCAGGGATCCAATGAAGAAAGTATGCCAAAAGCTCACAAACAGAAGTTCAAAAGGAATTGGCTCCCTCCCTTCAGGACAGGCAATATGTGGGAACTACAGCAATGAAACACTTTCACCACCCTAATGGTCTAGCCAATGAGAGCAGAAGACACTGCCTTTACCATAGGCTGGAGGGTTCGCAATGATTGCATGAGGATGGAATGGAAGACCAGAATCCATGTCCGGTTCAATACAAGCAGGCAATAGAGAGTGGACAATTGACTTTATTTGCTTCCTTTGTGTTGCAATCTCAGATGGTCCAGAAGGCAGAAATCCCTTATTCTTCACCATATCTGTCAAGAATCACACATGAAGCAGTCACCTTACTGAAAGCACATGAAATGTCGGTCACAAACTGAAAAAATAAGAGCTAATACACTAACACATATAATCCTCCTGTTCAACTAGGCAAGCTTCAATGAAGTTCAACCTTTGGAACACACATGTGTAAAGAGCTCTAGCTAGAGTGCTTCAATACCAAAAGGGCAGTAGAAAAAGGTGACATACATTCAGCTAGAATCTTTGGGTCACCTCCTAGTGGATAAAACTCCAGGCCTTCTTTCCTTACAAAATCACGAAAGTTGGCATGTGATGCCAATCTCACTTGATGCCCATGCTCCTGCACATCATACACAAGCTCCCCAATCTTTTCCTTGTAAGTAGAAGAACCAAAATCAACAAGGGATGGCATGTCAAGGCACACTGGTTTATGGTCTTACAGTCACATCCCCACCCACTAAGGATTCCTTCCAATGCTTCAGAGTAGGTAGGTAGGTAGGTTGTGTGCTGCCTCCGCATGCGTACCCATCTATTGATACATTTACACTAAAAAGTGGAACCACCAGACAAGATAATGAAAATGATGGATGGAGGGGAAGAAGACAGGCCAGACAAGAACCTGCAATTTCTTTCCAATGGCAATGAATGGCTGCACATCACCTCGAGTGCCCACGATCAACATGACAATTCTGAGTGGTGGGATATGCTGTGGCTCAAGCTCCTCCTCATCGTCTTCTTCAACTGCTGCTGGCACTTCAAGTGCATCTCTTTCATCCATTCCATCTGACCCAAATAAATCTTTGGCCAGACGAGCACTCTGTCCGACATCAAACTCCACTGCTCCATCTCTTTGGATGGTACCCAGCCTCCTCACAAGTTTTTGCTACATAATATGAAAACAACAGCAAATCAAAAGGACAATCTGATGATGACAGCATAAAAAACTTATGATGAGCTCAACATCAAATACCAGGAGAGGATGGGTGGGGAGAATGGCAGTTGATACAAATGTGAAAGAGGGTAGGAAAGAGAAACCTTTTTCCGATCTAAAGCCTTTGCCTCTGCTTCAAGACGAACATTTGCATTGTCTATAATTGTCTTTACTCTCCTCTTTTCAGTGGTGGAGCGAGGCAAGCCCTCCCTTCGACTAGCATCTGGAGATGAATTGCTTGGCATAGATTTTGTTCTTGTCAAAACTCCATCTGTGCAAAAAATAAACCCCGCTTAGACCACCAGTCTACAAATCCAAACTTGAAAAATATTCAGTCCTCAAAAAACAGGTCTACATTGCAGTACATGGGTAGTAGTGATAAAAAGAAAGAAAGAAAGACCCCTGCTGCTGCTGCTGCTGCTAGGGAAGCTATTATTACCTCCATGGGCACTCTCTGCCTTTTGAGAGCTTGAGGTAAGCTTCTCTCCAAAGAGAAGTTCCTCTTCTTGCTCCTTTGGTAATGTTGTTGACACTGCAACAGATGATGACAACACAGGAATTGATTTTGTGGCATGTACCGATTGACCATTACTGAAGTTGGTTGGGTCCTCTGAATCCTTCTTGTTGTTCAACACCTGTGGCTCAAAAAGGTCCAACTTTGACAACAACCCAATGGGATCAGTCTCCTGTTGCTGCTGTGCTGTCAGCATAGTTGACAGATTAGGTTCACTCTGGGTGTATGCAATCTTTCCAGGGACAACAATTGACTTTGGATTGCCAGAGAAATTCTGAAGATCTTCCAATATTTGCTCCTTTGTACTGGAAATATGAGGAGTGGTGACTTCTTCTGATTTAGGGTCTAGAGTGCAGGTTGTAGTTTCGCACATATCTTCCATGCCGTTTCCATTCAAGGCATCAGGGACAAACCCATTCAGAAGGTCAGACCTGTCCATGCATTCAAACATCTGTTGTCAGTAACTAACATACATCGTGCCTTCTACAAAGAGGAGGTAGATCCAAGACTACATCAAAAGAGCAATGAAATCAGTCTTGTCTCTTCTTCACTGCCCTCTAAGCAGACATCAGACCCAGACACCTGATTTACAAAGGGTTGCCAAACAGACCTCAAAGCAAAACCCTCTGAGGTTCTATGCACTTTGTGAAAACCATTTTGCAGCTCGCTGTTCTCCTTGTGGCTGTCACTGCTCTCATATTGAATCCCTTCTCTCTGAAGATTCTCAGCGACCACCACACCTTGACAACAATATGTCAAAACCTGTGTATTGTCTCGACCAGTTTTGTGAGCAGCTGCAATTGACTGGGAAGAGAAAGTGACTGGGGTGTGCTGGTGCTCATCAGGAGAAGAAGTGCTGCCCTGCAAATGTCCATTCCCAGTGGACATTTTCCACAAATTGTCTTATGAAGTGATCAGAACCCCCCTTAAGATGGATCTTTTCCACGCTGCATGCTCAGTATGCTGCACACCTACCACTAACAACACTCTTGAGCTCTAGTCCTGCAATGACAAAAACATTCCAGCAAATTAATTTCACACATTCCTTACTGTTTGGAGTCTTTACAAAAGTAATTCTAGCTAGTAACAAAACTGAAGGAGCAGTAGATTGGATTCAAACAGTGCATCTCTGGGATTGTTGCTCAGGTCTGTGAGCACAGAAACTGGTAGGCACTTCGCATAGCAGATGGTGTCATGCATCCTCCTTTACATGTATGTACCCATGGATGGGTTGTGGACAATCCATGGAGGCAAGAATGCATAGGGAGATTTTTAGGGTTTGATTCTTGCAGACTTTGATAGACTGTCTGTTAAAGATTGACAACAACCCATCCAACAAAAATTATACTAGACATGGAAACCTTCAAACACCCACAAGGTGTTTGTGAAGAAGAGCAAGCACATTGACTGTCGATACAAATTTGGTTGAAAAAATAAGTAAAATCCAGCCAATGGGATTTGCTATTTCCCTGATCCACATGTATGTATTTATGTTGCACTTTTCAACAACTGTAGCATCTCTCAATCTGCAATGATAAACACAAACCCATAAATGCTTGGAACCCAGTTCTGGACCTGCATCCATCCAACAGCACATCCTTTCTCTCTGAAATTGCTGTGAGGTGTGCTGTGCACAAAAAAGCCTAACATCTGGACCACCAGAAACTGGTGTCAAAAGTGGAGACAGGAGGCATCATATTACACAAACAGAATTGAGAATTTGCACTTGCAACTTTCTTGCAAGAGTTGGAACAACAATAGTGGAAGAAGAAGCTGATGCCTCAACTTCTTCACACTAAACAATGAGGAATTATTCCGTCTGCTCATGGATGTCAGATTTTATTTCATTTCCTGTCAGAGGGCCTACAACAATTTCTCAAGAATTCACTAGAATACCAACAACAACCCTGGCTGCTTCAAACATGGGCTTTACAATTTACATCCAGCTCCTTAGAAGAATTATTCCCTCTGCTCATGGGTGACAGATTTTTCCATGTTCTTCCTCAAGCACAATTCAGTGACAAATAATTTAGTAGAAACAAGAGTGTATTTGAAGTCAGACAGACAGACAGAGAGACAGCTGATGAGCTGAAGAAGAGCTCTTCAATGGAAACTAAAACTTCAGGGAAACAAGTTTTCTAACTTCTGCAGGTGTGGTGTCATTCACAAATTTCTTCAACAACAACCAAGAACCACCACATAAACTTAGTCTTTGGAAAGTGCAATCTCCCACACTTGATCAGCAGCAGCAGCACGCACTGGGTGCCCACTCACTGTGGATTCAAAAGATTTAGTTTGATTTAATTTATTTTCCAGTCCCCAGAACAAACAAGGAGAACCAAACAAACCTACCTGAGTAGTGGGCTTGCATCCAAGAACTGGAGATGATGATGATAATACCCCACTACGTAAGAAACCTGCACAAAAGCCCAACAGAAAACCAAACCCCCCCCCCAGACGGAATAAAAAAACCTACGAGAAAAAAGAAAGCAAGCTCCACCTACCTCTCGTAAACAAATCCCAAACCCCAAATCGCCACAAACTACCTACCTACTCTCAAACTGTGCAATCCCAGAGCACGCTAAAAGAAGCGAACGGATAGATGGCTAAAAGTCCTCTGCCTCTCAAGAAAAAGGGAGAAGCATCAAGCACCCAATGCTGGAAACACACTCACTGCTGCACAAAGAATCTGCTTAAGACCAACAAAGGGTGGTAGGTGTGGGGGAGAGGGGGAGAACAAAACAAAAACAACAAGAACAACAGAACGACAACTGCTGCTGTACAATCAATCAATCAGTACCGGCACCCAAAACTGCCAAAAGGAGCACGGTAACCGCGCACCTCATGGCTCCCATCTGCGTCGAAGTCATGCTGAAAATTTTGCGCGTGCCCACAACGCCAGAGATCGAGAATTGACGTGAGAAATGGATTTCGCACGCTGCGCTGCGAGAAACGGAGAAGGAAGGACGTAAGGAAGGAAGGGAGCGAGCGAGTAAGCCAGAGGGAAGGAGCGGGCGGGAGCGCGGATTTGACCATCGCCGTCCGTTTCTGAGGTTTCGCCAATTGGGGAGGCATCGCGCACCCAAGTTTAGCCTTCATTGGCAAAAAAAACCGGACTGACGGCCCGCCCCGGCCGGGCCCGCCTCCTCCGGCCCACCCACCCGCGTGCCCCCCGGAGGCGGAATATCGCGTCATAATGCAACCGCACGTAGGATTACGCCAACCAAGCCGTTCCGGAATTGGCGGAACGTCATCCTCATTTTGTGTTGATTGTTTCCTAGGCTTACCGGATCATGTAGGATGCATGAGATGGAGGGGGAATGAAGGCTGTACTTTAAAATTAATGAATGAATTAATTAAATTTCAGGGGTTGGTTAGGGCTTAGCAGGGATTTTTTTTCCTTTTTAAAATTTTTATATTAAAATTTTATAAAATTTCTGGCAAAAACTAGCAAACTTAGTTGAATTTACACTAAAAACACATTTCCCAAAATTTCCCAATTTTCTTGTGGAAAATTTTTTAAAAGAAAAATTGTCGAGAATAAAAGACACCACTACCCAAGCACAAAATGCTTAAATTCCAATATTGTATGCTTTGCTTGCCAAGGTCTGTGTTACAAACATAGCATCCATGGACAATACACAAATCCTTGGAACTTACATAACGGGGGAGGAAGTGAAGCCAAACAAGTGAGGTCGAAAAACCTATGTGCTTGTCGATTTGAGATTTTATTTTCCTGAGGGAGGAGGGAGGGGTGGGACACCTTGACCCACAAACTTCAAATGCAACTTGACCCCAAAATTAATTAATTATTATTTTTTAAACCCTAAAGTTTAGGGAAATTATAGGTGAACACAACTTGGCCTAAAACCACCCCCTAAAAAGTTGATGGAAATTATGCCAAGTTGTTTAATAATCGATATGGGGCCTAGCTAATGGTAAACGTCACAATGACTTGTCCATCCTCATCCTTGTCAAAGTTTCCCTATGATAAGTCTAATATATCATCACAATGACTCATCAATGGAGCCATCCCCATCCTTGACAAAGTTTTCCTTTCTTAACGGCTTTTGCTTCTTTTGTGGATGAGTTTCATCCACAACGGAATCCATTGGGGCTTCCATCTTTTATATAATTGAGAAGGGTTTCTTCTTCTTCTTCTTTCATTTGTGACCTAGTACATGGGAGTTGGAGGGGCATGGAGGGATGCCTATGCCCTAGTGGTAGTAGCTAGGGTGCTCACCGCCATGAGAATTTGAGCGATGTACATACATAAGTCCATGACAAGGCATCTAAAATATGTGTGTGTTTCTTCTATCCAAAATTGTCATAAACAACCTTGAACAAAATGATTTTAGGGTTAGGGTTAAATTTTGTGTCGGTTTGGTTTTGAGGCACACACTCTTGAAGAATTTCACATAAGCAATCAAGAATATATATATATATATATATATGCACGTGACATATACACACACATCCACATGCAATTTGTGCTGAACATGGGTCTATGATGAAGTGTACTTATTACGCATTGTAAAAACCAGCTGTCCTTTCTTTCCGCGATGGAAAGTACAAGAGAATGGTGAGAACCTACTTGTTCCATGGTGGAAAAGTATGGTGCCGTGATATTGGGTTGGTCTAGACACCTTTGTTTTGTTTGGTTTTTGTAAAAATTTGTTTTTTGGGTTGACATAGTATTCATCTTGATCTTGGTTTATTTGTAGTCCTTAGGTTCTTTCTTCTAGGTTAGGTTTTTGGGTATTGAACCCAAGGTTCCAAATTTTGTGTCCAAGAGAGCTTTTGGGGGCACTAGGCTTGGCTTTAGATATCATCCATTTTACCTCTATAATTCTATTCTTTCCCCTTAACGGGAGGGTAATAGCTCTCCGTTGCTAGCTGCATAATTTCATGTACACAAAATTGTTTTTAAAAAAACATTATGTGGACTTTGTTCATTTGGTCTCGGAAAGTTTTTTTTATTTTTTATTTTTTTTCTCTTTTCCACATCTATGGGATTTAATCTCATTACATGTTATAAAACTTTTAGTTTCCTTCTTGTGGTTTTGGGTTTGAAGAGTACACTAATGCTTGAGGAATGAGCATTTTGGTTTTCAAACCACTCACCTCTTTGCAAATGAAAATTTCCACTTGGTAAGGTTTCCCCAAATACACAAGAAAAAAAATCTTGTAAGTTTTTACAAGGGAAAAAAAACACACACACACTTACAAAAATCCAAGCTTAGAAAATGCAATGCAAGTCACCCAACATGAGATTATAACTCATAACTACATGGCTAAAAAAAATCATGTTCACACTAAGATTGATTCCAAACTAATTTATCTCAATTTATCTACAATAATTAAGATGTAAATATATGACAAATTTTTTTTAAAAACCTCCTAACAAACACTCTAAGGAAATCAAAAACATCAAACAAATTTTGTAAAAAAAATCCATTGGGAAATGGGAACATGTAAAAAAAAAAAATCACTCGATCCTTTAGCTTGCACATAACAAAATTGTTCAACTATAGTAAAATATGGCCCCAAATAATCACTAGGATTAAAACAATCCAAAGCCTGATGGTTAAAAGTTTAATATCCATAATAAGGGCTGTAAAAAATATCCAACAAAATTAAAGCATGAGCTGGGTGGGAGTGAGTGTTGTTTTCTCCTTCTGAATTTTGTTTTTCATTTTGTCAAAAAAGAGAGGGAACTTTTTAGGAAAAATTAAAGTGTAAATTTGAATATTTTGTTAAATTTTTTTGGGGGGAAAAAAACCATTTTTTAATGACAAAAATTTGGTATACCATAGTACATAGCCTAGTTGGTCACTCATTAATTAATTAATTTTGAAATTGCTGATTTTTTTAAAAAACATTTTGGCCGTTGGATTTCGTTTATGACTCTCCTCATGACACTTATGACCTTCATCATCATTAGTTAAACATGGATTTTAAAAATATAAAATCACATATCATATTATTATTTTATTGCTGAAGGTAAATGACCAAAAAATGTAATTACTTGATCATCATCAAAATGTAATTATTAAGCACCTTGCCACCGAAACAGGCTAGGCACTACAAATTATATTTCGAATGTTCTTTTCCTTTGCATGTAAAACACTCCACATTTTGTGGTAGTGCAAAAGGGAGGGCACCTTGTATGTCGTAGTAATAACGTTTACATTTTGTCAAGAGTGGGTGGGCATTTCAAAAATCAAAACACTCATTTGTGTAAGGGCACTTCACCTTTTCGAATAGGGCGTTAAATTTTTTTTTTGAAATGTCCATGTTTACTCGTTTTAGTTGCGATACCCATTGAGCACCAAAAACCCCAAATGGGTACCCACCGGGTATCATGATTCTTAAAAATTAAAAGGAAAATTAAAATGTTATATCATGTTATATGCCATGCAATGCCCTAGGCCCGAGGCATTCTTAAAATAGTGGCCCCTTGTTAGACCTAATTTATTTGCATCTTCATTTACTATACAAACTAGGTTGCCAAAAACAAAGTCGCATGTAACTTAGATGTGGGGTCACATTAGGTACAAGCAATCTTTTGTGGATGGAACCTTCGAGTGCATCTTCCCAAAGAACTACTTATCTAGTATTGTAACTCCAAAAGATTGTGTCTCCCTCCGTCCCCCCCACATTGGAATCCACTTAACTAAACCTCAATACATTTTTAATATCCTAGTACCTAGCCTGGTTAGGCATTAATTAATTAAAATTAATTCCCTCTTTTTTTCTTTTTTTTATTGGAAATTTTGCCTAAAATTTTGGAAATAAACATGCTTGCCATGCACAAAATCTCAAAGAATTCATTATTTTCAATCACATCACCATGGGTTATAACAAATTATAAAATTGTAAAATAAATATGATATTTTTACAACCAAACGGAAATGACAAAAACATATATAATAATAAATTATTAAGCCCTTTTGTTGCTTAATCAGGCTAGATACTATACCTAGTACTCAATCTTGTTTGTGCTTAGAATTATAGGTTTTCCTTTATTTCAAGTTGTTTTTTCATAGAAGGAAAAGTGATAATCTAACTAACTTGGAAAACCAACCAATTAGGAAATGAGCTAACAAATGAACTTTGAGAACAATTGTGGACATTAGTAGGTTTCATTTGTTCATTCAACAAGCAAGTAAGGCATTGCCTATCATTCCATTTGGGGTTCATTAAGCACTTCCAAAAGAAATTCTATTATATCTTCTAGAGGGCATTTGGCTTAGCATAATTTTTCATCCCCAAAAAGTGAGGCAATTCAAAAAACCAAAGTAGGCATTTGTGCTTCTTGAAAGGCCCAGCCTCTTTTTTATTTGTTTTTTCTCCCCCCGCCCCTCATGATACCCAATGGGTATTACCAAAAAAAATTGTTGGAATTTTTATAAAAAAAACAATCAGCTAATGCATTACATCACATAATGAGCACAAGGTGTTCCCAAAATAAGCACCCGCTCAACTCCACCTCCTCAAGGTGGACCCTTGTTTTTGCAACACCTCACTCACTCCACAAGTGTTACCCTACATTTATTTGTTATGGTCTTCATGACGACTTGTCACCTATGTTCCCATCAATGTTCCCATGTTCCCATTCAATCATGCTCGAAAAACACCTTTGAAGTTAAAAAATTTGATGTGCTAAAGAAAATGGGGTAGTGACAATAGACTTCTACTAAGTAGGTGTGTCCTATGTATGTGTCATTTTGTGACAAAAGATCTTTGATTGGGCACATTGATTTATTATTAGCATTGTGCAAAAATTTACCTTGTAGGTATAAAAGAGATATGGACTAACCTAAATACAAAACCTGAAATATTATTAAAGTGTGCATGCACTTGGGGGTCATTAATGTGGGGACTTGTTCATGTCCTTTTAAGGGCCTCAAATCTGGCAAGGAATAAATAAATAAATAAATAAATATTGGCAGAAAAATTCTTTTTGATATTTTAAAGTGAAAGAAGGGTGAAGTGTTGTTTTTACACAAGCACCTACTTTGGTTTTTGGACGGGTGCCCCCTCAATCAAGAAAAAAGAAAAAGAAAGTCCAAGTCCACAGGACATGCCTCCTTGAAAAACTTTGGTTTTGAGATGTTATATATACATAAAGAAAATTTTACAAAACATTAGGCATTTAACCCTACCAATGGTCGTTACAAAAACACACATAATTAGTCAACCCTAAGCAAATGCGAAACTAAGAAAGTTTTAAAAACACCCAAGAACAAGAATGTAGAAAGAAAATTCATATAGAAACTTACATTTTATTCACTAATGACAATCGGGATGCAAGACATAAAATCACCCAATCATCTTGGTGGTCTTTTGTCACAATAGTATTGATAAAGAAAAAGTCTCAAAACAACTTTGGTCATCCAATTTCATGGCAAGTTGGAATCAAGTCCAATAAAATGCTAATAATAATAATATATGTATTGAAGTCTTGTCAATACATGGCAAGGAAGAGAATTGGAGATCCCATTCCATGAGATTGCCTTTCATATGTGTACAAGGATAGTAGTGCTAAACTCAATCGAGTTTAACATTTCCTCATGTCTTTCTTTTTTTTTAATTTGGATGATCTATAAAGTTCCTTTTGACCTTTATGCATATTGCCATTGTCTATTACTTGGTGAGCACTCTACAGGTTAGCATCCAAGTACATGTATCAAATTTTGTTTTGGGAGATTGGGTCACCCCACTTTCAACACTAGGTAATTTGTAGTCATTAATTTATGGGAGATTCCGAAGTTTTGTCCCTTATAGAATGAAAGTCAGTGACTAGACTACCACAAACCACACACATGTACAATGATGATAGCATCGGACCCTTCACAAATGGTATCTAAAAGTCTAGAATTTAAGACACGTCGATGGATTAAGATAGGTGTTTGCTTGTTTGGATGTGATCAAGTCATAACACTTCCCAACCATGGGGTGCCTCGCTTTGTTTTTTAACCATCGAAAACCTTTGATGAGATGGTGTGCATGTTTGTTGTTTCACAATTTTTCAACCAATGGAGCACACATTTTTAAATGTACAATACTTTTCATCTCTTAGTTTGTGTTTTTAAAGCATTTAATGACTTTTCAACAATTGGGTTCTCAAAGAACTCTAAAGTTAAGCCCACTTTTACCAGAATAGTATTGAGATGGGTGATCTTATAGGAGGTCTAATATACTTGGGCCACCAGCACCAGGTTCCACTAGTTATAACAGTTATTATGGGGTCAAACTAAGGGTGAAATTGTTATATGTCTTAGAGCATCTCAAGGGGTGCTCAGTGTGTGATCCTGCACCGTAAAATTGGATGAAGAAAAGTTAAAACATGCCCCTTTGGCTCAGATATTAGGTTCTGGCTTAGCATAATTGCACAATTTGTAAAAGGCCCAGCACTTGCAGAAAAGAGTGTAATATATATGATCTGACATTTGATCAGCGTTTCTCATTGGCCCATTGTGATGATTGGTGCAGGTGGTTTGCTATTAGTAGTCCTCCACCTATTTGCTGTCCCAGTTTCAGTTTTCTGGGTGGGGTTGAAGAAAAGTAAATAACTAAACTTGGATGTGAAAAATATTTTTGCAAGGTCACATACCTAGAGATGCTCTTAGAGCAACTACACCAGTGTTAAATATGTGACCCTACATATTCAATTTGGATGAAGAAAAGCCAAAACGTGCTGGTTTGGGTCAGCAAAATGGCATGAGAACCTGCAAATTAAAATCAGATGAAGAAATGTTAAAACATGCCAGTTTGGCTCAGCAAAATTGCAATTGCACCCAGAATTTGATTACAGTTTGGTGAGGCTCATAAATAGCACAGCAAACCATACCGCCTGCTAGAGAAGAGTGTAATAAATGTTATCTGACTGGTGCTCACTGTTTTTGATTGGCCAATGATAGCAATTGGCCCAGATGAGTTCCTATTAATAGTCTCCCACCTATTTGCAGTCCTAGTTTTAGTTTTATGGATGGGGTTGGAAAGAAGTAAATAACTAAACTTGGATGTGAGAAATATTTTTGCAGGTCACATACTGAGAGCACCACTCCAGATTCTTAGAGAACAAAACTACATTGGTAAACCAGCAGGAGGCCATTGAGGGCATTCTTTGCAAGTCATGCTCTAGGATCTGGTTCATCACACTTTTGTTAATTTTGTAATATAAATTCCCTTAGAAAGTCTTTCTTTTTCTTTCCTAACATTCAAAGCCAATCTATCACTTGTGTGGAATACCATGTGTTCTTCCTGGAGGGCAACATTGCTTCCAGGAACAAAGCTGTTGCAAAATATGAAAAATCTAAATGCCAAAGGAGTTCAAACAACCATTCAAAAGCAGATGGAAAACAAGAACTGGAAACCCATCAACCGTTATGGACATCTTCAAAAATCTAGGGTGATTTTGGACAATGTTGAGCTCTCTGTCAAATCTACACAAAAATGGTTTTGAGTGCAGAGAATACCTTCTCAATTGTGTCCCTTTGTATCAAAACACAGAGAAGTTTACACTGGGTATAGTTTCATAAGTTGGTGAAGTTTGAGTATCAATCATGGGTCTTCAAAAAGGTTGCAGCTGACATATCTTCATCTCCTTCAGTTTCAGATCCATACTCTTCATCACCTTCTGTATCATCTCCACAACTATGGTATGCATATGCATAAACTGAATCATCATCTGTTGGAAAGTGAGCTCCTGAAGCATCTTCATAAGCACCTTCTATATCATCTACCTCATCAGAAGCTTCAATAGCATGACCTTGTAGAGCTGCTTCCACTCTCTGGTTAAACAAGTCATCACTGCATGCCAACATATAGCGGAGGTTGAACATCAAGCCCTTTCCTCTCAATATCCGGTACCTTGGATTGATTCTACCCTGTAATGAATAGCTGAAGTACCTGCATTGCACCATGGTGAAAATTTCAGGACAAGAACTAGTTACCCTGATCGTTGGACCTCTGAGCATTTCCAGCTCATGCAGCAAAGAGTTAACTTTCTGATGAGTTTAAGAGAAAGGAGAAAAAAATCTAATCCATAGCATTACCGAGGAAAAGCAATGAGATCATCAAAGGGAAGGGCCAGGACACGCTTGAAGTACTCCAACTTGGGTTTTATGATTGAAACATTGTATTTGAGAAGCATAGGGAAATCTGCCACCATTGTGCCCAACTGATCACGCCGAAGCTGGTGGTTCAAAAAATACTCAACAAGTGGCTGAAGCTTGTTTGACATACTACATCCAATTAATCGGGGCTGTAGTGCAATCACTTTCCCCACATTCGCTTCTGTCACCCCTGCTGTCTCCAACAGGAATCGCACCTGCATACGACTCCCTCCCCCCAACAAACATTCCTCATGTGACCGACCCCATGCAAACTGTTTGACACAAGCAACTTGCTCAAAGAAGCGGAAAAAAAAGATCCAAATTAGACAAGCTCTTTTCATTCAATTGACTTTTACTTGGAGATGATCAGCCTCCCTGGAGGTGAAGCATGCTCTTCAAATATAGGGGTCGTACAAAGCACAAAACATTATAGATCTTTGTGAAAAAGAGGATGAGTCCTTCAGCAAGAAATCTTCCTGGAGATGATACAACCAAGTCACAAAGGGTGACACATTTCCCATCAGCTTTTCAATAGACACATGAAACAGGAGTAAAAGTTCAGGGAAATTCTCTTTTACCACTGGTCGAATTTTCCGGTCCAGGCTGAAGCTGAGAAAAGCAGGAAACTCAACAATGACCTTCCCGATTGCTTCCTCATGCACACCTATTGCCCGAAGAAAGCGAACCTTCTCCCACCAAATACCCTTAGCCTCTCCCAAAACAGTTTTGAGAAATCAACTTACACTCAACTACACACCTAAACCCTAAACCCACCCAAGTGCTTCAACTCATTCACCAAATTTATGTAGAAAAACCTAAAAGACCACATTGCCATTGATATTATTTGGACAAGATAAAAGAGAAAATAGCAGCAAATGTAATGAATGGACATGGTTATTGGACCATATAACCATACCTTTGGTGCAATGTTATTTTCCAGGTTGAAGCAAAAGACAGACGGGTTGACACAGATGATGCGCTGCAAGCCTGTTGTTTCTACTCCCAGAAACCTAAGATACTTTACAAGTGGTCGCCATGCTGCATCAATGCTGCATGCAAGTAACTGGGGCCTAGTGGCAATGGCCCTCCCAATATTTGGATCTGCCAATCCTAGGCGCCGGAAATACTCAACCTACATACATGCCCAAAACCAAAAGGAGCGAAATAATGCAACAGAATTCATATTTGCAGCAGCCATACTTCTTAATTGAAACAACAATTTGCAAGAAGAAAGGAACTAAATACCAGAACCCAACTTGGGGTTGGGGGGATGAGTGCAATATAAGATTCAGGAAATAACCGTGTTGTACCTTTGTCTGCATTTCATCAATATGAAAATGGCCAATGCTTGCAGGGAAATTGAATGCCATAGGTCCTAATTGTTGTGGTGTCACACCCAGATTTTCAAAAAATAATAATTTCTTGATCAGCTCTTGGCTGCTGAGAGATAACACAGCTGGTGAGCGACTGATCACAAAACCCACCCACTCTCTTCGAATCCCTGCTCTTTCAAGCAACCCGATAAGCTCATCAAGTTCTGCTTGAGGCCGGTTTAGTATACAAGGTTGCCTTGTCAGGACGACACCTAAATCCCGACCATGCACATGCATGTGCTTCAACCATGCAACTCGCTCACATAGAACTTGCAAATTTTCCATCTTTAGATCAACTAGTTTCCCCACCCGTGGCATCGTCACGCTATTATGCTTCAACCACCTGGAACACATTTCTACAATACATTACTTATGATGTTGCAAAACCCTCTGTGCAATTTTTTTATTTTAAAAGCAATAGGGTTGCTTTCTCTCTCTCATCACTCTCTCTGTGTCCATCTGCTTACTTGATAGATTCCACCACTTTGGTTCGATCAATGCAGGCTCGAGCTCGGGAAGCAAAGGATGATGTGACAAATTTGGAGTCACCTTTGAGTGCAACTGCTTCAAGCATGATTTGATCAACAAAGGCAGGCATGTTGGCAACCACTTCTCTCGAATAACGAGGACTCATCTTTGCTGCTTGTAATGCTGCACATAAAGCTTCTGCAGTGTTCTTTCTGCGTATCTTCAGTGCTTCTCTCAATGCTACTTCCTCTTTGTCTAGAACAGCAACAACCTGTGCATCATAATCATCAGCAGCAGCAGCAACAGCATTGCCTTGTGCTGACAATGACAACTTCTCTACTTCTACAGCAGGAATCATGATGTTGTCGGGCCAACAACTCTTGAGTGATGAACTCTGTTCTGTTCTTCTTCTCTCTTGCAAAAGCTGTCCAGTGTTGTTATGATGATGGGCACTACCAGTTCTGAAGCTGGATTTCTTCTCTGAACCACCAGAAATTCTTTCATGGTTGTTCCTTTGGATAGAATTTCCTCCTGCAGCAGGAGCAGCATTCCTTGCAGCAGCAGCACTCCAGGGTTTTCTCCTCTGAAGGGAAAACCCTAATTCTGCTCCTCCCCCCCTCCCTCCTCCTCTTCCTGCTTCTGACCTCTCTTCCTCCACATAGCTTTTGCTTGCACCATTGCTTGCTCTTCTTCTGTCATGATCCCTCTTCCCCAACTGCCAAGAACCTCCAAGGATTTAGGCATGTGTTTTATGCAAAACTGTGAATTTTCTCCTCAAGAGGTATTGAAAAAGACAAGATGGGTGTGTATGTCTCTGGAGATAGATACAGTAGTAGTACCTTCTTCTTACAGCCCTTCAAGACTGGTGTTCTGCTGCTGCCTTGATTCCAGGTTTCACTCTCAACTGTGTCGCTGCTACCCCTCCCTTCCGATCCACCCATCTTCTCCTCGACAGTAGTGAAGACTTTCGCATACCCAACAAGCGGCGGATGGTTGCCATCGTCGTCGTCATCTCTTCTGATGCTTCTGCTTCTCCTGCTGCTTTTGTTGTGGTCGCTGGGTCTGGGTCCCTTCCAAGCAGCAGCAGCTACTGACAACAGACGACCCTGGACTCCTTGTTGTTCTTGCTGGAAATGGGTAAGAAATGGGTGCTGCTGCGGAACTTGTTGGAGATGGCGGCGGCACGAGAAGAAGAAGGTGGTGGACTCATTCGAGAGAGAAGGAAAAGAATTGGAAGAAAACATTGTAATTCTTGCATCAAACTCCCAACAACAACAACAACAATAACAGCAACATCCTTCCAGCCATGAAGCATCCCATCGGTAGCTAGCAGCTGGATCATCAACTGTAGCAACCCATCATAATCTCAACCCAGAAGAAGAAGAAGAAGAAGAAGAAGAATCGATCTCTGAAGAATGCAAAATCTCCTGAAGAATCTAGGTCGATAGATAGATCCATTCTGAAGAAGGAAGGAAGGGAAGCTCTAGTCTCGCTTGCTGGATGGATCCATCAAAACCCTAAAAGCCACCAAAACCTTTTTGATTGCATCAAGGAAGGAAGGAAGATCTGCCAGGATTTTGAGCTTTTTTTTTATTGCATATGGGTAAGAATTAAGAATCCTTTCTTCTTCACTTGCACATCTAGCTTCTTGTTGGGTGGTTCCAAAACTCACTCTTGCTATTAGAATTGTTATTTTTTCCTCTTGGTTATCAAGTGCAAACTCTTGCTTAGGTTTCAGAAATAAAATAAAATCTCTTGGATATTATTATCAAGTGCAAAACTCTTGCTATGTATCAGAATTATTTTTTCTCACTTGGTTGTTATCAAGTGCGAAAACATTCTTGCTGTTGTTACCAACAATGCTCAGAGTGTGCATAATTCATGAAGTTGTGATGAATGCATGCATGTCTGATTGATTTTTTAGCTCAATTTTCAATCTCTGGTTGTATGTAGGTAGGTAGTCATGCAAGGTATAGTGTTTCTGGGAGCATCTAGCAAGAGATAGGCGAGGTACTCTAGCTGGTGGCACGATAGATGTTCTGATGCAATTCAACAATCCTCACATGGAATTGGGAGTCTTGCAGGAGATATCAAGGGTGCACAAACTGGAGTTTTTTTTTCCATGAAATGCAAATGACAATAATAGGTATGATTACTCTTGTCCTTAATCGGTTTTGTTCCAGTGTTGCTCGGTGTGTGTGCTAGTTTGTATGTTTGGAATCATGTATGAGAAGGTAGATCTTCATCAAGAGAAAAAACTATAAATACAGTAGTCGCAACTCTACTACTGTCTTTGAGGGTGCTTTGAACACCTTTCTTATTGCACCTGTCCAAAGAGTTCTGAAAGGGGAGAGAGGGTTAGTTGTGATAGGCTTTGACATATTGTTTTTCTTGCTCTTGAACACACATGTACATGTGCCTGATTGTGTGCATCTGTGACTGCTGTATATATGATATGGGATGTATTGACTTAATGCGCACCTTCTTTTATTTGCAATGTGCAAGAAAATTAGAAATGATCAGTGTAGTAACCCAATTTGAAGGGTGCACTTCACAAATGGGCACACTATGGAATGTCACTGCACTGACATGCCACCCATTCAGGATCATTCGCATGAAAGCCAATCATGTGAGTTGGGTGTGTCTGCAAATTTGATGTGGGAGCCACTCCAGGAAGATCAATACATGGTGAGTTGTTCAAAGTTCTCTCATATGAAATATATGGTCTCATGGTAGGTGTATTGGATGTGTGTGACTTCAGGTGGAGCTCTAAATGGGTAGCCTTTCTAGACTCTCAACTCCTGGCTGGATGTCTCGCGGTTTGTTTAGATTTGTGCACCCAGGCTGCTGCTATGAGGGTGTGATCTGAATGAAATCTGTTGAAGTAGAGAAAAGTTCTGGTTGAATTAATTGGCTTCTTGGTGTCTAAGGCTCCAAACTAACTCTGAGAATGTCACTCTGGATTGCCATTTATTATGGTAATCCTGGAGACATGGGTTGAAGAAATAAGTTAAATCCCCTTGTCATCCTAGCTGAGAACTCAGGATCTGAACTCCCGCCCCACCTGTTACAGCAAGCAGGAGCTGTTTCTTTCTGCCTTCATACTAGTGACACATTTAACTTCTGTAAGCTTTTTATGTTTGTATTGAGTGTTTCTGGCTGCATACGTACTTGCAACACATTTTGTGAATATTGTTGTTGCTGTCAATGAACCTTGCTTGTTTCTATTGTCAAAACTGTTGAAATTTGAAAATTCAAGTTGAGGCTAGACTGCAGTACACCCCCCCCCCATTTCACCTTCAAATGGTGAAATTGCTTTGGCAAAAGGTGCCAACTGAAAACATTCTCTAGTGCATGTTCTGTCTAGTTTTAATTTGTCCTAATATGGGACAGGATGGCATGGGGCTCTTAATACACCATCATGCAAAAATTGTGTCCTGGTGATTCCATCTCGCCAACTACAATCACCCATTTCAAAGGCTTTAGTAGGATTTGATGGTTTTGAAACTCCCATCGAAATCACCCATGTTCAAGGTTTAATAGGATTTTCAATGGTTTTTGAAACTCCTATTGATATTTGCTTTTGTTCTGCTCTGCCTGGCTTGTTGAACCTGAAATGACTGAGTTTTTTGGCCTTGCCTATCAAGGCAAGCATATTGTGTTTAGATTCATTACAGAGCATAGTAGCTGAAGGGATTTTGGCCGCTAGGTAATAGGTCTATTTTCATATGAGGATTTTTGAAAGATGACATTTTGGCTTCTGTTGAGACTTGAGATTAGTTATAGAGAGTTAATAATATCTTGAAGGATTTTGGTTTCTTTTAGAGGATGTTTTGAAGATGATATTTTTGCATGGTGAAATATTTAAGTTTCCTTAATTCATCTTTTTGCCTTAAGATAAGTTTTAATATAAATGGCAAGGCCACAGTGTGACACACCCCTTGTTTACATGTGACAGGTCCATGTACCTATTGTTCCAAGATTATTAACAATTATGTAAAGTGAGATTGGACATTAATCCAAGAGCATAGAAGGAGGAGGAGGTGGAGGAGGTATGGTTGTTATAACCATGGAATGGAAAGTGGGGTCAAGCTCCATGGAGGGCATAACCAGTTATCAGGATGCGTGGCAATGCACCCAGTGGACAGTAGTTGCATGGAGGTTAGAAGCCATAACTCGGTGAGTGTGAAGACATGTGAAGCACCTTGAGGCACCATTTGTCTGCCACCATAACTCTCATCACTCTGCAAACAACTGCTTATGTCTGGTATAATCAGCTCAAGCTGCCCGATTAGATTACCGCATATAATCTCACACTCCCACAGCTCAATTATATGCGGTAACCTGGCAGCTCTTGCCCAGTTACGTAGTCCATAACCACAACTATCTTGTCGTATATATTGGTCAGGTTATTGATCAACTAGCGAGTCTTCAAGCCCCAGGTCATTTGGAGCTTGCTTGAAAACCTGAACCTGGTGTGGTGTGGTGTGGTGTGGTGTGGTGTTTGTTTGGGGGGTGGGGTGGCTGTCAAGTCCTTGGAGAAATAAATTCAGCATGTAGTACTTAGTCCCCATTTTATGGGTATTATTATTACAAAAGTTTGCAACTCTTGCAAGATTTATTATTGCTATATGGCCTGTGAATGTGAGACTCGTAATAATAGTCAGTCAGAGCAGATTCTACAGCTAATGCCGTAGAACCAATTGGTTATTGGGGAATGAAGGGGTGATGCCGTAGGACCAATTGGCTATTGGGGAATGAAGGGGTGATGCCGTAGTAGCAGTGATTTGGTTATTGGAGAATGAAAGGGGTGATGCCGTAGCACCAATTTGGATATTGGGGAATGAAGGGGTGATGCCAAAGGACCAATTAGGGTTATTGGGGAATGAAGGGGTGATGCCAAAGGACCAATTAGGGTTATTGGGGAATGAAGGTGTGATGCCAAATATCAATTAGGGTTATTGGGGAATGGAGGCTTCATGCCAAAGGACCAATTTAGGGTTATTGAGGAATGCAGGGGTGAAGTCAAAGGACCTATTGGTTATTGGGGAATGAAGGGGTGATGCCAAAGGACCAATTAGGGTTATTGGGGACTGAAGGGGTGATGCCAAATGACCAATTAGGGTTATTGGGGACTGAATGGGTGATGGCAAAGGACCAATTAGGGTTATTGGGGACTGAAGGGGTGATGGCAAAGGACCAATTAGGGTTTTTGAGGAATGAAAGGGTGATACATGCCATAGGTGATGATGCCTCAGGAGCAATTGAGTTATGAGGGAATGATTTTTTTTGTTCCTTATGCTATATAGGTGGTGGTGAGTCTTATTAGGTTGCTGTTTACCTAGTCTACATTTGCTGTCTTTCTGTTTTGTTTTGGTGGTTGTTTTTTTTCTTAGGGTTTCTTGGCCTGGTTTTTCATTAAAAAAAAAACTATGGAGGTGCCTGGATTCTGTTCTACAGAGTTTGCATTGAAATCAGGCCTGCACTGTGACTCCAGGATTTTCTTTCTGCTATTCATGTCCTTTAGTTCAGACACCATGATGGGAAATCCGGCTTTGTACTGAAAGTATTTCATGTTTTTTGCACACATAATTATCATGTCCTGCACACATGCTTCCATTTCGGCGCCCCTAAGATGCTCTTGCAAGGGGATACTATGATCTACCTATCAGTGCTTTTTTTCTGTTTTTTTCTAGATGTTTTTTAAACAAATTGTGATGTAGCCAAGGTGGTGGTGACCATCCAACAAAATGTTTAGCCAAGTTTTGGCTATAATTGATTTTTTTTAAGGGGCAAGGGGGGGAAAAAAAAAGAAAAAAGAAAAAGAAAAAAACCACCACCCCTAGGCATACTCCTATATAGAAATGATATAGAAATGTGGCAATTTTTTTGGAATTTCTTTTGCAATTTGGAAACAGAAAACCCTTAAAATAATCACTTTATTCAATTTCTTTTTAAAAATCACCAAGTAGCACAACTTCTCCAATTTATAAATAAATAAATAAACACTGGAACATACTATAGGGGTCCTCAGTTAATGAATTAATTAATTTAGTGCTGAGTGCACCCCTTCAAATCCCTAGATTTAACTTAATTGTGATTGACCAATTTTTTATGGATTACCAAAACTTGAAAACTTTGATAAGATCCTCACCCCCACCCACACCTTTAAAGTTATTGTAGCCCTTTTTTTAGGGCTAACTTAATAATTTACAAACAAAATGTGTGAAATGAGTAACTTTTGTGCAAAATTTAATCTCTTTGCAGTAAAGCCTCTTATACAAACTTTTCAACTTTCTTTTTCTTCTTCTTCTTCTCTCTTTTTTTAAAAATTTCTTATTTAAAAAAAAAATTTAATTTGGGGGAGGGCTGGGGGAGATTAAATTAGGCTATCAAATTTGGGATTTAGGTTACCAATTCAATACCAAGTGTAGAGAGTCTCGGCAGCCCCATAAGTCTGGACTTTTTATTTGCTCATATGGAGCACCTACTTCATGCTAATTACCAGATTTGGGTTTAGGGTTTACTGATGGGCTGAAAACACAAATAAGAGACCTTCAGGTCTCAAAATCTGGTTTAAGATCTCAAATACGGATGGGACGGGACGGGACGGGACTGGACTGGACTGGACTGGACAAACAACAACAACAACGTGGCCACTCCAGGGTCCAGTATTTTTGGACAGCCCTCATGGCCACTTCCTCGACCAGCACCCACCAGTGCACCATGAAGGATGGATGGTAAGCAGTCAGGAAACAATTTTCTGTTGGATTCCAGTTCCCTAGTTAACCATGGTGGTTATCTCAGTTCATTTTTCTCTTGTCTTTGTTTTTGAAAACTGCCTACCTTCTAGCAGCAGCCTGCAAGCAGGTTGTTAGTAGGTAGTAAAAACAGCCCTTTACCTATGTAAAAAACAAAAACTAAGAAACACCATCTACTTATCTGGTAATTAATTAATTAGCTTTATACTAAGGAGCTAGTACCTGTTACAGAACGGATTACCGAAGCTGAAACCAGATATTAAGTTGGTTGAGGTTCATTCACGGCTACTAAAGGCATTACTGGGCATCCAGTGGATGATGCGTTGGTGGGTACTGATTCACTCTGGCCAACTCAAATCACAAAATCAATCGGAAAAGCAGCCAAATTGTTGAGCAAAGCCAACAATCGTCGGCTCCAGAAACAAAAAAACAAGGTCAGCTGTAGCACGGCAAAAAGCAGACACTAAGTCTGTGCACATGCAAACAAGTTGGCCAGTCCAGTCCAGTCC